>JABAOF010001330.1_pt8 | contig 35354 bp, 26 predicted proteins | sample 7062171 | NCBI WGS metagenome assembly JABAOF01 (sample SAMN14538628, study PRJNA623070) | marine sediment metagenome | biome: marine biome [ENVO:00000428]; feature: marine pelagic biome [ENVO:01000023]; material: deep marine sediment [ENVO:00002113] | place: India: Gulf of Khambhat ...
TAGATCAGAGCCGTGGAGAGCCCGACTGCGCCGTCCTCCATGGCCTGCGTCACTAGGTCCCGCATCAAGGACAGCTCCTCGGCGGTGGGCTGCCGATCCTCATCGCCGATCGCGATGCGTCGAACCTGGGCTGCCCCCACGTTGTGGATCACGTTGAGGGCGATGCCCTCATCCTCCAACAGGGAGAAGTACTCGGCGTATGTGCTCCACTCCGGCCGGTAGTCCCTGACGCGTTCGAATGCCTCACGCAGATTCTCGTCGAGCGGTGCCAGGGAGGCACCCTCGCCCGACATCATGGTGGTGATGCCCTGACGGAGCTTGCTTTCGGCGCTGACGGGGTCGAGTACCAGGGGGAGGCTACTGCCACCCATCATGTCTATGAACCCCGGCGCAACCACCATCCCTTCCGCGTTCACGGTTCGCTTGGCCTGCTGGGCGTACAGGTCGCCAATCTCGATGATGCGGCCGTCCTTGACGGCGATGTCGGCGGTGTAACCCGGCTCGCCGGTTCCGTCGATGACCACCCCCCCAGTCACGATCAGGTCGAGTGACGGCCTGCAGCCGGTCAGCGCTCCGGTCGCCAATGCCACCAGGATCAGGGGAACGCATCGCTTCATGCTGTGGACCTCCATGCCGTTGAGTTCAGTGGATGGCCTCGTGCGGCGCAACGTTGTCGTGCCCGCCGACGTGGCTTCCGCTCGCCCGAGCCTAGGGCTCCGCCGGAGTGAAGACGAAGTAGTCGTGGACGGCGCGCGCTATGTGCGCGATCACTTGTTCCCTGTCCGGAACCTCGAGCTCGGACTGCTTGACGAACACGACCGTCACGACATGACCAGCCTCATGTGGCAGCGTGATGATACCGACGTCGTTGGTCGTGCCGCCGATCGTGCCGGTCTTGTGCGCTACCTCGGTTCCCGGTATGAGCATGCCCTTGAGGCGACTTCGGCCCGTGGTGCTGCGCTTCATGATATCGAGCAGGAGAGCCGTGCTCGTGTCGCTGAGGACCTCGCCACGCCATAGCCGCTCCAGTAGCCGGGCCATACCCTCAGGGGTAGCAGTGTCCCGGGGATCGACGTCGAACGCTGCCTCGCCCAGTTCCCGCTGTTCCGGCGTCGTAGCCTCGTACAGCTCGCGGAACGTGTCGGTGCTCCACTCGGAGCGCGGTGGCATCTCCTCGATGCCGACCCAATCGGCGATGAGGTTGATTGTGGGTCGGTTGACACTGATGCCTTCCACTCCCAGTGCCTGCATGCGTTGCGTGACGGCGTCGGGGCCCCCTGCTGCTCGCATCACGAGGTCGGTCGCGGAGTTATCGCTGATGAGCAGCATCAGCTCGAGGAGGTTGCGCAGGGAGAGGATGACCCCCGGGTCATCGAACAGTCGCGTGAGCGTGCCACTACCTGGATGGAGATCCGCGGGTTCGAGCCGGACGAGGCTGTCCAGGGTCAGCTCCCCCTGGTCCACCCGGGTGAGCAGCTGGACGGCGATCGGCACCTTGTAGCTGCTCGCCATCGGAAACTGCATGTCGCGGTTCAGGTAGACTTCGCGGCCGCTCTCGAGATGGATCACCGCGACGCCAACCTCCCCCGTGCCGTCGCATCGGGCATCCCGACAGACGACCAGCTCGGACAGCCGGGCGATCTCGCTCTCGAGTCGGGCCAGCCCGGGGTCGTCCTGGGCGGCGGCCGAGCCGGGTAGGCCTACACCAACGATGACCGCTGAAACCAATACGGCGTTAACTGTGCGCATGTGGCCTCCCGTGCCGGTTGGAGAGTCTGGGCATCATCGAAGTGATGAGATTGCGGGCCCCGCCTCCCCGGTGATCCCCTAGGAACTGCGTGCTGGTGCTTTACGGAACCTGGGTGGTAGCCTTACTGTAAAGAAAAGACAGGATGCTCAGCTCCGTGTCCCGATGTGCATCTGTGGCGCAGCCCGCCGCGATGGTAGGGGCTCGACCCCCCGGGCGCGGCATCGCCGTGACTCGGGATTTGCTGAGGTCCCAGCTATTGTATACATAATTGTATATCATGCCGATGTCCAATAGGTCAACTCGGCCCGCCAGTCGGAGGGCGTTCAGCGGCGGCGGGCGGCTCACCGGGCGCGCGATCCTCCTCGTCCTCGTGTCGCTGGTCGTCGTGCCGCTCCGGCTGTCTGCCCAGGAATCTCCGCGCTACACGTTCGTGGCCAGCGTGTTTGACGCGATGACCCGGGAGCCGGTGATCGCGGCCTTCGCGGCAGCCCTCGGGACGGACCGATTCGCCACCACCGATCAGAACGGCTCGTTTCGGCTCACGGCCTTGCCTCGCGGCACGCACACGATCCGGATCTGGCGGCTCGGCTATCGGCCAACCATGTTCACGGTGCGGTTCGACTCGCTCGAGACCAACGTGCTCGATGTGCCGATAGTGCTCGAGCCCGTGCCGGTGGAGATGCCCGAGGTGGTGGTCGAGGCGGATCGTACACGGCTCGTCACCGGCGCGATGCGCGAGTTCTACCGGCGGCGAGACGAGGGCCTCGGATGGTTCATGACCCACGAGCAGATCGAGGCCCGGGTGGCAGAAAGCCTCGACGACCTGGTGCGCTCAGTGCCCGGCGTCAACGTCCAATACCTGGGCAACTTCCGGGTGACCATTCGCATGACCACCGCCCAGTGCCCTGTGGTCTACTTCGTGGACGGGATTCAGTCGAACGAGCAGCTGGCCCTCTCCATTCGACCTGAGCGAATGGCAGGCATCGAGGTATATCGTCGGCCGGCAGAGGTCCCTCCAGAGCTCAACGTGCGGGGGGCCTCGTGCGGAGTGATCGTGATATGGACGCGTCAATGAGGACACGCATGGCCGTCGCGGGGGCGATCCTGGCCGGGATCATCTGCACTGAGGCGACCGCGCAGACCGGCAGGATCGCTGGGACGGTGCGTGATCTGGAGTCCGGTCGGCCCCTGCCCGGAGCGCGGGTCTCGGTAGAGGGATCCTGGGTCAACGCGAGCACGGATGGGGCCGGACGCTATCAGCTGCTGAGCGTGCCGCCTGGCACCCAACTCCTTCGGGTCGAACGGCCGGGCCACGCAACCTTGGTCGCGGACGTCACGGTGCAGGCCGACGCCCTGACTGTCGCCAACTTCCACATGCCGCTCCTCACCGTGGTGTTGGACGAGCTGACCGTCACCGGCAGGCTCCGGCAGGATGCTCCGGAGCGGAGGGACGTCGCCGATGTGGACGAGACTCGGGTGGCGTCGTTGGCCGAGCTGCTCAGTCGATCGGCTCCGGGGCTCGGGGTCGTGCGGGGGAGCGGACAGGTGGGTTCGGGCATCCGCATCCGGTTTGGCGGCCCCAAGAGCTTCAGCTTGGCCGGTGCGCCCCTCGTCTACATCGACGGTGTGCGAGTGGAGTATGCGTTGAGCTCAGTGGGGAGCGGCGTCGCCGCTCCCAGCATCCTGGATCTTGTGGACCCCGCGATGGTCGAGCGAATCGAGGTCCTGCGGGGCGCCCAAGCGGCCCCATATGGTCTCGGTGCGGCCAACGGCGTCATTCTGGTCACTACCAAGGGCCGTCGCTAGGGCGGTGTCAGGCTGTTCTTGCGGGCCCGGTACCCGGGGCGTATCTTGGGGATCGTAGCCCCAACCTAGATCCCCACGGCGTTCGCTAAGCCGTTGACATAGAGGGAGTTAACCGTGGCCGTCCGAATGTGTGGTGGCGGTGAGAATCTTACCCGCGACGGTCATGTATACATAAACGCATACGATGTATGGGCGTGGCTACCGCGCTCGGGGTGAGCCAAGGCCGGGGCTCGCACCGACGGGCGTGGTTGGCCACTTGACCCTTCCTTTCGGACTTCACCTGGGAGGCCTGTCATGTCTCGAAGTTGTATGTACGTCCGTCGGAGGCGAGGTCGCCGACCCGGTCTGACCGGCGCCCTTGCCCTCTTGCTGCTGTTGTTTGCACTCCCTGCCGCCGCCCAGCAGGCGGGCTCCGTCTCTGGGATAGTGGTGGACGAGGACGGCATCCCGGTCGTGAACGCCCAAGTCGTTCTCACAGGGACAAGCGTGGGAGTGTTGACCGACCAGTCGGGGGCTTTCCGTATCTCTGGACTCCCAGCGACGGGTACGGTGACGCTGCGTGCCCAGATGATCGGTTTCCGCCCTGCGCAGACCACGGTGGACATTGGTACCGGCGGGATCAGGTTGGTGATGACCCGCGCCGCTATCAGCCTTGACGCCTTCGTGGTCACGGGGACCGCGGCCGGGGCGCAGGAGGCTCGTGCCATCGGAACGACCGTAGGCAAGATTGGCGCCGAGGACCTCGTAGAGGTGGCGCCGATCCCCGATGTCAGCGCCCTCATCAATGGGCGCAGTGCGGGCGTGGTCGTGACTCAAGGCACCGGCCAGGTCGGCGCCGGTCCCACGATCAGGGTCCGCGGATCGTCGAGCTTCTCGCTCAACACGCAGCCCCTCATCTACGTGGACGGCGTGCGGCTCGACAACGCCATCGGGGCGGGCATCTCCGTCCAGGGGTTCGGCTCGGGCATCGTCAATCGTCTGAACGACGTCAGTCCAGACGAGGTCGAGAGCATCGAGATCATCAAGGGGCCGGCAGCGGCCACGCTGTACGGCACCGAAGCCTCGAATGGCGTGATTCAGATCATCACCAAGAAGGGGCGGACCGGTCGCCCTGAAGTGGGGGTCAACCTCCGCGGGGGAGCGCAGTGGATCAGCAACCCCGAGGGGCGGTTCGACCAGAACTGGGCGCTCGACCCGGTCACGGGAGAGCCGTTCGAGCAGGATCTGTTCGCGCTGGAGAAGGAGCGCGGCAATCCCCCGATCTTCGAGACGGGCGAGCTGTTTGGGATCGGCGCAAGCCTGCGCGGCGGCACCCAGGACGTGCGCTACTACGTGGGCGTCGACTACGACAACGCCGAGGGAATCGAGCCCACCAACAACATGTGGCGCTTGAACACGCGGGCCAACTTCACCGTGTCGACCGATCCCAAGTGGGATGTGACGGCCAGCGTCGGGTACCAGCAGGGGACCACCAACCTGGCCTGCGAGGCCGGCTGCGGCGGGCGGATGTGGGCGACGGTGTTCGCCAACGCCTGGCTGCGCGACGACCCGGACTTTCGCGGGTTCCGCAGCTACCCACCGGAGATCATCTCCGAAGCGTTCGACTTCTGGCAGGACGCGTGGCGGTCACAGGTGAGCGTGCAGCTCAACCATCGTCCGTGGACCTGGTTCTCGCATCGGCTCACCGTGGGGCAGGACCGCGTCTCCGAAGAGAATGAGCAGCTTTGGGAGCGCATGGACCCAGACGTGTTCGCCCCGTACTTCGGCGCCTCCACACTCCAGGGCGGCAAGTTCCGGCAGAACCGGAACGTCAATACCGGGACCTTCGACTACAGTGCCAGTGCCACGGCGACGGTGACTCCTTCGATCCGCGCCACCACGACGTTCGGCGCGCAGTACTACCGCAGTTATACGGATCTCACGGTCGCCCAGGGCAATACCTTCCCGGCGCCCGGGCTGACGGTGGTTGACGCGCTGGCCCAGACGTTCGGGGGCGAGTGGTTCACCGAGAACAACACCCTGGGGTTCTATGCCCAGGAGCAGGTCGCCTTCAACGACCGGATCTTCCTGACCGTCGCCCTGCGCGGCGACGACAACAGCGCCTTCGGCCGGGACTACGACTTCGTGGTCTACCCGAAGGTGAGTGGCACGTGGGTCATAGCCGAGGAGCCCTTCTGGAACCTGGGCTGGTGGGACGCGTTGAAGCTGCGCGCGGCCTTCGGACAGTCGGGGCAGCAGCCCCAGGCGTTTGCGGCGGTCCGGACGTACTCGGCAGTCACCGCGGGCTCGGGCAGCGCCACGATCACGCCGAACGTCATCGGCAACGACAGCCTCGGGCCCGAGGTCGGGACCGAGTGGGAAGCGGGATTCGAGGCGGGGTTCTTCGACAGTCGCCTCGGGCTGGAATTCACTTACTACAACTCGAGCACGAAGGACGCCATCCTCTCCAGGGAGCTCCCGCCATCGCTGGGATTCCCGGGGTCGCAGTTCGTCAACGCGGGCAAGATCAAGAACACCGGCTTCGAGCTACAGCTCTCCGCGCTGGCGGTGCAGTCCCGCAACGTCGATCTGGACTTCACCCTGCAGTTGGCGACCATCGACAACGAGATCGTCGACCTGGGCGGCATCGACCAGGGTCTCGGGTATATCGCCGCGGGCAGCAACCGACACGTGCCCGGGTTCCCGGTAGGCGGCTGGTTCCGCCGCATAGCGGTGGATGCAACGCTGGTCGGGACCGGCTACACCGCGACGGTGCAGGATCCGCTGTGTGATTCGGGCGACCCCAACGGCCCGCTGCTGCCCGACGGAACGCCCCTGGTGGCCGGCGGCGATCCCATCCCGTGCGACGGCGCGCCGCGGCTGTTCCTCGGCAACCCGACGGCGGAGTTCATGGGGTCGTTCGGCTTGACGCTGACCCTGTGGCGCAACTTCCGGCTGTATACGTTCTTCGACTGGCAGACGGGCGTCACCAAGCTCGATAACAACCTGCGGGCCCGCTGCCAGGTATTCAACCAGTGTCGGGAGAACTTCTTCCCCGAGGAATACGCCGACGACATGGGTCGGATCGCCGACATCTGGTCGGGCAGTCCGCTGCGGGCGTTCGTGTTCACGGATGGGAGCTTCGCGAAGTGGCGTGAGCTCTCCCTGAGCTGGATGTTCCCGGGGCGCTGGATTGGTGCGCAGCGTGGATCCCTCACGCTCGCGGCGCGTAACCTGCACACCTGGACGGGCTACACGGGACTCGATCCTGAGGCTCAGTTCATGGAGTTCGGGTTCACCACGTTGGAGCAGGACAATACGCCGCAGCTGATGTCGTTCATGCTCACCCTGAACCTGACCTACTAGACCATGAACGGATCGACGCGAGTACTGAGGCGATCACCTTCCGACCTGGGAGGATGGACCATGACAGCGACAAACTCACCCCGCACGCTCAGGCTGTGGCGGGGATTGATGATATTTCCGGTTGCGCTGCTACTCGGGGGGCTCTTGGTCGGCTGCGAGTCGCTTCTCGACGTAGACAACCCGGCTGCCGTCACTGCCGACTTCCTTGAGCAACCGGAAAACGCACCACTGCTCGTGGAGAGCGCGGTTGCCGACTTCGAGTGCGCGTTTGGCCAGTACATCGCGGCGGGCGGCTTGATCGGCAACGAGCTGTGGGACGGGCAACTCGGCGCTGCGCTGTGGCCATACGACCGCCGCAGCTTCGACGAGAGCGGTGGGCTCTACGCCACCACGACCTGCTCGGGGGCGACCGGCCAGTGGGTTGCCGTTTACCAGTCGTTATCCACTGCGGTGCAACAGGCGGATTATGCGCTCGAAGTGATCGAGGCGGGGGGCGCTGAAGTCCCCAACGCGGCGGCGCTCACCGCGACGGCTCATGCGTATGGTGGCTACGGCCGCTTGCTGCTGGGCGAGGGGATGTGCAGTGCCGCCATCAACGGCGGTCCCGAGCTCACCTCGCAAGAGATCTTCGCCCTGGCCGAGGCGGAGTTAACGGCGGCCATGACCGGTGGTGGCTCAGACATCACCAACATGGCGTTGGTCGGACGTGCCCGCGCGCGGCTGAACCAGGGGAACACGGCGGGAGCGCTGGATGATGCGCAAGCCGTGCCGGCCGGGTTCCGCATGAACGCGGCGTATTCGTCGGCGTCCGGACGCTCGGCAAACAAGATATACAGGCACAGCAACCGCTTTGAGTTCTCGAGCATTGAGGACAACTTCCACAATCTCTCGTGGAAGGGCGTTGCCGACCCGCGCGTGGATGTGACGGACCAGGGCCGTTTGACCGCCGGGGATGACCTGACCCCGTTTTGGACGCAGAACAAGTACACGAGCGAGGACAGCCCGATACCCATCGCGCGGTGGGCCGAGGCGCAACTGATCATCGCCGAGGTTCAGGGTGGCACGACCGCCGTGAACATCATCAACGCGCTCCATACGGCGGCGGGGCTCCCCGCCTACGACCCGGCGACCGATGGACCGATCCTGGATCACATCATGCAGGAGCGCGAGCGAGAGCTGTTCCTCGAGTCGCACCACCTGTATGACATTATCCGGTTCAACAAGCCGCTCCACCCTGCGGTGGGCACGCCGTATCAGGAGACGGGTGCGAAGGGCGGCTCGTACGGCAGCGTCACGTGCCTGCCGTTGCCGCTGGTAGAGAGGGACAACAACCCCAATATCCCGTGACCGGGTGCGTGACACCCGCGCCTCGGGTGAGGTTGAAGTGACAGCGCAGCTTCCGAGACCTCTTAAGGTGGGTGGTCTCGGAAGCTGCGGCTGTTTGGGCCGGGCGCGGGAGCTATGGCGCCAGGTTCGCGTATATGGGGTCCGGCGATGAGCCGGCCCACGAAGAGGGGCAATTGACCAAGTCGCCGTTCTTTCGGAAGTACCTGCTGCCGGGCTTCGTGTTTCAGTCGGTGGTGATCGCGGGGGGCTACGGCACTGGCCGGGAGCTTGCCGAGTTCTTCCTCACGGAAGGGCCGCTCGGCGGGCTATTGGCAATGCTCTTGGTCTCCATGGTTCTGTGGAGCGCGGTGTGCGTCGCGACCTTCGCGTTTGCCCGGACGTTCGAGAGCTACGATTACCGGAGCCTGTTCAAGCGCCTGCTGGGAAGAGCGTGGATCCTGTACGAGCTCACCTACCTGGCCATGCTCTTCCTCATCCTCGCGGTCATTGCCGCTGCGGCAGGCACGATACTGGAAGAGACCTTCGGGCTGCCGTACGCCGTTGGCGTGATTGGGATCATGGCTGCCGTGGGGTTCCTCACCTTTCGAGGCACGACGGTCATCGAGTGGTTTCTGGCTCGCTGGTCGTTGGTCCTCTACGTCGTCTATATAGTGTTCTTCGTGTGGTGTTTCGCCCGGTTCGGCGGAGACATCGTTTCCAGCTTCAGCGCGGATGGACTAGGGTTCGGATGGATCACCGGCGGGATAAGATACGCAGCCTACAACTTGGCGGTCATTCCGCCGATTCTCTTCGTAGTCCGCCATGCGGAAACGACCGACGATGCCGTGAAGGCGGGGATCCTGGCGGGCCCCATCGCCATCTTCCCAGGTCTGCTGTTCTATCTGGCGATGGTCGGGCACTACCCCCAGATACTCGAACGACCGGTACCGGCCAACTTCCTGCTGGAGATCCTCGGATCCCGGGCTTTTCAGTTGGCGTTTCAGGTCGTCCTGTTCGGCACGTTGATTGAGACGGGCACCGGGTTGATCCACGGGGTGAACGAGCGGATCTCCGGCGTCTATAAGGAACGGAACATCGCGATGCCTGCTTTCCTTCGGCCCGCGGTGGCGATCGGGCTGCTGATCATCGGCGCTCTGCTCGCCCGCTTCGGCATCATCGATCTCATTGCCAGAGGATACGGCACCATGAGTTGGTTCTTCGCGGTGCTGTACGGGGTGCCTATACTCACTGTGGGCGTGTGGATGGTTGCCGTGAGACGGAGGAAACGGAGCGTCACGGCCGTGGGGTGAAACTATGACTCGGCGGGCCAAGCATCGGAAACGAGCTAAGCGCCGGAGTGGGCCAGACGCGACGGCGCGTGCGGGGCCCTGGGGGGGTGACCGTGCTCTCGAAGGGTATTGTAGAGTGCGGGACCTCATCGTACGGGGCCATCTGGCACCAGGAACCAGGATCATCGAAACGGAGCTCGCCCAGCAGCTGGGGCTGAGCCGCACCCCGGTGCGATCGGCGCTGCACCGCTTGCTGCAAGAGGGATTCGTCATCAGGGCTGATGTCGGTCGCCGAGCGCGCCTGATGGTGGCGCCCCTCACCAAGGATGACGGCGCTGAGCTCCTCGACATTCTGGCAGAGGTTGAAGGTCTGGCCGCGCGTTATGCGGCACAGTTGGCCGGTGAGAGCCGCGGGCGGCTGGCGGCCGAGCTGCGGGCGCTGAACGCCGATCTCGTCAAGGCCGCCGAGGAGGGAGCCGACGGGAACCGCTACTACGAGCTGGACCTCGAGTTTCATCGCTGCTATGTCGAGGCGGCAGCTCACGCCCGTGTGCTGGCGCTGTACCACGCCACGAGGCCGCAGGCCGAGCGCTACATCCGAGTGTATACCAGTGCTCTGGCCGACCGGATCCTGACATCCGTCCAGGAGCATGAGGTGATCATTGCGGCCATAGAGCGCGGAGACCCGGATGCGGCACAGCGCGCTGTCCAGACCAACTATCGGAACGCCGCGCAGCGCCTGAACGAGGTGATTGACGCGGTGGGCGAGTGGGGGAGCTGGCAATCCGCGTGACGGGCCCGTGGGTCACGCCGTGATTGGCGGCCTGCGGCGGCAGGTGGTGGTGCCGCTAAGGGGGGAACCATGACGAAATGTCGCTGGGGCCTCGTTGTTGCCCTGGCATTGACGGTTGCGTCGCGGGCCGCGGGGCAGGAGGCACCACTCCGCGGCCTGGACGCATATGTCGAGCGGGCAATGAGAGACTGGGGGGTGCCCGGCCTCGCCATTGCGGTCGTCAAGGACGATTCAGTCGTGTATGCCAAGGGGTATGGGGCGCGGGCGGTCGGTGCCGATGAGAGGGTCGATGCCGAGACCGTGTTCGGCATCATGTCGATGACCAAGGCATTCACCGCGACGGCCATGGGGATGTTGGTGGACGAGGGCAAGGTCCGCTGGGATGACCCGGTTACCGACTATCTGCCCGGTTTCCGGGTGTACAACGAGTGGGTCACCCGAGAGGTCACCATCCGGGATCTCCTGTCGCACCGGATGGGAGTCGCACGCGGCGACTTCCTGTGGTTCGGCACGGGCTACTCCCGCGACGAGGTAGTCCACCACATCCGTTACCTCGAGCCGGTCGCAGGGTTTCGCGCGCAGTACGGCTACAGCAACAACATGTACATAACCGCCGGCCAGCTCATCGCTGCCGTGACCGGCATGAGTTGGGATGACTTCGTCCGGCGGCGCGTCTTCGGGCCGCTGCGGATGACGTCCAGCAGCACCAGTGTGTGGGAGCTGGCCGGTGTGGAAAACCGCGCCTCACCGCACGAGGAACTGAACGACGTGCTGCAGGTCGTTCCCTACCGCAGCCTCGACAACGAGGCACCAGGGGGCTCGATCAACTCGAATGTGCTGGATATGGCGAAGTGGGCCCGGTTTCAGCTGGCTGGAGGCGAATTCGAAGGCCGCCGGCTCATCAGCGCCGAGGCGCTGGCCGAGACCCACACGCCACAGACGCTCATTCCGGTCGGCGACGTCGCGCGGCGTCTCAACCCGGGGATTCACTTCTCGGCGTACGGGTTTGGCTGGCAGTTGCAGGACTATCGCGGCCGCAAGCTGGTGCAGCACTCCGGCGGCATCGACGGCCAACGCTCCCGCATCAGCCTGATGCCGGAGGAGAACCTGGGACTCGTGGTGCTGACCAATCGCGGTGTGGGCAACTCGCTGCACGCTGCGATCAGGAACTGGGTCCTCGATGCCTACCTCGGCGAGGGCGGCACCGATTGGAGCGCGGAGTATCTGGCCGTTTGGCGTGAGCAGCAGCGGGAGGCCGAGGCCATGCGCGAACAGATCGAGTCGAGGCGTGTGGGGGGCACCGAGCCCTCGCTGCCGCTGGAAGGGTACACGGGGATCTACCTGGACAGCGCGTACGGCGAGGGGAGGGTGTCGCTCGAGGAGGGGAGCCTGGTCGTCGAGATCGGCCCGGAGATTCGCGGGACGATGCAGCACTGGCACTACGACACGTTTCGTATCGTCTGGGACTATGCCTATCTGGGCGACATGCTGGCCACGTTCGAGCTCGACGCGGCCGGGCGGGTCGAGGAGCTGGTGCTGCCGGGGTGGTGGCCGAAGTTCCGTCGGACGGGCGACATCGTGCCCGTGATCGGCGGCCCGACGCGGTGAGAGACGTGGATGGAGGTGGGATGTTGGGAGAGGGCAATTGAGCCAAAATGAACGATAGCGGTGTCGAGGAGGCTGTCATGAAGCGGATAGGAGTCGTCGCTTGGCTGTTGGTCTGTGTGAGCTGCGTCGTCGCTGTCCCCGCGGCAGCGCAACTGCCCCAGGGGCTCGACGATTACATCGAACGAGTGCGTAAGGATTGGGAGGTCGTGGGCCTGGCCGTGGCGGTGGTCAAGGACGACTCGGTCGTTTATGCCAAGGGCTTCGGCGTGCGCGAGTCGGGTAGGCCCGATCCGGTGGACGAGCATACCCTGTTTGCCATCGGATCGAATAGCAAGGCGTTCACTGCAGCCGGCATCGGCATTCTGGTGGACGAGGAGAAGATGGCGTGGGACGACAAGGTCGTCGATCACCTTCCCTGGTTCCAGCTGTACGATCCGTATGTCACACGGGAGATCACGGTGCGCGACCTGATGTCCCACCGCAGCGGGCTCGGACGTCGGGGCGACCTCAACTGGTACGGCACGGAGTACGATCGTGACGAGGTGGTGCGTCGCATCCGTTACCTGAAGCCGAATTCGAGCTTCCGTGCTCAATACGGCTACCAGAACACGATGTTCCTCACGGCCGGCGAAGTGACCGAGGTTGTCGCTGGCGTGACTTGGGACGAGTTCATCGACACCCGCATCTTCGATCCCTTGGGAATGGTCCGCAGCAACACCAGCACGCTTGATCTGGAGGGCGTGGCCAACGTGGCCATGCCACACGCGAAGATCGATGATAACGTGACGGCGGTTCCATATCGCAACCTCGACAACGTCGCGGCAGCCGGTTCGATCAACTCGAGTGTACAGGAGATGACACGCTGGATGCGGCTCATGCTGGGCGAGGGCGAGCTCGAGGGAGAACGCGTCCTGAGCGAGGCCGTGGTGCGGGAGGTGCACACTCCTCAGACGATCACCGGAATGAGTCCCCAGACCAAAGAGCTCTTCCCGTCAATGCACTTCGCGACGTATGGGCTCGGTTGGGGCCTCCGCGACTACCACGGGCGCTTGATGGCGGGACACACGGGTGGGATTGACGGCATGTTGTCGCAGGTCACCCTGATACCCGAGGAAGAGTTGGGCGTCGTGGTGCTCACCAACACGTCACCCAACTCTGCGTTCAACGCAATCACGTATCACATCATCGATGCATACGTGGGCGCCACCGCGAAGGACTGGAATGCGACGTTCTTGAAGCTGGCTGAGGAGCAAGAGGGGCGCGCGGAGGAGGCGCGACGGAAGCGCGAGGAGGCTCGGGCCGAAGGAACTAAGCCGTCGCTTTCTCTGGCCGAGTTCGCCGGCACATACGAAGACCAGATGTATGGGGAAGTGACGGTGAGTCACGAGAACGGGACACTGGTGCTGCGGCGCCACAAAGCTTGGGTCGGCGATCTCGAGCACTGGCACTACGATACTTTCGTCGCCAAGTGGCGCGATCGGTACATGGGCGAGACAGTGATCACGTTCACGCTCAATGCCGAGGGCAAGGTCGAGGCGCTGAAACTCGGTGGCATTGCGGAGTTCAAGCGGGTGCCGGAAGAGAAAGGTGGGGAAGGCAGCCAATGATCTGTCGTGCCGGTGTGACCCGCGCCCTGTGTGGGTGGTCCCTCGCGGCGCTGGTGTTCTGGACGCCGGCGCCGGCTCAGGAATACGACCTCGTGATCCGTGGGGGCCGCGTACTGGACGGGGCCGGGAATCCCTGGATCGCGGCCGACGTGGCGATCCGGGATGGGAGATTCGTCAGGATAGGAACGGTTCCCGGCCGCGGCAGTGTCGAGCTGGACGCGACCGGTCGCTACGTATCGCCAGGCTGGATCGACATGATGGATCAGTCTGGACGCGCGCTGACCGAGAACGGTCTGGCCGAGAACAAGCTGCGGATGGGTGTGACGACTGCAATCGGGGGGGAAGGCGGGACCCCGGTTCCGGCGTCACAGGTTGGGGAGTACTTCGCCGAGTTGGAAGAGCAAGGTATCAGCCTCAACTTCGGCACCTACTTCAGCGCTACGCACGCGCGCGTTGCGGTGGTCGGCTTCGAGGATGGGGAGCCCACCGAGGAGGAGCTCGAGCGGATGAGAGCCATCGTCGACACCGCCATGCAGGCAGGCGTGCTCGGCATCAGCACGGCGCTGATCTACCCGCCCTCGAGCTACCACACGACGTGGGAGCTGGTCGAGCTGGCGAAGGTGGCCGGCCGATACGGCGGCATCTACGCCAGCCATATCCGTGGAGAGGGCAAGGAGCTCGTCACCGCCGTGCTGGAGGCCATCGAGATCGGCGAGAAGGGCGGCGTTCCCGTCGAGATCTTCCACTTCAAGGGCGCGTATCAGCCGGGCTGGGGAACGCTGGTTCGCGCCGCCGGCGTGGCGATCGAGCAGGCGCGGGCCCGCGGGGTGGACGTCGCAGCCGATCTGTATCCCTACACGGCCGGTGGCACGGGACTCGAAGCCACGGTGCCCTCGTGGGTGTTCGTCGGCGGGCTCGACTCGGCACGCGCGCGGCTATCCAGTACAGAGGTGCGGGCCCGCTTGAAGCAGGAGCTCGTGAGCGGCTCACCCGGGTGGTGGAACATCATCGAAGCGGCGGGTGGTTGGGAGGGCGTAGTGCTGGTGAACGCCAGGAATCCGGACAATGCCCACCTGGAAGGGAGATCGCTGGCGGACATCGCCGAGGATTTGGGCAAGCACCCCGCGGATGCGGCATGGGATCTGGTGCTGGAGGGAGAAGGTCGCGTGATGGCGATCTATCACATGATGAGTGAACGGGATATTCGCACGGCGCTGCAGTTTCCCTGGACGAGCATTGGGAGCGACGCGGGCGCCGCCCGGGCCGCCGGCGAGGTGGATCTCCTGGGCCTGCCGCACCCGCGCAGCTACGGGACGTTTCCCCGCATCATTGCGCGATACGTTCGCGAGATGGGAACGCTCACCCTGGAGGAGGCCATACGAAAGATGACGTCGTGGCCGGCCACGCGGATGCGGCTGACGGATCGAGGGCTGATCCGGGAGGGCATGTGGGCGGACGTCGTGGTGTTCGACTACGAAGCGATTCAAGACCAGGCCACGTGGGACGAGCCGGTCCGCTATCCGGTCGGCCTCGACTACGTGCTCGTGAACGGTGAGGTGGTGGTCGATCACGGGCAGCACACCGGTGCGCGACCTGGGCAGGTACTGTTGGGCCCCGGGCGTCGAGATCGATAGGCGGCTGCAGAGCCGTTAGAGGGTCGCGGCGCCATCGTATCCCAGAGCAACCTGAGTAAGAGGACCATCCAATGACATCCCGAGCATTCATACTCGCAGTCATTTGGGTAACGGCCTGCGCCGGGCCGCCAGCCGACAGAGGGGCAATCGAGGAAGAGGGCCGTATCCTTACGGATCCGGCGCCGAACGAGGACGGCGTGCTGCGCATCCTCGTGTATCACGACATGGAAGGCCTGGCCGGCCAAGACGATCCACGCATGTTCATATTCCGCCACCAGGAGTACTACGCGCAGGGGAGGGAGCTCCTGACGAGCGACGTGAATGCGGTGATCGATGGCCTGTTCGCCGGGGGGGCCGACGAAGTGCACGTCGTGGATGCGCACGGGAGCGGCAATCCGGAGCCCGATCTGCTGCTCGATCGGCTCGATGAGCGGGCGAGCATGGTCTTCAGGGATGAGCCGTTCCGTCCGTATGTCGATCTCGTCGCCGCGGACGTCTACGATGCCGTTGCGGTGGTAGGGATGCACGCCAAGACCGGGAGCGGCGGGTTCGCCTCCCACACGTATACGCTGGGCATGGACATCATCATGAACGGGATGTCCATCACCGAGACCGAGCTGATCGGTTACTCGTGGGGACGTGTTGGGGTGCCGGTACTGTTCGCGTCTGGTGACGACAGGCTGGCGCAGGATCTCGAGACGATGCCCTGGATCGAGTTCGTGACCGTGAAACGGGCGACCAGTGCCTCTACCGCCGAGCTGCGACCGCTCGGGGAAGTCCGGGCTGAGTTGCGAGATGCTGCCGAGCGCGCGGTTGGCGGCCTGGGTCAGGCTCGCGCCATGAGCCTCACCCTGCCGATCACCGCCGCGTTGCGCGCCGTTCCGCCGGCCACCCTGGACATGCTCGAGGGTGTTCCGGGGATCGGCTACCAGGATGGCCGGGTCGCGTTCGAGGCCCAGGACTTTGCAGAGGCATACGACGGGGTCATAGCGTTGATCCGCGTCGCGCGCGCCGGGTACAGCGACGTGATGTTTGACATGCTGCGGGGCCGCAGGGACGGGCTCGAAATACGCCGCGCGTTCAGCGACGCCCTCTTCGGCCGGTGGATGGACCACGAGTCCGGACGGTGGTCACCGGCCCCTGAGCCGCAGCCGCGACCCGGTCGGCGGTACCACGGGGCGAACTAGGGTGGCCGCGGGGGGCGGCGACCGGTGCCGCAGGAATAGCCTGTAACGCTGCAGCGATAACCTGCGCTGAGAGAAGGGTGCGATGAGAATCATTCTGCGGTCGATGGGTTGGTGGGGCGGCCTGCTCGTCGTGGCTGTCCTGCTCGGTAGCTGTGGCAGTGGCGGCCGGGAGCCAAGCCAGGTATTCGAGAAGCGACAGGTAATGATCACGGCGCGCGACGGCATCCGACTGAACACCGAGATCTATGTCCCAAGAAATGCTGCGGGGCCGCTGCCGATTCTCCTCACGCGGACACCCTACGGTCTGCGCCACGACAGTGCCGGATTCCACAGCTCCCTCAGCACGTCGTATGCGGAGCTGGTCGAAGACGGCTACATCTTCGCATTCCAGGACATACGTGGGCGTTATGAGTCCCAGGGAGAGTTCGTGATGTTGCGGCCGCCGCGCGATCCGAACGACCCAGGTGCGATCGATGAGGGCACGGACACGTACGATACCATCGAGTGGCTGCTCGAGAACGTGGCCGGCCACAACGGCCGCGTCGGCATTCTGGGGATCTCCTACGGCGGCTGGCTCACGGTGATGGCAATGATCGACCCGCATCCGGCCGTCGCCGCCGTCTCGCCTCAGGCGTCGCCGGCGGACATGTACATCGGGGACGACTTCCTGCACAATGGTGCGTTGCGGCTCGCACCGGCGTTCGGCTACGTCGCCCTGATGGAAACAGGCAAGACCAACCGGCCGTTCCAGTTCGATCAGCACGACACGTATGAGTGGTATCTCGACCTCGGGCCCCTCTCGAACGCCGACCGGCTGTACTTCCATCGTGAGATGCCCACATGGAATGCGTTCATGGCGAATCCGACGTACACGGAGTACTGGCGGCGGCAGAGTGTGGCCCCGTATCTCACGGCTGTGAAAGTGCCGACACTGAACGTGGCGGGGTGGTGGGACGCCGAGGACTTCTATGGTCCTATGAAGATCTACGAGACCCTCGAGCAGCGCGACACGGCCGACATGAGCTTTCTCGTCGCCGGCCCGTGGCGGCACGGCGGCTGGGCCCGAGCGGACGGGAGGACCCTCGGTGCCGTCGACTTCGGCAGCAGCACGAGCGACTACTACAGAGCGGAGATCCAGGCACCTTTCTTCGCGTTCTACCTCAAAGACGAAGGGAGTTGGGACATAGCGGAGGCCTACACCTTCCAGACAGGCAGCAATACTTGGATGTCACACGACGACTGGCCGCCGAGCGACGTGACCCACCAGGACCTCTACTTCCACGCGTCGGGTCGCCTGGCGTTCGAGCCCCCGCGGGAGCGCGGTGCCGACGCGTTTGACAGCTATGTGTCCGATCCCGACAACCCGGTGCCGTACATGCCGCGGCCCATCCCGGGGTTCTGGCAGGGTGGTCAAGCACTGTGGAAAGTCACGGACCAGCGCTTCGTTCACCGGCGTCCCGACGTATTGAGCTGGGAGACAGAGCCGCTGGAGCAGGATGTCGTAGTCGCGGGGCGCATCGTGGCAAGGCTGCTTGCGTCCACGTCCGGCACTGATTGCGACTGGATCGTGAAGCTCATCGACGTCTACCCCGAGGAGTACCCCGACGATCCGGAGATGGCCGGCTATCAGCTCATGATCGCCGACGAGGTCTTGCGTGCCAAGTTTCGCGCCAGCTTTGAGCGGCCGGAGCAGGTGCCGCCCAACGAAATCGTCGCGTACGAAATCGACCTCAATAGCCGTCATCACCGGTTCCGGCGCGGTCACAAGATCATGGTGCAGGTGCAAAGCACCTGGTTCCCGTTGATCGGCCGGAATCCGCAGACGTTCGTCAATATCCCGACGGCGACCGAGGCGGATTACCAGAAGGCCACACAGCGGGTGTTCCGGAGCGCGCGCTACCCGTCACGCATCGTGCTGCCCGTGGCGCAGAACTAGGGCTGCCGGGCGGCGGCGAATCGATGAGACCCGTGCGGCGCCATGCCGCACACTGTCCACCACACACATTCGGAGCGTCTAACATGCGACGTGCAGGCCTCCTGCTGACCCTGGCGATTCTCCTGCCTGGAGCGCAAGTGAGGGCACAAGAACCGTGGCCGGATCCAGATCCCGGGCTCCTGGAGCGCGCCAGGGCACTGCTGAGGGAGGTTCCTCTGATCGACGGGCACAACGACCTCCCCACCAGCCTGTTGGAGCTGGAGGGGGGAGACCCGGTCGGAGCGGATCTCACCCACCCGCAGCCGCATCTTCCCGCCGATCTGCCGGGCCTGCGCGAGGGATTGGTCGGGGCGCAGTTCTGGTCGGCGTGGGTGCCGTCGGAGCCTCCGCTCAGCGCGGACGCATTGCGGCTTGGGTTGCGGGAGATCGACATGGTGCACCGTATGGCGGTGGCATACCCGGACCTGGAGCTCGCGCGCACCGCGGACGACATCGAGCGGATGTTCGCTCAGGGCAAGATCGCGTCGCTTATCGGGCTGGAGGGTGGTCACATCATCGAGAACTCGCTCTCCGCCCTTCGGATGGTATTCGCTCTCGGTGTGCGGTACATGACGTTGACGCACTTCCGCACCAACGACTGGGCCGACGCCGCTACTGATGCACCGCGCCACGGTGGGCTCACCGAGTTCGGCGAACAGGTCGTCCGGGAGATGAACCGCCTGGGGATGTTCGTAGATCTGTCGCACGTGAGTGCGGAGACCATGAAGGATGCGCTGCGCGTGAGCCGTGCCCCGGTGATCTTCTCCCACTCGTCCGCCAGGGGCATCAACATCCATCCCCGCAACGTGCCGGACGACGTACTCCCACTGGTGGCAGAGAATGGCGGCGTAGTGATGGTGTGTTTCGTGGCCGGGTATACGCCACCGACGGCGCCCGAGTGGCTCGACTTGAAGGGTGCGGCTGCCGAGCGATTTCTCGTGTCGGCGGGCCAATCGCCCGACGAGCCGGTATGGAACACGCAGCGCAATGCGGTGGCGGAGCAGCTGCGCACCCAGCTCGATGACGAGCAGGAGATCGCAGAGCGCCTGGAGGAATGGATGCGACAGCATCCGGCGCCTCGGGGCACGGTGGGTGACGTCGCAGACCACATCGACCATATCCGCAGCGTGGCGGGAATCGACCATATCGGAATCGGCTCGGACTTCTACGACGACGGGACGTCCTCGATGGCCGTCGGCCTCGAGGACGTGAGCAAGTTCCCACTGCTGTTCGCAGAGCTGCTCCGCAGGGGCTACAGCGACGAGGACATCAAGAAGATTGCGGGCCTGAACCTGTTGCGCGCCATGCGCGAGATGGAGCGGGTAGCCCAGGAACTGCAGCACGAGCGGCATCCGTCATTGGGTGGCGTCGACGCGCGGTAGGGCCACCCGGGACTGATGGATGACCCGGTGTGCTACCGGCGTGGCGCGACGGGAAGCAGGATGTGCGACGGTCGCATCCGGTCATGGTAGACGGTCTGGTGCGCAATGACCGCCTGCGCTTCCTTGCCAATGGGTCCGCCGGTATTGAGGTTCGGATCGAACCTGGGAAACGCGCTCGATGAGATCTCGAGTCTCAGGCGGTGGCCTACGCCCAGCAGGACGCAGGTTGCCCAAGCGTCGATAGTGTACTCCTCGACCTGACCGGGCGTCAGGAACTCCTCTCGGGCGAGGCCGTTTCGAAATCGTGCCCGTACGATCCCATCGTTCAGCCGTTGCGCATACCCGTCGGGATGCACGTCGAGTACCCTTGCTGTCCAGTCCGTGTCCTTCGCGGATGAGGCGGCGTAGAGTTTCACCACGAGTGGCCCGCAGACCTCGAGAGGCTCTGTCAAGGCGGCTCCCGTGTAGACCAGCACGTCATCACGCCGTTCCACACTGCGGTAATCGTCTGGGCCGCCGAGTTGGCTGTACTGTGGCTCGGTGATGAACGGGGCGGGATCCATCGGGTCATAGCGATACTCGTCCGGCGGCTCGTCGCCCGGAGGCCGGTCGCTCAGGGTGCCGTCACCGAATAGAGTGTTAGCTCGGCCGCCGCTGTGGAGGAAGTACTTTACGTAATCGGTGCGAGCGAGGGGCCACTCTTCCGCGTCACGCCACACGTTCTCGCCCATGACGAAGATCCGCACGGGTGGCTCGGCATCGACGCCGTTCTGCATTCCTTTGAGCCAGCGGTCGAACCAGCGGAGTTGCACGTTGTTGAGGTCGATGACCGCGTCCGGCCCGAAATCGATATGTTCCCATGGCCGGTGCACGTTGACACGATGTCCCCAGGGGCCGATCAAGAGGCGCTGCCTGCCGCGCACCTCGGGATCCTCGGCGCGGCGAACCATGTTGACGTAGTTCTCGAGGGTGCCCACCAGCACGTCGTCGTACCAGCCGCTGATGTGAAGAATTGGCACGTCGGAGCTGAGCAGCCGCTCCTGGTAGGCCTGCTGTTCCCAATAGGCGTCCAGCGTGGGGTGATCGAACCAGTCACGCCAGGGCTTGAGGTGCCAGCCGAGAGCGCGGTCCATCTCTCTGAGCGGTAGGGTTCTGTAGGCGGTCTCGAGGTCATGTTGTGAGATGTCCTGCAGCGTGCGACCGGAGACCGTTATGACCCAGGAGATGGTCGTCGGGCTGATGGTGCCGAACTGAAAGGGGAAGTTGCGCACCGGATCGGGCGGTGTCACGATCGATACCATCGCCCCGAGATGGGGATTGTTGAGGCCCGCAGCGTACACTTGAGTCCATCCCATGTACGAGCTGCCCGTCGTTCCCACTATTCCGTTCGACCAGGGCTGCTCGCCGGCCCACGTCTGGGTGTCGTAGCCGTCTCGCGCCTCGTGAATGAGGGGGTAGAACTCACCGTCTGAGTCGCCGCGTCCGCGCACGTCCTGAGTCACATAGACGTAGCCGTGAGTCACCAGGTGCTTGCCGAGCGCGAGCCGAGCCACCCGGCTGTTGTCATAGGGCGTACGCTCCAGAATGACCGGGAATCGCCCTGGAGCGTCAGGACGAAACACATCGGCCGATAGCGTGATGCCGTCCCGCATCGGGACACGCACGTCATACTCGGCGCGGATCCTGTACGGGCCGGCCCGGTCGCTCTGTGCATGCAACTGCGGGTACGTGAGTGGTGCTGCTGCGAGAATCGCGAACGCTAGGAGGAACCTGAACGGTCGTGTGGGCTTCGGGTGGGGACGATGACGTGGGGACATACTCGCGCGCCTCTTAGTCTTCCTGGGGAAGATATCTCACCGCTCGTGGGTCGCGAGCCCGGCTTGACAGGGCAACGAGCGACCGGCCTCGCCGGTGCGTGCCGTGCCTCGCATTGACGCCGACGGGCAAAACCGCGAGCATTGGGGACTCGAATCGGTGAGCCACCTTGTGTCGCGAACAGGAGGAACGGTGAAAGGCTCTTACGTGACGGGAAACGCCGTGACCCGGCGCCGGTGGTCGGTGTGGTACCAGGCTGTCGTGTGGCTTGCGCTCGTGGCAGTGCAGGCCTGCAGCGCCGATTCCGGCAACGTGGCGGCACGGGAGGACTACCAGGCTGCCGTCGACTCACTGACCGCGTTCATTGAGCACGAGATGGCTGACAAGGAGCTGCCCGCGCTATCGATTGCTTTAGTGGACGATCAAGAGACCGTGTGGGCGCAGGGGTTCGGGTATGCCGACCCGGAGGACGGTATCGCAGCCACTGCGGCAACGGTCTATCGTGTCGGCTCGGTGTCAAAGCTGTTCACCGACGTTGCCATCATGCAGCTGGTGGAACGGGGGGAGCTCGAGCTCGATTCACCGGTGACCGCGTACCTGCCCGCATTCAGTCCTCGGAATCCGTACGCGGAGGCGATCACGCTGCGGCAGCTAATGTCTCACCGATCCGGGCTGGTGCGCGAGCCGCCGGCCGGGCATTACTTCGACGATACGGGCACTACCCTCGAGGCTACCGTAGGTAGTCTGAACTCTACCACGCTCGTCTACGAGCCTACGACCCGCACGAAGTACTCGAACGCAGGTATTGCGACCGTTGGTTATGTGCTCGAGCACCTGCGCGGCGAGCCGTTCACGGACTACGTCCGGCGCTCGGTGCTGGAGCCGCTCGGCATGGAGCAGAGCTCGTTCGCGCCGGAGCCCGACATCGTGCGACGTTTGGCTGATGCCTTCATGTGGGCTTACCATGGACGCACCTTTGAGGCGCCCACGTTCCAGCTCGGGATGTCACCTGCGGGAAGCATGTACGCGCCGGTCACGGATCTCGCCCGGTTCATGAGCGCGCTGTTCGCGGGGGGAGTGGGCCCGGATGGGCCGGTCGTATCGGCGGCTACGATAGACGAGATGTTGACGCCGCAGTTCGCGCCCCCGGATGCGACGACGGGATACGGGATCGGGTTCGGACTGGGCATGCTGGATGACCAGCGGGTGATCGGGCACGGCGGAGCGATCTACGGGTTTTCCACGGAGCTTGCGGCGCTGCCCGATGCCAAGCTCGGCGCGGTCGCAGTGGCCAACGTGGACATGACCAACGCCGTGGTGGGGCGCATCGTCAGGTATGCGTTGCGGCTCACGCTCGCCGTGCGGCAGGGGCAGCCGTTACCCGCTGCGGAGGTAACCCAGCCGGTGCCGGCTGCTGAGGCCGGCCGGATCGCGGGCCGCTACGGCCGGGGTGACCGGGTGGTGGAGATCGTCGAGCGCCCCGGCGGTCTGTACGCCTGGCTGCGCCAGCCAGGCATGCGGCTGAGACTCCGAGTCCGCGGGGATGACCTGATCGCCGATGATCGGCTCTCGTACGGGCCGCGCTTCGAGCTGCTCGACGGTGCAATTGCGGTGGGAGGCGACACGCTGCGCCGTGCTTCGATGGCGAAGCCCCGGCGGGCGCCCGAGCGTTGGCGCGGCCTCATCGGCGAGTACGGCTGGGACCACAACGTGCTGTATGTGCTGGAACGGGACGGTCAGCTGCACGCGCTCATCGAGTGGTTCTTCCTGTACCCGCTCGAGGAGATCTCGCGAGACGTATTCGCATTCCCGCGCTGGGGTCTGTATGACGGTGAGCGTTTGGTGTTTACACGCGATGCCGCGGGCCGAGCGACGCAAGTGGAAGCGGCGAGCGTCGTGTTCTTGCGTCGGGAGACGGGTGGAGACGCCGAGGTCACGTTCCGGATCCAACCGGTGCGACCGGTCGACGAGCTCCGGCGTGAGGCGTTGACCGCCACACCGCCGGTGGAAGCGGGTGAGTTTCGGGAGCCGGACTTGGTGGAGGTTCGTTCGCTGGATTCGACGATCCGGTACGATATCCGATATGCGACCACGAACAACTTCATGGGTGCGGTGTTCTACGACGAGGCAAAGGCCTTCATGCAACGGCCGGCGGCCGAGGCTCTCGTCCGGGCGCACCGGCAGCTTCGGGCCCAGGGATACGGCCTTCTGATCCACGATGCCTATCGCCCTTGGTACGTGACCAAGATGTTCTGGGACGCGACCCCCGCGGAGCACAAGATCTTCGTGGCCGATCCGAGCGAGGGGTCGCGCCACAACCGGGGAGCCGCCGTGGATCTCACCCTGTTCGAGCTCGCTACGGGCCGACCCGTTACGATGGTTGGCGGCTACGACGAGTTCTCGGACCGCTCATTCCCGGAGTACATGGGAGGAACGTCGCTGCAGCGGTGGCAACGTGAGGTCCTGCGATCGGCCATGGAGACGCAGGGCTTCCGGGTGTACGAGTTCGAGTGGTGGCACTTCGACTACGAGGACTGGCGTCAGTATCCGATACTCAATCAGACCTTCGACCAGCTCGGGGAAGCGACCGCAGGACCGCGTTGAGTCGCGGCCGTGGGCCGCCTAGCGAGATCGAAGCGGCCGGGCCTCGTGGGCCCGGCCGCTTTGTGTTTGGGGCTCCGGTGTGGGTCGGTCGACCGCGGCGCATACTAAGCCTACGTCCGCGCCAGCCCGTCCAGCGCCTCCAGTTGCGACCGGGTCCCCAGCGCGATGAGCACGTCACCCGGCTCGAAGCGCATCTCCATCGGCGGGTTCGTCATTATCGCGCCCTCGTCGTGCCGGCGCACGGCGAGGACATTCGCGCCTGTGCGCTTCCGCACCTCGGCCTCTTGCGCTGTCTTGTCGTGCAGATCGCTTCCCGCCTCCACGCGGCACTCCTCCAGCCATAGCTCGAGATCGCCGGAGTGCATCACCACGTCGAGGAAGTCCGTGACGGAGGGGTAGAGGAGTTGTCGTGCGATGCGGCGGCCGCTGAGGGTGTAAGGCGAGATCACATGGGTCGCCCCGGCCCGGATGAGCTTGGGCTCGGTGGCCGGATCGTTGGCCCGGGCCACTATGGGGAGCGTGAGGTTGAGGGTGTGCGCGCTCAGCGCCACGAACAGATTGGTGGCGTCGTCACCGGTGGCGGCCACCAGGCCGGCGGCGCGGGCGATCCCGGCTTGCTGCAGGACCGCGTCGTCGGCCGCATCGCCGATCACGTAGAGCGTACGCGGGGGGGCCTCCTTGAGGGCGTCCTCGGATACCTCTACCACCACGCACTGCTGGCCTTTGCCCTGGAGATCGAGCTGGACCTGCTGGCCCACGCGCCCGTAACCGCAGATGACGTAGTGCCCGCTCAGGGCGTCGATGCGTTGCTGCATGCGTGCCTTCCGGAGGGAGCCGGTGAGCTCCCCGCTGATGATGTACTGGGAGATGGCGGCAAACAGGTAGGTCACCGCCCCCACGCCTGCCACGATCAGTCCAGCCGTGAAGATACGGCCCGGCTGCGATAGGGGTCGCACCTCGCTGAAGCCCACCGTGGACAGCGTGATGACCGTCATGTATAGGGACTCGATGAGGCCCCATCCCTCGAGCAGCATGTACCCCAGCGTTCCGCCGGCGAGCACGGCGCCGAGGATCATACCGAACCGGATGAGCCTCCGGCGGATGCGGCGACGTGGGTAATGGCTCCGATGGGTTGACACCTTCCTTGCTCCGCTGCTGTGGGGCCTGGCGGCGGCGCCGGCCGGCGGACCGCACGACCCCTCGGACGTCGGTGGTGGGAAACATGCCGAGGCCTGGGTACCCGGGCAAGCCACGGTCGCCGGCCCGCTGGCCTCACCGGTGCAGGGATCGTATTGTAGAGCCCCAGCCGGGCGGGCACCCGCCGGCGCGTAGACGCACGACCACTCACCTACGGAGGGCACTCCTATGCCGGACCATGTCTACAAGATGACCGAGCTCATCGGCACCTCGGGCAAGAGCATCGAGGACGCCGTGAATGGCGCCGTCGCCCGCGCCAACAAGACCGTGCGCAACATGCGCTGGCTCGAGGTCAAAGAGATCCGTGGACACATCGAGGCGGGCGTCGTCTCGGAGTGGCAAGTGATCATGCAGATCGGATTCACCTTGGAGGACTGATTCCGTGCGCATCCAAATGACGGCGAAACCATGGTCCGCGCCCGTGGCAGCGCTGCTGGCTACGGCACTAATCGCGCAACCGGCGGCCGGCCAGAGGCGCAATCTCAAGGTCTACATCTCCGCTGATATGGAGGGAGTGGTCGGCGTGGTGACGGGGGCGCAGCTCGGCCCAGGTGGCTTCGAATACGCGCAGGCACGGAAGTACGTGACGCAGGAGGTACTGGCTGCGATCCGCGGCGCGCGTGCAGCGGGTGCCACAGAGATCCTGATCAGCGACTCGCACGGGAACGGGCAGAATCTGCTGCTCGACGAGCTGCCGCCGGACGTCACCGTCGTGCGGTCCTGGCCTCGGCCGCTCATGATGATGCAGGGCATCGACGAGACGTTCGACGCGGCCATCTTCATTGGGTATCACGCCGGCACCACCAATCCCGACGGTGTGCGCGCCCACACGATGTCGAGCGGGCGCCTGGCAGATATCCGGCTGAACGGTCAGTCGGTGCCAGAGGGCGGCATCAACGCGGCCATCGCTGGGCACTTTGGCGTCCCCGTAGTTATGGTGTCCGGTGACGACGCGGCGGTGGCCGAGGTCAGCCACGTCGTGGGTGACATAGAGGGTGCGGTGGTGAAGTGGAACTACAGCTTTCACTCCGCCAGGACCCTGATGCCGGAAGCCGCCTATCGGCTCATTGAGGAGAAGGTGGAAACCGCGCTCGGACGGTTGGACGACTTCGAGCCGGTTGTGCTGGAGACGCCCGTCACGCTGGACGTGCGGTTCAAGAACTACCGGCCGTCCCAGCTGCTGGCCTATCTCCCCATGGTGGAGCGGACCGACGCCCACTCCATCCGGTACGTGGGAGAGGACATGGTGGCGGTGTCGAAGTTCCTGGTGTTCATGATGAACTACGAGGTGGGATTGGAACCGTAGCCACGGCCGCTCGAGACGAACCGCCCTCGGAAGGCTCGTGTCTTCCGAGGGCGGCGTGCAGCTCGCTTGTCGCCGGTGGCTACCGTTTCGTGAAGGCGATCCCCAGCGCCCGCCCGCCGTCTAGAATCAGGCCGCTTACCTGGCCGGTCTCGTCCCGCACGAACCTGATCTGCGCGTTGCCCCGCCCGACGCTGAACCGGTCGCGCTGACCGGAGGTGAGCTCGAGTGGAGGCTCGTCGGCCCGTTGTAACATGAGGCGGCCCTCGACCACGGCGAGGGTGCGCGTCACCCCGAGCTCGCGCGAGTGGTACTCGCCGGCGTACTGCGCGAGCCGGGTGGTGAAGCGGTCGGCCAGGTAGAGCTCCGCCACGTCACGGGCCAGTGCGCCGGGGTTGATGCTGCCGAGGTTGCAGAGGCAGATCACCGAGAACCGCTCATGGGGGAACCGCATCAGGTGGGTGCGGAAGCCCATCATAGACCCGCTGTGCTCCTCGATGGTGAGCCCATTATACTCCGCGAGCCGCAACCCCAGAGCGTAGCTGATGGTGTCGCCCTCGGTCAGGACGCCGCGCGTGCGCAGCAGGTAGAGCAAGGCGTGCCCGCCCACCCGCGGCTCGTAGAAGTTGGCGTCCCAATGCACCAGGTCTTCGACCGTGCTGAGCAACCCGCCCGACCCGACCTGGTCGAATTTCTCGAGGAAGGAGAGCTCGAAGCCCTCTTCATCCTCTTGGTAGCTCAGCGCCCGGTCGGGGATGGCGTGGCGGTAGTCGTCGTGGAAGTGGGTGCTGCCCATGCCCAGGGGGCCGAACAGCCGTTCCGCCGCATACTCGCGGATGCCCTGACCGGTAACCCGCTGGATGATCACCGGGATCAGGAAGTAGCCGGTGTTGCTGTACATGTAGCGCTCCCCGGACGGGAAGTTGAGCCCCTCCTGACGCGACACCAGCTCGAGGATCTGGTCCGGTGTGTAAGCCTCCTCCAGGGACAGCTCGGCCATCCCCATGAGCTCGAGGTAGTCCCGTAGCCCGCTCACGTGATGCAGCAGTTGCTCGATGGTGATGGGGGTCCCGTAGTCGGGAAGCTCGGGAACGTACTGTCGCACGTCGTCGTCCAGCCCCACCTGACCCTCGAGGACCAGCAGCCCGAGGCTCGCCGCCACGAACTGCTTGGAGACGGATGCCATGTAGAACACGGTGCTCGGCGTGATAGGAATGGCGCGCTCGAGGTTCGCGACACCGTAGCCGCGCGAGTAGACCAGCGCGCCGTCGCGCACCACCCCGAGGGCACACCCCGGAGACTCGGGCGTGTCCCACTCGGCGAACAGTGCGTCGACCTGCTCCTGGACCTCCTGTGCGGCTACGCCAGTCGCACCGGCAAGAAGCAGCGCCGCCGCGAGCGCGGGAACGAGTACCCGTCCTGGTGTGGTGATTTGCCTCATACGTAGCTCTCGTAGTGGGGGTCGTACATCCGAGACCGTACCAGGGCCATGATGTCCCTTGGCCGCCGGCACCGAGTGAGTCCCTCGTTCCAGGCGAATTCCGCGACTGCGGCGGCGATCGTCGCCGACACCTCACGGATGGCTGTGAGCGGCGGCAGGATCGAGCCCTGCTCCAACTCCTCCTCCGTCGTCATGTCAGCAGCGGCCCGGGTGGCCACGTAGAACATGTCGTCGGTCACGTGCCTTGTGCGTGACACGACCGCGCCTAGGCCTAGGCCCGGGAAGATGTAGGCGTTGTTCGCCTGCGTGGGTACGTGCCGCCTGCCCTTGTAGATTACCGGCTCGAACGGGCTCCCGCTCGCGAAGATGCCGCGGCCATCGGTCCACTCGTACGCCTGCTCGGCGGTGCACTCCGCCTTGGACGTGGGATTCGACAGCGCGAACACGATGGGCCGCTGGTTGATCTCCGCCATGTGCCGGACGATCGGCTCAGTAAAGGACTGCGGCTTGCCCGAGACGCCGATGATGGCCGTGGGGCGCGCCGCCTCGACAGCCGCTGGAAGATCGCGCAGGAACTCGTGATCCCGTGCGTAGGGTAGCTTGTGCTCCGCCAGGTCGGTCCGGGACTTCACCACAAGCCCCTTCGAGTCCACGAACCACATGCGGCTCTTCGCCTCCTCGCGGGGCATCCCCTCGCGTACCATCGCGGACACGCACAGGTCGGCGATCCCAATGCCGGCCTCGCCCGCGCCGAGAAAGAGCAGCGTCTGCTTGGCGATGTCCTGCCCGGTGATGCGGCCGGCTCCCAGCAGGCCGGCGAGCGTTACCGCGGCGGTGCCCTGAATGTCGTCGTTGAAGGTGCAGATCCGGTCGCGATACTTCTTGAGCAGCCGGAACGCGTTCTGGGTGGCGAAGTCCTCGAACTGGATCAGAGCGTTGGGGAAGACGCGCTGTGTTGCGCGGATGAATTCGTCGACCAGCTCGTCGTACTCCTCGCCACGGAGCCGCCGCTGCCGCAGCCCGATGTACATCGGGTCTTCCAGCAACGCCTCGTTGTTTGTGCCCACGTCGAGGGTCACGGGGAGGCAGTGCTTGGGATGTACGCCGGCACACGCGGTGTAGAGCGACAGTTTGCCGATGGGAATGCCCATGCCGTCGGCACCGAGGTCGCCCAGTCCGAGGATGCGCTCCCCGTCGGTCACCACGATGATCGCTACGTTGCGCTCGGACCAGTTCTCCAGGAGGCTCTTGATCCTGCCCTTGTGTTTGGCCGAGATGAAGAGCCCACGAGGACGCCGGAAGATGTGTCCGTACTTGGCGCACGCTTCCCCGACTGTTGGGGTGTAGATGATCGGCATCATCTCGTCGATGTTGTCGATCACCGTGCGGTAGAACAGTGTTTCGTTGCGGTCCTGCAACGCCGTCATGAAGATGTATTTCTCGAGGCCGTTGGGCTTGCGACGGTAGTTCCCCAGCACCCGGATCTGTTGCTCCTCGAGTGTGTGCACGCGGGGCGGAAGCAGTCCGCGGAGCTTGAGGACATCACGTTCCGCGTCCGTGAAACCCGTTCCCTTGTTGAACCGAGGATCGTTGAGGATATCCCTTCCGGAGGGGAATGCCGGCTTGCGCGTCGCCCTGCGCGCCTTGGACACCCTGCGCATGGCTTGGCGGGCCTTCTTCTTCGCTTGCTTCATGCCTCGGCGTGTCGCCGTGCGCGCCGCCTTCTCGGCCTTCTTGGCACCTCGGCGGACGGCTTTCTTGATCGACCTCGCTGTCTTCTTCACCCGGCGGGCGGTTTTCTTGCGAGTCTTCTTGCCCTTGGCGGTCGGCACGGAATTACCTCTCTTCGTTACGGCGAGTACGCCTCCCACGCACTGGTGCTGGCCGCATGGTGGCTTGGTTCCTCACTCGTGGAGTCGGGTCGGTGGGATGGGGCTAGCTGGGTGCGGGGTGGGCTGCGCATTGTACGGTGACGGTTTCACGTGGTTGCGGATGCACGGAGTCGCTGATCATAGCCGCAACAATCTACCATAGCTATTGCGCCCTGAAGTTTGGCACAATGACCCGTGAACGGGCCTTCATACAGTCGCCGCCGTGTGCGCTGCTGAGTGCGGAGACGCAGGGCGCCACGTTGGGATGCGGACGGCCCGTGCTACGGCGACCGTCCTATCCAAACAGCATCAAGAACACGCCCGCTGCCACGGCCGAGCCGATGACTCCGGCGACGTTGGGCCCCATGGCGGGCATCAGGGGGTTCACCCTGCCGTCGGTGGATTCCGACACGAACCGCTGTACGACGCGGGCAGACATGGGCACGGCCGACACGCCGGCCGCGCCGATGCACGGATTGATCTTGCGCCGCAGCGTCAGGTTCAGGCCCTTCGCGAATATGATGCCGCCTGCAGTGCTGAAGGAGAACGCCACGGCTCCGAGCACCAGGATCAGGATGGTGCGGTAGTTGAGGAAGTGTTCCGCATCCATCGTGGCGCCGACGGCCAGGCCTAGGAAGATGGTGACAATGTCGATCAGTGCGCCGCCCGCCGTCTTGCGCAGCCGCTCTGTGACGCCGCACTCCCGCAGTAGGTTCCCGAACATCAACATGCCGATCAGCGGCGCGCTGGACGGCACCGCCAGGGACGCGACTACCCCCGTCACGATGGGAAACAGAATGACTGCTGTGCGCGAGACCGGTATGGCCTGCGGCATGTCGATGGCTCGCTCTTTCTCGGTAGTGAGCAGCCGCATGATCGGGGGTTGGATGATCGGCACCAGCGACATGTAGCTGTACGCAGCCACGGCCACGGGTCCCAGGAGGTGCGGGGCGAGCTGGGAGGTGAGGAAGATCGAGGTGGGCCCGTCCGCGCCACCGATGATCCCGATCGACGCCGCTTCGCGCGAGTCGAAGCCCAGCAGGTACGCCGCCGATAGAGCCGCCACGAATATGCCGAGTTGTGCCGCCGCACCGAGCAGGAACGTCAGCGGGCGTCCCAGCAGGGGGCGGAAGTCGGTTAGCACACCCACGCCCAGGAAGATCAAGGGCGGGAGCAACTCGGTACGGATGCCCGTGTTATAGATCAGGGCCATGATCCCCTCGCCATACGACCCCATGTCCGCCAGCGGCAGGTTGGCGAGAATGGCGCCAAAGCCGATGGGAATCAGCAGTAGCGGCTCGTAGCCCTTGGTGATTGCGAGAAAGATGAGGATGCCCGACACCACGAACATCCCCACGTTCCCGATGCCCAGATTCGCGAAACCGGACTGTTGCAGTAGCTGAGTGACGGTCTCCATGGCTGGATCGATCTCAGGCGATCGTCATGATTGGCCGTGAGGAATCGATCTCGTCACCGATCTGGACGTGAATTGCGGTCACGGTTCCGTCGCGGGGAGACTTGATGTCATGGGTGGCCTTCATCGCCTCGACCTGGGCGAGCACGCTGCCCTTCGTGACGGTGTCACCCACCTTGACCTTTATGTCCACCACGTCGACTGCGCCGGTGAAAGTGGAGTACACCGGCGTTCCCTGCGCCGCAGGGGCAGGTGCCGCCGCCGCGGCCGGTGTCACCGACGCAGCTGCAGCCGGAGCCTCGCCGCCGGTCGCCGGCTCCAGGGTGATGACGAAGGACCGCTTGTTGCCGTTCTCTTCCACGGTGCAGCGGGTCGTGACCGGTCCCGTGAGCGCCGGCGTGCGGGAGGGTACCTCGAGCGGCGCCGGGGCCGGTGCGGGAGCAGCAGCAGGGGCCTCGGGCTTCTTCTTTAGGGGAACGTCGACCTTGGGATTTCCGGTGAGCAGTCGGATTCCCTCATTGACCTCCATCTTCTTGCCCGGCACCATCGCCGCAAGCACGAGGAAAACGTTCTCGTCGGTAGCGGGAAGGTCCCTTGCTTGGAGTTCCTGCTTGACCGGCCCAATGTTCTTGGGGGCAGCCTCAAGCGGATCCCCCTCGAACACCTGGAGCTCGAGCTGCTCCGCAGCGAACTTCACGACCTCGGGATCTGGCGGCAGCGGCGTCCGCCCGAAATACCCCAGCACCGCCTTGCCGTAGCCGGGGTCGATCTTCTTCCAGCGCCCATAGAGCACATTGTTGAACGCCTGCAACCAGTACTGCTGGCTTCCCGGCGTGACGCTCGTCCACGCGCCACCCGCCTCGACGACGACCGGGAACTCCGCCAGGACCTCGCCGTATCGCTCGAGAATACCTGCCTTCGCCATCATGTGGACGTTCGGGCCGATGGCACCGCCCGGCATGGGGAAGCCCAGCACCCGGGCATCCGGCGTTGTGGTGGTTGGGTTGAAATCATAATCTGCGAGTGACTCGTTCAGCAGCTTCTCGATCTCGGGCAGCTTCGACACGTCGAGATCCAGGCTGTACCCGGTACCCTTGAGGGCGTGGGCCAGCGAGCGGGCGTCCGGCTGGACGGTTCCGCTGGCCAGTGGCCTGATCGAGACATCCACGCCGTCCGCGCCACCCGCGATGGCCGCCATGTAGCACGCGACGGCGGTGCTGGCGGTGTCGTGCGTGTGCATCCACAGTGGCATCTCCGGGGGCATGATCTTCCTCAGGGCCACTGCCGTCTCGTAGATCGTGCGCGGGTCCGTGGTCCCGCTCGCGTCCTTCAAGCAGATGCTGTCGATCTGGATGTCGCTTTCCAGAAGCTGCTGCCCGATGCGGAAGTAGAAGTCGGGCGTGTGGACCTTGTCCGAGTGGAACGGCAGCCCCATGAGCGCGATGCATACCTGATGGTGCATCCCAACGTCGACGATGGGCTTGCCGGTGTTCACCAGGTTGCGGGCGTCGTTCATGTAGTCGAAGTTGCGGTCCCACGTGGTGCCGCTCTGCTTCATCAGCTTCGCCTGCAGCCGCAGGCCGTCGATGGACTGCGTCGTGAGGGTCACACCGGAGACTGACCTGGTGAGGATCTGGAGATCCACTTCCGGACCCACCGCCTCTCGCATCTTCCTCATGTCCTCGAAGGGGTTCTCTCCGAGGTAGAAGTAGGGTGCCTGGTAGCGAGCCCCGCCGCCGAACTCGAAGTGTCTGACGCCTGCCTCGGCGGAGGCCTGCATGGCCGGGAGGAAATCGGTCAGACGGACCTTGCCGCCGAAAGAGCTCTGTAGCCCATCCCGGAACGGGGTGAACATCACCCGGATCTTCTTCGGGCTCTCGGTGAAGATCATCGTTCCTCCTCGATATTCGTGATCTTGGCTCCCGGGTAGGCGGCGGACACAGCCGCCGTCACCGCGGCCAGGACCGCAGCGTCCGTCGTGGTGACCTTCTCGGGGAATACAGCGATGAGTGCTCGCATTACCACCGCGAGCAACGTGAGGAGCAGGAAGACCGCAGCAAGAGCGGAGACGCAGACCAACAGCAGATCAGGCGACCCCATGTACCCCTCCCGTCAAGCGCATGCCTGTTGCGACCCCCGTGCACCGTCCGTGCAGCCGCGGCTCCCGCCCTCCAATAGACGCAAGAACACCCAGCTTCGCAACTGCTGGCGCGCCGGCCGGGGCCGCAACGCTACCCGCCGGTCAGCGTCAGCCGACCCCTGATGATCGGCCGCTCCCGGTTCTCGAGATACAATTCGAGGTGATCGCCCAGGCGGGTCACGATGCCCTCGGCGATTACCTGCGGGGCGACTCCCGATTCCTCCCCGCAGATGGCCACGCGCCGGCCAATGACTAAGGACCGCGCGCGGTAGCGTTCCAACAGCCGGGCGTAATCGCCGCGCTGAAGGAGCTCGTAGTTCCGGTCCAGGGCCTCGATGAGCCCTGCGAAGCACTCGCCCTGTGTAGGAGCATTGGGGCCCGGCGCAACGTCCTGCAGCGAGCTCACCCGTGGAACGAACGGCGTAGGCTCCACGTCCGGCGTGGTCTCTACGTTCAATCCTATGCCCAGCACCGCGGCGGTTACTCGTTCTCCCTGGGTATGGGTGTGGGCCAGCACCCCTCCCACCTTGGCCCCGTCGACCAGGATGTCGTTGGGCCACTTGATGCCACTCCTGCGCTCGAGCCCCGGCGCCGCGTCTATCGCGTCGACCAGCGAGACCGTGGCGAGTAACATGAAGGCCGTGCCGGACGGCATGAGGGTTTGCGCCGGGGCAAGGTAGGCGGACAGGTGGATGTTTCCGGCCGCGGTCGACCAACGGCGACCCTTGAATCCGTGGAAGTCCCGTCCGGCATCAGCGAGGCAAAGGGTACCGTCGGGCAGCGCGTGCTCCGCGCTGCTCAGCTCAACCAGGAGGTCGAACTGGGAGCGGGGTGCGTCTGCAACCAGGAACAGGTTGCTCCAGCGTGTTGCGCTGGTCACCTCTCCGTGCCGGACCGGCCGGTCTGAGAACAGCTGCCGACTCAGTTCCCGCGCTGCGGGTGCCTCCCCGGGCTCGAGGGAGGCCCACCCGGCGGCGTGGCACTTGAGAAGCCGTCCGGCGAAGTCGACACTGTCGGTGTAGACGAGCATCGCCTAGAGTCAGTTGCGGTCGTGGTCGCCTCGCCTCCGCGCGGCGCTCGCTCGTCCGCCGGTCGCGCGGGTCAGGGCGACTCGGGTTCGAGCCTGAGGGCGACCGAGTTGATGCAGTAGCGCTTCCCGGTCGGATCGGGGCCGTCCTCGAACACGTGCCCCAGGTGCGCGTCGCACTCGCTGCAGAGCACCTCCGTGCGCCGCATCCCCAGGCTGTGATCGGGCTCGGCATGCAGCGCCCCCGGCGTATGGGGTGCCCAGAAGCTGGGCCACCCCGTCCCGGAGTCGAACTTGGCCGCCGAGCTGAACAGCGGGTTGCCGCAGCCCGCGCACCGATAGATTCCCTCGGTCTTGCAGTGAACGTACTCCCCGCTGAACGCGCGCTCCGTTCCCTTCTCGCGCATCACGCGGTACTGCTCCGGGGTGAGCTGCGCGCGCCACTCGGCGTCCGACCTCTTCACGCATCCTCCTCGGACGCCGCCACCCAGCGCACGGAGTCGCCCACCTGGATCCGGGCATCGTCGAGCACCTCGCCGTAGGCGCCGCCACCCCAGTCAGGGATCATCGCCTCCCGCAAGCCGGAGCAGGCCTCGTCCATCCGCTCGCACGGCCTGGTCTCCCCCCGGATGCGGATGCGGCACTGGCCCACCTGCAGGACGCGGTCCCGCGAATCGGCTAGCTCGACCCCGCTCACCATAAGGTTGGCACGCCGTGCCGACGGGTCCACCGCAGCATCGAGGAGCGCCATGAGCCGCTCCCAGACCTCCCGCTGGATGATCGTCACCTGGCGCCTGCCGCCCCAATCGGCGTTGCCGACGATCCCGTAGCCGGCCTGCA
>JABAOF010012800.1_pt3 | contig 35350 bp, 30 predicted proteins | sample 7062171 | NCBI WGS metagenome assembly JABAOF01 (sample SAMN14538628, study PRJNA623070) | marine sediment metagenome | biome: marine biome [ENVO:00000428]; feature: marine pelagic biome [ENVO:01000023]; material: deep marine sediment [ENVO:00002113] | place: India: Gulf of Khambhat ...
TAACCCGTACTGACCATAGCTAATGTGAGTTGCTCCCGGGGCTTTTCCTTGTCCCAGAAATAAATGTTTCCTATTTCAAAGGCATGAACACTCTCAGCTCCTCTATTTTTATTCCAAACAACATTCTCTAGCAATCCAGGAATGATGGTGGTCCGCAGCAAAGCAGCTTTGGAGGAGACAGGATTTCTGATTTGGATGGCCTTCTGTAAAAGCTCAAAACTGGACCCCTTCTCTGCATCAAAAAAACCAAAATTGATGAATTCATCAAAACCTTGATGGAAAAGGATTTGNNCCATAAAAGCGAGCAATCTCCTCTACTAAATCGGCTTCCCTTTCGATATCCACCCGGAAAGGGGGAATCCCAACCTGCCAGATGCCCTCTGTCTGCTCTTCGACATCGAAACCAAGAGAGGAGAGCGTCTGTTTCGTCAAAGCTTTATCAATCTCTACTCCAATCAGCTCAGAAACACGATGGTTGCGAAGAATAACGGTTTTGCTCTTCTTAGGCTTTGGATAGACATCCATTATTCCTTGGGTGGCTTTCGCTCCCATCTGAGTCAGAAGGGAGGCAGCCATAATGGCCGCCAAAGGAGGAAAAGAGATGTCAGCTCCCCGTTCAAAACGGTACGAGGCGTCTGTGGAGATACCTTTCTTTTTACTCGTTTTTCGAATAGAGACAGGATCAAAATAAGCGCTTTCGATGAAGACCTCCCGCGTTAACTCTGTTACAGCCGATTCTTCTCCACCAATGACCCCAGCCAAGGCCACTGGTTTCTTCTCATCAGCGATCACCAGCATATCAGAGGAAAGAGAGATGCCTTCTCCCTCCAAGCTCCTTAAACTTTCTCCTTTTGTTGCACTCCTTATGATAATCTTCTTTCCGCCTATCTTCTCAAGATCAAAGGCGTGAATCGGATGAGCTGTCGAGAAAAGCACATAATTTGTCACATCGACCACATTATTCACAGGCTTTGAACCCATAGCTTGGATCTTCTTTTGTAACCATTCAGGAGAAGGGCCAACCTTAATCTCCTTGAGGATGATACCGCAGTAACGAGGACAGAGGTTATCATCCCTGATCTGGATATTGATGAGCGCGGATGTCTTATCATCACCTTCAATGACAGGCCAACTCTGTTTTTTCATTTTCAGTCCGAGTGCGGCAGCTATTTCTCTTGCTACTCCCAAATGTCCAAGTGTATCGGGACGATTAGCATAGGTTTCTATGTCAAAGATCACATCCTCCTCCTGCTCTTTCCAATCTTCGACTAAAAGACCGATCATATTCAGCTTTTCGATCAAACGAGGCAGAGGAAGATTGATCTCGACATATTGTTTGAGCCAATGCAAACTTACTTTCATTTTACTGAAAACTGCCTTAGGAATCTCAGGTCATTCTCGTAGAAGAATCTCATATCAGGAATATGATAGGCAAACATGGCGGTTCTATCGGTTCCCAATCCAAAGGCAAATCCAGAATATTTTTCTGGATCGATGTTGACATTTTTGAACACCTGGGGATCCACCATCCCTGCACCAAGAATTTCTATCCATCCTCCACCGCCACATACACGACATTCCCCCTTCTTCCCGCTGCAAACAGTACATTCAATATCGACTTCAGCCGAGGGTTCTGTAAAGGGAAAGAAACTCGGCCGAAATCTGATTTTTATCTTTTCGGTAAACAACACCTTGAGGAAATGCTCCAGTGTGCCCTTTAGGTGAGCAAAAGTGATCCCACGATCGACAACCAGACCCTCGACTTGGTAGANNAACCAAACCCTCAACCTGGTAGAACATCGGAAGATGAGTCGGATCCGGCGTTTCTTTGCGAAAGACCTTCCCCGGAATGATGATCCTGATAGGAGGTTTCCTCTTTTCCATGACTCTTATCTGAACTGGAGAAGTATGCGTACGAAGGAGCAAATCATCTGTGATGTAAAGGGTATCCCAGTCATCTCGGGCGGGATGATGAGGAGGGAAGTTTAGGGCTTCGAAATTATAGTAATCTGTTTCTATGTCTGGCCCTTCCTCGATGGAAAATCCCATGCCAAAGAAGATATTCTCAATCTCCTGCTGGAAAAGAAGGATCGGATGGGGCGCACCCCAGTACATTTTTCTGCCCGGTAGGGTAAGGTCCGCTCTCTTGATGGTCTCTTCAGGACCTGCCAATTCTTCCTTCAGACTTTGGAGTCTTCCCTGGATATACTTTTTTAAAGTATTAAGATTCTCACCGACATCTGGTCTCTCTTCTGGCTTTAGGGTTTTCAACTTTTCAAAGAGAAGAGTCAAATAGCCTCTTTTTCGACTCAGATAAAGGTTCCGGAGTTCTTGGAGAGACTTTTCATCCTTGATGCGAGATGCATCTTCATCAAAAGTCTTCCTGTATTCTTCTATGATGTCATTGAAGTCTTTCATGATGATGCGATTATGTCCTTGCAGTTTTGGGAAGTTCTTCCCCCAGCCTGCATCAGATTGCGGCCTGTTTGACTTTCTCTACAATACGTAAAAAAGTCTGGGGAGAATGGACGGCTAACTCAGCTAAAACCTTCCTGTCGAGTTCGATATGGAGCTCTTTTAGCCCATGCATAAAACGACTGTAAGAGATTCCGTTATTCTCCGCAGCGGCCTTGATTCTGATAATCCATAACCTTCTAAACTCTCTCTTCCTCACTCTTCGGTCTCGGTAAGCATAAAGGAGGGCTCGCTCGACAGCCTCTCTGGCTATCCGGTAATTGCGGCTTCTTGCTCCCCAATATCCTTTGGCCTGTTTTAAAATCTTCGATCTTCTCTTGTGTTTCTTTGTTCCTCTCTTGACTCTTGACATCTTCTTCTCCTCAACCTAAGTTTGTGGTCTTTGGCGTCCCCGTTCTCTAAATTTCGTAGGGAAGCATCTTTTTGATCTGATTTTTATCTGAAGGGCTAACAGCAGTTTTTTTTCTCAGCCCCCTCTTTCTTTTGGACGATTTCTTAGTGAGAATATGGCTCTTATAGGCCTTACTGTGGGTGATCTTCTTTTTTCCTGTGACCTTGAACCTCTTTTTTGCTCCCTTGTGTGTCTTGAGCTTTGGCATCTTTTCCTCCTGATTTTATGGGACTGAGCAGAGCTGAAACTGCCCAAGGCTGTGAGCGGATTCCTCCATCCTGCTCACCCAATTCTTTAACATCTTCGAAAACCCTGTCCAAGATCTGATGAGCCAACTCTGGCTTTGCTTTCTCTCTGCCCCGAAGCATGACTGTTATCTTGACTTTGTTACCTTCTTTCAGAAATCTCTGGACATGCCTGATCTTAAAATTGTAATCATGGATGCTGATTTTGGGTCTGAATTTGATCTCTTTGACCTGAATCTGCTTCTGATGCTTTTTCGCCTCATGGGCCTTCTTATGTAACTCATAAAGATACTTTCCATAATTCATGATTCGACAGACTGGAGGGACGGCTTGTGGCGCAATCTCAACCAAATCCAATCCTTTCTCGTCGGCAAGTGAAAGAGCTTCAGCCAAAGAAAGAATGCCGATTTGCTTCTTGTCTTCGTCAATGATCCTCACTTCTTTTGCCATAATCATCCTGTTTATCCTATGCGGTTTTGTTGACTTTGCTCTTCCAGGATAGAATGTTCGCCTTCTAATGATGGACCTCCTTCAAAGGTTAACGCTTAAAGATTTAGTTTTAACCATTTCTTTTATTTTTTCAAGAAGTTCATCTACCCCGATCTCCCCTCTATCTCCAATAGTATGGATTCTCAGAGAGGCCTTGCAACGAGAGACCTCTTTATCGCCTACAATGAGAATCAGGGGAATCTTTTGGATTTCAGCATCTCTCACTTTGTATCCCATCTTTTCTCGGCGCAGATCCGCATAAGACCTCAACCCATTCTCCTTGAATTTTTTTTCTAGAGAAGCAGCATAATCATTGTGTCTAGAAGCGATAGGGATGATCACTGCTTGTACAGGGGCCAGCCAAACGGGAAAATTGCCATTATAATGCTCGATCAGGATACCAAAGAACCTCTCCAGCGACCCAAATAAGGCTCTGTGTATCAGAAAAGGCCGGTGCAGAACTCCATCTTGACCGACATAGCTCAAATCAAACCTCTCAGAGAGATTGAAATCCAGCTGAATTGTAGTGCATTGCCATGATCTTTTTAAAGCATCTTTTATCTTGATATCGATTTTGGGACCGTAAAAGACTCCTTCCCCCTCATCGACCTTGAAATCAAGGCCCACATCAAGCAAGGATTGCCTTAGAGCTTGGGTGGCCTTTTCCCAGTCCTCATCAGCGCCACAATATTTCTCCGGACAGGTAGAAAGAAAAACATCATATTGGTGAAAACCAAAGGGCTGCAGAATCCTTAAAGCTAGAGCGATGCACCTCTTTATTTCTTCCTTCAACTGGTCCTCTCGGCAAAAAATATGAGCATCATCTTGAGTGAACCCTCGGACCCGCATAAGCCCATGGAGAACACCACTACGTTCGTATCGATAGACTGTGCCCAACTCGGCCCAACGGAGTGGAAGGTCTCGATAGCTGCGAGGGCGGGAGTTGTAGACCATGATATGAAAGGGGCAATTCATCGGCTTCAATTCATACTCTACGCCCTCTATATGGAGAGGTGGATACATGGCCGTGTAAAATTCGGTATGTCCGCTTCTCCGCCAGACATCAAGTTTAGCCATATGAGGGGTATAGAGCAGATTATAGTCATCTTTGATATGCTCTTCGTGCCAGAAATCCTCGATAATACGCCTGACTGTGGCTCCCTTTGGATGCCAAAGAACCATCCCCACTCCTAAATTTTCATTAAAACTGAAAAGGTCAAGCTCCATCCCAAGCTTTCTGTGATCTCTTTTTTTGGCTTCTTCAAGCAAGGAAAGATGGTTCTTAAGGGCTTTGGCCTTGAAAAAGGCTGTTCCATAGATTCTCTGAAGCTGTAGGCCTTGTTCGTCCCCTCTCCAGTAGGCTCCTGAAACGGAAAGAAGCTTGAAGTTTTGGATAGACTTGGTGGAGGGAAGATGGGGGCCCAAACAGAAATCAATAAAATTTCCCTGCTTATAGCAGGTCACTTCTTCTTCTCCTTTTTCCTCGATTAGCTCCACCTTCAGATTCTGACCCAATTCGCGGAAAGTCTGTAAAGCATCTTTCTTGGATAGAACGACCTTTTCGATGGGAATATCAGCCTGAGAGAGTTCCTTCATCTTGGCTTCTATAGAGGCTAGATCTTCGATGGTGAAAGGGTTTTCTCGCAAAAAGTCATAATAAAATCCATCTTCAATCGCAGGCCCTATGCCGATTTTTGTCCCTGGGAAAAGCTCTAATACGGCATGAGCCATGAGATGGGAAGCGCTGTGTCGGAGTATCTCAAGAGCTTCTTCAGAATCAAAATATATCCATTGGACCTTGACATCCTTTTCTACCCGCGCCTCCAAATCCACTACCTGTCCATCAATTTTGGCCATAAGGGGTTCCTGATCCAAATTAAGACTAGAAGCGAAATCTGAAAGAGAGGTCCCTTTCTCGACAGAATAAGTAGACTCGTCTATTGTGATCTTAGCTAATTCGACCATTAGGTCTTATATGTATTCAACAGGGCAGGCAAATCCAATTTTGCTCTATAACGCTTCCTCTTGAATACTCACTCCTTTAAACATGGTAGGCGCGGAGGGTATCGAACCCTCGACCTCTTCCGCGTCAAGGAAGCACTCTACCACTGAGCTACGCGCCTATTTTTCAAGCTTATATATATTAATCATTTGCTCCCTACCTGTCAATAAGGTCATCAGCTATCCTATTTTAGATAAGGGACGGCTCTATTTTTTCATCAAAAGCAGAAAGATCTGATTAAATACATAAAGGATTGTCTTCTTTGGCAAGAAAAGATATGAAGAAATAGAGACCGTCCCCATTTATTTCTTCTCTTTCGTTCTATTCTCTTGAATTAGAGATAAAAAAGAATTATAAAATTTAAGAAGGATGGATTCCAGATGATCGGTATCATGGCTGATTCCCATGATAATCTGCAGGCTATCAAACGTGTCGTACGCTTTTTCCGAAATACCGGATGCGAGCTTGTGATTCATGCAGGGGATTTTATCGCTCCCTTTTCGGCACGAGAGCTTGAAGCTCTCGGCTGCCCTGTCAAGGCTGTATTTGGCAATTGTGATGGCGAAAAAGAAGGTTTGAAGAAAGCCTTCCAGACCCTTGGTGAAATAAAAGAATCGCCATTTATCTTTACCCTGGATAATCTCCAATTCTTGATCACACATGTCGATTCTTCCCTAAAAAACTACCTTTCCTGCCAGAAGCATGATGTGATCATTTTTGGCCATACTCATAAACCAGAGGTCAGGAGAGAGAAAAATACGCTTCTCCTCAATCCTGGAGAATCGGGCGGATGGCTCTCTGGAAAAAGTACTGTCGCACTCCTGGATCCAAAAAGCCTCAAGGTTGATATAATAAATCTATAAAAAGGGGTGAGAAGCCCCCTAAAATAGAATCGTATTATGCCCAGACACATAGATAGAAGACAAAAGCCAGCCTGGCAGAAATTCCCAAAACCTTTTCCTCCTCCTTCATTTCCTCAGCCTGCAAAAAAAAGAAAAAAAAGACCTAAAAAGAAAAAATAACATCCTAGTCTTCTCTCTTCATTAAAACAAAATAACCTGGTCTACCCTAATTTCTTTATTAAAAACTTTTTCATTTTCAAAAGGGAACAAATCCGATGTAAAGAGAAATTTCCCAACAGAAAAATTGAAACAAATTGATGGAGAGCCAACTTCGAATAAAACAAGTGAACCGACTCAAGCACTCCCAATTCCTTGATGAAATAGGGACTTTAAAAAAATGATATCAGGAAAACGAAATGCTGACGAGATCGGCTCTCATATTGAGAGCTTACCCCTAATTTGCTATACTTAGTTTTCTTTTTTACAGGTGATAAAAGAAAATGATGAAGATATCATTTGATCCAAGGGAGTCATAACTATGAAAAATGTGATCATCATGGGTGCGGCCGGAAGAGACTTTCACAACTTCAACGTCTTTTTCAGAGACAATGAACAATTTCAGGTCTCAGCCTTCACTGCCACACAAATTCCTGATATTGCAGACAGAAAATACCCTGCCGTCCTTGCTGGCAAGCTATATCCTGAGGGTATTCCCATCTATCCTGAGGAAAATCTTACTTCCCTAATTAAAGAACACGAGGTTGATGAGGTCTTCTTTTCCTATAGCGATGTCTCTCACGAATACATCATGCACAAGGCCTCAGAGGTCTTGGCCGCAGGAGCTAGCTTTGCCCTCCTCGGCCCCAAGGAGACTATGATCAAGAGCCGTCGCCCCCTAATATCTGTCTGTGCCGTAAGGACAGGAAGCGGAAAAAGCCAAACCACCCGGAAAATCGGCTTCCTACTCAAGGAGAAAGGAAAGAAGGTTGTGGTCATCCGCCACCCTATGCCTTATGGAGACCTAGCCCAACAGAGAGTCCAGCGCTTTGCTTCTTATCAGGATATGACTGAGCAAGAATGCACGATCGAGGAGATGGAAGAATACGAACCTCACATCAAAAACAATATTGTCGTCTATGCTGGGATAGATTATGCAGCCATTCTGGATCAAGCAGAAAAAGAAGCCGACATCATTCTTTGGGATGGAGGGAATAACGATTTCCCCTTCTATGAGGCTGACTTAGAGATCGTGGTCGCTGACCCCCATAGACCGGGTCATGAACTTCTATACCATCCTGGCGAGACAAATTTCAGGAGAGCCGACGTCATCATCATCAACAAGATGGATAGCGCAGAACGGCAGAATGTCGAGCGAGTGGTTGAAAACATCAAAAGATTTAATCCTGAAGCAGCCATTATCCGAGCCAATTCATCGATCTTCATTCAAGATGGTCAAGATATCTCAGGAAAAAAAGTCCTGGTCATCGAAGATGGCCCAACCTTGACTCATGGGGAAATGTCGTATGGAGCAGGAGTGATCGCGGCCACAAAATATGGGGCTTCTCAAATTGTCGATCCCAGGCCTTTTGCGGTTGGAAGCATCAAGAAGACTTTCGAAAAATACACTCATCTTAACCGTGTTCTTCCTGCTCTTGGATATGACCAAGAACAAATTGCTGAACTGGCTCAAACCATCGATAAAGCGGACTGTGATCTGGTAGTGGGGGCCACACCTATCGACCTCTCTCGGTTAATACAGACCAACAAAAGAATTCTTCGAGTGACCTATGAATTGGAAGAAATCGGTTCCCCCAATCTTGAGGAGGTTCTCAAGGAGTTTCTATGAAGAGAAAAATAGCTCTGATCGCCTTCGGTGGAAACGCCATCCTTCCTGACAACCAGAGAGGACTGCAGTCTGAACAAATGAAAAATGCCCGAAAGGCCGCGCGGCTAATGATCCGCGTGGTCAAGAAGGGCTATGATCTCATCATCGTCCATGGCAATGGCCCTCAAGTCGGAAACCTCCTTATCCAGATGGAGGAGGCCATCACCAAGATACCTCCTTTCTCTCTAGAAGTCTGTGACGCTATGACAGAAGGGAGTATGGGATTCATGCTGGAGAAGGCCCTCATCAATGAACTCCGCAAGAACTCCTTGGATAAGGAAGTGGCAACACTGGTCACTCAAGTGGTTGTAGACAGGGATGATCCTGCCTTTGAGAATCCAACCAAACCTATCGGTCCTTTCTACTCGAAATACAGAGCTCAGATGCTCTCTCGCCAGAAAAAATGGAGGATGATCGAAGATGCCGGACGCGGCTTCCGCAAAGTTGTTCCATCTCCCAAACCCATCGATATTGTTCCTAAGAGAGTCATTCGGGACTTAGTTCGTTCAGGGAAAATCGTTATCGCAGCCGGGGGAGGCGGCATTCCTGTCATCATCAACGGAAATGGCCTTTTCCAAGGAGTGGAAGCTGTCATCGATAAGGATTACGCCGCCAGCCTTATCGCTCATGAGGCCAAGGTGGATCTCTTTATCAACCTGACCAATGTGGAGAGGGTTTATTTGAATTATGGCACACCAGAGGAAGAACCGATTGATATCATGAGCGTGGACCAGGCCCTAACCTATCTTTCTCAAGGGCAATTCCCACCAGGCTCAATGGGCCCTAAAATCAAAGCCGCAATCGAATACATCAAAAAAGGAGGAACAGAAGTCTTGATCACTTCTGCCAATTATCTCAAAGCAGCTTTAATCCATCGTTCAGGAACAAGAATCATAGCAAAACATTAGGAGGAAGAAATGCTCGAGGATTTTATATCTATCCACGACCTCACGCTCTATGAATTCAACCAAATTCTAGATATGACGGAGGAAATCAAAAGACATCCTCAGCGTTTCCAGAATAAACTGAAAGATAAAATCTTGGCCATGATCTTCGAAAAACCCTCGTTGCGGACAAGGATGACCTTTGAAGTGGGAATGCTCGAACTCGGAGGTGAAGCGATCTATCTGAGTCCCAGTGATATCCAAGTCGGAAAAAGAGAAAGTATCCATGATGTAGGTAAAAACCTGGAGCGTTGGGTTGACGGCATCATAATCAGAACCTTTGACCACCAAAATGTCATCGATCTGGCCCAGGCCTGTCGCATACCTGTCATCAACGCCTTAACTGATCTTCTCCACCCTTGCCAAGCCATGGCTGACTTCTTTTCTCTGAGAGAAAAAAAAGGATCCCCGGCCCACCTAAAATTGGCTTTCATAGGTGACGGAAATAATGTCTGTCACAGCCTGATGTTTGCTGCAGCCAAAGCCGGCATCCACATGGCCATAGCTACCCCTGCAGGCTATGAGCCGAACTCAAATATACTGCATCAGGCAGAAGACGAGGGGCAAGAAACAGGATGCCGCTTTCACATCACAGACAACCCTTACCAAGCTGCCCAAGATGCCGATGTCATCTACACGGATGTCTGGGCTTCTATGGGGCAAGAAACCGAACGGGAAAAGAGAGCCGAACTCTTTGCTCCCTTCCAGGTCAATAAGGAACTGATGGCCTCGGCCAAAAAAGATGCTATCTTTATGCATTGCCTTCCCGCTCACCGAGGAGAAGAGGTCACAGCCGAAGTCATCGACTCGGCTCAATCTGTTGTATTCGATCAAGCTGAAAATAGACTTCACGTTCAAAAAATTATTATGCTATTATTATTAGGAAAGAAAAAATAGAATGGGTAAAGAAAACGAAGAAACAACAATCAAAGAGAAAGATCTTCTTTTCCTTGAAAAAGAGTTTTCCAAGGTTAACAAGCCTTTCTCTCTCGCTGAGTTGACAAGGAAGTTAGTTTATAGAAAAACGTCTTCTCAACTCTCCCAAGAAGTGAAAAAATATGATGTCTATTGTCGCTATGAAAAAGGAGATTTTATTTACAAAGAATACGATGAACCCTTGATGGTCAGCAGTAAAGGCGTTGAACCTTTTAGAGGGGGAGTCGTCCTCAAGGTTATCAATAAAATCGATTACAAAAGCTTCAACTGCGAGATGCTCGAAGTGGACTACTCGGGTGGAGGTCCTTTCAGAAAACACATCGATTATATGAAAAAGACAAACACACAAGTTCTCCTCCCTTGTAATCTCGAAGGGAAAGGGCTGCAGCCAGAAATTCTGAAGAAAGAGAAAGACCCAAGACTAGAGCAACTCCCTATGACTGAAAGGGACATAAAAAAACTAGAGAAGAGTTTGAAATCTTTCCTTTCCAAATCACCTCAATTTTTCAATTGGAACGACTACTGGCAGCTCAAAGAAAAAAAGATAGATTTCAAGGAAGGGAAAATTAAAGAAATAGAAAAACATATCCTGAAGACAAAAACCTCTGTCGAAATATCGGATTTGGTAACTCAGTTTTTTGGTTTGAAACCAGATGACGAGCCTTTTCCTCTTTATTGCCTCAGCTTGAACCATCTCTTAGATAAAAAATACAGAAAGGATTTCATCTATGTTTCTCCCCAAAACTGGGGAAAGTGGCATCTGAAAAAAATCCTGAATTCTTTCCTCGAGAACTTGCCGCTTTCGGCACCCAAAGCCAACCTTCCTCCCCTGGAACAGGAAAAAAAGACAATTTCTTCCCACGAATTCCCATTAAAAATCTATCTGACCTGGAGAGAAATTCTTTCTGGAGGATTGAAGACTCCTGCCAGCTACAATACGGAGTTTTCTAAATGTAGGGAATATGTCTTCACCGATGCGGAGTTGGAAAAAGATTACATTGTTTATTACTATCCATCCTTTCATTTTTTTCTCGGACTAAAAGAATTCTACAAGGAGAATAATGTTCCCCAAGGAGCGAGCTTGACTTTAGAGAAGAAAAACTCAAATCATTTCCATTTCTGGCTAAAGAAGTCAAAGAAAAAAATATCTATAGCCAAAATCGCTTACCAACCAGAAGAGGATAAATTCACCGACACCGGCGAAGAGGTCTTTAGCTTTTCCCTCCCTAACAAGATCATTCACCTCCAAAGAGAGACCTTAAAAAAGATTATCTCAATTTACGATCAGAGAGACGATCGCGACCTAAGAGAGCTCTTAATCCTGATTTTTAAGAATTTTGGCCTGGGGAGAGATAAATCTTCCCTCCATTACCTAAGAGCATACCATCTGGTCGATATGCTCAAGCAAACATCAGAAGAAGATGTAGAGAAAACACTTCTCAATTCGCCTGAATTCTCAAAATCCGAAAAGAAAAAAGGCATCTTCATCTATAAAGAAAAGATAAGATTGGAAGAAGAGGAAGAAGTCACAGCCCCTCCTGAGGTAGCTGTTGGAGCTGGGGCTGAGGAAAAAGTTGAAGAAGCTCCGCCTAAAGCCCCTCCTGAAAAAATAGTTCCCCTTGCTGTTCAAGAGGGGAGAAGAGAAGAAATAAGAGTAGAAGCTCCCCCAGCCGCTCATGAGATAGAAATAAAAGAACCAACTGAGATAGAAAAGCCTCTTCCAAAGAAAGAAAAGGAAATCAAAAAAAGAAAAGCGAAGTTAAGGATGGAGGGAGAAAAGGCACTCCGGAGAAGAAAGGGAGAAAAAAGATTTATCGAAGAGAAGATCGAACAAGAGGAATCGGAGCAGGAAGCCCTGATCGCTGTTAAAGCCAAAGAGAAAAAAGAAGCAGAGGCAGAAAGACTCAAACCCCCTCCAGAAGTAAAGAAGGAAGAGCGTAAAGCATACGTATCAGAAGAACCTGTTTTTGGCGTCTTTGCTGAAAAATTAAAGCATGCTTTAGATAAGAAAAAAAAGGAAAAGAAGAAAAAATAAGAGCCTCACAAAATTTCCCTTGAGGAACCCTTTCGTTGGGTTATCCCCATTTGATCCATTAGCTCTAAGAGTGGGATGGCGTATTTCCGGCTAAGACCAGTCATCTTCTTAAAATCTGCGACTAAAAGTTCCTTTTTCCCGAAATTCCGAATCTTGGCAATGATCTCATCCAACCAATGGGAATGAATGATGAATCCATCTTTCCCTTGAACGATTTTTTTCCTCTCGATCAAAAGAGAAAGCATCATGTTCAGTTTTTGAGAAGGAAGATGAAACTCTTGGTGCAAATCCTGCAATGAGACAGAACGGAATTCACCTTTGAAGCACATCTCTTCTAATTTCTCCAGAATGCGCTCTTCATCAGGAAAGAGATCCCTTTTAAAATCGAATAGAGCAAACCTTTTATTGACCTCCTTGATCTGGTGCTCTTTCGAAAGTCGGGTGAGGGCTAAAGAAAGAATCTTTGGGTCCAGCTTGAATCTCTTTCTTATTATCTCTATCGAAGCACCTCTTTCTCTTGGATACTTCTTATGAAAATAAGAAAAGAAAGAGAAAATCTTTTCGCAGAGAAAATCAAAGCTCCTTTTTGAAAGCAGAAAGAGGGGAGAGAAAGCAAGGATTCTCAACTTCCCTTCCTCTTCCAGTTCTTGGCTGAGCCGCCAGAGTACAGTCCTTTTCATCGAAGAAAATTGAAGGATCTTTTTTTCCCTTATCCCCTCAATTCCCGCTTCCTGGACTAAAGCCAGAAGCATCTCTTTCTTGTCACCCTGAAGCTTCTGAAGAAAGGCTACTCTTTTTTTAATTTTCTTCGGGCTTACTTTTTCTGAGTAGGGATTAAGAACTAATCCTTTCCCGAGGGATAGCCTTTTTTCAGGCTCTAGAACCATAAACGTGTCTTTCCATCTAAGCTGAATAGGATTGCGTATATGAATTCTGACGAAAATCTCGTTTGGCTCGCCCTCCGAGAACGTTTTATAAATATAAAAAGAAGCTACAATCGTGGCTTTCTTGTGTAGGATCAAGGCATCGAATGATTCTTTCCGCTTCTGAGGAATAAAACCAACCGCAGCATCAAAACAAACCGTCCTCACTGCCCCTTTCCCTCCTTTTATGTTTTTAATGTCANNNGAATTTTCTTGCCGTTCCTCGGCCAATCAGAGCTTTCTCAAATTTCTTAAAATGGTAATCCTCACCTAAATCCGAAAAAGAGACGAACCCATCAACAAAATAATTATCAAGCTCGACCGCCAATCCCGCTCTGGAAATATTAACAATCGTCCCTTCTACCTCTTCTCCGAGCTTTTCTTTAAGAAAACGGAAGATTCTCCATTCTAAAAGTTCCCTCTCTGCCTCTTCTGCATTCCGTTCCTGTTGAGAACAGTGGAGAGCCACTGGAGAGAGAGAATCCATTATTGGTTCTTCTCCCTTGAGGACTCTTTTTAAGATCCGATGCACAACTAGATCAGGATAACGCCTGATTGGAGAAGTAAAATGGGTGTAGGTTTTTTTGGCCAGTCCGAAATGTCCTCTGTTCTCTTCAGAATAAAGGGCCAACCTGAGACTCCTAAGCACCCGAAGGTTTATGAATTTCTCCCATGGTTTGCCATGCGCTTGCTCTAAAGCCTTCTGGAGATCCTCCGCCTTAATCCTGCTGTGCTGGGAGAGATAAATCCCAAAGTGATCCAGAATCTTCCTAAGGCTCATGAGATCACTTTCGGTAGGCTTGGGATGGACTCTGAATATCAAGGGAATACCCTTCTCCGAAAGAAAGGAAGCCACCGCCTCATTGGCCACTAACATGAATTCTTCGATCAACCTATGAGCCTCGTTGCGTTCAAAAGGCAAGACAGAGATAAGGTTTCCCTCTTTGTAGACAAGTTCAGGTTCGGTGAGATCGAAATCCAAACTCCCCTGCTCTTTTCTTTTCCGATTGAGAAGGGAAGCCAGCTCTTTCATCAGCATCAAATCAGGCAATAGATTTGCAAATTTGTGTCTTTCTTCCTCATCTCCTTCAAAGATTCGATAAACAGAATTATAGGTCATTCGGGCTTCAGTCTGGATTAGTGATTGGTAAAACGCTCTTTTGATCACATTCCCTTCCTTGTCTATCTCGAGGACAACAGAGAAAGCCAGTTTTTCCTCTTTGGGTCTCAGGCTGCAGATGTTGTTGGATAATTTCTCTGGTAACATGGGAAGGGTTCTGTCTGAAAAATAAACGCTTGTTCCCCTGTGAAAAGCCTCCTTATTGAGAAGAGAATGAGGTTTTACGTAATGGGAAACATCAGCGATATGGACACCCAGGAGATAATGGCCGTTTGTAAGCTCCTTCACGCTCACAGCATCGTCAAAGTCTTGAGCGTCTTGGCCATCGATGGTAACAGTCGTCCAATCTCTATAATCCACTCTTCCCTCTTTTTCATGGGCAGTAATTCTAGAAGGAATCCTCCTGGCTTCCTCTGACGCTTTCTCAGAAAAAGAAGAGTGCAAGGCGTATCTGCGAATGACCGCTTCTGTATCTACTCCTGGCTCATCAGGCATCCCTAAAACATTTCTCAAGCACATGGTCTGTCTTTCTACTTCAACGATCATTCCCGGCATAACTGATAATTTATCCGGGACGACAATCGTCATCTCTTCTGAAAGAGGAGCCTCTAAAGGAAGAAAGAAGGGCTTCCCTCCACGCTCTCTGTAAAGGCCGACAAGACTCTCTTTACCTTTATCCAAGATGCGGAGCACTCTTCCTTCAGGCTTGCCTTTTTTCCCCTTCTTTTTGAAGAGAACCTCGACAAAGTCCCCATCAAGAGCTCCTGCCGAATAGGCTGAGGGAATGAAAATGTCCTCTCTTTCTCCTCCTTCTGGAGTAACGAATCCGTAGCCTTTAAGAGAGCCATTAAATCTTCCTCTTATAACGCTAGAGATGAGAGGAACGAAATATTTGCGTTTTATCTTGAAGACAACTCCCAGGCTCACCAGCTCATTCAGTCTCTTTTTCAACTTATGCTTCTGCCGAGGAGGAAGATGAAGCTCTCGAGCAAGCCTCTGGTAACTCATTCCTTCCCGTTGCCTCTTGAGCCGAGAGAGGATCTTTTTGTCTATCATCTCAATAGTAGAAAAGAGAAACGTAGGGGATCTTATATTTTTCTCTCAGGAACTTTACCAGTTTTATCTTCAAAATCGAGGCTAATTCCTCATCGTTTTTTGTGGCGTATTCTTTGCAGACTTCGTCTCTTACCCTTTTCTTCTCTTGATCTGCCGCCTTTTCTGAGAGGAGTTCTTCGATTTCCTCTTCCAGACATTCAAGTTCTTCTTCTTCGAAATCACTTTTCGAAAGCAAAGTCCGAGCTCTCGANNTCTTCTTCGAAATCCTTTTTCGAAAGCAAAGTCCGAGCTCTGGAGTAAGCTCCTCTTAAAAAAACCAGATGAGAAGGGAGGGCTTCCAAGAATCTTTCGATCTCTGCTTTGGCCCTCGTCTTCTTCACTTCCCTTTCCTTCACGATTTCCCCTTTTCCCACTTTCCTGTCTTTAAACTGTTCAAAAGCCTTTAATACCTGAAAATCGCAATAGGAGAGAGAGAGAATTTTGCCCTTCTTCTTCTGGCCAAGCCTGGAATCTTGCAACGATCTTCTCATCCCTTCCAGGATCACGCCGAGTGGAATCCTCATATTCTCCCAGCGGGCTATGAGATCGAGTTCTTTGGAGGAAAGAAAGAAAGGGGCTCCACGATGCTTGAAAAAATGGCGAGCAATAGTCTGATAATATTGACTTTTCTTATCATTTCCTTTCTTGGTCACGTCTTTTCTCTATTCTTGCTATCTCTCCAAGGATACCAAAAGTGAAAATGAGATCATCGGAATCTTTTCATGAACTGGACTTTCTCTCTCTGTTTCTCTCATAGACGATCCTCAGCCCTTCTAGAACAAGAGAGGGTTCATGAAACCGGATAGAGCTGATTTCATGGCTGATTTGGGCTGCGAATCCTCCTGTGGAAATGGTTATTGCCTCCCCTCCCAATTCTTTCCTCATCTCTTCTATGATGCGAGAAATGAGACCGATATAGCCGAAATAAAGGCCAGATTGCATGCTGGAGACTGTGGTCCGACCGATCGCTCTTTGAGGCTTTTTTATCTCGATGCGGGGTAATTTGGCTGTTTTAAGGTATAGAGCTTCGGCTCCGATCTGAATCCCAGGTGCAATAGCTCCTCCTAGGTACTCTCCTTGAGAAGAAATCGCATCAAAAGTGGTGGCTGTTCCGAAATCTACCACGATGGCAGGTCCTCCGTATTTGGCAAAGGCAGCCACTGCCGCTACCACACGGTCGGCCCCCACTTCAAGCGGGTTCTCGTACAGGATCGGCATGCCGGTTTTTAAACCAGGGCCAACAACGAGTGCCTGGACCTCAAATAAATTCTTGATCAACTCTTGAAAAACGGGAGTCAGGGGAGGGACAACGCTGGAGATAATGGCAGACTCTATCCCGGCCCCTTCCTGGCCTGAAGTGGAGAGGAGGTTTAAAAGAGTAATACCATATTCATCAGATGTCTTCTCTCTTTCGGCCCGAATTTTCCACTGTTGGATTAACTTTTTCCCTTGGAAAATCCCTATGGCGATACTGGTATTCCCTATATCTATGGCTAAAAGCATCTATTTCCTCCTTTTAATCACGTTTGATGGTCTCTATCTCGGAAGAGAGGAAGCTCATCTTTCTTACCCTTTCTTCAAGGATCAATCTCCCATAGAGATCAAGCCCTTTAAAAATGCCTGTGAATGCTCCTTTCTCTGTGACCACGGTGATTATTTCCCCTAAAGGCAAGGATGAATTCTGCAAGAAAGAATCTATGATCTCTTTTTCTTTTCCTTGCAGAAAGAGCGCATACCAATTATCCATAGCTTTCCATAATTTGGGAAGCAACTCTTGTAAATCGATATTTTCTTTTTTTATCATCCTGAGGGAGATGACTTGATGTCGTAGCTCAGGGGGAAAATCCTCGAAATCATGGTTTATATTGAGCCCTATCCCTAGGATCACAAAACTCAGACGATTTCCATAAAAACCGCTCTCACAGAGTATGCCGCCAAGCTTCTTTTCTTCCCAGACAAGATCATTTGGCCATTTAAGCCAGACTTCGACTCCAATCGTATCCAAGAGAGCTTCTCTCACGGCTATTCCAGCCACAAGAGGAATGAGTGAGACCTCAGATTTGGGGGGGCGGAGAATCACCGAAGCATAAAGGCCGCTCTTCTTTGGCGAATACCAACTCCTCCCTTTTCTTCCCCTCCCTTTGGTCTGCTCTTCGGCAATAATAACAGTTCCCTCTTCTTCTCCTGCAATTGCCAATTCTCTGGCTAAATCGTTAGTCGAGGGACAGCTTTTTATCCATTGAGTTTTTTGGCCAATCATCATCTTTTAAAAAATAGGGACAGAAAAGATTTTCCCCTTGATTCCCTCATTCGAGAGTGAGGATATGGTCAAGGCTTTCTTCTAATTTACCCTTCTTTGATTTAAGGCTGCGAAGCCTGTCTTTGTTCTTCTGAATGATCTGCAGGGGAGCCCGTTTGACAAATTGGGCATCCTGAAGTCTTTTTTCTATCTCTAGGATTTCCGATTCTGTCTTGGAGAGTTCCTTTTGAATTCTCTTTTTTTCCTGTTCCAAATCGAAGATGCCTTCCTCCAGGGGAATAGCAATCTCCCAGGAACCGGCAATCCCTTTTAATAACTTTTCTGCAGAGGGAAAATCATCCCAGATGCGTATCTCTCGAATGTTAGCCAGTGTCTTGATATAAATCTGATGCCAATCAATGAGTTTCTTCTCTTTTGCATTCTTTAGCTTCAACCAGAGATCGATTTTTTTCTTGGGGGCAATCCGATTCTCTGCTCTTATGGTCCGTATCCCTACGATGGCCTTCTGGATAAGGTTCATCGCTGCCTCTGCCTCCTCGTCCTTGAAATCATCCTTGCTTTGAGGAAACGAAGCCACTGTTAATGATTTCCCTTTGGCGGGGAGATGCTGCCAGATCTCCTCGGTTATAAAAGGCATGAAGGGATGGAGGAGACGAAGGATCTGATCTAGCGTCTCCACCATAATCGCCTGACTGGTCTTGTTACCTTCCTTGAGAGCAGGCTTGACCAACTCGATATACCAATCGCAGAATTCATGCCAGATGAAATGGTAGATTTTATCAGCGGCCTCGTAAAACTTGTAATGTTCCAGCGCCTCGTTCAGCTCATCTGTTATCTTAGTTAACCTACTCCGGATCCATCTGTCGGCAAGAGTCAACTCTGCCTCTTTGATTTTCTGATGGTCCTCATCCATGTTCATCAGAACAAACCGGGAGGCATTCCATATTTTGTTGGCAAAGGCACGGTAACCGGCCATCCTCTCTTCAGAAAGGGAAATATCCATCCCGGGAATGGCCAGGGCTGCCAGGGTGAACCGCAAAGCATCTGTCCCGTATTTGTCGATCATTTCCAGAGGATCGATGATGTTTCCCTCGGATTTGCTCATCTTGCGACGCTTAAAATCTCTCACCAGACCGTTGATGAACACGTGCCGGAAGGGGATATCACCCCCAAATTTTAGCCCCATCATGATCATCCGTGCCACCCAGAAAAAGATGATATCGAATCCTGTCGACATCAGGTCTGTCGGGTAGAATGTCTTCAAGTCCATCGTCTTCTCCGGCCAACCCATGGTGGCAAAAGGCCAAAGAGCAGAACTAAACCAGGTATCAAGAACATCTTCGTCCTGAACAAGACGAGTGTCCCCGCATTTTTCGCACGTCTTGGGTTCTTCCATGGCCACCATCACCTGTTCACAATCCTGACAATACCAAGCTGGAATCCTGTGCCCCCACCAGAGCTGCCGGGAAATACACCAATCATGGATGTTATACATCCACTCGAAATAGGTCTTGGCCCAGTGGGAGGGGATGAACTGGATCTGGCCTTCCTCAACGACGCGGATGGCCTCTTTGGCCAGAGGGGCAATCCTGACAAACCACTGCCATGACAGATTCGGTTCGATAATCGTCTGACAGCGGTAACAGTGTCCCACGGAATGTTCATAGTCTTCAGTTTTTTGGAGAAGGCCTTCTTCCTCGAGCCTGGTAATAACCTTTTCTCGGCACTCGGATCTGTCTAGTCCCTTGAATTCTTCTCCTGCGGCCTCGGTCATCCTCCCTGAGCCGTCGATCACGATGACCTGTTCAAGGGCATGCTTTTTCCCGAGCTCAAAATCGACAGGATCATGGGCTGGAGTGACTTTGACCGCCCCGGTGCCGAATTCTCTCTCCACCCGTTTGTCGGTGATGACGGGAATGATGCGGCCGACAAGAGGAAGGTGGATTTTTTTTCCTTGAACTTTCTCATACCGTTCATCATCCGGGTGGACGGCCACCGCTGTATCCCCGAGCATGGTTTCTGGCCGGGTCGTGGCGACCACGATAAAATCTTCACTGTCTAGGAGGGGATACTTGAGATAGTAAAGTTTAGCCTTCCGTTCTTTGTGTTCTATCTCAATGTCTGAGAGCACTGTCCCGCAATGAGGGCAACGGTTGACGAGGTAATAATCCCTGTAGATCAGGCCTTCGTGGTAGAGGTCAACGAACACACGCCTGACCGACTCGGAAAATCCTTCATCCAGAGTGAACCTCTCTCTTGTCCAATCCAGTGAGGTCCCTAACTTTTTCAATTGATGGATTATGAGCCCTCCATACGTTTCTTTCCATTCCCAGGCCATCTCGAGGAATTTTTCTCTTCCAAGTTTTTCTCTCGTCAATCCCTTCTCATCCAGACTCTGCTCGATCACGTTGTGGACAGCGATGCTCGCATGATCAGTTCCTGGAAGCCAGAGCGTATTATAGCCTTGCATCCGCCTCCAGCGCGTTATGATATCGGGGAGAGTGAAGCAGAGAGCATGTCCCATATGTAGCTTTCCTGTGACATTCGGGGGAGGAAGGACCATAGAGAATCTCTTCCCAGACGAAGGGACTCGAGGCGTAAACAGCCCTTCTTTAATCCAGAAATCAGACCATTTCTCTTCTACAGGGCTTGGATCATAAGCCTTCTCTAAGATCTGTTTTGTCTTCATGACTCACTCCAAAATCATATGTCTCGTTGTCCAACAATAACCTCATCGCACCAAGAATGAAGGGAGTTGAACAGCTCGTCCTCTCTGTTTATCTCGTTTTGGCATCACCTATTTTACCAAGATACCGAAGATTTTTCTTCCCTTCATTTCTTAAGGTAAACATTCCCAAATCTGTGATAGGAAAAGCAATGAGTCATTTCTCGCGCTTATGGAGAAGAATTTTTAAGAGGATTTAATTTGAACGAACGGCGATGTCTTCACGCACGCCATGTAATCATGACACTGCCTGTCTCTACATTTATTCGTTGATCTCTATATATCTTTCAGAAAATCCCAGGCCTCCTTGTTCGCCTCTTTTTACGTAGATGCCAACTCTATACCTTCCTGGCCTCATCATTTCTTTCCTGATCATCACTCCAAACCCCAGATCTTTCGGATCCCTTGTGGGAAAAGAGGCCGCGATTTCTGTTCTTCTGATAGGGAGGGTCGGAAAAATCACTGTCTGACGAGAAGATCTCAGCAAGACAAAAGTGTTCTGTCTGTCATCATCCTCCACCTGAAGGAATGCCCATCCATCGACATAGGCAAATTCCTTATTCTCGACAACAACATCAAGGGAATAGTCCAAATGTGCCCCAACATCAGTCGTAGAGAAGAGAAATGGTCTCCTGGTGAATTCTTCGATCAAACGATCAGGATATTTATAAACACCTCTTTCGATTGATTCTCTCAGCATTTCGTTCGCCTCTTCCTGAAAGGGGTAATATAAGCCACTGCCGTCAACATGCCATCTCAACAAACCACGTTTCAGGGACTCTGATATTTCCACGACCTTCGGACTGTAAAGCTTGAAAGAAAAGCCAAAAAATAATAAAGAAGCCAAGAAACCTGTCAGAATCAAGGTCAACCTGTATTTCTTTCTCTGCACGATTTCACACAAAGAAAGATACGCCAGTATGACCGCACAGACAGAAATGAACTTATAACGAGGTTGGATGAGCACAAACTCAACCCCTTTCCAAGAACGGAATAGAGCATTTAAAGCCATTGTCAGGAGAACAAACAAAAAAAGAAAATACAGGGTGGGATTATCCTGGTAATATTTCCTGGCGGTTAAAAAAATGAACCAAAGAATGATGCCTATGCCCAAGAGAAGCGAGGGATATAATGAAGAAAAGCCAGGGGCTGAACCTGCGAAACAGAAGATATAGGTAATCCATGCCTTTATGTTTAAAAGGGCTTCTCCAACCGGAGGATTTCCTGGAAGTCGGCTGTAACCGATAAAATAACCGCTCCACACCATACCAGAAATCAGTAACCATACGCCAGCACTCTTGTAGCTTTTTTTTACAATGAGCAGTCCAAGGCCAACAACAAAAACAAGGAGCCCGTTGCTTTGACTGAAGGCAGCCAATATGCCAAATAAACTGGCCGAGACAAAAGAGAGCCAGCCACTTTTTCCTAGAAAATAAAGCGCAATGAGCGAAAAAAGAAGAACGTAGAAGTAGGAAAAAAGAGCCGTCGGCCAGAATACAGAGTCATAATGTTGTGGTTGAAAAAGCAAGAACAACACAGGACAGAAATACAGAATCTTGAATGTTTTCCTCGTTTTGAACGCAAGGAACAGAAATAAAGCGATCACAGCCAAAGCTGCATTACCGGTATAACACAACAATCTAAAATCAAGATCACCCTTCGAGTAAAAAACAGAAACAGCAACGAGACGCAAGAAAATTAACCGGTGCTCGTTATGCTGGACGATGACATGCCCAAACTTTTCGCCGAAAGAGTCTGATTCTAAGAAGTAATTGAGAAATTTGATCAGGCTATCATAATCATCCCAGTAAGGGGCATTGACGGTGTTGGCAACAACAAGATGTGAGTAATAGACAGGAGCCACAAGACACAAAACACAGATGGAAACAAGTATTACATGGCGAAAGGGCTCTTCTTTACGGCTCATCTGCACTGATCTTTCCCTTGAATGTTATCTTGATTTGAAGAATGCCAACTAAACTCATGACTGATTTATTTAAACGAATGCCCACACCATGATTATAGAAAAACAAGAGCGATCACTGAATCGGCACTCTCGAAGTGGTTCCTTACTCTTTGCTCTCGAAGCTTTTCTTAATCTCCTCTAGCTGCTCAAGTAGCCATGCCTTCATTTCAGGAATGAGATGGTCTTTGATTCTTCTCTCTAACTCTCTTTCTACCTCCGAGATCTCATTCTTGACCAGAGCTCTGATTCTTTCCTCCAGCTTGTCCGTCTCTCGTTCGTCTGGCAACTCATCCGGAAAAGGCTCCTCGGGAAGGGTTCGAGGGTCGTTTTTTTTCTCGATAAGGTCTCGGACAATCCTCTCCAATCTCTGCGAATCAAACGGCGCTTGGACGATATGATCATAATCCAATCCTGAAATTTTTTCCTCCTCCAGAGGCTCGAAAGTGCCTTTGAGCAGGATGAGAGATATGTTCTGGAATTCCCCCTGGCTTTTCAGCTGCTTCTGCAATTCGTGTATGCTCTTGAGGGATAGGGAGAGGCTGAGGAGAACAACATCTGGATTTATCTCGCTGAGTCGCTCGAGGATTTCATATCCTTCCTTAAAAGGGAAAATTTCAAAATCGGACTCGGGCAGAGCCATCCTCACTGCTTTTTTTACAGCGTAGCTCTGGTCAGCGACGATCACTTTATAAGCCATTTTATGACCAGATCATATCATACAAAACGACAATTATCATGTTCTCTCGCTGGCTATCAATGCGATCCGTCTTTTCGAAGTTAACTGACTTAGTACTCGACGATGACAGAGCCTTCTCCCAATAGATTTTCTATATTCTTGGTCAGTTCTTCGGAGGGAGAAACTCCTTGAATCTCGACAGATTGGACCAGCATCCGGTAGGCGTGAGGAGTTTCCAGCTCGAATAAAACCGGACAGCTGCCCTGATTTCTTTCAAGCATTCCCTTCAAATCCTCAAAGACAGATTCTTCGATTCCCGGGAGAAAAATCCTCAACACAACTTTCTTAGCCTGCCTCTGAAATGCCTCCCTGAGGGGCATGATCTGCACCAGGTGGATTCTCCGATTTTCTCCCTCTCCCAAAAATCGGCCTTTAATCCAAACCAAGACGTCCTCCCGGAGGAATTCATAATATTTTCTGTAGCTGTCAGGAAAGGCGACGACCTCGATCCGTCCGCTGAGGTCTTCTAGGATAAAAGTGGCCATCCGCTCGTCCTTTTTGGTCTTGAGAGGCTTCAGAGCAGAGATAATCCCTGCGACTCTGATTTCATTGTCAAAATCCCTTTCCTCATCCAGCTGGTTTATGGAATGAGATACAAGTCTCTTCAACTGGTTCCCGAATTGAGCCAGGGGATGACTTGTGATGTAGAACCCGAGAGCATCCTTCTCATAAGAAAGAAAGAGGCTCTCATCCCATTCCCGCATGGTCTTTATTTCTGCAGGCACAGAAGGCAGTTCGATCTGGCCCCGGCCAAAAAGGAGATTCTGTTTGGAGGATCTGACCTTCTGAACCTCATGGGCGTACTCGATCATCTTGTCCACAAGGTGGAAGAGCTGAGACCGCCTCCATCCCAAGGAATCAAAGGCTCCGGCCTTGATCAGGCTTTCGATCACTTTGCGATTGACAGCCTTGGGATCGACCTCCTGAAAAATATCGAACGGGGAGCTGAACTTTCCCTTTTGATCTCTTGTCCTCAGGATAGCCCTGACAGCCCCTTCACCGACGTTTTTTATGGCGGAGAGCCCAAAACGGATATTTCCTTCGGAAACGGCAAAATTGAAATCGCTTTCGTTGATATCCGGGGGAAGAACCTCGATTCCCATCTCTTTACACTCGTTGATGTACTTGACGACTTGGGAGGTCGCCCCTCTCTCCGCTTCCGATGTGAGGAGAGCAGCCAGAAAATATACCGGAAAATGAGCCTTCAGGTAGGCTGTCCTGTAGGCCAGATATGCGTAAGCCGCGCTATGTGACTTGTTGAACCCGTAGCCAGCAAATTCCTTGATCTGATCGAAGATTTTCGTGGCCTTGGCTGTGCTTATCCCGTTTTTCTTGGCTCCCTGGATGAATCGCTGCCGTTGAGCCTTCATCATAGAGGTCACTTTCTTTCCCATGGCCTTACGCAGGATATCCGCTTCTGCTAGAGAAAACCCAGCCAACTCTGTGGCGATCTGCATCACCTGTTCTTGGTAGACGATAATCCCCTTTGTTTCCTTCAAGACAGGTTCCAATTCAGGAAATTCGTAGTTGATCCGGTCTGGATGGTTCTTGCGTTTAATGAATTCATCTGTCATGCCGCTTTTCAAGGGCCCAGGCCGGTAGAGAGCGTTCAAAGCGATCAGGTCTCGGAAGCTTTCGGGCTTAAAATTCCGTAGCAGGTCTTTCATACCCGGACTTTCAAACTGGAAAACACCATCCGTGTTTCCGGATTTGAAGACCTCGAAAGTTTTTCCATCATCGAGAGGAATGCTCTCCAGGTCAAGTGTTGTCTCGTTATCCTTCTTTACGAGCTCTACCGTGTCATGAATCACGGTCAGGTTGCGAAGTCCCAAAAGATCCATCTTAAGCAGACCAAGAGCTTCGATATCCTTCATCGGAAACTGGGTTGTGATTTCACCCTTCGCAGATTGGTAGAGAGGCATGAATTCAACCAATGGTCGCGGAGCGATGACGATGCCGGCAGCATGGATAGAGGGATGCCGGATCTGCCCTTCTAACTTCTGGGCAATAGAGAGAAGGTGAGCGATCTTGGTGTTCTTATCCCGCAATTCTCTGAGTTGAGGGACATTCTTCAACGCCCCCTCTATGGTGGCGTCAAGCCCAAAGGGAGGAATCATCTTAGCTATCCGGTCCACCTCAGGTAGCGGCACTTCCAGAGCTCTCCCGACATCCCGGACAGCCGCGCGAGCGGCCATGGTCCCGAACGTGATGATTTGGCATACGTTTTCTCGCCCGTACTTTTGGGTGACGTAATCCAGGACCTCATCCCTTCGTCTCCCGCAAAAATCGATGTCGATATCCGGAAGGCTGATTCTCTCCGGGTTCAAGAACCGTTCAAAAAGAAGGTTATATTGAAGCGGATCGATATCTGTTATCTCGAGGCTGTAGGCCAGAAGACTCCCTGCTGCCGAGCCTCTTCCTGGTCCAACGGGAATCTTCTTCTCCTTGGCCATCTGGATGAGATCCCAAACAATCAGAAAATAGCCCTCAAATCCCATTTCCTTGATCAGTCGAAGCTCCTTCTCCAGCCTGTCTTCATATTCATGAGGCTCGGGGATTCCTCCATCTCCGTCTTCTTTTTGAATGAGCTCCATCCGGCCCCGAAACCCCTCTTTGACAACCTGGCCAAAGTAATCACTCAAGGAAACGTCTTCGGGCGCCTTGAACTGTGGAAGGAAATACCCCGTGGAAGGAAAATCAAAGTTGCACCGAGAAGCAATCTCGACCGTGTTCTTGATGGCCTCGGGTATTTCCTCGAACAGGTCCATCATCTCGGTACTCGATTTAAAATAGAATTCATCCGAACTAAACCGAATCCGATCCTGGTCTGCGACCTTCCGGTTGGTTTGGATGCAGAGAAGAATATCGTGGGTTTCTGCATCCTCTTTATTCAGGTAATGACAGTCGTTTGTGGCCACTAACGGAAGATTGAGTCTGCGAGCAAGGGTGACGAGAGAAGGGTTGACCTCTTTCTCTTCTTTGAGCCCATGATCCTGGAGTTCGATATAAAAATCCCCCTTCTCGAATAGGGTAGCATACTCTAAGGCTGCCCTCTCTGCCTTTTCCTCCTCTCCTAATCTCAAGTAATAGCTGATCTCACCTTTTATGCACCCAGAAAGGCCGATCAGCCCTTCGTTATGCTGGGCCAGGAGTGCTTTGTCGATACGAGGCCTGTAATAGAATCCTTCCAAGTAAGCCTGGGTTATGAGGTGGCAGAGGTTTCTGTAGCCTTTTCCATCTTTAACGATGAAAATCAGATGAAAATGGCCAGGGCCTTTCCCCGCGGGCTTTTTCTCAAGATGGCTTTCAGGGGCGAGATACAGTTCACACCCCAAGATCGGTTTTATGCCTTTTTCTTTGGCCTTCCTGAAAAAGCTGACTGCCCCGAAGATGTTTCCGTGATCGGTAAGCGCCAAGGCAGGCATCTTGTTTGTCCAGGCTGCATCGACCAAAGCATCGATGGCCAAGGCGCCATCCAAGATACTGTACTCTGAATGGTTGTGAAGATGGATGTATGATGGTTCCAATTTCATCATTCCCACTCGATCGTCCCAGGCGGTTTGGTGGTGATATCATAAACGACTCGATTCACCCCATCCACTTCATTGACGATTCGGTTCGATATCCGGGCCAAGATTTCCGAGCGCGCCGGAAACCAGTCCGCTGTCATGCCGTCGACACTGCGAACAAGACGGACGACGACCACACTCTGGTAGGTGCGTCGATCACCCATAACACCCACGGACTTAACAGGGAGCAGCACAACAAAGGCTTGCCACAGCTTGTTGTAGAGACCGGCGCGTTTAACCTCTCGGATTAAAATCGCATCGGCCTTCCGTAAAAGCTCGATTCTCTCTGGGGTGACTTCTCCGACGATCCTGACTGCCAACCCAGGACCGGGGAAAGGATGCTGGAGAATGAAATCCCGTCCCACTCCCAACTCCCGGGCCAGCGTCCGGACTTCATCCTTGAAGAGCTCCCTCAACGGTTCGATCAGTTCGAATTTCAAGCGAAGGGGCAAGCCACCCACATTATGATGGGTTTTTATTTTAGAAGAAGGACCTTTGACTGGAGTGCTCTCGATCACATCGGGATAGATCGTCCCTTGAGCTAAGAATCCCACATCTCCGATCTTTTTAGCCTCCTTCTCAAAAATTCGGATGAAGAGTTCTCCGATGATGTTCCTCTTCCTCTCAGGGGAAGAAATTCTCTTAAGCTTTTCGAGGAATAACCCGGAGGCATCCACGCCTATGATGTTAAGGGCCAGCCTCTTCTGGAATTTTCTCATCATTTCCCGGTAATGCCCGCTCCTCAAAAGGCCGGTGTCCACAAAAATACAGAAAAGCTTATCCTTGACAGCCCGGTGGACAATCAGAGCGGTGACCAGAGAATCTACTCCACCGCTGAGCCCGCAGATTATCTTTTTGCTCCCGACTCGGGTTCGAATCTCGGCTGTCTTCCTCTCGATAAAGGCTTCCATGTTCCATTCCGGTTCGAGCTCGGCTTGATGAAAAAGAAAATTCTTGAGAATCCTCATCCCCTGCTTGGTATGAATGACTTCCGGATGGAATTGAACCCCGAAAATCCTCTTCTCTCGCCACTCGATGACTGCTGAAGGACAGTTTGCCGTCTGCCCGGAGATAATAAAGCCTGGTGGAATGGCTTCCACCCGGTCGCTGTGGCTCATCCAGACTTGTTCTCTGTCTCTTATCCTGAAGAGGAGTCCCTTCCTGTCCAAGACGTTCAACCGGGCCAATCCATACTCTCTCTTCTGTGAAAGAGTCACCCTGCCTCCGAGGAGGTGGGCTATCAACTGAAGTCCATAACATATCCCCAGGACCGGAATGCCCCATTCGAATATCTCGGCTGAGATGCGCGGGGTCTTTTTTTGATAAACGCTCTGCGGCCCGCCTGAGAGGATGATGGCCGCAGGTTTGTTATTCTTGACCTTGGAAAGAGAGATATCATAGGGTGAAATTTCTGAGTAGACCCCGAGTTCCCTGATCTTTCTGGCAATCAGTTGGGTGTATTGTGAGCCAAAATCGAAGACAAGAACGCTCTTCATGTTCCGATTCTAGCAGAGGAATTTTGGATTGTAAACGAAAAAGGGAATTGGCTATTTAAATTGACTTCATCTCCATAATTTCATATATTTTTCTCTAAAATGGACTGGGAAAATTTCGCCAAAGAATTAGCCGTTGAAACGGACTCTAGGATCATCCTTCTGGTATTGGATGGCCTGGGCGACCTTCCTCAAGACGACAAAACACCTCTTGAGGCCGCTCATANNTGGGAACAGGGGTAGATGTCGGACCGAATGATCTGGTGGCGAGGGGAAATTTCGCTACACTCAAAGACGGCCTCGTTATCGACCGGAGAGCCGGCCGAATCCCCACGAGTCAGAACGAGGTTCTCTGCCAAAAGCTGAACAACGCCTTGACGAAACAAGACAAGATAAAAATATCTCTTTCCCCAGGGAAAGAGCATCGCTTTGTGGCCAAATTCAGCGGAGAGGGTCTTTCGGATGATCTATCAGATGCCGATCCCCAAAAAGATCACAAACCCATCGTCTTCCCCCGCGCTCTCTCTGAAGAAGCTACGGCCACAGCCGGAATGGTGAAAGCATTCATGAACGAAGTAACCGCGATCCTCAGCGATTCGGCTCCGGCGAATACCGTTCTTTTGAGAGGATTCTCCAAATCCCCGTCCATCCCTACGATGACCGAACTCTACAAAATAGCGCCAGCCGCCGTCGCCCAATATCCGATGTACAAGGGATTGGCCAGGCTTATCGGTATGATGATTCTCCATCCCGGAGAGAGTCTCGAAGAGCTCTTCGAGACTGTCGAAGCCAATTATGACAATTATAATTTTTTCTACGTCCACTTCAAAAAAACCGATGCAGCCGGGGAAGATGGAAATTTCGAAGGAAAAAAACAGGCCATCGAGGAGGTCGACCAGTACCTCCCTCGTCTCGCTGCCCTCAAGCCTGAAGTACTGGTAGTGACATCTGACCATTCCACCCCTTGCGCCCTAAAATCCCATTCCTGGCATCCCAACCCGTTTCTCCTCAAGTCTCAAACCTCCCAACCAGACAAAGTGATTCAGTTTTCAGAAAGGGAATGCAGCCAAGGCTATCTGGGCCGTTTTCAAGCCATCTACGCGATGCCCTTGATACTCGCCCATGCGGGAAAGCTCAAGAAATTCGGAGCCTGAGAGATGAGGCTCGATTGACAGGGATCGGCATTTCTTATAGAATTTAGATAGATTTAATATAGATTGGAATGAACAACTTAAGTTCCGCAAACAGGACTCTAATTTTTGTTCTTGTCCTCCTCTGTGTATCTTTCTTGACTGGTCGTGAGGATCCGAGAGAATAGAGATCTACAACCTCCGTTCCTACACCCACCCCTCCCACACCCGGGTGGTCGTCGATGTGGGGAAGCTTCGGGAATATAGCTTCAACGAACTCCGTCAACCAGATCGGATTTATGTCGACATCTATCAAGCCAAGCTGAATCCCATCCTCCATGGAAAAACCTTCCTTGTCCAGAACGCCTATCTCAACCAAATCAGGATTGCCCAAAAGACGAACTCGACCGTGAGAGTCGTGGCCGACGTCGATTTTTCAAAGGTAAAACGCTACCATATATTCCATCTGTTCGATCCTTTCCGGATTGTCATCGACATCTACCCAAAATCCTCAGATACAAAACTCACTCCAGAAAAACCGGCTCAATCACCCAAACCAGCCAAGTCCGGTTACAGCATGGTCCGCCAGTTGGGTCTTGGTATCCAGAGGATAGTCATCGACCCTGGACATGGAGGGGACGATCCTGGGTGCATCGGGAAGAAGGGACTCATGGAGAAGGATGTCGTCCTCGATGTCGCCCGCCGTCTAAAAGCCCTTCTGGATCAAAAAAACGAGTTTGAAGTCATCCTCACTCGAGAATCTGATATCTTTATTCCTCTGGAAAACCGAACAGTCATCGCCAAACAGAAACAGGCTGACCTCTACGTTTCTATTCATGCCAACGCCAGCCGCAACAAAAAGCGTTCGGGAGTGATGACGTTCTTCCTCAACTTCAGCAATGATCCCTCTGTAACAGAAATCGCGGCCCGAGAAAACGCCACCTCCACCAAAAAAATCAGCGACATGACAGAGATCATCAAAAAAATCGTTCAGAACAGTAAGATCAGCGAATCCCAAGAACTCGCCGAAAAAATTCAGCTTCATCTGGTCAAATCTCTTTCTCAGAAATACAAAAGTGTGAACAGCTTGGGTGTCAAAGGCGCTCCCTTCTGGGTTCTCATCGGAGTAGAGGAAGTGCCATCTGTACTCGTGGAGGTCTCCTACCTTAGTAACCTCAAAGAAGAATCAAAGTTAAAAACAACCCAATATCGGCAGCAGATTGCCCAAGGACTGTATCAGGGCATCATAAACTACATCCATTCTTTAGGGAAAGGATAAAGACGATGAAAAGAAGAACCTTCATTAAAGATGTGACCATAGGAAGCCTTCTCCTCGGCCTTAATCCCTCTCTTCTAGCTCAAGAGAAAGGCCTTCCAGATTTAGCCATCGTCGAGGGCGAATCTCCCGCCCAAATTACGAAGGAAGCCATATCGCTCTTGGGTGGAATCCAACGCTTCATCTCCAAGGGAGATGTTGTGCTGGTTAAGCCGAATATCGGCTGGGATAGGACCCCTAAGCAAGCAGCATGTACAAACCCGGAAGTCGTCGCCGCTCTCGTCGAGCTCAGCCTGAACGAAGGGGCGAAAGAGGTCAAAGTCATGGATAATCCCTGCAATCCAGCCCGTCGGACCTATGCCCGATCGGGCATTTCCGCTGCGGCCAAAAAAGCAGGAGCCAAGGTTCTCTACCCCAATAAACACCGCCTGAAGAAGATGTCCCTTCGAGGAGAATGGCTGAAAGAGTGGGAAGTCTTCACGGATTTTGTCGAAGCCGACAAGATCATCAATGTCCCGATCGCCAAGGTCCACAGTCTCTCCCGCCTGACCTTGGGTATGAAAAATTGGCTGGGGGCAATCGGGGGTAACCGCAACCAGCTCCACCAGAAACTCGACCAAGCCATGATCGATCTTTCGGCCTTTTTCAAGCCCTGTCTGACCGTCCTCGATGGATACCGTATTCTCATCAGGAATGGTCCTCAAGGGGGAAGACTTTCCGATACCAAGCTCCTCAAGACTGTAACCGCTGGTATAGATTACGTGGCTGTGGATGCTCTTGGGGCGACGTTCTTCGACATCAGCCCGCAGGGTCTTCGCTTCCTTCAACTGGCCAAAGAGAAAGGATTTGGCGAATCTGATCTGGAGCAACTAACGATTGAAAAAAGAACGATCTAAGAAATACCGCATTATCCAAATTCTCCGGATCTTGATGCAGGCAGCCTTCTTTTTCCTTTTCTTCTATCTCCTGCTGGTGACTCGATTCCCAGGGGAAGATTACATCGGGCGGGTCGAAATCTTTTTTCATTTTGATCCCTTGATCGCGCTGGCCACTCTCATTGCTTCTCGCGAAGTCTTCTTCTCATTCCTGTTTGCTGTGATTACCATCGTCCTGACCGTTATCCTGGGACGTATGATCTGTGGCTGGGTTTGTCCTTTGGGAGCATTCCATCAATTTTTCTCTTTTATCTTCAAGAAATCCAAACTGCTTCTGCCGAAAAAAAAGCCACCAGGCCCATTGGCCTGGAAATACTATCTATTGATCTTCATTCTCGTCAGCAGCCTGTTCACCCTGGATCTCGTCGGAATACTAGACCCGCTCTCGCTTCTCTACCGCTCCTTCGCAGTCAGTGTTCTCCCTGTTCTCAGTCATATCTCGACATCCTTCTTCGCCCTCCTCTACCAGGTCAAACTTTCTGCTCTGGGGGATATCCTAGTCCAGTTTTTCGAAAGCCTGACGATCAACACCACCTTTATCCAGGGATTCTTCATCGGTATCCTGTTCATCGGTCTTGTTCTTCTCAACATCAAAAAAGAACGATACTGGTGCCGTTATCTCTGTCCCTTAGGAGCGTTCTTGGGCCTCATCTCCAGGTGGAATGTGCTCAAATTAAAGATCGATCCCCAAAAATGCATTGAATGCAATTTGTGTACCATCCACTGTCAGACAGAAGCCAACCCTTTTCCCGAGGAGGAATGGAAAAGCTCAGAATGCGATTACTGCTTCACCTGCAGCGCGATCTGCCCCACGAGTGCCATCCAATTCCCGTTGAAATCCAGCCCTGAGGGAATCCCTCAAGTCAACCTCTCCCGCAGACGGCTCATCTTTACTTCCCTTTTCGCTGTTACCGCTGTGCCTTTCTTCCGCTTCTCTCCAGCATCGAGACGTACTTCGCCCAAACTCATCCGTCCACCTGGCTCTCTCCCCGAAGAGAAATTCCTGCAGAAATGTGTCCGATGCGGAGAATGTATGAAGGCCTGTCCGACCAATGCCCTTCAACCAGCACTCTCCGAAGCCGGACCAGAAGGGATCTGGACACCCGTCCTCGTCCCGACCATCGGTTACTGCGAGTATTACTGCTCTCTCTGTTCTCAAGTTTGTCCTACAGGAGCCATCAAGGAACTCACCGTGGAGGAGAAATTACAGGTGACGATCGGCACAGCCTGGGTGGACAAGAACCGCTGCATTCCCTACTTCCTGGGAACGCCCTGTATCGTCTGCGAAGAACACTGCCCCACATCTCCCAAGGCCATAAAATTAGTCAAGACAGAAGTAAAGCAGCCTGATGGAACCATAAAGACTCCCGCTGGACCGGTCATCGACCTTGACCTCTGCATCGGGTGTGGGATATGTGAGACCAAATGCCCGGTGGTGGATCAGCCCGCCATCTATGTGACGAGTGTGGGTGAGGACCGGTCTGAGAAAAACCAAGTTCTTCTGGACCTTCTCAAGCAAGAAGAATTCTAATCCTGCCGTTATTCAGGGGAAGCATCTCAGAAACAGTGATAGCACTAGAATTGGATATGGAAGAAAAGAGAGGCCCATCAGGGGCTTATTCCTCCCTCAATTTTTTGATCTCTTCCTTTAGGTGGGGAATAATCTGGAACAGGTCCCCGACGATACCAAAATCTGCCACTTTAAAAATGGGGGCCTCTGCGTCCTTGTTTACGGCGATGATGTATTTCGAGGAAGACATCCCGGCCAGATGCTGGATCGCCCCGGAGATGCCGAAAGCCATGTAGAGATTCGGTGAGACGGTTTTTCCAGTTTGGCCAACCTGATGTTGATGATCTATCCATCCTGCATCGACCGCAGACCGGGAGGCCCCGACGGAGGAATGGGGAAGAAGAGAGGCAATCTCGCGCAGGAGATCAAAATTTTCAGGCCCCTTTAAACCCCGGCCCCCTGAAACCACGATCTCCGCCTCGGTGACATCCAGTTCCGCGCCCTCTTCTCTGACAATGTCTGTCACCCGGGCCTTGATCTCGTCTTCGGCTATAATGATATCCTTGCGGACAACTTCCCCCTTGTTTTCTGACTGTTCCAGGAGAGGAAAGACATTCGGCCGGAGAGAGGCAATCTGGGGAGACGATTTAAAACGGAGGGCCAGGAAGGCTTTCCCGGCGTAGATCGGACGGACCACTTCGAGCTTACCCTCTCTGACTGCTGTTTGAGTGCAATCCGAGGCTAAGCCCACCCCGAGTTTAGCCGCCAACCTGGGTGCCAAGTCCTTACCCAAGGCCGTCGCCGTGAAGAATATAATCTCAGGCTGAATCTCTTCAACCAGAGAGAAGAGCGCCTGCGCGAAGGCTTGAGAAGAGTAATGAGAAAACAGGGAGTTCTCTAAAAGATAGACCTTCGAGGCTCCGTAGGGGAAGACTTTTTCAGCCAGGGCCTCTAGATTATGCCCGACCATCACCGCCGCCACCTCTGTATTCAACTCATCAGACCTTCTCTTCCCCTCGGAGAGAGCCTCCAGAGAGGATTTCTTTATCTCATTATCTCTAATTTCAATGTATACAAGTATCATTTCGTCCTCCTTTAGATCAGTTTGGCCTCTTGATGTAAGAATTCGACTAGCTTCTTGGCAGCTTCTGCAGGCTCGTCTTCAATGACTTTCCCTGCCTCGCGTTCTGGAGGACTCTCAATCCTGACGATTTCCAGTTGAGCGGCCAGTTCTTCCTCATTAAGCTCTAATTTTTGGATGGTGATCACCGGGATTTCCTTCTTCTTGGCCATCATGATGCCCTTCAGGGTTTCATACCGGGGTTCGTTTAATCCCTTCTGGGCACTGATGATGACCGGTAAAGAAAACGAAACCTTCTCCAGCGCTCCTTCGATCTCCCGATGGGCCACCCCCTCGTTGCTTTCGATCTCCAGCTTGGTGACGACATTCACCTGGGGCACGCCTAATAATTCCCCGACCATGGCCGGAATCTGGGCATTGTCTGCGCCGACAGACTGCTTTCCAAAAAGAAGCAAGGCATAATCAGCAAACTTTTTCTTCAGAACTTGGGCAATGATTTTGGCTGTCCTCAGCCCATCATAGGTTTCCCCGGCTTCGTCCTTGATGAGCACAGCCTCATCAGCTCCCATGGCTAAGCATTTTTTCAAAACGACCGTATTCTCTTCGGTCCCGACAGAAAACACAGTCACCTGTCCGCCTTTGGCCTCCCGGAGACGCAGAGCTTCCTCGACAGCGTACTCGTCATAAGGATTCAAAACAAAGCTTAATCCTTCCTCGACGATGGTATTCGTCTCATGATTTATCCTGATCTTGGATTCTGTGTCAGGAACCCTTTTAACAAAAACGCAGATATTCAATTGAACCTCCTGTTTAGTCTTGCCTCCAAATATTCACGATGAGGAGACAATGCCCTCTGGCTGTCTTCTGCGGAGGGGCTATCCTCCTGTGAATGCGGGCCACCCGAAGGGCAGGCGAGAGTAAAACCTATTCTATTTCTCGAATCTTTTGAAAAGAAGGGTACCGTTTGTTCCTCCGAACCCAAAAGAATTGCTTAGGCCATAACGGATCTTTGCCTGACGGGACTTGTTCGGCACATAATCCAGGTCGCATTCTGGATCAGGGAATTCATAGTTTATCGTCGGTGTCATGACCTGGTCTTTAAGGCACAAGGCCGTAATCCCAGTCTCGACTCCGCCTGCAGCTCCGAGAAGATGTCCCATCATGGACTTTGTCGAGCTAATCCCGATTTTAGAAGCATGCTCGCCGAACAATCTTTTTATGGCCAAGGTCTCAATCTTGTCGTTGAACGGAGTCGAGGTTCCATGGGCGTTGATGTAATCCACCTCA
>JABAOF010005558.1_pt1 | contig 35260 bp, 19 predicted proteins | sample 7062171 | NCBI WGS metagenome assembly JABAOF01 (sample SAMN14538628, study PRJNA623070) | marine sediment metagenome | biome: marine biome [ENVO:00000428]; feature: marine pelagic biome [ENVO:01000023]; material: deep marine sediment [ENVO:00002113] | place: India: Gulf of Khambhat ...
CGAGTAAAGTACCGGGACGACTACCAGTGTCAGAAGGGTCCCGAATAAAAGACCGAAAATAATGCCTATTGCCATGGGTTCCCACATGGGACCGCTGCCGAACCACAAGGGCAGTAAGCCGCCGATAGTGGTGGCTGTGGTTAAAAGGATGGGACGGAACCTCAATTGCGCGGCTTCGATTACCGCTTCACGGGGAGAGAGCCCTTCCTCTTCGATCTCTATACGTATCCGGTCCAGCATAACAATAGCATTGTTGATGACAATCCCGGCCAGGGAAACGACGCCCAGGAGAGTCATAAATCCAAAATAAGACCCGGTGATCAGTAAGCCGATAATTACTCCAATCACTCCCAGGGGAATAGTTACCAGGATAATAAAGGTTTTTCTAAAGGAGTTGAATTGCAGGATGAGCAACAAAAGTATAATAAGACCGGCAATAGGGAGCTGCTCCCCAATGGCCTGGTTGGCCTTGTCGGCTTCCTCGGATTCACCGCCTACTTCAAACGAATAACCCAACTCCCAATCCTTGCTTTTCTCCTTCAACCAGGGGACCAGTTCGCTGTTCACCTCGGCGGCAGTTACCCCGGGCTGCAGGTCAGTACTGACAGCGACGGTAAGCAGCCGGTTCTTCCTGAGAATTTGCGACGGCTCCCACTGCAGCCGGATGTCACCGATCTGCTTTAACGGCACCGACCGGCCGGTAAGCTGCGAATACACATCAATGGTTTCCAGTTTACCGATGTCCTTCCTGTCTGCCGCTACTGTCCGCAGCGTAATGGGAATCACTTTTTCTTTTTCCCGGAATTCCGTGACTTTAAGTCCACTTAATATGGTATAAAGCGATAAAGCCACATCCTGGTTACTGACCCCGGCTTTGCGTGCCCTGGCCTGGTTGATGTCTACGACAAGTTTCTTGGTGCGAAAACCCCAATCATCCTCGATGTTTTTGGTTCCCTGGATCTCTTCCATTTTTGCCTTGACTTCGTCTACGATGGCAAACAACCGGTCCATTTCCCTGCCCTGGACCCGGACCACCACGGGTTTACCTACGGGCACACCCAGTTCCAACGGTTTCACCGATGCGCTGAGATCGGGAAATTTTTCCATGCAAAAGGCTTCCAGTTTAGCGGCAATCTCAGGGATCACCTCCGCGGAGGTGGTATTGCCAAGAATGAACGCGTATTCGGGACTGGCCAATTTGGGGGTATAGGTGAGGACAAACCGGGTACCGCCGTAACCGATAAAAGAAGCCCAGTTGACAAATCCCTCCTCACGGCCCTCACCGGCTTTTAACTCTTTCTCGATAAAGGCATCGATTTGTTTGACCATTTTTTTGGTTTTTTCAATCGGGGTCCCCCTGGGAAATTCCAGTTGTATGTTAACAATGGCTTTGTCCGAGGGCGGCATGAACATCACGGGAACAAATCCGCCGGCAGTCATGACTATAAAAAAGATCAAAATGACAGCCAGTACGGTCAAACCCCGGTGCCGCAGCGCCAGGGACAGGAAAGAACGGTATTTACGGTAGATCGGGGATGAGTGTTGGTCCGCGCCGGTTTTTTGCTTTTTGGAGGATTTGATTTTGATAAACATGTAACAGAGCATGGGGGTCATGGTAATGGCCAACAGCCAGGAACAGAGCAGTGTTAAAGTTACCACTTTAAAAATCGAGCCTGTATACTCACCCATACCGGATTTGGCCAGGAAGATAGGTAAGAATGCGGCGGAGGTTGTGAGAGAAGCTACCAGCAGTGGAACCCGCAGCTCTTTTGCCGATTCCACGGCTGCATCCATCCGGGAACTGCCGTTCTGTATCTTCACCATGATGGATTCCGACATGACAATGGCATTGTCCACCAGCATGCCCAGGGCAATAATCAGGGATGACAACGATACCTGGTCCATACCGATACCCAGGAATCGCATCAAAAAAAGCGTAGACAGCATGGCCATGGGGATCAGGGTGGCTACCACGATCCCGGTGCGCAGCCCCAGGAATAACAGCATGACCAGGGTGACGATACATATACTTTGCAGTAGGCTGACCACCACCTCGTTGACTTTCTTTTGAACCACATCCGGTTGAAAGGCCACGGTATCGAACTCGATGCCGATGGGATAAATGGATTGAAGATAGTCCAGCTTCTCCTTGACCGCCTCTCCCATGGTAATGATATTGCCCCCTTCCCGCATGGAAATAGCCAGGCCCAGGCAGGGAACATTGGAGGTTCTCATTATTCGAGCGGGGGGATCGATATAATCCCGGTAAACCCTGGCAATATCTCCCAGGTACAACAGGTCTTTTCGTCCCGGTATATTGATGATGGTCCGTTTTAAATCTTCCACGGACTCGAAATTGCCGCTGGGTTCCAGGGCGATTTGTTCGTCATCGGTAAAGACTTCCCCACCGGGAATAATGATATTGCGGCTTTCCAACATCATTTTCAACTGGTAAGGGGAAATTCCCAGGTCGGTGAGCCTGGCATTGTTGTACTCCACGAAAATGCGTTCTTCCTGGGCGCCGTGGATTTCCACTTTGGCCACGTCCGGCACCATCAGGAGTTCGTTCCTCACCTGGTCGGCCACATCTTTAAGCTCCGCGTAGGTATAACCCTCCCCGGTAAGGGTGAAAATAATACCGAACACATCCCCGAATTCATCATCCACGATGGGTCCGATAATATCTTCGGGAAGTCCCGGGGTCACTCGTTCTACTTTGCGCCGCAGTTTATCGAAAATGGGCCGCATATGTTTATATTTCTGTTTAAAGGCAACAAATATCAACGAGAACCCGTTTCGTGACTGGCTGGTGACAAAATCCAATTCCGGCATCTCCTGGATGGCTTTTTCGATTTTGTCGGTCACCAGCATTTCCACCCGTTGGGGACTGGCCCCGGGGTAAAAGGTTTGCACTACTGCCATGCGAATAGTAAAACCGGGGTCTTCGGCGCGGGGCAGGTTTTTATAGGCCTGTAACCCTGCCAGCACCAGTACCACGAGAATCGTGATGGTAATGCGATTTTTTTCTATAGCCTGTCGGGTGATATTCATTCTTGCTTCTCCTTTTTTCCAGGTCCTTTTGCCTTTGCCGGTAATTTTACTTTTTGGCCAGGTTTTATGCGGCTGATGCCGGCGGTAACCACCATGTCGCCGTCGGAAAGCCCGGAAAGAATTTCCAATCCTTCGGAGGTAATGTCTCCTGTTTCCACGTCTTTGCGGGCGATGGTGCCGAAAGTATCGTCCAGGGGTTTAACGGTAAATACAAACCGCCCGCTCCTGTCCTCGCCCACGGCAACGCTGGGCACCACGATTCTTTCTTCTTTGCCCGAGGATGCCAGGCGAACAGACACCTCGGCGCTCATGCCGGAACGCAATTCAGGAGGGGTCTCTTCAATCCGGACCGTGACGGGATAAGCAGCACCCCCACCAATGGGAGATACACCCACTTCGATAATAATACCGGACAACGTCTTACCCGGCAAAGCATCCACTTTTACATCAGCCTTTTGGCCTTCCTTTACCAGGGAGATCAGTATTTCCGGGATAGAGACCTCTACTTCCAGTTTTTTACCGGAGGTGAGCAGCACCACCGGCATACCCGCCGCCACATTTTCATTGACTTCCTTGAGGACACTGGCAATAGAACCCTTTACCGGCGCATATAACCGGGCATAACCTACTTTTAGCCTGGCCAGCTCCAATTGTTTTCCAGTAGAGCGCAGGGAAGCCCGGGCAGATTCATAAGCGGCCCGGGCCGTCTCCAGGTCGCTTTTGGAGGCGTTTTGGTTTTCATACATGCCCCGCACCCGGTCATACGATGACCTGGCACTCAATTCATTGGCTTTTGCCCGGTCCAATGCGGCCTCGGTTTGCTGCACCACCAATCGATAGTCTTTGGCATCCAATTGGGCAATCAGGTCATTGGCGTTTACCGTATCTCCCACTTTTACATGGATGCGGCTGATGGTTCCAGGCACTTTGAAACTCAGTTTGGCTTCCTGGCCGGCCTTGGTGGTACCGGAAAATGTGCGCATCCGTTCACCGCCCGTGGCATAGACCGTTATGGCACGCACCGGCCGAATAATTTCCTTTACTTTTTTTTCTTTAGACCCGCAATTGGCTAAAGATAAAAGCCCGGAAAGTAAAATAATCCAACCATACTTCATCATTGTCGATTTATATTTATACATCATTCCTCCATTTTTTGGGGCCACTAAGGCACAAAGACACGAAGGTTTTTTATTAAAAAGAATTTTTTCTTTGTGATTCTTTGTGTCCTGGTGTCCTGGTGGCTGTTATCTTTTTTCATTTTCTCTTTTTTTTCTTAAGGGTTATTCCTTTTTTTTGCAAATACGCTTCGAATTGGTCCAGTAAGAGCATTTGTTCCTGGGTTCTGGTTAAAAAGTCGAGTCGATTGATGGCCCGCTGCCCGTTGAATACGTCCAGCAAGAAATCATATCGTGCATTGGCAACGGCCAGGTTGGCGGCCAATTGAGCATTCTGGGCATCGATCAAATCCAGGATGGAGACCGCGCCGCGGGAATAGGCATCGGTGACCAGTTCCAGTGTTTTGGCCGCGGCTTTGGCTGACTTCTGGGCGAGTAAGATCCTGGAACCGGATGTCCCAACCAGGCGAATGGCTGTGCGGATTCTTTGCTCCAGCATCTCGGCCAGCATTTGACGGTCGGTTTCCAGTTTAGTCAATTCAATTTTTACTTTTTTATGTTCTGCTGCCTTTTCTCCGCCAGAAAATAAAGGAAATGAGAGCTGGACCCCGATATTCCAGTCCAGGTCGTCGGGCCTCTCCGGGAACAGGGAACCGATGGCCTCCAGTTGGGCCATATTGAAGGTCGGGAACAGGTTGGATATATCGCTGGTTTCGGTGCCGCTGCCGGTTTTACTGAAGTAATTGGTAACGCCTGCTTGCAAGGCAATGGTGGGCAGGTAAAATTTATGCCGGGTTGATTTTAGATATCGTTTTTTAGCTGCAATAACCGCATCCAGTTGTGCCAATTCCGGCGCATGTTTCACACCGTATTCCGCCATAAAATCGGTGAATAAATTGAGTGTCCATTGGTTGTCGATAAAGCTGAAGAAACGCTCATCCTTGGAGGTAAGGAAAGGTGAATCCAGGCCGGCATCAGTGATGTTGAATCGTTCCCTTAAGGGGCGGTGCAGGACCCGGTTCAAGTGGATTTCAGCAATTTCTCGTTGGGCTTGTGCGTTTTCAAACTGAATCTGGCTGGCGGCATATTGGGCATCCCAGCGGTAGACTTCCGAAGCACTTCCGGCGCCCAGGGATTGACGAACCCGGGCCAGTTGCAGGTTGGACCTTGTTTTTTTCAAATTGTCTTTCTGCACCCGCTCAAGGGCCTTTGCCCGCAGTACATTGAGGTAGGCAGCGGCAGCAGACAATGAAATATCCAGGGTCACCTGGTTCAGTTCGGCATCGCGGGACCGCTGCAAATGCTTTTGGATAGATAAATTGGCTGAAGCGGGTTCGGAAAATATCAACTGGGTCAGGGTGGCGGAGCCGGACAGGGTGTTCTCGGCAGCCGTGCCGAAACTGGCTGATGCCCGGTCTTTATCGATTTTGACCCCCAGTCCCGAAATGTCGATATGGGGAAGGAGATTTGCCGCTGCCAGGCGTATATCCTGTTTCCCGGCCCGGAATTCGATCTGTTTGCTTAATAATTCCAGGTTGGATTTGATGGCCCTGTTGACCGCATCCATTAACGTTAGTGTTTCCCCGACGGTTTCTTCTTCATTGACCAGTTCGGCCTCGGTGACCACGTCCCAGGTGGGGTATACGCCGATTTGCCGGGCGGTTTCCATGTTGATGGTCAATTGGGTTTCGGTCCTGAATTCCACGGGCAGGGTTCCGGCATCTTCTCCCATGAGTATGCGCTGGATGTTCAATGCCACCCGCCGCGCCAGGCGCAGGAAATTGACCCTCCTGTGAATCGAGGCCAGGACTCCATCATCGATATCAGTATCCCCCATGTGGGAAAACGAAGGAATTTTCAGGCGATTGAGCTCTGCGACTATTCTTTTAAAATCCGCGCGGGATATATGGATCAGGGGTGGCATATAAATGGCCTGCATATCGGGCCGCAATTTTGAGATCACTTCATCCGCCGACTTACCCACCCAGATGGTTTCGGTGTCGATCCCCATTATTTGTCTGATACTTTCGCCCCGTTGAACTAACATGGGATAGTCCTTTTTAATAAAGTCCCCACTCAGGAAAACCACTGTATCAAAATCAACTAATTTTTTTAAATAGTTCAACCCTTCGGCCACGCTGTGTAAGGAAACCAAATAATTAAGGTTCTTTATCCCGGTGCCTTTTCCTTTCCTGGGCAGGCCTTGCAGGAGAGCATCGACAACAAATGGAGCGATTACCGGTTTTTCCAGGTGGGGCCGCCGGCACACTTCATTGGATGCCAACATGCCCATGGCAAGGACCACGTCGATATTCGGGTCTTTCAACCACCTGTCAAGACCGGCTTTTGCAGACTGAGCGGTCCAATCGCCCACGATTATGTTGTCCTTTGAAAATTTCACATCATATTCGCCTGCCAGCAAATCGAAAATTTCCTTTTTAAACATTTCCATCACTTCATCGTTCCTATACCAATAGCCATCGATAACTACGCCTATAGTGAGTTTTTTTTTGGTTTGTCCAAAGGAAAAGAAAACCATAGATAAAAATATAAGAATCAGGTAAAATTTTTTGAAATTCATATCTTCCTCCGTCTCGATCAGCAATTAAAAATTAACAATTAACAATTAACAATTAACAATTGACAATTGACAATTAAAAATTGAGAAACAGGACGCCGATGATTATTTTTCGACTTTATGTTTGCTTTTGAAGATCGAAAGAATCAGCGCCGCACCGGCTACTATGATTAGAATAGGTGCCAGTTCAACGGTGGGTTTGAGCAGGTTCCAGATACCGCCCAACAAAAAAAGCACCCCGACAATAATCCAAAACCCCTCCATTTTAAGGTTGAAAAATTTCCGGGCTGCCTGTCCGGCCAGGGTAATGATACCGACGCCCAAAAGGCCTATACCCACGTCGAATTTTGCCAGGAATGAGATACCGATCCAGATAAAGAACAGTCCCCAGCCTGCTGCGGAAAGCTTTTCGGCAGTGCTGTGCTTCCGGTGGTGTTCCTGTTCATCAACTACTTTTTGATCTTCCATGATAAAACCTCCTCATCGTTTATATTATTATATTTAAGCCCTTACAGTTCAGTAATAGGCAGTTGGCAAGAAGCAAGCGAAGAAGTTGATATCTGTGAATCGTTTTTCATTTTCAAAGATACAAAGATATCATATATGGGAAAAAATATCAACCCTTAACAGTCATATTCCCAGGGACTCGTCAAAGTCCTCATTTTTAAAAGAGAAACCACAGATTTCGCAGATTTCACAGAAAAAAAATAAAAAAATCTGTGTAATCTGTGTAATCTGTGGTTCCTTAATGCTGGAGGGTCAAATTTAATTAATCCTACAAATCTAATTGACATTCCTCTCATTTTCCTTTAATATATTTTTATGAATGGAGAAAAGAATTTTTTACAAATCATACCTGGATACATTTTGGGAGGTGAGAAATGCCTCAAAAAAATAAAGATGAAAATAATAGCACAAAGAGGATTGTTAGGGAGGTGGAAGAACTTCGCAAGAGAAATGTAGAACTGGAATTTTATAAAAAAGAATATAAGCGCTTGAAGGAAGCAGAGCAAGAGAGGACGGAGAGATACGGCATTATATTTGAGGAAGTGGCAGTATCGATTGTGGTGGTGGATAAAGAGGGTAGGATTGTCGATGTCAATTCCCATCATATAATCAACATCGGTAAAGGGAAAACCAATAAGGATGATTACCTGGGGAAAAGTATTTTGACCCATTCCAGTGTTGTGAACGCCGGTCTTGTGGAACAGTACAAAGGAGTGCTGGAAGGCGAAATCCTCCATAAAACAGACGTTTATTTTCCTTCCACAACGGGTGGAACCGATGCTTATTTTAATGTGAGAGGTAAGCCCATTTTAAAAGATGGTAAAATAATCGGTGCTGTTTTTACCCATGAAGATGTAACGAAACGTAAACAGGCCGAGGATGAATTAAAAGCACACGGTTATCAACTGGAAAAGTTGATAGAAGAACGAACCACCAGGCTTCAACAGGAAATCGATGAGCGTAAACAGGTCGAGGAGGACCTGCAGGCGTCAGTACTGGAATTGAGGATCAGGAACGAAATATTGGAGATATTCCACACCACACCTGACGAGCAGGTGTATGGAGAGTTATTGAAGCTCTTCCTGGAAGTCTTTAAAAGCAAGTATGGAACGTTCGGATACTTTGACCAGGAGGGGTCTTTTGTCATACCCTCGATGACCAGGGACATTTACTGGCAAAAATGCCGGGTGCCCGATAAGGAAATCATATTCAAAAAGGCGACATTCAGCGGTATCTGGGCACGGGCAATAAAAGAGAAAAAAACCCTTTACTTAAATGACGGCCCCTTTAGTATACCGGAAGGGCATATTCCCATAAAGAACACCATGGTTAGCCCTATCATTTTTCGTGATCAGGTTATAAGCGCGATACACCTGGCAAACAAAGAGACAGATTATGATGAAGGTGACCGGGGTTTGTTGGAAACCATTGCCGATTACGTTGCTCCTGTGTTAAACGCAAGATTGGAGAGAGACAGACTGGAAAGAGAACGCAGGCGGACGGAACAAGCAGTCCTGCGAAGCGAGGAAAGGCTTGCCCATGCCCAGGGAATCGCTCATGTGGGCTGTTGGGAAATAGACCTCAACTTGCAGGTGGGATGGTGGTCGGACGAACTCTACCGGATTTTCGGTGTAGACCCTGGAGATGTTACTGTGTCTCGAGAGTCTGTGGGCAAATTAATTCCTCCTGGGGACCTCGCTGTGATGAATGCAGCTTACGAGGCAGCCGTCACTCACGGAGAGCCGATCAATTTAGAGCACCGCCTGGTTCGACCGGACGGGTCTGAACGATGGGTTCATGTTGTGGGCAGGTTAGAAAGAAATGTGGACGGCGCCCCGGTGCGATTATTCGGTACAACCTTGAACATCACCGAGCGTAAAAAAACTGAGAATGAACTGGAGCGACTCTACGAACTAACACGCAAGGATGCGGAAATCAAGACAATACTGCTGCAAGAGATCAATCACCGGGTCAAAAATAACCTGGCAATGATCTCTTCTCTCATGGCTCTTCAATCTGAATCAATCAAGGACCCCGAGGCAGAATTGGCATTTGAAAACACCCGGCAGCGGATCCATTCCATGGCAATCATTCATGAAAAAATGTACCAGTCCGAGTATTTATCCAGTATCAATGCCCGGGAATATTTCAACTCTATTATTACCGAATTAAATAAAGCCTACGGGTCCCTGCAAAGACTCACCAATATTAACGTAAAAGTAGACGATGTTTCTTTGCCGCTTAAGTATGCCGTACCCTCCGGACTCATTCTTAACGAGCTGTTGACCAATGCCCTTAAACATTCATTCCCGGACGGTCAAACGGGTGAGATAATGGTTGAATTCCATAAAAGGAATAACCGGTTTGTTTTATCTGTGGGTGACAATGGAGTCGGATTGCCGGATGAAGTGGATTTCAGGAAAGCCAAATCCATGGGCTTGCAGTTGATCAATATTTTAACCCAGCAACTTAAGGGTGAGATTAACCTGGACCAGAGCAAAGGAACGTTATTCAAGATAACCTTTCCCGCGACCCGCTGACCCGTGACGGTTTTTTTGCCTGTTATTTTAAAAAGAAGTTCTGTTTCTGCGAATCCGCGATTATCTTTCGATACATTTTGTCCAGCAATTTTGCCGCCTCTTTCTCGGAAAGCCCACCAACCACTGCTGCAGTAAAATCCCGCAGCATAATACCCCGTAAGATATCGATAAGGTGCTTGTACTCTTTCTTGATTTTGGGGATCAATGATTTGATACTTTTCTCAAAAACTTTACTGGGCGTTATCTCTTTGAAAATGCCTTCGGCTTTCGAGGTCGTATAACTTTGCGCCTGGTCGTAACAAACCCCAAAGGTAATGGCAAAGAATTTATCCAGCCAGAATTCATGTTTCTCACTGCCTTCCTCCATTTCCAGGGCCTCTGCGGAAAAATCGACCTTCACTTTTTCGGCCAGGTCCTTTAACCAGTCGTCAAAATTATAGTCTACCTCACCGGATAAAATACGTTTTCCTGTTAAATTTTTTAAATCGTTACTCCTCATATGGTTTACTCCTTCTATAGAGAAATGAATTTTTTTTCTCAGGATTTTTTTATCTTCATTTTTTATCCCTAATTATTTCATATTATGATGTCGATTGCAACCTGGTGTTGCGTTTTTCTGGCCTGTCCACAGCCCGGACATGCCGGAACGGAACCCCAAAAAGGCTATTATTCACCGCAGAGCACGCGGAGGACACAGATGCGATCTCTGCGCTCTCTGCGGTGAAAAATATGTTAACTATTACCCCCTCTTCTCACTTCTCCACTTCTCCTTTTCTCCCAAATTTCGGTACAATTTTCACAATGATATTCTTCCGCTGCATCTGCCCATTTTGCCTTTTCTCAATAAATACAAACCGATACTCTCCAATAAAACCCGGTCCCGGCTGCCAATAAAATTTATGATTTTTGGAATCCAATGTCGCACCGATCGGCAAGGGGTAGATTTGATTGCCCGCTGCCATATAACCGGAGATTTGAGAATTATTCGCTGTACCATCGGAAAAATCCAATTCAATCCGCTCCAATTCCCTGATTTCAATTTTAATAAGACCTTCTTCATTATGATATGTTTCCCGGGATTCAATATTTTTTCTAAATCCTTTTCTAATCTGAACAGGATTATTTTGATCAATAGGTAAATTTTCCCAACGCTCAATCCCTGGGGCTGAAATTTTTTGATTGCGGCTTTTAAGCCCGGACAGCGAGTTTGATTCACTGTTATCGATATTCTGAATAGTAAAATACCTGCTTCCAATACCGTCTGTATTGCCGGCACTGTCGGTGGCTGTCCATTGGATGGTATGTACACCACCCCAATAAGCAGTGGTCTCCAGGTAAAAATAGCCCACTGCACCATTACTATTGGCATACCCCGGGAATAGATTGGCAATATCAGCCCTGTAGATATTATAAGTGGGGTGTCCGATATTCACTCCATCTACCCACACGTTGATGGTGGACCCGTCCGTGGCCATGTAATTAGGCGGCGGCGTCAATACCCACCCCCAATTTACATAGTTGCTGCCTGAAGCTGTGCCGCCTTGTGTGGGAGTATCGATAGCTCCAAAGGGTTTCACCGCATTGGCATTGTCACAGGTAATGGTCCTGGTTCCTAAAGTGACAGTGTTGCCTTCCACATCTTGGGCAATCGCGTAGAGTGTGAAAGTGCCGTTTCCTCCATCTGGGAAGAAATTGGTCAGCAGCATGTAACCCCAGCCAGCTTTATAATTCATGGGATACCCCGGATAGGCTTGTTCCACATCCGGGCGTGCTCCTTCTACGAATACCCCATCTCCAATGTATATAAGTCCCGAACCCTCACCACTAACCGGGTCTCTATATATTTTCAGGCTGCTGACTCCGATATCGTCCAATGCCCAGCCGGTTACAGGAATACTGCTGCAAACGGTTGAACCATCAATAGGAGTGGAAAATTCACCGAAAGGTCCTGATGCGGCGCCTGAGGGGTAAACATTTAGGGTAACAGTTACTGTTTGTGGAGAATGGGATGCGTTTGGGTCTTCTACAGTAATGGTTCCGGTATAATTCCCCACCGGTAAGCCAGTGGGGTCTACCAACACATTAACCTCACCGGAATTGGTTCCTGATGAAGGCGTGCAGCTAAGCCAGGTTGCATTATCTGTAATTGTCCAGTTAAGAGTATCTCTACCTGGGTTAGAAATATAGAGGGTCTGATCCGTTGTTTTAGGACCATTTAATTCCGAACCATAATGTAAATTATCTCTAGAAAGTAAAAGGGTTGGATGTTCTTGGGCAATGAACTGTACGAAATCGATTACTCTCGCATCCGAACCTGGACCATCGACCTGGTACCTGACCACCACTGCTGAGCCTGGTGGAACGTTTTCCGGTACCTGGAGTGTAACCTCTTCTCCCGGCTGCACCTCGAAGGACTCGCCCCCGGCAATGGGCTGGAATTGACTATTCAGTTCCTCGTTTCGGGTGTTGAGTTCCTCGAGCGGCACGCTGGTTGCCATTACGGCGTATTGCACATTGTTGATCTGAATTGGCATTTCTACCGTATAGTCATTATCCCAGTGGAGGTAAGCGTAGCTGGCTTGCTCGTAGGTCCAGCCGCTGGTGATGTTTAAGATGATGCTTCCAGGCATCTTTTGCCCGTCCTTGCCCGTCCAATACATATCAATCACTTTACTGGAATGGTCAATCGTGGTCCAGCCAACATGGATAACCTGGCCATTGTTGATGACGTTGTCGGTTCCGTCATTAAAGTTCTGCCAGTGAAGCTCTGTGTTACCGGTTTTATCATTCTGTCCGTGGGCAAACGACTCAAACCACCCACGCGGCTCAATATAATGCCATCCGTCAAAGTGTCCGTTTCTAGGGACGACCTCATAACCCGATAGAATCACTTTAAGATCGTAGGCATCCTTACCAACGTTTATGAGGTCCTTATTGACATCATACGCGGGAACGACACCAGTCGAGATGACGGCAATCACCAAAACTCCTAATAAGATACGCAAGGTTTTCATTTTAACTTCCTCCTTATTTTTTGTTTTTTTATTTTTGCTATTTTTTTAAATACAACTATCCTGTTGTATTTTTTCAAGCTTCTTTAACCCCGGGAAATTCCCGTTGTTACTTAATTAACTCTTCCGAATCTCAACGCCTCGTTCCCAACCTCCAACTTTTTTTCGTGTATTACTCAAAGTCTATTCTAATGTAAAATTTCCCTGGTACCTTTCCTGTCAGAATTCGGGTCATGGTATATATCCCATACGAGTCTATATCTCCAGGGCGAATAATATGGGTCTGTGTGTTACCACCTTCCATACTTCCGATGTCAGGTGTTTTATTCTGCAAGCGAAAAGGAAGTTCTTTGTTAAGTTTTTTATACCGGTAAAGCCCTTTAACCGTTATTTTCAGCCATGTTGATTCTCCCGGGGCCAGCTCTTCTTTACCCACTGTAAGCAGCGGGGAAGAAGATGAAAGCGCCGGGAGGTTTTCGTATTTTTCTATAAAGCGTTTCAATTCAATAAAGACTTCCTCTGCCAACACGGGTTTATAGGGTTCATAGTTTTCAAGATCAGGATGTTCATGGGTGGGAATGAGATACATCTTTCCTTCTGAGTCGTAACCCAAAAAGGTGAGGCTCATGGCCTGAATTTGCACCATAAAATAGGAAGGCGGCGGTATGGGGTTGGAAGCCGAATGTTTCAGCCGTGCATTTTCAGCCGATAGAATTTCCCTTCCACCGATTGCGGCAAATGCCCACTTTTCTTTTCTTTTTCTTATGGTGACAGAAGATATCGGCATTTCACACGCATATACAGGGTAATTGAACTCATCCACATCCTTCAACATTCCTCCGGGGTCATCGCCTTGTTTAAACTCCTTTAAACTGCCCAGCCAGATAATATAAGCTTGCAATGGCTTTCCCAGTGAACTTTCATTAATCATCTGCCTGGTTTCAAAACCAAGTTTTTCCAGTACAGGCGGCGGTAATTGTTTAAGAAGATCGAGTGATTCCTGCGCTGCTTTTTGCCGGGTATCATTGTTATTTTGTTGAGCATCCAGGTGGGAAACATTTATAACTATACTGCCGCACAATATTAAACTCAAAAAGAGAACATTTCCATATCTCATAATCTACCTCCCCTGTTTTGAATGTGTATTTACCGGTTTGAAGTCATAGTCATCGTACCCATGGGTATACCGGCCCGGATACTCCACATAATCGCTGTAAGAAATTATTTTAAGTGATCCGCCCTGACATTTGCATTTGTTCCACGGTGAGGGATCATTTACCACCACCAGTTTCACATCACCCAGGAGAATATATCCCCTGACCACCATATAATGGCCGCCGCTTTTTTTATGTAGGTCTGTGTGTTCCCAGGAAAACCCCACCGGCTGAAGGGCGTCCAGTTGATTTACCAATTTATCCCATTTGAGTGCCCCGTCGCTGCATTCATATTGAAATCCATAGTTCTCATAATCCGGGTAGCTGTTTGTTTCTTTGCAAGGCCCGGGTCTGGGGATTTGACAGCAATCCCCGCGTCCGGATACATTTCACCGTTACCTTTACCCTGATTTTTCCCCCGGGAGGAGTAAACTTTACAGCGTTGGTAAGAAGGTTACCCATCACTTCTTCCAGCTTTCCGGCATCAAAATAGAGTGTAATATGTTCCTTTTCTGCAATAAATTCCAGTTCCAGATTATGTAGATCGGCCAGCCCCCGGAAAGAATCCAGGATACCTTTTAAAAAGGGGACAATATCCTGGGGGGCAGCTTGCAATTTCATCTTTCCACTGTCCAGTCGTGAAAGGTCCAGTAATCGGTTGATCAATGTGAGTAACCGCTGGGAATTTCGCAGCATCACGTTCAGATGCTCTTTTTGTTCTTTGCTGCGGCTCCTGGAAATCATGTGCTCCAGGGGACCCATAATTAATGTCAGGGGGGTACGAAATTCATGAGAAATGTTGGCAAAAAAACGGGATTTTGCCTTATCCAGCTCTTTTAGCTTTCCGGATTGCTCTTCCAATTGTCGATTCTTCTGGTTGATCTCTGCTGTTCTTTTTTTAACGATGGTTTCCAGGTTTTGTTTTTCCTGCACCAGTTTCCGGGAACGCCACTTAACAATAAAGAAAACCAGCAAGAAAAAGATAAGAGTATAGATTATAAATGCCCACCAGGTTTTGTACCAGGGCGGCAAAACTTTAAATTGAAACACGGCTTCTTCACCTAAATGGTCATACACATTCCTGGCCTGAACCCGGAACACATACATCCCGGGATCAAGGTTTGTGTATTCTTTTTTGGTTTCTCCAGGGACCCATTCCGGCCAATGTTCATCATATCCCTCCAGGAAACATCGATACTGGGTAGCTGGTTCATCCTCAAAAAAAGGGGCAGCAAATGAAAAACGAAGGTTTCTATTCTTGTAAGCAATCACCGGGAAACCAGGTCTGGATTGAGAATCGTTTATTTTTTTGTAACCATTGAAAACCAGTTTTCCATTGACCAGTACCTCTCGAATAAAGACCGCAAAATCTGATTGGTAATTCTTTTTTATGGTGGAATCGTAACGAACCAGACCGTCTGTGCCTCCAAACCAGGTGATACCCCCATGTTCTTCCGGGTAAATGGTATTTACCTGGGCAAGGGGAATTCTTAAAAAGGGTTTTATGTTAATAACAAAGGATTTGCCCTGGTTACCCGGTTCACCGGGTGTGGGAACGGCTTGAAAATTTCTGCACCGGGAATGGAACCAGATATGTTTATTACTGTCTTCTACGATGCGGAATACCCCCCGGGAACCGTCTGCAAATTCCTTTCCTAAGATAAAATCCGGGATAAACATTTTATCTTTCTCACGAAATCGAAAGATTCCTTTTTCTGTGGCAAACATGACGTGCCCGGCTGCCGTAAAGACATTAACCTCTTTGGGAGGCAGTCCCTGTGACGCATCAAAGCGGGTGACAGTCACAGGACCGTCAACACCGGGAGGAATCATTGTGCCTTTGATAGGAACAGGAAAATCAACTTTTAAAACGCCTTGTGTCAGGGTGCCTAACCACAAACTGCCGTTTTTGTCTTCACCAATGGTTCTTATGGATTGAGTAATGGAGTTAAATTCACGTTCCTTTATCCAGCGGGGCTCCTGGTTTTTGCCACCTGGTTTTGAATTTAAATATAAAGAAACCAAACCTCTGCTGGTTCCTACCCAGGTACGGTTTGGGTCACCCGGGGAACGCAGTAAAACGTAAGCAGGGTAGCCAATAACCCTTTTCGTATCCTCTTCCACCTGGAACACCCCACTGGTGGTGGCTGCCAGGAGGGAGTCTCCAGTTGAAAGCAGGGACCAGCAGTTACTGGACATCCCGGGAACCGGGTGGAATATGGATGGGAACGTCAGTGAATATGAATATAATCCCCTGTCAGTTCCTACATATAAGTTGTGTTGGTGTTTGATCACTGCCAGTATCAATCCGGGTAAATTTAATCGATGATCAAAGAGGGAAAAAGGAGAGGCATATTCGATTTTTGCCAGTCCTTTACTGAGCGCCAACCACAAATTACCCTGGAAATCCTCATACACATATTTTACATTGTCTTCGGGCAGGCCGGAATCTTTGTTAAAAATGTATTTTAAGCTGCCGTGAGAATCAATGATAACCAGGCCTCCGCGCAGGGTGGCCAGGGCAAAATCACCGGAGGTTAATCGTATTCCCTGATAGAGCCGGTGTTTTTTCACGTAATCGTCTGCTCCTGTAGGAAAAGGTGTCGATATGATGCCGTCATAAAGGTAAAATCCATTATACCGGGTCCCAATCAGGAGTTTCAAGGAACCTTCTTGATATTCTGCCATCATGTAAATTTTTTTATTGGCAAAGGTTTCACCGCCGGGGATCAATATCAGCGAATCCTCGAGCATTTGCATGAGCCCGAGGTTTTGCTGGCGAATAAATAGTTTTCCTGCACAAGAGAATGAAGCGTTGAAACGGATATTTGCTATTGCTTGCCATACCTTCATGCGTTTTTGCCCGGGGTTCCACCGGAATAAAAAATTCAATGTATGGAAATATATCCCTTGTGTTGTGGTGTGGGTTTTCCATACGATAGAAAATTTTTTTTGATCTTCTTTTAAATGATCCAGCAGGGACACATATTGCAGTGATCCGTTGGTATCTGGCGTTAAAAGTCCGATTTCATCTTTTCCTCCGATATAAATAGTCCCGTCACGGTCCATGGTCATTGAATATACTGACCAGTTAGGTACTCTGATTAACCGCCAGGAAACCCCATCAAATTCCACCACCCCGCCATGGTTGGCAGAATAAATAATGCCGCGTTTGTCCTGGATGACGCACCAATTCTGGGGTTGAAGGTCTTCAATTTTGGGATTGTAATACTTGAAATATTTTAGACCCATATTTCTAATAACTGGAAATGAAGAGGGCTCACAAGGCAGCCATTGCCCCAAAAGGAAAAACAGGAAAAACAAAAAAATTCTTTTACGTTTTAAAAAAGATTTTAAATCCATGCTTATTACTCCCTGGTACCCCCACTCACCCAAAAACAGGTGGGTGATCAGTTCTTGTATATTTAGCCTTCATAAATAAATTTTACAACAAAAACGTCTATAATTCAATATTTCTTGACTTTTACCTATATAGCCAGGTGCTCAGGTCCCCTGAAGGAAACGATCTCTCGTTGGTGAAAAAATTCTATGACCTGGGGGTGCGTTATATCACCCTTTGCCATAGTAAGAAAAAGGATTTTGGAGGGTGGTGGGTTCACGACTTTATCCTGGCATTCTGCCGGGCGTGGTACAGCCTCTCGGTGAAACCGCCTTTTTGTAGGAATTGTTTTTCCAACTGCCGCAGCAGTTAGTCGAGCAGGTAGTTGGCCTGGTGAATCAGGCAGATAAGCGTGTTAGCAGCCACCTGGGCGGAGGAGTCTTCAATATAGGTCCTATAGGTCAAATAGGACCTATTTTCGTCGTAAGCCAGTTTTCTGATTTTTTTTGTCTGCGGATGCTCCTTGCCCCAGAGTGGCAATCTACGCTGACGCAGAAAATCCTGGTAATCCAGAAGCAGCTCTTCCAGGCTGGCCCGAGCAATGCCCACGAGTTTCAGCTCGGTTTTTTTAGAGGTACCAGAGGCCATGCTTCCTTCGGCAATGTTTTGCTTGCCACTGCGTGCAGCCTGGACCATCTGATCGGTGGTGCGTGACCGGGGGTTAATAAATCGCTCACAGAATTTTACCGTAGCATCATAAACGATTTCCGCAGTTTGATATGCCTTCAACGAGCGGTAGCCGCCATGAGGGTCGACGATGCCAGAGCTGTCATTCATATGTCCTTCTCCTTTCTTTCATGCTCTATATTTAACACAAATATCGATTTTCTTCAATAGTAATACTAGATAAAAAAAGATGACAGGCAAAAAAACAATCCTGTAGATAAAAATATGGGTTAGTAGATCCGCACGGAGGGCATCGTTAAGGACAATTGACAATTGACAATTGGCAATTGGCAATTGGCAATTGGCAATTGGTACATGAAAGTCACTAATCGGTAGTTAAGAATCACCATTCGGCACCTGAAATTCATGAATCGGCAGTTAGAAATCACCATTCGGCAAAATAGTTTCCTGGCCCGAATGCCCCCTTATCCCGCTTTTGCCCTTAAAAAAATAAAAAAAATTCTTGCCGTGACACTTTTGTCTCTTCCCAAGACATATTAATGTGTTCCCACAGGATATGCGACCCTTCCGAATGGAAATGTAACCCTTCCTAAGAAAGATTTATCCCTTTTTAAAAGACATAAGACGATTTCCAAGAGACATTAATCCCTTTCTAAAGCAAATTATTCTCTTTTTAAGAGAAGATTGACTCTTTCTACAAGATATGTAGCCCTTCCTAAGAGACATTTATCCCTTTTTAAGAGATATTTAGTTTCTTCCAAAGAATATTTAATTCTTCCTACAGGAAATGTATCCTGTCCTAAGAAATATTTAACTCTTCCCAAGATATAATTGGTGCTTCCTAAGAGACAGCTATCTCTTCCTAAAAGATATTTAGTTCTTCTTAAGAAATATTTCATTCTTCCGAAAAGATATTTGCTTCTTTCTATGCGGTTTATTTCTTTCTAAGATGATTCTGTTCACGTTCTTTTTCTTTTCCTTGAAAAAACGAAAAAAAAGAGACAGACAAAGCCGCGATTTTTCGTCTGTCTCTTTTTTTGTAATTAATTAACCGTTTTAAACGGGTTCAACGGGTTAAAGCGTAAGCTCTACCGTTTACACCGGATCGCCGTAGGAGCAGGCCCAGGTTTCGCACACCGGGCTGCAGGAAGCCGCACATGTGTATTCTCCACAGGTAAATTGGGTATTCCCGCAGCCGGGGTCCGTACCGCAAGTTTCATGATGTTTCAGGGTGGGATACATACATGTGCGGGTGGGAATACAAAGGCCTCCCGCCTTTACATTGTTGGCTTCATTGACGCTGGTGACAAAACTCTCAACTTTAAGGTCACTCAGTTGAAGTTTACTTTTCTTGCTCATGATTCATCCTCCATTATTAAAGTTAGATAAAAATCATATCAAATATCTCAGCGAAAATCAAGAGTAAGATCAACTCTCCTTTCTTGACACCTATTTCTTTTTTTCATCGATATGCGTGAGTTTAGTATTGGGTTCTCGATAACGCCCCCAAAAGTAATAGTGAGTCATGGTGGTATGTGCAAATATCCAGTTAATTACAGGTATTCGTATCAGAAAATGAAACATATAATAGGGAATAAAAATGGCTGGGTAATAATACAAAATATCCAGTACAGTCCTGATCCAACTTCCTTTTAAATTTGCCATGCCGGGAATGGTCACATTGAGCGCTGAAAAAATGTAAAATGAAACCGGTATCGCGGTTATAAAATATAAGATCACTCCCCATGATTGTCCTGCTTCTATTGCATTTTGCGGACATAAAGCACTACATCTCATACAACTCTCACAACTGTATTTCCAGAAGGGTTTAGGATTTTTTTTGCCCCACATTTTTATAGCTCGAAAAGAACAATTCTCCGTACAAACACCGCATCCATTGCAGTTATTATTGGCAAAAAATAGCTTAGCAAGAAAAAAGCGTCCGAAGAATAAGTAACCTATGGAGATCAGTGATAGAAGAATTCCCCCTGTTATCTCGTAAAGATTATTAAGAGTAAACCACACGTTGCCATTTAAAAAAATCCTCTCAATAAAGCTTTTAACTTTATGATGAGCCCTGGCAATTATAGCATCATGACTTTTGGCACGCTGTATAGGATGCAGTGAAAACCAATTTGAAGGCATGTCGACACTCATCAGGCCGCGCACATTATAACCTTTGAGTTTCAATATCAGGGCAACTATGAATGTACCGGAGCCGCTCATTCCCGGGATAAAAACCGACCCGAATTTTAATGAACCTCTTGCTGCCACACAAAATGCATGGGTCGATTTTCGGCGGGGCAAACGCCAGACAAATTTTAATATGTGCCACGGCATGGTAAAGCCGTGAGCAGGGAAAACAATGCCTATCAAGTTATCATTTCCATTTTTTATCTCTTTAGCCGGTTTTTTATTCTTAGCTGAGAAAACGTCTGTGTTTGACCCGTTTTTTTCGGCGATTTCGCCCATCCATGTTGCAACTCGATAAGAATTACCGGTTCCACTCATGAAGTAAATCGTTGTATTTCTATAAGCCATATCAGTCTCCAGCGGCCAGGAACCGGTGGATTCGTTTGTTGATAAACTCGATATCCTTTTTCGAGGGAAAGTGGCAAGAGCCACTGAGGCATTCCGCTGCCACCAGGTTTGGGAAAATATCCCTGGCGCGGGCGATGACCTTTTGTCCGGGAAACATGACATCGTTTTCTCCCGTTATAACAAGTGTGGGTGCATTAAATCTCTCTAACTCTTCTTTAGTTGCCGGTCGCGGCATTTCCATCTCCACCTTGACATGCAGAAATGTTGCGCTGAGAACCTTCAGCGTTTCCTCTTCAAGCTCCTCGGAGGACATCCAGGCGACAGCCTTAAGCAGTCGCTTTGGGTTGGGGAACCATTTGTAAAGAAAAAAAGGAAGGCCAATTTTAAAGACCATGGAAAGGACCGGTACGTTAATGACACCCGAGGGTACATGCAGTACTGCTTTGGAGATGCGCTCCGGGGCATGGGCCGCGGCTCGCAGGATAATGCCGGCGCCGAATGAGGAAGCGATAAAGTCTGCTTGTTTAAATTCAAGGCCGTCGAGGACATCGACTATCCACTGACCATAGCTTTCGTCTCTCGATGAAACACGGGTTTGCGCACTCTTGCCCGGATGGCCGATAACGTCTGGTGCATAGATCCGGTAGTCCTTTGTAAGCGGTACAAACCACGCCAGTGTCATGGGGGCAAAGGAATTCCCACCGTGCAGGAGTACCACTGGTGGAGCGTTTTTCGGTCCGGATACCAGGATGTGGGTGCTGCCAAAGCGAGTTTCCTTCATTTGTTCCTCGTATTCGATGCCGAGGCTGCTTAACACGCAGTCATAGAGGCCAAGCAGCTCTGCCTCGCCTTCTGTGCTTTTATAGATCGTTGTCTCAGACATCATTACCTCCGTCGGGCACCCTGCGGCGCAGGGACCCTCTAAAGCGGCGCATGCACCCTATTAAGGTGTAAAATAACGTTCGAAGCAAAGAAATTCTTTTAGCCCTGCAAACTGGTGCAGCAGCATGCTGCCTCCCTCGGCAATACCGCACTTAACCAGGTCGAAAATTAAAAGTTAATTATAACAAATGTTTTTTGTCTTTTCAAAAGCGGGCAATTTAAAAAATCGGGGCGAATGTGACTGATTTGTGACTATCGTTAAATTTCAACCACATAATGGCCGTACCCGCGAGGTCAGGTCTTTGATTATCCAATTTTCGATACCCGGCCTTTGTTTGATGAGAACAATGACCATAAAATTCCAGGGAAATAATTCTTCTGGCACCATTCTCTCTTCCTCTGGTAAAGGAGGGTAAAACCTTGAAAAATGAAGTGATTTCCTTTACAATTAGGATGTGAACACCAAAGGAAAAGGTGCCAGGCGAAATTTTCTCCGCTTTTTGTCAGCGTTTCGAAAACCGGGGACATTCCGTAAAAAGCGAGCCTTGACAAATTGCCATGTTTGCAATAAGATAAGAATATGAAAAAAAAGCCGGTAAATATAAACAAAAAAACGTATCAAAAACCGAAACGTTTTTTCGAGAAATCCGGGATAGTGGACCCCGAAGCCTCTTACTACGTCCCCCTGGAAAATGTCGTCAACCCCGATAACCAGGATATTAAAACCATGGTGGACCGGGGCCGCTATTTCTCCATTTTTGCCCCCAGGCAAAGCGGCAAAACAACTTTTCTCAAACATTTTTTCAAAGAATTACATCAAGACCCAACCTATGCAGCCATATATCTTAGTTTCCAGAAATATAACCGATTAACGAAACGGCGCTTCTATGCCCAGGTGCAAAAAAAACTCTACCGGCAATTGATTGAACGGTTGACCGCGGTGGAGTGCCGGAAACTTGATGAAATTAAATCCTTCCTGGCCCATCATGATTTAATCGACCATATTTCCTTTGGAGAATTATTTGAAGAATTAAATCGCATCATTGAATTCAAAAAAATCGTTATATTCATTGATGAGTTTGACGGGATTCCCATTCATGAACTGGAGAATTTTCTCACTACTTTAAGAGATCTATACCTGGATTATAAAGAAGTAAAACAAAAGGCCCTGTATTCGGTAGGACTGGTGGGTATAAGAAATATCACCAAACTGATCGTTGGCGGGGTGTCGCCCTTCAATATCGCCGACCAGGTGGCCCTGCCTCCCTTCACGCTAAAAAATGTCCGCGACCTCTACACCCAGTATACGGCTGAAACCAATCAACCCTTTACGGATGAAGCCGTAAAAAAAATCTATCGACAGACCCGGGGACAAACCTGGTTGGTGAACCGGTTGGGAACGATACTCACGGTGAATATTAAACCGGGAACCACGGCCCCCATTCATGAGCAGGATGTGGATAAAGCAATTCAAGTCCTCCTGAATGAGAGAAATGACCACTTCGACAACCTCTACGAAAAAGCTAAACTTTTCAAAGAAACCTTTATAGAAATCGTTTTCGATCATGTCGAGTACAATCAATACGATGAGGAGCAGTCCTGGTTGATGCAATATGGTCTAATAAAGAATATAGAGGGTTACGCGGTGGTTGCTAATAAAATATATAAAGACATCCATGTGAAGGCTTTTTTTAAAGAAGCGAGGGCTTATGATGATATATCCCTGGAAACATACCTGTTACCTGGAAACCGCCTGGATATGAATCGAATTCTTCTTAATTTCGGGAGATATATTTCCCGCATCGGTGTCAAAGCGTTCTACGCGGAAGAGAAACCCTACGAAAAAACCGGGCAATTTCTTCTCACCGCCTGGCTTTACCAATTTGTTAATGGTGGAGAAGGCGATGTTCGTGATGAAGTGTTATCCGGGCTGGGGAGATTGGATATTATGTTGACCTATAAAGGAAAGAAATATATTATCAAAACCAAAGTAAATCGTCACGACGATGTGAAAGGAATCATCAATGAAGGGATTATCCAGTTGACAGGCAAGTATCTGTCCACAGAGGAGGTGGAAGAAGGGTACCTGGTGGTGTTTGATACCGGGACGCCCGTGGGGACGGTATGTACGCCGCAGGTCCACCCAGCGGGAAATAAACAGGTGACCAGTTTCACCATCGCCATCGGGAAACCTTAGACCAAAAAAAAGGAGCAGTGGCATTAGAGGTTTTCAGTGCCCCGGAGAGTCGGATACGTTTTCCCCGGAACGGGGGTACGGGGAGCCGGGCCGCGGCAAAACCAGGCAGGAAAAGGTATCCGAAATACACCCCTTTGTTTGGAATTTGGGATTTTCCGGACAAGCCAGGTCCTTTTTGGTTCCGGCTGGTCCGGGTTGTGGGCAGGAAAAAGTAATTTGGGGCCAGGCACGTTTAATTTTTTGTTGTCATTGTTTTTACTCCTTTTGTGATTAAAAAAAGACAAAACAAATATAACAAATAAATGGATAAAAATCAATAGGTTATCTTTTACAGTCAACCGGGGACGATCGCTTCTGCCAGGCGGCCGCCATTGTAACCCAAAAAGACGGAACACAGCACACAAAGACCGGTTAATGCGGCCGATACCCCATGCCACCATGTCTGGAGGTTTGAAAAATTCAGAACCAGCAAAACCCCGACGGAAAGAATGAAAAAAAGTGTCCCCACCATGATCTTTTTCTTGAGCAAGGGAGTCGTTAGCCGTTTGAACCGGGTTTTCCCGTCTAACAAACCGCTAATAATGCCGGCAGCCACGGACAAAGGCAGGAAAAAGGCCAGGACTTTTGAAGCGGTCACAGCGTCGGTTTTTAGAGAACCCTGCAGAACAAACCCCATGCCGATGAGAAATAGCATAAATACGGAAAAAGCCTGGGGAAAATGAGTCATCACAGGATGCAAATGAAGGTTCAACACGTTTCTCCGCTTTTGGGCAACGATGTCCTTATAGGGCTGGAACGCCGTTTTCACGGCCCCACATGCAGGGCACCGGTCACCCGGATAACCCTCTCTGACAATGAAACCGCACACGCTGCATATCAATTTTTTCGCTGTCTTCTCATTCATGACGGATTGTGCCGCGGACGGGGGAGCGGGGCTTACCAGGCTTTCGGGGCTTTCTTCCGCGCCTTGCAACTTCTTAAATACAGTTTTGGGGGAAGCGCAGACGGGGCAAACCCAGTCCTCCGGCAATGATTCCCACTTTTTTCCTTCTTTTTCTTCGTCGTAAATGAACCCACATACAGTGCATTCATATTTTGCCATTCTGTTCCTCCTGTCTCACGTTAATTTTTCCTTTGTATACCTTAATATAATTGAATCCAATAGAAATGTCAATAATATTCCTTCCCATTCCCGCATTATTCCAATACCCCATCACCCCCTGTCTGCGTGCGGAGACGCACAGGCAAGCAATCAATTGTGAGCGAAGCGAACTAAGTTCATTATTACGTTACGGTTTTGGGGAAAGAAGTTCGTTGAGTTTGCTGTCGCGAATCGATACTCCTTTTGCTGTTAATCGGTCACGGATTTCATCTGCCAGTTTCCAATTTTTTTCTTTCCTGGCTTTATCTCTTTGTTTTATCAATTGCCGGATATTTTTATCCGCAAGCGTTTGCTCGAAATCAAACACCCCAAGCACCTTGTCAATATCGCAAAAGGCATCGATAACCCTTGAAGCTCCCGCAATATCGATACTGTTTTTATTAATAAGAATATTTAACTTTTTAACGATTTTAAATATTGATGCCATGGCGGCAGAAATATTCAAATCATCATCCATTGCATCGGTAAATCCGCTTTTCAGGTCATAAATAAGCTGGTCAAGGTCCTGTTCCGGCGGGGAAGAAACTCTTGTCCCTGCCCCGGCATTGAGCAGCGCTTCCAGGCATGCGTTAAGCCGTTTCAAGGAGTGTTTTGTGTTCTCCAGTCTTTCCCTGGAAAAATAAAGAGGTTTCCGGTAATGCGTGGAAATAAGCCAGTACCTTATTTCTTTGGGTGAAAAGCCCATCTCTGCCAGGTCTGCCATGGTAGGGCCGGCGCCTTTTTCATCCACTTTTTTACCCTCCACAAGCACCCGGTCACAATGCAGCCAATACCTTGCCAGGGGCTTTCCCGTTACCGCTTTTGCGATAGCCCTTACATTTTCATGATGCGGGAATATATGCTCCCTGGTACTGGCGTGGATATCAAAACTTCCCCCCAGGTGCTTCATGGATACGGCCGCACATTGGATATGCCATGAAGGCCTTATGTTGCCCCACTTTGTTTTGGTATATATTCCCCGTTTCAGTTCCCAAAGACTGATCCGTTTCAGCAGCGTAAAATCCCTGGGATTATCCTTTTCATACTCATCCAGGTCCACGGTGGCACCGACCCTGATCTTATCGATGTCCACACCGGACAGCTCTCCATACCCGGGAAAACCGGAAATATTGAAATATATCGAACGGAGCTTTTCATAAGCAGCGTGTTTGTCAACAAGCTGTTCCGCAAGTCTTACCATGTCGTTGATATGTTCGCTGCTTTGGGTGTATTTGGCGGCAGGCTTGATATGAAGGGTCTCCAGGTCTTTTTTAAAGGTTTCAATATGCTGCCCGGTAAATTCAGCCAGGTCCATGCCGGCCTCTTCAGACCCCTTGATGGTTTTATCATTGATATCGGTAATGTTTATGATGTGTGTAACCTGAAGCCCCCGGTATTCGAGGTACCGTCTGAGTAGGTCGGTAAATAAAAAACGCCGGCATTCCCCTATATGCATCCTGGCATGGGCTGTAGGACCGCATGTATACATCGATACTTTTCCAGGTACAATGGATGCAAATATGTCCTTTGTCCGGGTTAAGGTATTAAACAGCTTAATACAGGTCTTTTCTTTGACATCGAAGACCGACGTGCTCAGGTAGCGTTCCCCGTTATCCGGGAAAATCACCACAATTGTTCCGTCTGTCATGGTTTCCGCAACTTTTGCGGCAGCAGCCATGGCAGCCCCACTGCTCATGCCCACAAACAGGCCTTCTTCTTTAGCCAGGCGCCTTGTCATTTCAAAGGCTTCATCGTCTTCGATATTGATTTTTTCATCCAGGCGGTTTTTTTCGAATATTCCAGGTCGATAGGCTTCTTTCATGTTTTTTAATCCCTGGATTTTATGGCCCAGATAAGGTTCGACACCGATGATTTGGATTTCCGGGTTAAATTCCTTTAATCTCCGTGAAACGCCCATCAGGGTCCCGGTTGTACCCATGGTGGCAACCACTTTTGAAACCTGCCCCTTTGTCTGGTCCCAGATCTCGACAGCAGTCCCCATGTAATGGGCTTTCCAGTTGGCTTCATTATTGAACTGGTCTGTAATAAAATAGGTTTCCGGGTTTTCCCGTACCAGCCGGTAGACCTCTTCTATGGCACCGTCGGTGCCGAGCCGCCCGGGTGTAAGAAGGATGTCTGCCCCGCGTGCTTCTAGGATTTTTCGCCTTTCCAGGCTCACATTCTCAGACATTGCCAGCAGGAGTTTATATCCTTTTATGGAGCATACCAGGGCAAGTCCGATACCGGTGTTTCCGCTGGTTGCTTCGATCACGATTTTTTCTTTTGTAAGTTCTCCGGATTTTTCACCGGCATTGATCATATAAAGCGCGGCCCGGTCCTTTACAGACCCCCCGGGATTGAAATATTCCAGCTTTGCCAGTATTTTTACCCCCGGGTTTGGGTTCAGGTGTTTTATTTCCACCAGCGGTGTATTACCGATTGTATCTAGAATAGTATGTTTCATTGCCCAGGAGAATATTCTAGGGGAAATATCCGGGAAAGTCAATAGAAATCATATCATGTTTTCCGGAAAATAGGTGCCTGACTTCTTTTTACCATGTATACAGCAGGCGTATTTATCCCTGTTATTGGTGGAATTCTGTGGAAGAGGGCTACTAAAAAAGGAGCATTATCTGCCATAGGAGGTGGGGCATTGGTTGCTATAGCAGGTATTATTACTAAATCGGATGTTATGGGTATCCCTGTTGAGGTGTATTCTGCATTGATATCGTTAGTATTATTTATTGTAATATCATTATTTACTGGTAGACAAAGGTGACAGGCGAAAACTTATAAGGATGGTTGGAGATTGGTAGCCAAGATCTGCTATCAACATTAATCCCCGGCTCCTGACTTTTATGAGGCACTGCCGTGTTCGTGATCTCCCCGGCAAAAGCGGTGAAACATAAAACCATAATAAACAACAGGATAAATATTCTCATCGTTTTATCCTTCTCTTCCAGAACACTGTCAAGCAGCCTCCCTTGTTTTTGTCTCCTCGCGGCGATAACCGACTTCGATTAAGCGGTCCACTTCGTTCCAAAACCCAGGATTCGCCTCACACAAGCCCAGCGCGTAAGAGAATACAGTCCGGTAGTTTTTCCTCTGGAATTGGCAGAAGCGGCTGCGGCTTTTTGTATAACTTACCTCTGCACCGTCGATTTTTTCAGGACAAAGATCACAAAAACGTTGGACAAAACAACCGGAGCAGGAACTCCACCTGTGGATACGTTGGTCGTATTTGCGAATCTTGTCGAAATACCAGCGCCCTTCATTAACGTCTCCGATGATCCAATTGGTGGCAAGATGACAAATGGTTATCTTTCCGGAGGGTTCTACATTCCCTTCTTTATACCCGTATAAGCATCCCTTGGTAAAGGGAACATCGGCCTTATCACGCATATAGAGATTGTAGACAGCCTGAACATCAAAGAACCTGAAGATAGTAGAATGGAAAAACATCCACTCTTTTTGGGTGAGAACCTTTTGGATATCCTCCAGGGTCTCAACATTACGCAGGTCTAGTGATCGCTCCCCCAGGCGTTGAAGCTTGTCAAAATAGTCACCATCTTTTTCGATGTCAAAGTTTGGCCTGAGTTGGAGGATCGATACGTGACCGTTCTTCACCACCGGTTTGATGAGGGGATGTTGCCAGAACTCATCATTGCTGTCATCTTGATCCAGTGTCTGAACTGCTTTGATGCGAATATAGGAGTGATAGTACTCCGGGTCGAAGGTGTAGATTTTTTCCAGGTTCTTCATGATCTTTTCGAAACTACCCCGGCCATTCGCCTTGAAGGTCCTGTGGCGATCGTGCTGTTCGCGGTTGCCGTCAATACTGAACTGGAGGTAGACCTTATGCTTCACCAGAAACTCCAGGAGTTGGTCGTTTAATATGGTACCGTTTGAAGCCACTGTAATGTCCACTTTTCTCTGTCTTGTTCCAATACGAGATTTCAGGAATACCACCGCTCGTTCAATGAGCCGGTATTCAAGAAGCGGTTCACCGCCGAAAAAATCCACTTGTATGCTTTTGGAACGGCGTGAGTGATCGGCCAGGAAGATCATGGCATTTTTCAACGTTTCCCAACTCATGCTGGTACCGGAAAGCTTCCGTTGAGCGTCATATTTCCCACCATAGACACAGTAGGAACACCCCAAATTACATTTGCCGGTGATTGATATGGTTAGCCCTGCCATTTCCTCAGTCAGGCGCTGCTTCATGCGGGTATCCGTGTCGGCAAAGCGGGGAGTGCGACTAAAACTGCCTCGAAGAAGAAAGCTTTCGTCTTGTACTGCCTTCAATTCCTCAAACGCCTCGCGTACCTGTTGGGCAGGATGGTGGTCAAGAAGGCGTACAATCTCATCTACCCCTGCGTCACGTTCCCGCAGGATTTGCAAAATATCATAACTCACCTGGTCTACGGTCACCATCCGGACGTTATGGGCATCAAAAACATAATAGCCTCGTTTGGTGCGAAACAATTCGACCGGTAAATTACCGAAGAGCTCATCTTTGAATGAGCCTGTAATTTTTTGCTCCTGATAGTTGCACTGCGGCGTATCAAACCTCATTTTGTTTACCTCCTGATCCTCGATTCTCCGCAACAACAAAAACCGTTGTTTTCTGTTTTCCAGTTATATTACACGTTACCCTTAAACAAGTGTTGAAGAATCCAGTCTCATATATCAACGGATATACGAGACTGGATTTTTCTTTTTTTCTCATTAACTGAAAGAATCACTCGTATAATTATACGGCTTTGGATTCGCTACAGGCTAAACTAAGGTCCCTTGACTATCACATGTATATATCCACTGTGTGGTGTGTAGCAGAATTCAGCTGGTTGGATTCGTAGATATTGACAGTGAGAACTCGGCATTTGTCGCCACTTTTTCCGCAAGAATACGTTCTATCTGGTTGTTGTTGAGCTTGAGCTCCTAAAGTTGCCTTCATCTCACTGTTTCGCAGACGCTGGACCTTGATGTGGCGGCCCTCTTTCTTGATTTTTTTAGGTTTCATGGTGCTAATCCTCCTATTTTGTTTTATTTTTTGTCAACCCGGACTGCTTTAAAACGAACCGCGCATCTACCCGTCCGAGAATAGAGGCGTTGTTCTGCCGTTTTAAAGACAATTGACTCTTTAGCATGGTTACTTCCTGTTCAACCCTGTAGGCAGGTAAAACGTCTTTGTCCTTTAACTTCAACAGGGTTTTGACATGACCGGTTATCTAGAGAGCAAGAATAGTGCCAACATCAAATAAAATCTATGCAACCGTTTATTAAACAGCGTTTCCGGCTTTCGGTTTGCGGACCATTCTATCACCTAACCCGGGTCACTGTATCATTTTAATCCAACGGTTTTCTAAATTTTCACACCCGAAATTACCGGCGAAACTGTTGAAAAATTCATTAAATAAGGATTTCAAGTGGATTACTGCTGGTATTCCCAGGTTGTATCGAAATAATACAATGAAATAACGACAATTTTTTTTCGATTTCTCCTGTCACCCTATCAGCATTAGTAAAAAGAGTGTTTTTCCAATTGTATCGTTTTAATACAGTTTATTCGCAGCGACTGTTGCCGTGCCCTTGCGGATGGCTGCCTACTGGGAACGTTAGAAATCCTCTTTTTTCCCATCAGTCAATCCCTGGGGTATTCCAAAAGCGGGCGGCGCCCGCAGCCCAATAGGATTTGTTCATGATACTTGTAAGACACCAACCGGTAAATCTTTGTTTTTTTTAGCGCATTTTGCAGAGTATTAATAAAATACACCGGCATTACCCATGAACCTACCTGGCATCTTTTTTGCTAAGAATATTTACTAAATAAAATGAGTATTAAAAAAGAAAGAACCATGAAAACAAAAAACAAAAGCAAATTAGCTTTAAACAAGATTTCGATTGCTCACCTGGATAAGGTCAAAATTCACGAGGTTAAAGGCGGATCTCCACTAATTGAGGACGGTTTAGTTGTTTCAGTCTCTAACAACATCTCACTTTGCAAAACCAAAACTGAACCGTGGTGCCCTATCTGGGCCTGATCCTTGCCAGGAATGTTGTTGAGTAAATCCTTCACCCAAAAAAGGATTTAAATTGTTTGTTGTCTTCAGCCTGACTGAGAGCAGGACCATTTTCGCCTAATTTTCCCCCTTGCAGTGTAAAAAAAAAGTTTTTGGCCGCCGGGGAAATAGTTGGCAATTGGCAGTGGGCAATGGCGCAGGGCGCAGGGAGCAGGGAGCAGGGAGCAGGGCGGAGAAGAGAAGAATGGCGGCAAAAGGAGATGGGGGATTTGAAAAAAGGCCATTTGTGTTGTATTATTTAATGAATGGCAAAAAGTGCAAGAAATTCCTGTTTCCTTGTGGTTTTTATTTTAATATCCTTTAATACAGCTTTCTCCCAGGAGCTTTCTTTTCGGAACTACCTGGAAAAAAACGGGTTACCCTCTCCTATCGTGTATTGTATTTACCAGGATTCCAAAGGATACCTGTGGATGGGTACGGATAACGGGCTCAGCCGGTTTGACGGGGTGGAATTCAAAAACTTTAAAAAAGAGGACGGGCTTACGGATAATAGAATCAAGGCTATATTGGAAGACCGACAGGGAAACATCTGGATAGCTGCCGGCAGATTCGGCGTGAGCTGTTTCTCTGCCGATGGGGTTGTGAATGATACCCACCGGAATAGTCTCGCCGACAGGACTGTTTATTCCATCGTGGAAGATAAAGATGGTAAACTGTGGTTTGGGACATCAAAAGGACTCAGTTGCTTTGACGGAAAAACGTTCCGGCATCTTAGCCCGGCAGACAACCTTCATACAGATATAATCTATGCTATTGCCATAGAAAAAAAGGGGAAGCTCTGGTTGGGGACCGACAAAGGTCTGGGCTGTTATGAAAATGAGAATTTCAGCGATTATACCACGTATTCCGCGGAGGACGGTTTACTGCACAATTCAGTAACTTCGCTGTTGTACGACTCCGGCGGCAGCTTGTGGATTGGCACGACAAAAGGTTTAAACCGCTTAAGGGAGGGGAAATTTACGTTTTATACAAAAAAACAAGGGCTAATCCATGATTCTGTAACTGCCATTATGGAAGACAGCATCGGCAATACCTGGATCGGTACATGGAACGGTATCAGCCTTTTTTCCGGGGAAAGATTTTTAAACTACAGCACCAAAAATGGTCTGCCTGACAATTTCATCTATTCGCTATGTCAAGACCGTGAAGGTAACATCTGGTTCGGTACCCACGGCGGAGCAAGCTGCTTGACCTCTTCGAATGTAAAGACTTACAACAAGGAAAATGGGTTGCCCAATGAGATGGTCTTCGATATTATCCAGGACAAAAAGGGAAGATACTGGTTCGGTACATCGGAAGGTCTGAGCTGTTATTCCCGGGGAAATTTTATAAACTATACCACGAAAGACGGCTTAATAAGTAATGCCGTGAATGCTTTAGTGGAGGACCGCCAGGGGAACATATGGATCGGTACCACCCAGGGTCTCAGTATTTTTTCTTCCGGTTCATTTACAAATTATACGAAAAAGGATGGATTATCCGGCAATGTCCTATTCGAATTAGTTGAAAGCCGGGATGGAACCCTCTGGATTGGAGATAATAGAGGCCTCACTCAATACCGTAACGGGAAATTCTCAGCTCCCCCCTTTAAGATAGAACCAGGTAATGTTCTTTGTATCTGTGAAGATACCCGGGGGAATCTATGGTTTTCGTCCCAGGACAGTCTCTATACCTATTCAGGATACCGGGTAACTCCTTTCTCAAGCCGGGATGGCCTACCGGGTAATATAATTAGAGCAATATTTGAAGACAGTAACGGCAAGATATGGATTGGCACGGAAGGAGGATTAAGCTGTTTTGATAGGGGAGAATTCACCCATTATTCTACCGGGAATAGTGCCCTGGTTGACAATGCCTGCTTTTGTATCCTGGAAGATACACAAGGTTACCTATGGATTGGCAATTCCAGAGGACTTACCTGTTTTGACGGCAAAAGGTTCAAAACCTATACATCCGAAAGGCTGGGATTGGCCGGAAGGACCTGGATATCAGGAATAAAGGACAACCACGGTGCGCTGTGGTTTGGCAGCACCGAAGGGGTAATCAGTTTTGTTCCACCCCCGGTGAGGGCCAACACAACGCCCCCCCCGGTCCATATTAGCAGTGTTAAAGTTATGGAAAAGGAAGTCCCCCTGGCAGAAACCGGTCGATTCAGATACAATCAAAATATTTTTCGTTTCAACTACGTGGGACTCAGTTTCACTGCACCCGCTGACATCGGGTATAAATACATGGTGGCGAACATAGATAACGATTGGCAGTTTACCGAAGAGCGTTCCCTTTTTTATCCTTTTCTGCCGCCGGGTTCTTACACTTTCAAAGTCAAAGCCGTCAACAGCGACGGTTTTGAGAGTGTTCGTGCAGCGGAGTACCGGTTTAGAATTCTTCCCCCGTTCTGGCAAACCTGGTGGTTCCTGGTTTTTTTGGGGCTGGTTGGCTGCTGGCTCGTGATCCTGGTTATCCAGTGGAGAGTTAAACGGGTCAGGGAGAAAGCGGAAATAAGGGCCAGGCAAGTGGAACTGGAGGCCAGGAACCGGCAGTTGGTGATGTCGCAGCGGATGGAATTGATGGGTACCCTTGCCGCGGGTACCGTGCATGACTTAAAAAATCTTATGGCCGTGATTATCGGCTATTCCCAGGTAATGGGTCAAAAGCACCGCAGTGACAAAGAAGATTTCCAGGATATTGAAATAATCAAGGAGACTGCTGCAACCGCGGTGCAGATGGCCAAACAGATTCTTTCCTTTGCCAGACCCAAAAGTTATCCCCAAAACGAAACTGTAGAACTGCGAAGGGAACTGACTGAAATACTGGATACCCTGAAAGTTTCCCAACCCGGGAATATTCAAATACGTTGGCAGCCCCCACCGGAACCTATCCACTATCCGATTCATCCTGTCCGTTTCCAACAACTGGTGATGAATATCTGCCTGAATGCTTGCCAGGCCATGCCTGAGGGAGGAGAACTCACTATATCTTTATCCCGGTCCATGGATAAAGAGGTCATCCTGGAGATAGTGGACACCGGTACAGGGATAAAGAGAGAGAATTTGGAAAAAATTTTCGATCCGTTGTTCACCACCAAAGAGCAAGGTAAGGGAACAGGACTGGGGCTTTTCGTGGTAAAACAGGTTGTGGATGAGTATAAAGGAAAAATAGAGGTGCGCAGCGAGCCGGGAAAAGGCACTAGTTTTGTTATTTGCTTCCCTGCCCTCGGATGGTGAATTCAGGGCGCTGCGGGCCGTTTGAAATTCCGGCAGCTTTCCTGTATAATAATTACCGGCGTATACATAAGAGGTGTTTCGGTGATTAAGATACTCATAATCGAGGATGTAGAACACTTGAGAAAGGTGTTGAAAACTCAACTGGAGATGCAGGGATTCCGGGTGGAGGAGGCGGCGGACCTGAAAACCGCCATGCGCAAAACCATGCAGGGGACCTATGATATTTTCATTTTGGATTTGATACTACCGGACGGCAACGGCATTCGCCTCCTGGACAAATTCCCGGAAAAAACCAATGCCCGTACCATTATCATTACAGCGAATCCCACGATTCCCAGTGTGGTGGAAGCCATCAAGAAAGGGGCGTATAATTACCTTGAGAAACCGGTGGAGCCGGGACTGCTGACATCCCAGATCGATAAGATCATGGAAATCAGCCGTTTAAAAAGCGAACATCAAACCATGGCGGCTGAAATGGCTTCCAATTTTACTTTTGACGACATTATTTTTGAAAGCAAAAAAATGGAGTCGGTGATTGCCAGGGCCAAAATTCTGGCCGGGACAACCAACACCATTTTAATCCAGGGAGAAACCGGGTCCGGTAAAGAGGTGCTTTCCCATGCGATTCATAATCATTCCAGCCGTAAAAAAAAGGTTTTTATTCCCATCAATTGTGCTGCGATTCCTGTGGAACTGTTCGAATCTGAATTGTTCGGTTTTGAGAAAGGTGCGTTTACCGGTGCGGTGTCCAACTACAGCGGTCGTTTTATCCAGGCGGATAAAGGGACCATTTTTCTAGACGAGATCGGAGAATTGCCGCTGACTACCCAGGCCAAATTGCTTCGCATCCTGGACGAGCGGTGTATTTACCCCTTGAAGAGCCGGCAGCCTATTGCAATTGATGTCTGGCTGATTACCGCCTCCAACAGGAACCTCTTGCAAGAGGTCAAAGCCAAACAATTCCGCAGCGATCTCTATTACCGCCTCCAGGAATCCACGATTACAATCCCCCCGTTAAGGGAACGGGAGGAAGATATCCTCCCCCTGTTCCACCATTTTATTCAGGTTTACAATCATGTCTACAATAAGGGGGTTTCCCATATTAGCCGGGAGGCGGAACGTTTTCTAGTGAACCATCGCTGGGATGGAAATATCCGGGAACTGAAAAACACGGTAAAAAGTATTATTCCTTTCAAAACCACCGACACC
>JABAOF010000067.1_pt2 | contig 35152 bp, 38 predicted proteins | sample 7062171 | NCBI WGS metagenome assembly JABAOF01 (sample SAMN14538628, study PRJNA623070) | marine sediment metagenome | biome: marine biome [ENVO:00000428]; feature: marine pelagic biome [ENVO:01000023]; material: deep marine sediment [ENVO:00002113] | place: India: Gulf of Khambhat ...
AGTTTGAGGAATCTGAGACGGAGCCGGTTCCTGGAAGAGAGATACTTCGAGCTGTTCCTGAAGGATAAGTCCGGCAAGATGAGCGACAAACCCGTCATTAGTGGGCTTTATTTTGCGGGAAGAGGGAAATGGATTAAACCATGGGGAGATATAGTATACGCTAGTACCATAAACTTCACGAAGCAAAAAAGCAAAAGCAGGCCACTTGATCTTTCCAAAAAAGGTCTTGATATCTTACTTTTTAGAATGATTTCGCAATTGATTCCAGCAGGTGGTCATCTTTCTGTTCAATATGAGAGGGATGAAACTGAAGAGTGTCTACGTTCAGGATTACACGCCGTACTCAGTCCTCTGGGGTATCTATTGTGGGCAAGTGGATTTAGATGGTTTAAAAACTGGTATTTTCCTGAAGGTTGGAGAGAAGGGGGAACAAAGCTTCAAGGAAATAAACCAATCGATGTGGAACACAAACACATACGCGAGGAAGAAATAAAAAGCGAGCTTGAAAGATTCCTTAAAGAGAAATCGGGCGAGGTTGTAAGTCAGACTGAGAAAAGGGCTATTGATAGAGCGCAGAGGATTTTAAAAGAGATAGAGAAGATAGAGAATGAGGAATTTGAGTAAAATGGGGCTGCCGATGATAAAATTATTAATATGACAAAAAATTTGAAAGCGGTGATAAAGGATTTGAAGGTTTCAAGAAGTGGAATTTGTACATGTTGCCAATTATTGTCATAAAAGTACTGAGGGGATTTACAAAAACCTGCGTACATCTTTGGAACTGCTTTTTCTTGAGAGAATACGCTTATGTATACTTATTAACTTAATACTAAAAGGAGTAGAACTTGGCTAGACTGATATCGCAAAAAATAGATGTAGAATACGAGGAACAATCAGGTAACAAAGTACCTTCTGCCTTTAAATGGAGGAATAAACAATTTCGTATATCGCGAATAATCGCCAAGTGGAAAGGCCAAAGCTCAGGAATGGTGGCCCCGCAGAGGCCTCACTGGTGGGAAAAGAGCCATGTTGTTTATTATCAGGTAGAGACAGAAGAAGGAAGTCAGTACGAAATTTGCTGGGACAAAACCTCTAAAAAGAGAGAATGGCTACTTCATAGAAAGCTATAGCAAGAAATGAAGATTCCTACATCGATGGCAACGCAACATCCCGATAGTGCAAGCCGATACGTTCCTATCCAGGAAGAACCGCATGAAGCAATCGAAGCACTTACTCCTCAACCACAGGGCCTGGGAATTGATGAGCTGATGGTAGATTATGAGGGTAAAATGACCCCTTACCATCAGACAGCAGATATTGCCCACAAGCTTATGGAAAAGGATCTTATTCCTGGAAACGACGTGTGGATTACACCTCGTATATCGAGCGCAACAGAGGAAACCGTATTCCGGCAACTTATGGCTTTAATGTCTATAATCGAAGCAGACTATGACATAGCCAAAAGCGGTGCCGAGGGAGGTATACGAGAGGTAATTCTTCCTATGGTAAAGGGGGCAAAACCGATTCTCAACCTGAGGCGCAGGATTGCAGACGTCATTGAGCTTGCGCATAAAGAATTTGGACTGGAAAAGAACCCGAACGCGCTCCAGGTTATACCTCTGGTCGAATCGGTCCCACGCATGTTGACTTTCCACCTTTTTTATGAAGAATATTATGATCTGTGTAAGCAAAGCGGCTTCATTAATAATAGGCTGCGCTTTATGATCGGACGTTCAGATACAGCCCTTTCCTATGGTCTGGTTGCAGCCATGCTATCAATTAAACTAATGATTTTTCGTGCCTACAAGTTAGGAGAAAAGCTGAATATGGTGGTTGCGCCCATTCTTGGAGGAGGAGCGTTGCCCTTCAGAGGACATATAACTTTAGATAACCTTGATAATGTACTCAGGGAATATGGCGGCGCTAGAACCATAACCATCCAGTCGGGTCTGCGCTATGATCACGATCCTTCTGATACAAAAGAGCTTGTTAACCAACTTAAGCAGAGGTTACCATCTATACCTGCCCTTTCGTTCCAAAAAGAAGAAGAGGAATTTCTTTTGAACTGTATGACTATATCAAGTAAAAACTATCTAAGAACCTTCAACCGTATACTCGACCTGATAAATAACCTGAGCAATATTATTCCACAGCAACGCGACAGACTTACTCATAAGGGACCTTATGGGTATAGCAGGCTTCCAATAGTCCCTCAGGAATTAGCATCATTTACCACTGTCGATTCTTTGAAGAGCGAGATAGAAAGTATTAAATTGGGAAGTCCTACTAGACTACCTCGAGTCATTACCTATACTGGTTCTCTTTATTCAATAGGGTTGCCTCCAGAGTTTTTAGGAATTGGTGATGGTTTAGCAGATATTAGTAGAATATTTGGCAAAGAGGCAGTAATTAGACTACTTGAATTTTACCCTGCATTAAAAACCGACCTTACACAAGCTTGTAAGTTTCTTTATCTTGACGTTGCAAAAAAATTCTTGCCAGAAGACCTGGTTGAAGATCTAAAAAAACAGATTTCTCTAGCTGAAGAATTTTTATCACTAAACTTACTGGATTCAGGGGACAAAGCTTACCAGACCCTTTTGGAAATTGTTGAACCTTTAGTACGTCAGATGGTGCAAGGAAAGACTCTTATTGCTGAAGACACTGCTCTATTAAAGTCTTGTATGATAAGATTAGGAAAACTGCGAGGAAGCCTGGGATAAACAGTTATGGTTAAAATATTAACCTATAGCTTAGATAGAGGTTTGTCTGAAGAAGCTGACCTACACTCAGTACCTGAAAGATTGCGGGAACGCGATTCAATAGTATGGCTTGATTTCGAAAACCCCGGAGATACTGACTTTCAATTCCTGAAAGAAACCTTTCACTTTCACCCCCTAGCTTTAGAAGATTCTAGAACCAAATTCAATCTCCCAAAAATTGACAATTATGAAGATTATGTTTTTCTTATCTGGCATGCATTTATTGAGGAGTTTGAGTCCGAAGAAGCAACAACTGCGGAGGTTGACTTCTTTGTAGGTACAAATTACCTGGTCTCGATTCACAACGAGAAAATACTTTTATTAGATAAGGTATATCAACGCTCTTTAAAGGACCCTGGCCTATTAAAGAAGGGAATAGATTGGATTCTGCATACAATCCTTGATACTCTTGTAGACGGTTATTTTCCCTTGCTTGATATTATTAGCAACAAAATTGATCTTCTAGAGGACGAAATATTCGAAAATCCTCTGCCGGATCATTTAAGAAGCCTCTTTACCCACAAACATCAGCTACTTCACCTGAGAAAGATAATTTCACCAGAAAGAGAAATCATAGTATCTCTAACTCATTACAATTCCTCATTTATACGCGAACATGTTCAAATCTATTTCGCGGACATTCACGACCATTTAATAAGGATAATTGACCTGATAGACACAGACAGGGACGTAATCAGTGGAGCTATGGATATATACCTGAGCACCATCTCAAACCGTTTAAACGAGGTAATGAAAAAGCTTACCATCGTTGCCTTCGTTTTTATGCCGTTAACCCTTATTTCGGGCATATACGAAATGAATTTTCGCAATATGCCAGAATTGACTTGGAGATATGGCTATTATGCCGTATTATTACTTATGGTTATCATCGCTTTCTCGATAATAGTCTATTTTAAAAAGGTCAAATGGTGGTAGTTTTGTACAGGACACGGGACTCAAAAGGACAACCGAGAATAGATATTTTTATTGTTCGAGTCAGTCCTTTGAATATGCTCAGGATACACTTCGCAAATCGATAACTATATAACCTATGGTTCAAGCCCTTCGACTTTGCTCAGGGCAGGCTTGTTGGTTACTATATTTAACTTTGGTTCTGTGATAAAAGCTAGAAAAGGAGAAAAGAGCAGTGCCGATTAGCAATAATTTGGTAAGTATGGATGAAGCTTTGGGAGCATCAAGAGAAAAAGTTAAGGAGTGGTATCAATCCTATTTCAATCCTGACTTAGACTTAACCCTGGAACTTGTCGGTCTTGATGAGGTCTATGAAAGAGCAGAAGGTGTTACAGTCTATCTTCAAGGAGAGGCCTACCTTGACTTCCTAGGAGGTTACGGTTCAATATCTCTTGGTCACAACAACCCTGAAATAATCAAAGCAGTGGATGAGGTAAACAACCGACCCAATATACTGCAGGCAGCATTATCACCTTTGACTGCAGCACTGGCAAAAAATCTCTGCGAAATCACGCCCGGAAAGCTCCGGAGAACATTCTTTTGCAATTCCGGAGCTGAAGCAGTAGAAGCCGCACTTAAAGTAGCAAGAGCTTCTACGGAAAAAAGTAAGATAATTTACACGCGAAACTCTTATCATGGTAAGAGTTTCGGTGCTCTATCTGCTACTGGAAAGGAGAAGTATCGAACTCCCTTTGAGCCCTTGCTTCCCGGATTTCATGAAATTCCCTTTGGAGATCCTTCAGCACTTGAAAACCAACTTAAAAAGGGCGGATATGCTGCTTTTATAGTTGAACCAATACAAGGAGAAGGAGGTATTATTGTACCTCCTCCGGGTTACTTAAAAGAGGTTGAGAAAATCTGCAGAAAATATGAGGCACTTCTTATCCTTGATGAAGTACAGACAGGCTTAGGCCGGACGGGTGCAATGTTTGCCTGTGAACACGAAGGAGTAGAACCCGATATTCTCTGTCTGGCTAAAGCTTTGAGCGGAGCACTGATTCCAATAGGGGCTGTGGTAATGACCGATTCAGTATGGAAAAAGGCCTATGGAGGACTTGATAAATGCCTCTTGCACACCTCGACATTCGGAGGCAGTGCTAGAGCTTGTGCAGCAGCCCTTGCCACCATAAATATCCTTTGCCGCGATGGAGGCAAAATAATCTTTGAAACCAAAAGCAAAGGTGATGAATTTCTATTCAAATTGAAAAATATGGAAGGGACCAAAGGTTTAGTGAGAGAAGTCAGAGGTAAAGGTCTAATGATAGGAGTCGAGTTTATCCAACCTCAATTTCTTCCCAAAAAGTTAAAATCTCTACTTAAAGAATACCATGCCTCGCTTGTTGCAAGTGACCTTAAAAATGAATTCAAAATTATTACAGCCTATACGCTCAATAATCCTAACGTTATCAGGCTGCAGCCTCCTTTATTAGTTACCAGAGAGCAACTTGATTACGTGGTTCAATCTCTGGCTGCACTATGTCAGCGAGGATTTTCAAAGACCCTGGCAGCCGAAGGACTGAAAGCAAGCCGGAGGCTTGGCGGTAGGATATTAAAGAAAATATTCTAATTGAACCGTTTTGATACATGGCCAATTTACTAACTATTTTTAGACTTTGTCTTATCCCTCTCTTTGTTATCTTAATTTACTCAAAATATTTCACCACTGCCTTTATAATATTCACTTTGGCCGCACTTACCGATGCTTTTGACGGGATTATTGCACGACGTACGGGAAAAGTCACTGAGCTAGGAAAAAGACTTGATCCTCTAGCCGACCGTCTACTGGTTGCTGCTGTTACTATAACCCTGGTTTTGGTAAAAATACTTCCTCTATGGGTGCTTCTGGTAATCGGTATCCGTGACCTTGTTATGATTCTTGGGTATGTGTTGCTACGGTATAGAAATATCTCACCACCAGAAATTACTCTGGTAGGTAAAACTTCCAGCACTTTTCTATCAATATCAATGGCTCTCTTCATCCTGAGATTCAAATTGGCCTATTGGTTTCTCTATCCGGGCATAGCTCTTTCACTTATATCAGGCTTGGATTATGTTAATAAAGGGAATAGTAAAATGAAAAAGTTAAGCAAAGTTAGTAAGACTAAAACCCTGACCTAACACAACTATTTGCAAAGGTCCGAAGTTATGATTAATTAGTGAACGTTATATAATCCACTTAGAAGAACTGTACTTGCCAAAGCGTAAAACGAGATGCATTTTAGGGAGGAAGTTATGAGAAAGATTATCTGGTATGCTATCATACTGTGTGCAACATTAGCTCTGCTTTTTGCTGGTTGCAAAAAAACACAAGATTTGAAAGAAGACAGTTCCAAGGTAAGGAGGGGAACGGAAATGGAGAGTGCTGGTGATAAGAAAGAGGGAAAAGGAGAGGTAACTATAACCTGGCTCGGACATTCTTCTTTCCTGATTGAAGAGGAGGGAAAGATTAAAGTAGTAACAGACCCTTACGATTCAAGCGTTGGTTATCCGATTTCATCAGTTAAGGCTGATATAGTTACAATTAGCCATGATCATTATGATCACAAGAACATCGGTATGGTCGAGGGAAACCCAGAAATTGTGAAAGGCAATGGCAGCAAACAGACAAAGAATATTAGGTTTGATGGCATCTCCTCCTATCATGATGAGCAAGAAGGAAGAAAAAGAGGAACTAACACCATCTTTATCTGGGAACTGTCAGGTATTCGATTCGCTCATATGGGTGATTTTGGACAAGATGAGCTAACCGGTGAACAGATTTCTAAACTCAAAGGCGTTGATGTACTACTAATCCCAGTTGGAGGGACTTTTACTATTGATGGAAACAAAGCTAGAGAGATTCTAAGTCAAATAAACCCTAAGATAGCAATCCCTATGCATTATAAAACTGATGTTTCCAGAATAAACATTTCTCCAGTAGATAGTTTCCTTCAAGGAATTGAGGTAGTTCAAAATTTTACGGCTCATAGTACAAGCAAGGTGACTATTTCCAAAGAGGATTTACCTGAGGAATTAGAAGTTTGGGTTCTTGATTACAAACATGCAACTAATTAACATATTGTGTATTAATATAGATTATAAAGGAGATAGATTGAAATATTTTGCTCAGGGAAAGAAGCCAAAGGCGCCCCGGAAATATCTACGGGCTAACGCGGTTCGGCTATTTTCCTCTTTGGTATTGAAACGAGCTTTTCAAGGCTGTTCAAGTCTCGGCTCGCAAGGAACCAAGGGTTTTTTCTAAGTGTTATTGGCAGATTATAATATTTTAATTGGTAATTTGGGAACGTTTATATGAAAACTAAGATAAGAGAGAATCTCTACCTATTTCTTATATGGATGATATTAGGAATTCTCCTGACCACCTCTTTCTATGCCCAGCAGAAAGTAAAAGCTTCATCTACTGATTCACGTAAAAAAGTGCTTATAGCTACTATAAAAGATCTTGAAAAAGAGAGAAATGGTCTTAAGAGCGAACTGGAAAATCTGCGCAAAAAAATCTCGGAATACGAGACAAAAGCAGCAGCCGATGAGGGTGTACTCAGCACCTTTACCCAAAAATTAAGCAGTCTGGAACTGGCAGCTGGTCTTGTGCCAGTTAAAGGTCAAGGAATAGTAGTGACTCTTGAAGACAGTATAAGTGTGCCTCCTAATAAGAACCCTAATGATTATATTATCCACGATACGGACATCCGGTCTGTAGTAAATGCTTTATGGTCAGGTGGAGCAGAGGCAATTTCGGTCAATAATCAGAGGATTGTTTCAAATACTGCCATCCGGTGTGCAGGTAACACTATTCTCATAAACTCCACTAGGTTGGGCACTCCATATGAAATTAAAGCGATCGGTAAGAATGAGCAGCTTCTCGAGTCACTTAACAAAGATCAGGAGACAAAGCGTCTACTTGGACCATACGCAAAAAACTATAACCTTTTAGTAAAGGTTGAGAAAATTGATAGCACAACTATCCCTGCATACAAGGGAAGCATGATTATAGAATACGCACGGCCGTCCAAAGGAGAATGAATTGCTGCCACTTTTCGGAATATTAGTAGGTATTGCACTTGGTTTAATTTTAAAGATACCTATTCCACCAGCTTATGTTCGATATTTGGGAATTGCTGTACTTGCTGCCTTAGATAGTGCCTTTGGTGGTATGAGGGCTAAACTTGAAAGGAATTTTAGCGAACAGCTCTTCATCTCCGGATTCTTTGGCAATACTATCTTAGCTGCGTTTATTGTCTATGTAGGAGATAGGCTCGGAATTGGGGAGTTATATTTAGCGGCAGTTGTTGCTTTCGGGGTTCGTATATTCCAAAATCTAGGAATAATAAGACGTTATGTGTTTAAAACCAAATTAGATTAGGCAATTAAAAATGAAAAAAGTCTTCTCCATACCAGAAGAATTGACAATTGGTAACTTCTACCATAAAATCACTGCTTGGTTTTTACAGCTTAGAAGAACCAGGAGTATAGCTTGGGGAAATATATATGTGGCCTTAATTTCTATCATAATTGGAATACTTTTAGTTACTCAATTCCGCAGCCAGGCAAATGTAATCAAACAACTGCGCGCTCAAAGCGAAGAAGATCTTGGGCAAATTATTAGGGATTTGAATCAAGAGACAGACTCTTTACAGCAGCAAGCTACTGAACTTACTGTACAGCTCTACCGTTATTCGCAAACTGAAGAGGATAAAAAGGCTATTCTGGCACAGGCTGCAAAAAACCTCCAAAATCTGGAGACTTCATCAGGTCTTACCTCAGTTTCAGGTCAAGGAATTATATTTCTTATAAAGGACAAAGAGGGATTTCTCAACAATTATGACCTCCTTGATACTATACAGGAACTCCGGGCAGCTGGGGCTGAAGCAATATCAATAAATGATAACCGTATAGTAGCCTCTACGTCCTTTGCAGAAAATAGGAAGAACGTAATCATTGATGACACTCCAATTAAACCACCTTACGAGATAAAAGCTATAGGTAATCCCGAAGTTCTTGAACAGGCCATTACTATCTTGGGGGGAATAAAAGATACATTTTCCTCCTTTGAAGGTATTTCATTAGAAATTGAGCAGACTCAAGTGACTGTCCTTCCAGTAAAGAAAAAGATCAAGTTTGAAGTTGCCAAGCCCTTAAAGAGTACTTCCTGAGGAAGTAGAATGAGGTCTAGACAAAAATATAAATTAAGAAGTAGATACCATTTACCCACGCGGCTCAGGTTTCCTCTTCTTATTGCTTTACTGCTATTATTGCTTCCAGCAAGTTTCACTTTTACAGACTATCTTGCTTATTATCAGAAAATACACGGGGGAGTATATGTTTCCGGTCTTCATTTAGGCGGGTTAACTCGTACCCAGGCACAAAAAAGACTGCAAGAATTTGCATCAAAAGAACTGCAAGAACCCCTTAATATAGTTTATAAGACTAGTTCCTGGAAGCTAAAACCAGAAGAGATTGTTTCATCAATAGATATAGATGAATCAATCAAGCAGGCTTCTAAGGTTGGCCGTAATGGAAATCTATTAAAACAGTTAGCAACAAGATATCGTCTGCGAAAAACCCCCAAATATCTTACCTTGCAATACTCCCTAAATACTTCAAATCTCAAGATTTTTCTGCAAAAAGTCAAGGCTCAAACAGAAATATCCAGAAGTGATGCTCGCATTAAGATTAAAAGAGGTAAGGCGTATCTTATTACCAGTCGCTCCGGCATAGAAATACAAGAAAAGCTACTATTCCGCATGATTACACGAAAAATATTTAGACCAGGGGAGCGGAGTATAGAACTGCCAGTAGCCAGGCTGTCTCCCCATTTAACAACTGAAGAGGCTAAATCTGCATTTGAGGAAGCCTTAATAATGCTCTCTGCACCAGCTGTGCTTAGTTATAGAAAGTATTCTTGGACTGTCAAACCGGAAGAAATTGGGGATCTTATAACCTTTAAGGAGGTCCGTGAAAAAGGCGCGGGGAGCAGGGTAGTGCATCGACTCCACGCTGAATTGGATCCCGAAACAACAGAAAAATTCCTGGAGGCATTAACCAAAAATATAAGCATTTCTCCCAAGGATGCTACATTTGACGTCTCGGAAGAGAACGTCAAAGTGATTTCAAGCCGTGACGGTTTTCAAATTGATACCAAATCATTCCTTCCTGAATTTAAGGAAGTCCTCCTAAGAAAACATTATCGCCGTACTGCTACACCAATGATGAAAGTCAAACCAAAGTTGACTACTGAAATGGCAACCTCCATGAGAATCAAAGAGCGCATATCTACATTTACGACGGATTTCGATTCTAAAGCAACGGCTAGAGTACATAATATAAGACTTCTCGCTAGAACGCTGGACGGGAAAATTGTGGCACCTGGCGATATATTTTCCTTTAACGAAGCTATGGGTCCCCGCACAGCAGCAAAAGGATATAAAGAGGCTCCTACAATTATAAATGGAGAACTTGTTCCAACTTATGGGGGAGGAGTTTGTCAGGTTGGAACTACTTTTTTTAACACTATATTCTTCGGAGGATATGAAATTGTTGAGCGTCACAACCATAGCTTTTATATAAGCCGTTATCCTACAGGAAGAGATGCTACTGTCTCTTATGGAGGATATGACATTAGATTTAAGAACGATACTCCGTACCATCTACTGATAAAGACAGCTTCAACTCCAAGCAGCTTGACCGTTACAATTTATAGTACAGATATGGGACGGAAAGTAAGTTTTTATACATCGCCGTTCACCAAATTTACATCCTTCGAGAGTAAATATGAACCTGACCCCTCACTGCCTAAGGATCAGCAAGTTATACGAGAAAAAGGCATAGAGGGAAGAAGGGTGACGGTGACACGAATTGTAAATGAGAAGGGAAGCATTATTCATAAAGATACTATCGTCAGCAATTATAAGCCCAAAAAGGCTGTTATTAGAGTTGGTACCGGTGAAGCAGTAGAACAACCACAACCTGCAGTTACTGCAGGTGAACAAGTACCAACACCACAAGCTCAAGAAGAGACTCCTTCAACCGGTTCTAATGCAAACGAGCAGCAACCCGTCCCCGACAACGTAATACAGCAGAATTCCACAGTGGAGCAGCAAAACTAGGGAAGCAACTATTAGTTTATGGCTGGTAGCTATAAATGGAAAAGAGTTAGTCAAGAGTCAGTAGCTGGGATTTGAAATTTGGATATCACAGTCTTAAAGTTCGGGCGACCTAGTGATTGCAGTGAGGAACAATAACCTATAATTAAATAAACCTGCAACAAAACTCGAAACACGCAACTTAAAACTTGTAATTACTATAAAAAGAAGGTCCCAAGAAACTTTCGGCTACTTCCCCGAAGGGTTTCCCTACTTGCTTCTTGGGACTATTCAATAATAGCATCACGCTTTAAAAAGTCAATATGTAAAGTTAAAATTATGGAAAAAATATGGTAAATTTCATATGCAAACCACAGAATTAGATGAAAAATCCTTGTTTATTATTATCAATCCCCTTGCCGGTAGGGGCAGGGCTCTAAAGCTTGCGCCACACATTGAAAACTTTTTTCACACCCATAATCTCAATTTCAAAATACGGATTACGGGAGAGAAAGGGGAAGCTACAAGTCTGTCCAGGAAGGCTTCAATCGCAGGATATAAAACAGTAGTTGCCGTGGGTGGAGATGGAACAGTAAATGAAGTAGTAAACGGTTTAGTTGGAAGCTCAACAGCCATGGGCATCATTCCTTGCGGTTTCGGAAACGACTGCGCCAGGACCCTCTCTCTTCCTAAAAACTGGAATACAGCTTGCCACTGTATCATACAACGTAAACTAAAAGAGGTTGATGTCGGTATTGCCAATGACAGGTATTTTATCAATGCTACGGGCTCAGGTTTTGATGCTGCAGTAGCAAAGGAATTGATGTCTTACAAGTATCCGTTTCGCGGAATCTGGCCTTATCTCTTTGCCGTGCTCAAAATGCTTGTTCGATTCAAAAGAAATGAAATCAAGTTGGAGTTTGACGGTTCTCAAATTTCAACGAAAGCCTGGCTGGTTGCAGTAACCAATGGTTCAACTTACGGCGGTGGAATGAAAATATGCCCGAATGCGAAAATTGATGACGGTTTGCTAGATTTCTGTATTGTCGGTGACATAAGCATCTGGCTTACCTTTTATTATCTGCCATTAATCATCGCCGGTAAACACATGAACTTATCGAAGATATACAGTGGAAAAGCAACTAGAATTAAATTAACTGTCCCTGACTATTATTTTCATATGGAAGGTGAAGTTATGAAGAACAGCAAGTTTGATATCCATCTCAAACCTCACGCATTAAAGGTTATAGTTGCTTAAGAATAGGAGCTTCTTGATGAAAGCTTATTTAGACCGTTTTGAAAACGACAGAGCTATCGTTATTCTGGAAAAAGGGAAAGAGATTATAGTTTTACCAAGCAAACTTTTGCCCCGAAATTGTAAAGAGGGTGACATACTATCAATTTCTGTTAGAATAGAGAAATCTGAGTTAAACAAAGAGCGGCAAAGCATAAAAAAAGTGCAGAATAATCTTGAAGATCAAAACTAAAAAGTTTCAAAATAAAAAATCGCTCAGCTAATATAATCGAAATACAAATTTAGCCCACTGAAATGTTTCTCTTAAAAAATTATTCTTTAAAAATCGTATTCTTAGTGCTGGCATTTTTTCTTCTCTTTCCAAACTATTGTCTGGCACAAGCAGAAGTAAAATATCTGCCAATTACCTCGTCTTCAGCTATTTTGATAGATGCGCATAGTGGTCGCATCCTGTGGGAAAAGAATTCAAGAGAGAGACGGCCCATTGCCAGCACAACAAAGATAATGACAGCAGTTTTGGTTCTGGAAAGACTTAAGCTAGATGATAAAGTAGAAATAAGTCAAAGAGCTTCTGATGCCGGAGAGTCAGAGCTCTATCTTTCTCCCGGAGAAGAGAGAACAGTTGAAGAACTACTATATGGGTTAATTCTTCGATCGGCAAACGACGCCGCTAATGCGCTTGCTGAAAAGACAGGCGGTTCGGTTGAAGCTTTCGCAACTCTCATGAATCAAAAAGCTCGTCAATTGGGAGCAAAAGATACAAATTTTACCAACCCGCACGGCCTCAAAGATGGCAACCATTACTCTACAGCCTATGATATAGCTCTGATAACCCGCTATGCTCTTAAAAATCCGCTCTTCGCCAGGATCGTTCAAACTAGAGAGCATATTATAGATTGGCCCAATAATCCCTTTCCCAGAGTATGCCAAAACCACAACAAATTATTAAGCATCTATCCTTATGCTACCGGTGTTAAAACGGGATATACCAGAGAGGCAGGCTATTGCCTTGTAGGTTCTGCCAGTAAAGATGGTCTAAAGCTAATATCGGTGATACTCAACGCTTCTAATTCACAGACTCTCTATAATGAAAGTGCACTCCTTCTTGACTACGGATTTAATAACTATTCAAGGATAAAACTGATTGAAAAGGGTAAGAGTTATGGAGTCTATTCTGATTTCGAAAGTGAAGAAAAAACTCCTCTGATTGCTTCCAAATCGCTCTACGCAACTGTTGAAAAGGACTCTAAAAAACTACACAAAGAAATAAACATAATCAAACACTCACCATTACCTATCAGAAAAGGCCAGGTTCTGGGAGATATAACATATAAAAATGGGGATTCAGTAATGGGAATAATAGAGCTTGTAGCAGCAAAGGATATCAAAAAACCAACAATAATTAGCAAGATATCAAGGTCGATCTCGAACATCTTTAGCTATCTGCAAAGGTTTTTTAGTTGAATTAAAATTTTGGTAAGACAGACTCATCCTTTAAGTCTCAATTATCTAATGGCAAATACATGATACATTACGTGCGGGCTACTTCGATTGATTATCACAAAAATTACTGTTATCTTATTCTTAAAGGAGGATAATTGGAACAAGATAATGAACAGGAAGCCATAGTATGGGTTCCTATCACAAAGATATCAACAGACAAGAGAGAAGATACGCAAGACAGAGTAGTAGAAGAATATTGCCTAACTATTTATCTTAATGATACTGAATTAGTAACTCTTTTGTGTTCACCTTGTAAGCTTGAATATCTTGCTTTCGGATTTCTCTCATCTGAGGGGTTACTTGAAGATGCCTCCAACATTATCTCTACCCGACTTGATAGGGAGCGGGGAATAATCTATATAAAGTGTCAAAATGTACCATCACTTGCTTCAACCTTCTTTGAAAAACGCACTATAACCTCCGGATGTGGCAAGGGTACTATTTTTTATAATGTTATAGATTCACTAAAAGCTCAAAAAATAGACAGTAAAATTAGTATAGCCAGCCAGCAAGCTCTCAATTTGATGAAAGAGCTTCAAATTAAATCTGAGTTATTTAAAACTACTGGCGGAGTTCATTCTTGCGCTCTGGCCTCTCCGGATAAGTTAGAAATCGTTACCGAGGATGTAGGTAGACACAATGCTATCGATAAAATCTTTGGTGAATGTATGGTGAGACGCCTTCCAGTCCAAGATAAGGTTATATTAAGCAGCGGACGCATCTCTTCAGAGATTGTCCTTAAAGTAGCAAAGAGAAGTGTGCCATTAATAGTCTCGAGAGCTGCTCCCACAAGTCTTGCTATTCAAATAGCCAAAGAACTTGGAATTACCCTTGTTGGTTTTGCGCGTGGCCACCGTATGAATGTATATACGCACTCGGAGAGAATTACTTAAAATCCTGCAATAACGTTGAAATGAGAATAAAAGCTTCTGATTTTTAGGCTATCGTACTGGTTACGGTCATTAATTTTTACATCAAGCAACCTGTATCGTTAAGCTATCCGCTATCTTAAGAAAGGGGCAATATATGGATGATTTCGATGTAAATGAAGATGTGCTTGTTAATCTCCACCAAAAAAGTGATCAGGAACTGCGGGAAATCTTGGATAAGCTGTATGCTGAAGAGGAGCAGATATCTTACCAAAGAAGGATACTGCATGGAAAGATAGATATTATCCGAGCTGAATTAGTGGAAAGGTTAAAGGGCAGCAGGGAAGAGGGAAGGAGTGCTATTTCCAGCAGGGATATTCAGCGCCTTAGTGAGATTCTAGCTAAAGGAGGGAAGTAAATTCCAATAGATAATATCATAGATTTTTCCATATCTATAAGAGTTATGCGTTTACTTGTTTAATTAGATAAAAACGCATTGGCTTACTGTAAGAAGGTAAATTTATACTATACACTTATTTTTGGCTAGATAATGTTGCAGCTAGACACAAAAAGAGTTAAACTCTTTATTTACAAAAAGAGAGAAAATCTTAAGAAAAATTATAGCTTCATGGTGCTTAGCAGAAGGAATTTTCTTTTAGAAATTGAATCTTAAGTTAAGGATTACATTATTTTGAGGTGGTAGTTCAATGGCAGAAAAAGAAGCTCGTTTCAAAAAACTCTTGAGAGATTTTTTCGAAGATTTAAGCGAAGACATTGTAGAGGAAAGAGTTATCAATTATGTGATACGAGAGCTTCATCAGGGAAGAAATCTTAGAGTAATTTTACAGGACCCTTATGTACGCAACCGGCTTAACGAAGAGAAAGTAACTCGCGTTATGGAAAACCCTCAAATAATAGAAGTTGTAGAAGATCAGCTCAATAAAGCTTTTAAAACACAGGATTTCACCTTTAAAGAATAAGTGGATAGATGCTATGATTATTTGTCCTCAATGTGGAAATCAAAACGAAGAAGGTAGTAAATTCTGTAATCTATGTGGGTCAAAACTTACTGAATCCGAGCTTGAAGATACTATTTCGTTTGCTCCTGTTGAGCAGGAAGAGGAAGAAATTGCTATAGCTCCTGAGGCTCCTGAAGAAGGAACTCTATTAGTCGTTAAGAAAGGTCCTAATCCAGGAGAAAAGTTTCCCTTTTTCAAAGAGGAGATTGACCTGGGCAGGGATCCTAAAAGTGATATTTTTTTAAATGATATCACTGTATCGCGCACACACGCGAAAATCACTCAGGAGGGTAAATCATTCTTTCTTTCTGATTTGGGCAGTTTAAATGGCACTTATCTTAACTCAAAGCGAATTGAGAAAGAGATTCTTAAAAGTGGAGACGAAATTCAGATCGGAAAATTTAAATTAGTATTCTTTAGCAAAACAGGGCCATAGAACGGTTTATAATCAGTAATGGGCCATTAATTTCAATAACAGATAGTACCAGAGGTGAGGCTTATGATTACTGAAAAAAAATACCTTACTATTGGTGAGGTAGTTTCAAAGCTGCGAGAGGAGTTTGATGATCTAAGTATAAGCAAAGTACGTTTTCTGGAAAATGAAGGTCTTATTAAACCTTACCGAACCTCCGGGGGATACCGTAAGTTCTCACCTAGCGATGTACAAAAGCTTCGTCTTATACTGAAACTCCAAAAGGAAAAATACCTTCCCTTAAATGTTATTAAACAGAGATTGGAAGACGAAAATCAAACTCAGGTTGAGCGCGAACTCCAGCAAGAAACAGAAACACGAGGGAGAAAACAAGGAATGGAACTTCCTAGAAATCTCCCCTTAGATACTGCCTTAGAAATCACTGGTTTATCGCAAAATGAACTAAATGAGCTTGAGGCATTTGGATTGATACACCCTAAAGAGACATCCGAAGGAAAGATATACAGTGCAACAGATGTAGAGATAATGCGACTGAGCAAGGAACTTGCTCATTTCGGAATACAACCTCGTCATTTAAGAATGTATCAACTCTTTGCGGAAAGAGAAGCAGTCTTTTTTGAACAGATATTGCTTCCCTCTTTAAAACAAAAAAGCCCGGAAAGCAGAAAAAAAGCAGCTCAAACTCTGGCTGAATTACTAGATAGATCCCGACAACTCAAACATCTGGTTCTTAAAAATTCCCTGCAGATGCACCTTCGTAACGTATAATCCTAGACTAAGACATTTTTTAAATTCTCGCCATGCCAACGCAAAAATATAGGTTTATTGTTGATCAAATGCTGGGACGTCTAGCAAAGTGGCTTCGTCTTTTAGGGTTTGATACCTTTTATAGCAGCGAGATTGAAGATAGAGAACTTCTACGTATAGCTAGAGAGGAGGGCAGGATTATCATCACCAGAGATACAGGTTTAATGCAAAGGAGGGAGATTAAAAAAGGAAGAACAAAAGCCATATTTATCAACCAGGATACATTGGACGACCAACTCAAGCAGCTTGCTCAAGATTTACAGATAACTAGAGCCAATAGAAATCCTTATTGTGCCATTTGCAACATTCCTGTCGAATTGGTTGAAAAAAGAGCCGTTAAGGATTATGTACCCGAATATGTTTATGCCACTCAGAAAAATTTTACCAAGTGTCCCCGTTGTGGGCGGTACTACTGGCAAGGAACTCACTGGCAACATATCGAGGAAAGGCTGGATCAAGTTTTTAGAAGCGGTGAGAAGTCCTGAGCATAAGTGGCAGTAGATAATTAAGTCCCATTAGTAGAATTCCAACAATAGAGAAAATAGCAATAATAAGCCCTCGCCGCTCGCTCTTGGGGAATCTAAGGGAAGCAAAATTAAGGGTCCCGTAGAATAACCAGATAATAAGAGAGCCAACCTGTTTGGAGTCCCAATTCCAATAGTTTGCCCATACTCTTTTAGCCTGGAAAGTTCCGACTAGCAATCCCAAAGTTAGAAATACGAAACCCGCACCTAAATAAACACGGCTCTGAGTTTCTCTGGTGGAGAGTATAGCCTTTCGCAGTTCTTCCAGCTTGTCTTTCCAATTATAGCGCCTTAATATTAGATAGATCGTACTACCTACAGCTGAAGCTAGAAAGAGCACGTATCCGACTATCATCAACATAATATGAAATTTACACAGACTCCAACTCACAGTAACAAACCTCTGGAATATACGTTAGTTTAGCAAGTCTCTGCTTGGGTATTGTGATAATTTGTATAGTAGTTTTCTGTTTTTCCTAGTTTAATCCTTTAAATACTTGACAAAATAAGCAGGATGTTGCATAAAATCATTGAATAAACACAACATATTGTGGAAAAGGAGCAGAAAGGAAAAAATATTGCCGGAAAACAAAATAGATAGTATAAAATTTGCCCATCCCTCTGAACGAGAGTGCGCTAAAATCCTGGACTTTTATCAGATAAAATGGGAATACGAACCAAAAACCTTCCCGTTAGAATGGGACCGCAAAGGAAATATTATTCTGAGCTTTACTCCAGATTTTTACCTACCTGAACTTGATCTCTATATAGAGCTCACTACGTTAAACCAAAAGTTGGTTACTAAGAAAAATAAAAAGGTTCGCCGCTTGCGGGAGCTCTATCCTGACATAAGAATAAAAATATTCTACCAGCGAGACTTTAAAAAGCTTCTGCAAAAATATGGACTAATAAAATAGAAAGCGACACCTAAATGCCTATACTATCCCTGGGCCAAATTCTATTCACAGAAGAAGAAATCCAGGCAAAAGTAAAGGAACTCGGAAATTTAATCTCAAGAGATTATCAAGATAAAGACCTCCTTCTAGTCAATGTTTTGAAAGGAGGCGTTGTTTTTTTAGCGGATCTTCTGCGATACATAAACATTCCTGTCTCAATTGACTTTATGGCCATATCAGGCTACGGTGCTACTACTACCAAAGCCGGAGTTGTTAAAATAGTAAAAGACCTTGATGAAAGTATCGAGGGCAGAAATATACTTATAGTCGAGGATATTATCGATACTGGCCTCACATTAGGCTACCTTATAAAAAATCTTATATCGCGCAATCCAGCCAATCTCAAAATCTGCACCTTGCTGGATAGGTCCATTAGACGTATTGTTGACATTGTCATAGACTATAAAGGATTTGAACTACCTGATGTTTTTGTTGTCGGATATGGACTTGATTACCAACAACTCTACAGAAATCTTCCTTATATTGCGGTTTTAGAAATATCTGAAGAAGTCAATTTTGAAACTATTAAGGAGATGTAATCAAAGTTTAAAGTAGAATGATCGAGGATTCTAGAGTTTAAGTGAATACAAAATTAAAAGATTTTGCAACCTGAATCTCTGACCTCTTGATTCCTATAATCTATTAAAAATACTTACAAATATAATTAGAGATGGAAGCTATTGAAACTCTGCGAAGATTAAGATATGCCATAATCGGAATAGCCCTAATACTTATTCTGGGCACTGTGGGTTACCGCTTCATAGAAGGATGGACGCTTCTTAACAGCTTTTACATGACATTGATTACTATATCTACTGTCGGATTTAGAGAAATAGCTCCCCTTACAAATCTTGGGAAGATATTTACTATGGTTATTATTCTTGCAGGAATTTGCACAGCTGCCTATACTTTAGCAACAGCGATAGAATTCATGGTCGAAGGTCACTTCTTTGGCCTTATGGGAAGGAGAGCAATGGAAAGAAAATATACCCAATTAGAAAAACATTATATTATTTGCGGTTATGGAAGAGTTGGCCGTCAAATAGCTAGAGAACTGAAGGCTTCCAATGTACCCTTGGTAGTGGTCGACCACAATCCAACTTCCTTAGAAACTTGCCGTAAAGATGAACACATTTACATAGAGGGAAACGCTGCTGACGACGACACCTAAAGGCTAATATCGAAAAAGCACGAGGTCTTGTAGCTGCCAGCGATTCTGACCCTGATAATGTATTTATTACGCTTTCCGCGCGCGGATTAAGCTCAGATTTACTAATAGTTGCAAGAGCCAGTCAGGAAGAGTCCTTCGAAAAATTGCGGAAAGCAGGAGCCAATCGAGTAATCTCACCATACCTTATTGCCGGCAGACGAATGGCTTCGCTTTTACTTCGTCCGTTGGTTACCGATTACTTGGATATAGTAACCTATGCTGAAAACCTTGAGTTCAATCTTGAAGAAGTTGAGATAAATAGCCATTCGACTATATCCAGCCGAACCATAAAAGATTCGAACATCCGTGATAAAGCTGGTGTATTAGTGCTAGCTATAAAGAAAAAAGATCATGAAATACTTGCTAATCCCTCTATTGACACTTTAATTGAAGTAGGTGACAGGCTCGTCGTTATGGGGACGCCTGATCAACTCGAAGCCCTGGAAAAATATATATAACTTGGTATTATGTGTTACCAATAAAGGTACTATGTGCTGTTACTGACAAGTAGATGAAAAGGAGGCATCTATGGATCTAAAAACGTATATCAGGGACATACCTGACTTCCCCAAACCAGGTATTGTTTTTAAAGACATTACGCCCTTACTTCAAAGCCCTAAAGCTTTTCAATATGCAATTGACAGCATAGCCAAGAGATACAGTAGCGATAAGGTGGATTTGATCCTCGGTGCAGAAGCCAGAGGTTTCATAATAGGCGGTGCCCTGGCATATAAACTTAATAGCGGGTTTATTCCAGCACGCAAACCGGGTAAACTGCCCCATAATACAACCAAGGCAGAATACGAATTAGAGTACGGAATGGATAGTCTGGAAATGCATATGGATGCTATAAAACCGGGAGAACATGTTCTAGTAGTAGACGACGTATTGGCCACCGGTGGTACAGCTTCTGCTAAAGTTGATTTGGTTGAGCAACTTGGCGGTAAAGTAATAGGGGTGGCTTTTCTTATTGAGCTAACGGCACTTAATGGGAGAGACAAGCTCGGTAACCATAACGTATTCGCACTTATGAAATATTAGATACCTGAGAAAGGTTTAAGACTACTAGTCTTCAAAAAAGCCTTGATACAGTCTTTTTTGATAATTAGCTTCAGGTCTGCCAAGATAAACATTTACAACCCTCAGATAATAAAACTATCCCTTTGTCCCAACTTTTTATTGACTTAATATCAAATTTGATATAAGTATGAAATTGAAAGACATTATTTATTGAAGAAGGGTACGTTGTGAGCAACGACCAGGTTTCAGGTTACGAGCATCACTCAGAAGCACCAGATGACTTTGCAAAGAACGAAAGAAACGGGGAATCTCTGGTGCGCCTAACTTTATATCCCGCAAATAAACCATCAAAGCCTAGTCAACATCTCAAGCAGAAAAGACTCGAATATGCTTCGCAATCGGAAAGGGAGCTAAAAAAAGCCCACTCACTCCCTAAACTCCTAACCAAGAGCTTCCTTCCTTTTTGCATCCTCTACTTACTTTCACAGAAACCGAGGTACGGAAATGAAATTCTAAATTGGCTGCGTGATAGGGCAGGTCTTTGGGCTGCAAGTCCCGGAACAATTTACCCTCTGCTACAGCATCTTGAACAAGATGGATTGATACAGGGAAGATGGGAGCCTGGAATAAAAAGACCGCGTCACGTATACGAAATTACTAATAATGGAAGAACCACTCTCAGCAAGCTTCAGACAAGTGTCCTTGGTCAGCTTAAGTCCTCATTAAAGATTCTTGGCGATCTGGTTGATGAAATTCAAACGAGGTTGAAATAGGTCTCCAAAAATCCTTATTTGGCTAAACAAGAGATATCTGATTAAGCAGAAATAGCAGGAATTATGGGCATTTATAAAGAATTTTATACATTAAATAAGTATGTCTTAAAATGCTACAAACCTCATAGTAACCAACCTGAAAACAGCTTATTTCACCAATCTAAGGAAAGGTAATTGAAAAGAGAAAAAGATCGAGAAAAAGCTAGACTTGAAGCAATTATCTCCAGCACCACAGATGGTCTTATTGTTTTCGACAAAGAGGATCGCATAACCCACATTAATCCGGCGGCAGAAAAACTTCTCGGTATTGAAAAACAGAAGGTGCTTAATCAAACTATCCCTATGTCGAGCCTTCTCAACAAGAATCCCAAAATAAATAGAGAGCCTCTGGTCGATTGTTGGGACGTGCTAGACTGTGAGGAATCAGAATGTCCTGTATTTCAAGTAAAAGAAGCAAGGTGCTGGACCTTTCCCCAGACTAGATGTTTTGGGAGAATTCAAAGGAACCTAAAAGAGAGATATGAATTATGTAAAGACTGTAAAGTCTTTCAGCTAAATTTAGAGATAGTTGAGGAGACGGGAATGCCTTCAACCGAGGAAGCATTTATTAAGTCTTCTGGCAAAACTTTGAAGATTATAACCGACCCAGTGCTTGATGATGAAGGTAATTTTTTAGGCTATATGAAGACGTTGCAGGACATTTCCCTGGAAAAAGAAGTAGACCGGATGAAAACTGAGTTCATCTCTACCGTTTCCCACGAACTTCGCACACCTTTAACCTCAATCAAAGGATACGTAGACCTAATCATTGACGGAGAAGCTGGTGAAATCAACGAGGTTCAACGAGAATTTCTCGAAATCGTAAAGCAAAACAATGACCGCCTGGTAAGCCTTATTAATGACCTTCTGGATGTATCACGTATAGAATCAGGTAGAGTTAAACTTAAGAAGGAATCCCTGATTTTAAGAGAGGTGGTAGAACAAGCGGTAACCAGCATCGAAAACCTGGCAAAAAGCAAGGAGATGCATATATCTCTAAGTATCCCCAGCGAGTTACCTAAAGTATTTGCAGATAGATCCCGTATCGTCCAGATTATTGTAAATCTACTGAGCAATGCCATTAAATATACTCCCGCCAAAGGCTGTATCCGCATTACTGCAAGGGCTTCTGATAGCAAAGTAGCCACCAGCATAAGCGATACGGGCGTTGGAATCCCCACAGAACACCTAGATCGTCTTTTTGTTAAATTCTATAGAGTTGACAGCTCTCTTACTACAGAGGTCGGTGGTACTGGCCTGGGACTGGCTATTGTTAAATCTATAGTAGACCTTCATGGTGGTGAAGTTTGGGCGGTAAGTAAGGTAGGAAAGGGAAGCACCTTTACCTTCACTCTTCCAGTTGAACCGAAAAAGGAAGTTAAGAAATTACCCGGTGCTGAGGAAATAACTCTACATGAGGGCGACAAAATTCTGATAGTGGATGACGAACCGGACATAGTTAAGCTTATACAAATACTCCTTTCAAAAGAAGGTTTTAACACCATTTGTGCTCTTAATGGACCGGATGCTCTTAAACTTGCACAGAAGGAAAACCCTGATCTGATTACTCTGGACATCATGATGGAAGAGATGAATGGTTTTGAAGTCCTTCGCGCATTAAAGGAGGATCCTACGACAAAGGGGATTCCCGTAGTTATGCTGTCCATAGTAGCTGATGAATATAAATGTCTTCGCGTAGGAGCGTCCAGTTTTCTTTCCAAGCCTATTGAACCCAAAAAACTGATTAGTGTTATAAACAGTCTGCTTGATCGCAAAGGTCCAAAAGGAAATATACTTATTGCTATTGATGACCGTGATCTGGCTCACATGATAAGCGGAGTTCTTAAAGAAAAAGGCTTGGATGCTCTCAAGGCAAGAGAAATAGAGGAGACTCTAAAACTAGCCCAGAATAAAAAGCCAGAATTAATCATTCTCGACCTGGATGTTTCTCATACTGAAATTCTCAAACTTATAAAAAATTTGAAAAGAAGCAAAAAAACAAAGAATATTCCAATAATAGCGTTAACCGGAGAAAGAATCGAAGAGGCATTTTCAAGAGCAATTCAACCTGGCAAAGAGGAGGTTAAGACCTTCTCACCTGATATCCTAATGAGGAAAATTGAGGAGTTACTGAAAGGGACACATAATATCGATGCCTAAGATTTTAGTGGCTGACGACGAACCACACATTTTGAAATTGGTAAAATTTACACTGGAAAACCACGGTTTTGAAATATTAGAGGCAGAAAATGGATTGGCAGCGATTGAACTGGCCAAACGGGATAAACCCGATATGATCATTCTTGATGTTATGATGCCACTTATGAGTGGATATGACGCTTGTATGAAACTGAAGGAGATTCCAGAGACCAAAAATATTCCGATAGTTATCCTTTCAGCCAAAACTCAACAATACGAAATCAGTAAGGGAATGGAAATGGGAGCTGATGCCTATCTCAATAAACCTTTTACTCCCAAGGAACTGCTCGCAGAGGTGGAAAAAGTACTTAAAGGGATTCATTCAGAAAGAGGTGACAAGTGTTGAAAAGAACCAAAATATTAGTAGTCGATGACCAACCGGATATAGTAAAACTGGCACGCGTGAAGCTGGACAAAGATTTTGACGTGTCTGAAGCTTTCAACGGAGAAGACGCTCTCAAAAAAGTGGAAGCCGAAAAGCCGGATCTAATCATTTTGGACGTTATGATGCCAAAAATGGACGGCTGGGAGGTTAATAAACAGCTTAAGGAACATCCAGAACATAAGAATATTCCTGTAATTATGTTAACGGCACGAGGCCAATATGAAGATCAGCTTAAAGCGGTTGACACGGGAATTGACGAATATGTTACTAAACCTTTTAGCCCGCAGAAGCTTTTGGATACTGTGAAAGAAGTTTTGGAAAAGAAAGCTAGCACCTGGTATCCTGAGGATGCAGAAAAAAGATTCAAAACTGCCAAACTTCGTACAATGCTTGACATTATGAAGAAGAAAGAACGTGGGGAGTAAGTTTTAAGGGGAAGAAAGAAAATACGGATTAAAGGTTATTAGTTTACATAACATATATTATCAGGCTTTATATCTTTATATTAGCTGTTTCTTTGCCAGGCTCACCAAATAGTTAAACGTTAATACGGGTGTCGCAAATCTATCCAGACTTATCATTCTGGAGGTCGTTATTGGACCATAAGTGCCATGAAGTTCAGAAATGCGAATATACAAAAAATCATAATTGTCCTGCTTATGAGAATAAAAAGAATTGCTGGGAGACTCCGAATATTCCATGTTGCAAGCGGAATGAAAAAAGACGCTGCTTGAACTGCTCGGTACATTATTTTGCATATACTAAAGAAATCATCCCGAGCTACCCGGTCAAGCCCGATACTATACGCTTCCTGTAATCCCCAACCTCATATATCTTAAAATAACGTATAAACCGCATAAAACCGCATGGCTAAGCCTCTTATCAGCTTTCGCTCAGACGCTCTGAAATCGATTCTAAGCCTTTATACAAGCTATATTAATAGTTTTCCCTTTAAAAAATAAACGAACCCGTGTTCGTATAAATCTTGGTGGTATTTCAATTTAAAAGGCCACGTGAATATTTGGCCGAAAGAGCATAAAAAAACGTTATAAGACAAGGATCAAGGTTCGTAAGTTATGTAAAAGAGGCAAAGGGATCAAAATTAAAAAAGCTGCCAGAAGCAGCTAGCATTTTTTTGACAAATATCACTCCCAATCCATAATGACTGCTTGTTTCTAATGACTCATAACCTGCTAACCAACCCAAAATGATACGAGTTCTCCCATGTCTACGTTTACCAATCCTTTATCTGTTATTTTGAGTTCAGGAATTACTGCTAGTGAAATAAATGAGAGAATCATGAATAGATTTGGTAACGATGATCCGAGCTCCTTCGCCTTTTCTTTTAGACTTTTAAGTTTCTTGTCAACAAAGTCAATAGGTTTGTCAGACATCAAACCGCCAATAGGCAGCGCCAGCGATTCCAATACCCTGCCTTTTAGAACGACTGCCAGACCGCCGTCCATTTCTGAAACAGTATTCGCTGCAAGAGCCATATCGTCATCGCTTACCCCTGCTATTACAACATTATGAGAATCGTGTGCAACACTTGAAGCAATTGCTCCTCTCTTTAGCCCTAAACCCTGTAAAAGACCGGTGGTTTTTGCCTGTGTCCCCCTGTGCCTTTCTATAACAGCTACTTTTATAATATCTTGCTCCAGATCAGGCACTACCTTACCCTCTTCAATTCTTGGTCTCATATGGACTTCCTTAGTCAATATCTCTCCAGGTANNCCTGCAAAGACCCTTAGCTGCTTCGATTTCAAAATCTCCAGCCTTCAAATGAGGAAGATTCAGACTAAATCGGACCCGTGAGGGAATTTCAGTCTCCTGTATTTCACGAACAAACTCTCCTTCCTTTACTACTTCCTTTCCTTCCTTCACAACTGAATCTACAGTCACTCTTTCCAGGTTATCTATGATTACCAGATCTGCTACTTTCCCTGGGGCAATACCCTCTCTATCCCTAAGGCCAAAATATCTCGCAGGATTGACTGAAGCCATCTGTATTGCCCTGACTGGGTCCATACCATTTTCTATAGCTACTTGTAGCATATAATCAACATGTCCTTCATCTTGTATATCTTCAAGGTCACGATCGTCAGTTCCCAGCATGCAGCGGGAATAAGAAAAGTCATTGACCACAGGAAGTAATTTACGGAAATCTTTTGCAGTCGATCCTTCCCGCAATATTAGAAACATCCCCTTTCTAATCTTTTCTCTAGCTTCTTCCAGCTCTGTGCTCTCATGGTCAGAACTTATTCCAGAAGCAATATATGCTTCTAGCTCTCTATTGGTTAAACCCGGGGCATGACCATCAATAAGATATGTAGAGAAATATTCCATCTTCTCCCACACATTACTGTCCAGTGTTAGAACCCCAGGATAATTCATCATTTCAGCCAGCCCCAGCACTTCTTCCCTTTCGGCAAGTTCATGTAAATCTCTCCCGCTCAATTTAGCACCGCTTGTTTCCATATTTGTAGCTGGCACACACGAAGGAAGCATAAAAAAAATTGAAACTGGAAGATTATGTGAGGCTTCCAAAAAATACTCCAATCCTTCTATACCGGCAACATTGGCAATTTCGTGAGGGTCTGCAACAATTGTCGTTGTCCCATGTGCAACTACTGCTCTAGCAAATTCCTCGGGGCTTAGCATTGAGCTTTCCAGATGAACATGGCTATCAATAAAGCCAGGACAAAGATATTTTCCTCTAATATCAATCTCAACTAGAGCCTCAAGTTTTCCTATTCCTGCGACCCACTTATCATATATTGCTACATTTTCTCTTTCTATTGATCCGGTAAAACAATTTACTAGCCGACAATTCTTTAGCAGAATATCTGCAGTTTTTTCACCTTTAGCCACCATAACCAGATTCTTCTTTTGCTCTATCCATCTATGCAGGTCTACACCTATGGGTTTCCCCCTAAACATTCAGTTCCCTTTCAGTCTTTACTACCTTCTTTGCTTCTCTGAGAATTCCAATTATCTCTTCGATTCTCTGATTGTTTATTTCTATCTCCTCTAATATTAAGCCTTCTTGACAGTCTTCCAGCGTATATTAGAGGATTTCTATAAGGTTTTGAATTTGCTCTCCAGTGAACTTACATTTGAATAGTTTCTTTGCGACCATCTCATTTCCCTCCTTGTTTCTTTTCTCACATACTATTACAATGTCTTTTTTTGCTTGCTATACCATACTTATCTTATACCCATAAAATAACAATTCGCTGTCTCCAGAAACCAAAAAGGCCCGCTTAAAAGCGAGCCTTATCTTTCACTCTTAATATTATTCCTTCTTCTTAAAAGCCCTTTGTTGTTCAGCCATCTCACGCAACCTTCTATCCACCATATAGTTTATAGTCCCTTTTTTATATGTACCATCAGCCCTCCGCTTACCTGCTTCTACTCCTGTTAGTATCTCTATACCTTCCTCTATGGTTCTCACCGGATATATATGAAATCTCTTCTTCTTCACAGCTTCCACAACTTCGTCTTTCAACATTAAATTTTTCACATTCTGTAATGGGATAATGACCCCCTGTTCACTGTTCAATCCCTTAGCCTTGCAGACATCAAAGAAACCCTCGATTTTCCTATTGACACCGCCTACGGGCTGTATTTCTCCCCTCTGATTAACGGAACCTGTTACTGCTATTCCTTGTTTAAGCGGCACCCCGGAAATACTCGACAGAATAGCGTAAAGCTCTGCACTGGATGCACTATCACCTTCAACCTCTTCGTAGAGCTGCTCAAAGCAAATACTTGCTGAAAAAGAAAGAGGTTTATCCATAGCATACTTTTCTCCTAAGTATCCGGTAAGAATCATAACTCCCTTGTTGTGAATCCGGCCACTCATCTTAACCTCGCGTTCGATATTTATAACTTCCCCTTTTCCCATATAGGCTCTGGCCGTTATGCGAGACGGTTTTCCAAAAATATAATCTCCAAGGCCTATGATTGAAATTCCATTAACCTGACCGGCAACAGTGCCACTCGTATCTATAAGGATCGTTCCATCTCTTATCATTTCTTTTATCTTTTCTTCAATCATACTGGAACGGTATATTTTTTGTTCGATAGCTTTCTCAACATGCACTGCCTTAACCACATTGTTATTATCCCGTTGAGCCCAAAAGCTAGCCTCACTAATAAGGTCGGTAATTTCGATAAACCTGGTGGACAGCTTTCTTTGGTCTTCTGCAAACCGCGCGCCGAATTCTACAACTTTCGCTACCCCGCTTCTGTCAAAATGTCTTAGATTCTGTTCCTGACAACGTGCACTAATAAAAGCAGCGTAGCGATTCGCTTGCCTCCGTGTATTATCCATCTCTATATCAAAGTCAGCTCTTACTTTAAACAACTTCCTGAAATCCTCGTCGTATTGATAAAGTAAATAGTAAATAAGTGGGCTCCCTATAAGTATCACCTTAATATTTAAAGGAATTGGTTCAGGTTCCAAGGTAGCTGCTGGGAATAGTCTAAATTGTTCTCCAATATTTTGAATCTTCACTTCCTTGCTTTCCAATACCCTTTTTAAAGCATCCCATGATAGAAAATTTGTAAGCACATCAAGAGCTTGTAATACCAAATACCCTCCATTTGCTCTATGAATTGCTCCCGCTTTAAGCATGGTGAAATCAGTAACCATTGCCCCAAATTGACCTTTATATTCCATGCGTCCTACTAAATTATAGTAAGTGGGATTTCTTTCTATTACTACAGGTGCACCTTTGGCTTTGCAATTATCAACAAGCAGATTAACTTTATAGCGGTCAAATGTTGCTTCAGTTGCCAGAACTTCCAGACCCGGAACAGGAATCGCGGGCTTCTTCTCTTTTAACTTAAATATATCCAGATGTGTAATTATGTCTTCTTGCACCGACTTGAGATAGTCCGCTACTTTTGAATGGTCTTTATACTTATTTTTTAATTTATCCAGTATATGACCTACGGCAAAAAGCGCAACTTCTTGATCCAGTTTACTTATCTTTTCTCTCGTTTCTTTCTCCATCTCTCTTACTTTATTCAACATCTGGTTTATCTGAGCTTGTAATTCCTCTGTGTTTTCTTGTATTTTCTTTTGTTCAGCTTCAGTAAGCTTATCGAATTCTTCTCTCTTCAACGGTTTACCGTCTTTAATAGGAATAGTGGCTATACCCAGCACTGTTAGCTCAATCGCAAAACTTTTTTTCTCAGCTGCTCTCTGCAATTCGCCTAAAAGTTTATCCCTTTTGGCTTGAAATCTATTCATGATACTGTTTCTGCGCTTTTCATACTCTTCTCCCTCAAATACTTTTGGAATCTCAACTCTGCAATCTTCTATCAACTCATCCATATCGCTTGTAAATACACAGCCGAGCCCCGGCGGTAACTCAATAGCTAGAGGCTTATCGTGTTGTGCAAAATTATATACATAACACCAATCTGATGGTGCCGATTCTTTCCCGGCTATTTTCTTTACAAAGTTTCTAACAGTTGAATCCTTGCCTGTTCCAATAGGACCCGCAACATAAAGATTGAATCCTGTCATTTTGATGCCAAAACCAAATTCTAGCGCATTTAAGGCCCTCTTCTGCCCTACCGTTGTTTGCAACGGAGCAACCTCTTCAGTGGTTTTAAAACTAAACTGATTAGGGTCACATGCCCTTTTAAGCTTATCCGCTGATAGCTCTTTGTATTTTTTTACCATACTATTACCTCCTTAACTAATCCCTATCAGCTTAAGGTAATGTTATCAACTTTCTCAATATCTTCCTAGTACAACAATCATCAGATGTAGAAGCGTACTTAATAATCTTTCGTTAATTATTCTTTGTCAATACCCTGCACTAAAGCTCCATATGCTGTCATTCATTATAACAATATTTAGTCAATTTACTCTAGTCAAAAGCTTTTGTTCTGTCCTGCTCAGATTTTGGGATAAAATACATAGAGATGGGAGGTATATTTTTACCAAATGCAAGAAGGCTCACCCTTTATAGCTACCTTAAAATAGGTACGCAGTAACTTTTGAGTAAGCCCTCTCTTCTTTTATCTTGCTTTAATTTTTCTCACTTTAGATTTTATTGAAGACTGAAATTATCAAATACAGTCCCACCGCCGTTTCCACCATAAACTCGCAGTATTACCCGAGCTTTCACTGTTTTTTCTGGAGCTAGTACGTCTTTGAAAGGCTCAACGGTTTTATAGTAAAGATCGCTTATTCCTAAAGTAGCACCATCGTTAGTATGGGTTTCTAATACACTTCCCTGATCGTCCAGAAATTGCAGATAGAATTTCACGTATGAAGGGTCCCAGGCACCAGCTGCATTAGTTGAATTGGAAACAACATCAATTTTTTCACTATATTTTTCTCCAGCAGCTACCTCAAAATCTCGATATATTTGTTTAAAGTTGGTGCCATTTCCTCCGCAGGAAATACCTTGAGCCGACCCTCCAGTTACTCTAAGATTATAATCTCCCGGACCTCCGCCGGAGGAATATGCAGTCCAGGCAAGTGCGACTCCATTGCGCCATTCAGTATTTCTGACAAAACTTTCTCCTATTACTCTCTTCTCGGTTCCGTCCGAAACATCAAAGAAGTTGAGGCCACGAAATACTGCTCCTCCTCCCTTTCCACCAAGAACCTGCAATACAATACGGGCATGATGTGAACCAGCAGGTGCAACCGATATGAAGTACATCTTTTTCCAGGTACTACCCAAAAGTTCTTCTGTTGTTCCTTCAACCGCACCAGGAACCTGTGTGCCGCTTTGACCATGTGTAGAAATTACTGTGCCGTCTTCCCGGTCATACTGAACCCACATTCTTACGTAACTGGAATCAACTTTACCCTCAGTGTTCATAGCATTGGAGATTGCCCAAACAGAAATTTTGTAACTATAGCCCTGCGATACTGCTACATCCCTATAGATACTCTTATAATTAGCTCCATCGCCACCACAAGAGATTCCTTGTCCACTGTCATATATATGGTTGATATCCCCAGGACCTCCTCCGAATTCCGATGAGGTCCAGCTGTCTGCCACGTAAGGGTTTACCCAGGATTCGAAATTATCCTCATAGGGAACTGCGCCATAGGTAACTGTGGCACTCAGACTGAACAGCAAGCATAGAATCAAAATACTTAGTCTTTTCATTTTAAATAACACCCCCCCTTTTTTCAAAATTCGTTGATGTTCCGCGGTTCCACCTACCAAATAAAACGAATCAATGTAAAAGTATTGCATTTCAAAATTATGCACTCTCTTATGGCAACAGATTTTCTTTCTGTGCGTTATAATTATTAAATATGTGGACTTTCGATTCTTTGAGCGGCAACTATCTCTATTCACAGTTCAGCTGATGAAATACAGGTGAGTAGCCATATGGATCCGCGAATTGAAGAACGACTTGTGGAACAGGCCAAGGGAGATGCTTCAGCCTTCAGCGAACTTTATGATTATTACTTCCCCAAAGTATATTCTTATGTCAGCTATCATCTTTCCAACAAAAATGAAGTTGAAGAAATTGTTTCACTCACCTTTCTCAAAGCTTTAGAAAAACTCTCCACGTTTACCTGGAAAGGTTTTTCTTTCTCATCCTGGCTTTATCGAATTGCAAGAAACAATATCATCGATCTCTTTAGAAAGAATAAAGGTAACCGTACGATTTATTTGGAGAGTCTCCCTGAAGGAGCCAGTTTTGTTGTTGATGACGGTAATCTGCTTGAGGATAATCTAATTAACAAAGAAGAAGGCTGGAATTTAATTAATGCCATTCAAGATTTACCGCTGGGCGCAAAAGAAATAATTGCATTAAAATTTGGCGCTGGTTTAACCAACAGGAAGATTGCCCAAATTCTAAATATTAAAGAAGGAACAGTTGGATCTAAACTGTATCGAGCTTTACGTATATTGAGAGAGATTCTCAAAGATGAAAACGCTGGTGATTTTGACAGCAGTAAAACCGCTTTACCATATTCGCCCGATACTCAGAACGTCCATCGCATAGGAGCCAGGAATGTTCAACCACGAAAATAATGATGAGCTTATAAATAAAATTGAGCAGTTATTATCCGGTCAAATAACGCTGGAAAATGCTAAGGCGGATACCAATCGTGAAGAGAGAGAGCTTCTTGACCTGGTTAATCGTTTAAATAACCATCAGAGTACCTTCAATCCTTCTTTTAAATCAAGTCTGCAAAGAAAGCTGATGAAACACTATCAGCGCCCAAGGTTTGCATTAAGAACCCTTTGGCCTGGATTTACAAGACTAAGAATTATTACTGCCAGTTCGCTCGCTGCACTTCTTCTACTCAGCGGGATAGCTATGGCTATCCCAGGTATGAGAAAGCTGATTATTAATCCTCCGTCCGGAAACATTGAAGTAATATCTGCTCCCGAAAAGGCTAAGGTATTTCTCAACACTTCTTTTAAAGGCACTACTCCCCTTCGCTTAAAGGATATAGCTGCTGGTTCATACGAATTGAAGGTAAGCAAGGATAACTATGAAGATTGGTCGGGTCTGTTGAAAGTGAAGCCAGACAATACTCTTAGAATTGTTGTTGAACTTAACAGCATCGAACTTGTTGTAGTCAAACCTAAATCTACTCCTAAAGCAGACAATTCCCGTTTGGAGGAAACTCCTATCATATCCCCTCCTGCAATTGACAAGGAAACAGGAGAAACTGCAAAACAAAATAACGTTACTGACACATCCGGAGAAAGTGAATCAAACCCTGAAACCGATTCAACCATTTCTCAAACCGAATCAGGTTCTCAGCAAAGCGAATTATTACCTTCTTCGGAATCTCTTATCATCGCCAGCGATAAAACTATATACCGTATGACATCTGAGGGTAAAAAAGAGAAGATTCTCGATGATGCGGCAATTACTGAAGCCACACTTTCAACCAGCGGAAATATGCTCGCTCTTGCTTACAAAGATACCCTAAAAGTTTTGAATCTCAATACAAAGATAACAATATTTACATACAAAGCTTCTTCCTGGGTTAAAAATCTTCGCTGGTCTCCTAATGAAGATTCTCTACTCTTTACGGCTTTGGAAGAAGACTCCTTAAAATCTGCCCTATTTTTGGTGAATATCCCGTCTGGAGTTGTTAAAAAGCTGGTCTTGGGCAAAACCGGCTCCTGGTCATCCGATGGCCTGTACATAGCATATACCAAAGACGCGGGAGGAATTTTTATTGCAGATATTGAGGGAAACAAAGAGCAGCAAATAATGTCTCAAATTAAAGTAATGGATTTGAAATGGAACCCAGGAGTAAAGATTGCTTTTACTGCGATACCTTTAACCGGACCTTCTAACAATCCTCATCTCTACATTATTGATCGGGATGGAACCGAATTTAAAAAAATAGCTACTAATTGTGTGGAATTTTCCTGGTCGCCTAATGGCAGGAGCATAGTTTTTGAAAAGACTGAAAAGCAGCAGTCAAATATATATTTGGTTAATTTTGAAGATAGCGATAATGTTATTATAGCAAAGAGTGCCGCATCTCCAAGATTTTCACCAGACTCGAACAGGATTGCTTTCTTGAAAGAAGATGGTCTCAACATCGCACAATCCGACGGCGCCAATGCAAACCGTATCCTGCAAGAATCCGATATCACTCTGGTTGGATGGACAGCATCGGGAGATAATTAAACCTCCTCTTCTATCCATCTCTTTATTTCCTCTTTTGAGGGTACACGCCCAGAAACTTTCAGTTTCTCATTTATAACTAATCCCGGCGTCATAAAAACGTTATAGTCGATAAATTTATTAACGTCATGGATATGCTCAACAGCCGCAGAGACATTCAGCTCTTGGAGTACTTCTCTCGTTCTTTCTTCAAGAGTTCTACAGTTATTGCACCCGGGTCCTAAAACCTTGATGTTCATCTTTTTTTTCCCTCTCTCTCATTCAAACTTTCAGGCCATAGCCCCAAAAATAAGGCCTGTTACGGTTGCGAAAACAACTACTAAAAACACGTAAGAAACTGTTTTTCTGGTTCCAATAATCCGCTGGATAGCAAGTATACTGGGAAGGCTTAATGCAGGGCCTGCTAAGAGTAATGCCAGTACCGGGCCCTTTCCCATACCTAAATCCATAAGTGTACTAATTATGGGCACTTCAGTTAAGGTGGCAAAGTACATAAGCGCTCCCGAGAAGGAAGCAATAAAGTTGCCCATTACTGTGTTCCCACTAACAAAGCGAGCTACCCAAACCGGTGGAAGCAATGCTTTTATGACACCAGCAAGAAAGACCCCAACCAGAAGGACGGGCACTATCAACTTCGCCAGTGACCACGTCTGCTGCACCCAGAGAGAAACCTCCTCTTTTTTAAACCAGAACTTTATAGCATAGATGACCATAAGAATTTCTACAGCAACAATGCTCCCCTTAATGACATCTCCAAGCTTGGAAGTTGCTGTAAGAAGTATGGCTATCAAAAGAATCAAAAAAGCTAGTCTATGCCAATCTTTTGTCTCCCCTGGATTATTAGCAAATGCTAGGGCACCTGAGCTAACCTCTTTTGCATTTGCTTCGCTTCTAAAAACAGATGCCATTATCAAACCTATGATTACTGCAAAAGAAACGGCTCCAACTGCCCGCGCCAGACCAATTTCAAACCCCAGCAGTTGAGCTGTATAGGTAACCGCTAGAATGTTTATTGCGGGACTGGAATATAAAAATGCGATCGCAGGTCCCAGTCCGGCACCTTTGCGATGGATTCCGGCAAATAGAGGGAGAACAGTACAGGAGCATACCGCCAAAATGGCTCCAGAAATTGAAGCTACGCCATACGCTTGCATTTTATTGGTCTGGGGACCAAAATATTTTATCACTGATTGCTGTGATACAAAAGCAGCAATAGCACCAGCAATAAAAAAAGCCGGTATTAAACAGGTTACGGTGTGAGCAACAACATATTCAAGCAGAGCTTGATACCCGCTTAGGAGAACTGCAACCAGACTCAAATTACTTTGCTCCTCTCAAAATCCCCAGAGTAGATTCCATCTCCTCCAGTCTGCGCACTAAAATCTCGTCAACTATAGCCAGTAACCTTAAGATTCTCCTATCTTTTATCCGGTAATAAACTTGCAGTCCTTCTTTCCTGTACTCAATAATTCCCTGCTCTCTTAAAATGCCAAGATGTTGCGAGACATTCGACTGCTCCAACCCTAACTTTGGAATAAGTTCACACACACATTTTTCGCCTTCTCTTAAGATTTCTAGAATTTCAATTCTTGTGGGATTCGCAATAGCTTTTATGAAATCCGCTTTAGTATCAGTTATATTTTTAGCCATATCCCCTGTCCTTAATTACTATATTATTATATACTAATAT
>JABAOF010010798.1_pt4 | contig 35142 bp, 28 predicted proteins | sample 7062171 | NCBI WGS metagenome assembly JABAOF01 (sample SAMN14538628, study PRJNA623070) | marine sediment metagenome | biome: marine biome [ENVO:00000428]; feature: marine pelagic biome [ENVO:01000023]; material: deep marine sediment [ENVO:00002113] | place: India: Gulf of Khambhat ...
AGTTTATAAATGTTAAAGGCAAGAGTTATACATCTTACCTTGATGAATCTACTAATTTGAATGCGGTTCACTTAAAGGATAAATTTAAGTATTTAGGAGAAAGAGAAAAAAATAATATTTATTCGTTATTTAATATAAAAAAAGAGGATATCAATGATTTTACATATATAGAATATTTACCATTAAAAAATGAAGTTGGTATTGCTGTAAAAATTGAATGGGGTGACTCGCCTCACTATGTTGAACCAGTAGTTTTTTGCCAAGAAAATTGCACAAAGGTTAAGATAATAGATGACTTAAGTATAGATCTTGGACAATTGGGCATTTCATTCCGTGAAGATTATTTGCTTATATCTGAAGAGTATTCTGGATCAGATCCGCATATTTATAATGTTGGAAATTTTAAATTAATTAAAAAACTTCCTGGTACCACAGGAGCTATTTGGTTAAATTATTAATGCTTCTGACAAGGCAATCTAGCTGACGCGCTTACGCGTTCAGCTGATTTTATTGTTATTCAAATGACTATGACTTATATGAAGTGATACTCGTTCGAGCCTTCTATGTCTTAATCCTATAAACCAATTCATTTTTTTCTTTTCTACTGCTCGATCCGGATAATATATTCGCCTTTGAGTGGCGTCTGCCTGGCAGAGAGCACTATTCTGAACACTTGATTATTCCAGGAAGACCTGAGCCTCGAATCTTCGAGAGCGATAGTTTCAAGATCAAACCTGAACATCTTTTTATCGTAATACACATAAACCGGCTTCAAATTTTCAACTCCCTCAGGATTATTCAGTCTGATTTTTCCTTCTGCCTCCAGCTCAGGCTTTCTCCAGCTCATCAGAGTCAGATGCAAGTCTTTTTTCACCTCATCGAGCGCATAACTGTCTCGGATGGTGACGTGCTTTCCCCTCTCCAGAGTTATTGTTCGCGTCCAAGATTTGACCTTGGCTTCCTCCGGATAGGCTTTCGATATATCGAGGCTGAACACAGCTCTCTTTTTACCGACTGTGTAGCTCAAGTCTGCAGCTCGATACTCTCGTCCGTTTTTCTGCATGATGCCGTTAATGGTTGGTAGGTTATGGTACGCGGATTGCATGGTCCAGATTTCGTACCTCCTGGAACTGAAGGTTTTGGCTGTATAGGTCTCGACTCCAACATCGATAAGCGCCGGATAACCATCCGCATAAACGATAAAATTCCCCACGTCATTATGATTATGGCTTTCAGCGTTATGTCCGCCTTTGGCTGCCACATAAAGCCCCGGCTTTGAACCTTCCAAAGACCTTGCTCCCATGACCTGGAGTTCCGGGAGCCAAAAGTCCCTCATCAGCAGTTCCCTGGGCTCAGTCTTCAGCAGTTCATCGAGATGAAAAAGAGCTGGCAGAACTCTCCCCAGATAGCCCCAACCACCTCTGAGGTAGTCTTCCCCGAGGTTCTGATTCCGGGCCAGGAAGGCCCCAAAACCCATTAAATCCGCATCAGCGATGCTCTTCCCATATCTAAATATGACGCTAGGATCAGGATTCAACTTGGCCGCGGCATCAGCGAAATTGATGAAATACCGGTCATGAATATAGACGCGGTAAATGTAACGGCCCATTTCCTTTATCAGAGGGTGATCAAATATGTCGATCTCTCCTCCTGATGCGCTGTGAAGCAGCTCCAAACAATCATAGAGCGAGGCAGCGGCTCGACCCCAGTAGCCAGGTCCTTCGTCACACCCTCCGTCCCTCGGATAGGGGTGCAGAAAATTATCCAGACATCTCAGGATCTTCTGGATGGATTGAACCCTTCTCTCCGGATCATTTTCTAGAATCAGCACAGCGGTCAGCCAGTTGGAACAAATCCACGGATTCCAGTTGTTCACTCTCCTGCCACTAAAGCCCATCCACCAGAAATCGTCTCGTTCAAGGTTGACCGACAGGATTTTATGCTGAACTTCATGATGGATGCGTTCCGTTATCAGAGGAGATATGCGGTTGAGCGGCTCGTTGAGGAGATAGTCAATCCAGGCCAGAAGCATCCCGGTTTCAGCGGCGAACAAATCCACAGTCGGCTCTTTAACATCGGGCAGGCCAGATCCTCTTTTCTGGGCACCCACATGAGCGGGGACTCCCCAATAAGTCTCCTCGCAGATGGCCCAGATGCCGTTCATTATATCGTCCAGGAAACGTCCTTTCCCTTCGATACATTCGGCAATTACCAGCTCAGCCAGCTTCACACGCCTCCCATTGGCAATCCTCTGATAATTCGTCCGATTCCCTGTCCTGACGTATTCTAGAAAGATGGACGCTTTGGGTATTTCCCAGTCACAATTAAGATGTTTCTCTCCCTGGCGGAGATGCGCTATTCGAACTTTCTCTGGGAGCTTCTGCCATTCGTCATGGTTCGAGGCTTTGGGGAAGGGATGCCATTCTTTGGCTGGCATAATGATTTCTTTGAGTTTCTCCAGACCATACTTTCCGCTGAGCAGATTCAGCTCTTCAGGCTCTTCTGCTGAACAGAGTGAAATCAACAGCATTAAAACAAGAGAAAAAAGAATTAATACTTTTTTCATCCTATCTCCTCCTTTAGAACGCAAGGAATATTTTCTTTTCTGTATCTGGTTTGCCCATTCACTTATCGGCATCAACCATTAACACCTTTAGCATTAATATATCAGAAGAAAATCGATGTCAAAAGCAAAACAGAAACAGAAAGGAGTAACTGCTTTACAGTTCATCTCCAGATTTCAATAAGAGTCCAGTGTTGATCATAAATGGAATCACATTTTGGCCCCTGATACTTTCTGCTTCTTTTATTCTTCTGGAATTCATAAGCTATGAAAACAATAGTATTCCTTATTAATATTCCATTGATAAATACTGAATGTTAAAATTTGGCCTTCTCAACTCTATCCACATTGTGAAGTGTTCAATGTTGAGATGCCATCCCTTTCACTTTTATTTGTTATTATGGGAAAACTGTCATAAAATACACAGCAGCATGATCCGGCTCACGGCAATAGGTTCTTTTTCTCCCCAGATTGACAAGAAATCTTAAAATAATGACATTTAAAAAGGAGTTCAGCCATGAAAAATAATCGGATCGGTCGGCGAGATTTCATTAAAAAATGTTTAACTGGAACTATCGCTGTCACTGGACTTTCCTGTAAAAACCTGTTCGTTCGGGAAAAAGGAAAAGTCTACGATTCCAAAGGATTACCGACAGCTGTTCTGGGGAAAACAGGCGTGTCCGTTCCTCTTATCGTTCTAGGCTGCGGCAGCCGCTTCTGTGCAGTCCAGGAGCAAGAAAAGAGTGTAGAGATTCTCAATTATGCCTTAGATAATGGCTTCTACCATTGGGATACGGCACATGATTATGTCTATAACGATGTGGTCAGTGAAGAGCGATTAGGGCTCGTCCTCAAAGACCGACGGGAAGAGGTATTTCTGTCAACCAAAGTCGGAGAGAGGACTTACGACGGCGCTATGCGCCATCTTGAGGAGAGTTTGAAGCGTCTCCAGACCGACCGACTCGACCTCTACCAGATCCATCTCATCCGCTCCCTGGACGATGTTGAAAAGATCGGCGCAGAAGATGGTGTCCTCAAAGCCCTCCGGAAGCTCAAAGACGAAAAAGTGACCCGGTTCATCGGATTTTCAGGGCACCTGTCGGCAGAGGCTATGATGGAAATGGTTAATCGCTATGATTTCGACACGATGCTTATTGCTCTCAATCATTACCAGGAGCGCCAGGGGAACTTCGAGAAACAGGCCATTCCTGCGGCAGCCAAAAAGAAAATGGGGATTCTGGCGATGAAGGTCATCCGTCCCAGAGAAACAGTGGAAGGCCTCGCTGCGGAGGATCTGATCCGTTATGCCCTCAGCCTCGAACATGTTCACGCTGCGGCTATCGGCACGGACAGCCTCGATGTCTTGAAGAAAAACATCCAGCTTGTGAAGAATTTTACAAAGATGACTCCTGAAGAAATGGAGAAAATCAGCGCTGACCTGGAACCTGTTTTTGCTGGCCATAACCTGCCCTGGATGGATCCAAGCTATACGGATGGTATCCCGGTTTGATGAGCTGTCACAGTCATGGCCCACAAAAAATTTCCCTAAGAAATATGGCTCATAATTTTCTTCACTAGTATAGTTTCGCTCATCTATAACGAACCAAATGAGAGGACGATTAAGATGAAACACTCGATTGTCATTTTTAGGATTCTTCTTGTTTTGACCTTTTTTTTCTGTCTTCTGAGCTGCGGGAAAGGAGGCATGAGCGGCCTCCCTCTGCTGGTGAGTGATGATTTTGAGGATGGCCGAGCAGAAGGATGGCAGGCCAACATTCCTGAGAACTGGCAGGTCGTCGAAAAAGACGGCTCGATGGTTTACGAGCTTGTCTCACCTGGAAAATTCGGTGAGATCCGCGGGCCGACATCCTGGTCAATCCTGGCCGAACACGATGTCACGTCATTCGTTCTCACCGGACGCCTAAAATGCAAGGCAGAGGTATCCAATCCCCACCGGGACATGTGCGTCATCTTCCATTTTCAGAATCCAACGCATTTCTACTACGTGCACTTCTCGGCCTCAAGCGACGGCCTTCACAATATCATCGGTCTCGTTAACGGAGCCGACCGGGTTAAGGTCAATTCTGAACCGCCGGGAGAGTCCGTGTTCCGTCTTACAGATAAAGACTGGCACAGTTTCAAAGTGACCTATGACGCTGAGACAGGAGAGATGAAAGCCTTTCTCGATGATATGGACACACCGATCCTGACCGCCCGCGACAAAACATTGACACATGGATTCGTCGGGATTGGCTCCTTCGATGATACGGGCTATTTTGATGATGTTTTCCTCCGAGGAAAGACATCCAATACCCGATGATTGAGAGATAACATAAATATTCGGAATCCGAATCATAATGATTAAATCTCACAGGAATGGAGGAGAAGTCATGGATTCAGGGATGAAACGAAGAGAGTTTCTGCAGCTGGCCGCTTTCGGAGGGGCTCTGTGCCTGAGTGGTTCGCGCCTATGGGCGTTCGGGTCAAAAGCAAAAAGGCCAAGGCTGATCAGCCCTGGCTGCAGAAAAACAAAAGTCAAGGTGGCCAGGCTTTACATGGGCACTTCCCACGGCCTCTGGCCCAAGCCGAACCTGGATTTTCAGAAGGAAATCCGGTTTTATGAATCCGAGTTTGCCAAATTAAAGGATGAACTATCCGATGTGGATTTTGTTGTCGATGAGCTTGTCACTTCTCCTGAACAGGTCGGGAGGATCAAAGACAGCCTCAAAAATATAGACGGAATCCTGGCCATTCATTTCAACATCGGCATCCGGCCTATCCTGAATGAGATTCTCAGTGTCGGTCTACCAACGATGGTCTTTGCCATTCCCTATTCCGGACATGGATGGGTCGGCTTTGGAGACCTGCGCCAGCAACCTCTCGGAGCCAAGATGGATTGTATCCTCACAAGTGACCTCCGGCAACTGGCGGTCGCCATAAGGCCCTTCCGGGCCATACATAATTTGAGAGAGGCCAAGATCCTCAACCTAACGACACGGTCATTTTCTGAATACTCTACAGATGTCAAAGGGAAATTCGGAACAGAGATCAAACAGATTGAACTCGAGCGAATACTCGATATCTATATTAATGTAAGAGACGGTGAAGCCAAGGCTGAAGCGGGACGCTGGATAAAAAACGCCGAGCGAGTCGTGGAACCCTCGAGCGAGGACATATTCAAATCGTGCAAATTGGCTTTGGCTTTTGAGAAATTGATGGATGAAGAAGAGGCCACCGTGATGACTGTGGATTGCTACGGGACCATGTGGGACAAGACCATAAAGCTGCCCGCTTATCCCTGTTTGGGATTTGCCAGGTTGAACGACATGGGCTTGGGCGGTATCTGTGAATCTGATCTCCGTACCGCCATGACTCACATCCTGTTTCAAGGGCTGGTGGGAAAACCAGGATTCATCAGCGACCCGACTGTTGATGAGTCTCAGAATAACATTATCCTGGCCCACTGCATGGGGACTCCAAAGATGGATGGACCTGACAAACCATCCGCTTCGTATAAGCTGCGAACAGTCATGGAGCGCCAGGAGGGAGTAGTTCCTCAGGTACAGATGCGTCTCGGACAGAAAGTCACGCAAGCGATATTGATCGGGACAGATGTCCTCCGGTATTTCACAGGTGAGATCGTGGATACTCCAGTCTCCCTCCAAGACGACAGAGGATGCCGGACGAAGATCACAGTCAAGGTCGACGGTGATGTGACGAGTCTGTGGAGAAATTGGAAGAGCGGACTACATCGGCAGACATGCTATGGAGATATCACAAAGGAGCTGGGATATTTCTGTCGGTTTAAAGAGATCGAGATGGTGAACGAGTTGGCTTGAATTGTTCTGCCTTACCCCCAGATAAAGGTGAATAGCATCGACAAAAAAGAATCTTTTCAAAAAGATGACCTTCGGCGTGGCCTGCCCATGGTCGAAGCCCGAGATCCCGAAGCGCTGGAACAGGAAAAGAAGAGCCTGAAAGAGATCAATGCCCGGCCGCATTTCTGGAAGCGATGGGGAGGCTACTGGGGACTTTCCGGTCCTGGCTGGATCCAGAGTGCTGTCACACTCGGCGCTGGCTCTGCCAGCTCAGCCATATTTGCCGGGGCTGTCTACGGCTACAAGCTGCTCTGGGTGCAGCCTGTGGCCATGTTCCTGGGAGTGATGATGTTCGCTGCCATAGGCCACCAGCTCCTCATCACCCGCGCTCGGCCTTATGATGTCTTCTGGAAAAGGCTCCATCCCAGCCTGGCGCTTCTCTGGGGATTAAATGTTCTGCTGGCCTCTATTGTCTGGCAGTTCCCGCAATACTCCCTCGGAACCGCGTTCTTTAAAGACATTTTTAAAGTCATCGGCATCAATATGCCCAAGGGGATACTTGCCTTGGCACTACTGGTGTTCGCCACAACAATCTGCTGGAGCTACGGCCGCGGCAGCCGGAAGGCTATCCGTGTGTTCGAGCGAACCCTCAAATACATGCTGATGCTCATGGTTCTCTCTTTTTTTCTCGTGGTCATCAAGACCGGAGTAGACTGGATTGAGATGATCAAGGATTTTTTCTCTTTTCATATTCCGCGGAGCCGTGAGGGCATCACCATAGTTCTTGGGCAATTAGGTGCAGCCGTCGGTGTCAACATGACTTTTCTTTATCCTTACACTCTGTTGGCCCGCGGCTGGGGCAAAGAACACCACGGACTGAAGAATTTTGACCTGGGCACTTCGATGTTTGTCCCATTTATTCTTGCTACCGGTTTCGTCACTATCGCCTGCGCCAACACTCTGCATGTCCAGGGAATCACAGTCCAGGGACCACTCGATGCGGCCCATGCCCTTGAACCGCTTGTGGGACTCACTTTCGGACGTCTGATCTTCTCCTTCGGGATTCTGAGCATGTGCCTCACGACTCTCATCATCGAGATGCTCATCTGCGGGTTCGTCTTGAGTGAAATGTTTCGCTTCGAGTACCACGGCTGGGCGTATCGAGCCAGCACCATGCTGGCCAACATCGGTATCCTTGGAGCCTTCACCAGTGTGCCGCTCTGGCTGCCGGTCATCGCCTCATCGTTCAACCTTGTCATGATGCCCATCGCTTATATCTGTTTTTTTATTCTCCAGAATAAGAAGAATTATCTTGGGGATGAAGTCAACCGGGGAATTAAGGGAACGGCTTGGAATATCATTCTCGTTATAGCCATTCTGGTTGTGGCTGCGGGCGCAGTGATTAAGGTTCTCTCCGTTCTCGGCTACTGGCCAGATTAAAAAAGTAGGCTCTCTTCTGTTTTGTGTGGATAAGATTCAGTTTAGAAGAGCATTCAGAGATGGATGAAGCGGCATCGGAAGATTTAGCCTTCCCAAGTCAATCTCGAAGGAACCCGACGGAGTCGGGCCCGAGGACTGTTTGAACACGACAGAATACATCGGGCGGGGCTAAGTATGATTAGGAAATATCCGGGCGTTAGATTTGATAAACACGCGGAGTTCCGCAGGGCCGAGAAGGTTGACGAGGGAATGGCGTGAAAAATCTGACTGGAGCAAGGACATCCCTGAATGCTACCTAACCATTAACCAACGCTAAACGGAAGAGAATCAAAAAGTTAATTCCTTCTCAGCTGATTTAAAAAATTCCTTAAAGAGCGTATTGAGTTATTCGCTTCTGGCTACTTAACGAGATGAAATTGTGTCTGCCGTCCATCCAAAAAAACGACACTGTCCCGAGTAAAGACGATATCTTGTTCGAGGGAGAGACGCAGGTCTTTCCCTCCCCATTCCGGAACGGACATGGTCACACTCAATTCAGCAGTAAAGCAGCTGTTGGGGACGAGCTTCACATCTCCTCTTCCCGGGTTGTTGACTTGCTCCCACGGCAGGCCGATCAGGGGGCCCGGCTCGTGGAGAAAATAGCCGAGAGAATGAGAATAAACTCGGGGTTGAGGAATATCCTGTTTTTTGGCTTTTCTGAGAATGTTGGTTAAAAGCTCATTGCCGGTGAGGCCGGCTCTAAATTCACTGCAATAGATGTCCTGAAGCCTGTTGCCTTCAGCCATGATCTTTTTGAATGTTTCTGGGGCATCGATTTCTCCGATCCGCAGGATATAGGCCCATTCCTGGTGGTCGGTGTTGTAGTGCATGTACTTCAATCCGACATCGCAGTGGATCAAGTCCCCGGGCCGGATGACTTTATCATCTTTGCCGTATTTTTCAATGTCTTTTTCTTGTCTGCCACGGATGGAGAAGAAGGGGTAGAAAGCAAGATCCAGGCCGAAATCGGCCACCCTCTGCCAATAATGAAACCGGAGATCATCGGTTGTCGACTGTCCTGGGGTGATGACTCTAGTTGAAAAAGTCTCAGCAATGATGGCATGAGAAAGCGCAACGGCCTGTTCCATGACATCTATTTCTTCGTCCAACAAGGTCTCACACCACAGTGTTGTCAGAGGTTCGGCCGACTCGAGGCGGGCTGTGTATTTTGGCCCAATCGCTTCGATGAGCCTATTCTTCAGGACGACGGTCAGGCCACCGGCAGCCCATTGGATTTCTCCTTCGTTGATACCGATTTTTTGGGGATCGCGCTCCCGGACAATCCTCCCCAGGCATTCCCACTGACTCTCTTTCTTCTGTCTATCCCAAGTGGCGGCATCCCAGACATTCTTGTAGAGCCCCATCAAGTTTGTTCGGGAGATATTTAGCCTCTCGATGCCTTTTTCAGGTCCACGGTCGAAAAAAACGATGATCTGGGTGATTGGGCACCAATTCTTATACGGGATCATCGTGTTGAAGACAGGATCGAGGTTATCCTCGTTGCAGGTGATGATCCACATATCGAAACCGGTTTGCCGCATGAATCGAGGAAGGAGCTGCTCGAGGCGTTTTTCGGTGATTCGGAAGACAAAGTCAGCCCTGTCCCGCATACTCAAGACTGCAGGAAAGTCCCGTCCAGAAGGCCGGACAGCCAAACAAATAGGCAGGACTAAACTCATCATTATAGCCATTAAAACAGTTCTTTTTACCATATGAAATCCCCTTTCTGCGCAAGTTTCTGCGCATTCATTTCGAGGGCAAACATATCACCTTGCTCTCCTTCCTGTCAACGATTTGACAGAGAAATTTCGTCTTTAATCTCCTTCTCTGACATTGACAACATCTTTTTTATCATGATAATTTTGTCTTGCTATAATCACGGGTTCAAACTGAAAGCGATGAGGGTAAATCCGCCTAACTGGCTTATAAAAAGTTATTATCAGGTTTACTGGAGGAATCATGTCTCAACAAAAAAATAATAAGATCATCTCTCGGCGCGAATTTCTCAAGGCTGCTGCTGCGTCTGTTTTAGCGCCGGCTATTGTTCCATCCACCGTATTCGGTCAGAAGGTCCCGAGTAACACGATGCTGATGGGATGCATTGGTGTCGGTCGACAAGGCCAGGGCGACATGCAGGAATTAATCTACCGCGGCCTGGAGGTGGGGGCACGAGTCGTTGCTGTGTGCGATGTCGACGCCCATCGCATGGAGGATGCTCAATGGATGGTGGATAAGATCTATTCCATGGAGTTGGGCATGGATTATACTAATAGCTGCGCGGCCTATCGCGATTTCCGCGAACTGCTGGCTCGGAAGGACATCGATGGCGTCCTGATCGTTACGCCTGACCATTGGCATGCTCCGATGGCCGTCGCTGCTGCTCAAGCCAAAAAGGACATCTACCTGGAAAAACCACTGACATACTCGATCACTGAAGGCCGGAAGCTGGTTAAAGCCGTGCGAAAAAACAAGCGAATCCTCCAGGTGGGCTCCCAGCAGAGGTCCTCCACGTATTTCCTGATGGCCTGCGAGATGACCCGCAACCAGCGTATCGGAAAGCTTCACACCATCCATGTCTGGCTGCCTCAAGATCAGGGCACCGGCAACGCGGAGCCAATGCCTGTTCCGAAAAACCTCGATTATGACTTCTGGCTGGGTCCAAAGCCTCAAGCAACGTTCACCGAGGACCGAGTGCATCCGCAGAGAAGCTACAGCCGGCCTGGATGGCTGCAGGTCGAAGAGTACTGCCGGGGCATGATCACCGGTTGGGGTTCCCATATGAACGATACTGCCCAGTGGGGGAACGGCACGGACGATACCGGTCCGGTCGAGATTGAGGCGAAGGCAGAGTTTCCAGACCGGGGCCTGTTCAACGTCCACACCACCTTTCGAGCTGAGGGAATGTATGCGAACGGTGTCCGTTTGATCATAGAGACTGGTAATCCGGCAGGAGTCCGATTCGAGGGCGACCGGGGTTTTGTATTCGTCCGGCGCGGAGCGATAGAACCCTCTGACCGTGAGCTCCTCCGAGAGAAAATCCGCGAAGATGAGATCAAACTCTACCGCAGTACCAACCACATGAAGGACTTCCTGGAGTGCATGCGTAGCCGGAAAGACCCTGTGGCACCGGTGGAAGCGGGACACCGCTCGAACTCCATCTGCGTGATAACCCACATCGCTATGAAGCTGGGCCGTAAGTTGCGGTGGGACCCTAAGGCTGAGCGTTTCATAAATGACGACGAGGCCAACCGTTGGCTAGACTATCCGCACCGCAAACCGTGGAAAATATAAACAGGAAAAGATTTTGATGATGGGTCGAATCGTATTGTCTATCTGGCTGTGTGTGATGCTGGCCACAGGTTCTCTGGCTAACCAGCCAGAGATCGAACTTCGCCGGGATGATGAATCCGGCCGGCTTCATATTCTCATCGGCGGCCAGGAGATTTTAGTCTACCAGTACATTCCCTGGCTCGACCTCCCTCACTATTTTCCGATGAACAGCCCTTCCGGAAAGAACATGCTGGTGCAGCAGACCGAGCCCTATCCTCATCACCGGGCATTCTGGTTTGCCGACACTGTCCGGTTGAACAAAGGAAGAGAAGTCAGCACATACAACGCGCTCTACTCCGGCCAGAAGATAGGTCAAAACGCGTACGGGCCGCCGTTCCGTGACCATATCCGCCATATCGGCTTCGACCAGTGTGAGGCAGAAGGCAGCCGGGCTGTGATCGAGATAGAACTGCTGTGGAAGATGGACGGCAACACTCCGGTGCTGGAGGAGCAGCGGCATCTGGTGGTCCATGCGTTGGGTAAGGGAGAATATCTGCTCGACATGACCTTCGTACTGACAGCCGCCTTTGGCGATGTGGAGTTTGTCAGCGACGATGTGCATTATGCCTGGCCATACCTCCGGCTCCACACAATATTCAGCGGTGAGAATGGCGGGACCATCACTTCTGACAACGGTGCTTCAGGACAGGAAGCCACGAACATGAAAGTCGCTCGCTGGATGGATTATTCCAATGCAGTCGAAGGGACAAGAGAAGGAGTTACGATATTCCAGTGGCCAGACGGCCAGGAGCATCGCTGGCTGACGCGCGAGTACGGCTGTTTTGGGCCGCGACGCCCGGATGGCCAGAGTGGAAAATCATTCACACTGAAGAAGGGTGAATCAATCAGTCAGCGCGTGGGCATTCTCGTCCACAAAGGCAATGTGAAGACCGGTCGAGTGGCTAAACGATATCAGCAATACATAAAAGGCAGATGGAAGTGATGAAACGGCGAGAATTTCTCTGTGCACTATCCTTCGCCACCGCTGCGCTAGGCCTTCCACCCTCGGTGTTTGCCGGGAGGAAGTCAATGGTCAAGATTGACCGCATCGACCTCTATCCCGTGCGCTATCCGATGACCGGTTATTTCAAGTTCTTCACAGGGCCGCATGGTTCAGCCGGTCGCGCCGCAGTTCTCGTGAAGATCACTGCGGACGACGGAACAGTCGGCTGGGGCCAAGCGCTGCCGATTGCCAAGTGGAGCTATGAAACGCTGGAAACAGCGACCGTGGTGTTGCGGGATTATTATGTGCCCGTATTGATCGGACGCGACCCGACGGATATCAAAGGCGCCCATGATGAAATGAGTAAAGCGATTGCCCCAGGATTTACGATTGGCATGCCCATCAGCCGTTCCGGAATCGACTTGGCGCTCCACGACTTGAGCGGTAAACTACAGGGCAAGTCACTGGCACAGATGTGGGGTATGCCGACCGGAGGACCGATCACTCTCAGTTGGACAGTTAACGTGACCAAAATCGATGATGTCGGACACGTCATGGATGAAGGTCAAAAACGTGGTTACCAGCACTTCAATATTAAGGTGGCCCCTGATCCGGACTTTGACGTTGCACTGGCGCGGGAGGTCCGGCGTCTGGCTCCGGAAACATTCCTCTGGGCTGACGCCAACGGCGGCTATGAACCAGATACAGCGTTGCGGGCAGCTCCCAAGCTGGCCGATGAGGGTGTGGATGTGCTCGAAGCGCCACTCCGGCCCAACCGCATCAGCGGATACCAGGCCCTCAAAAAACAGGGCGCTCTTCCTATCCTGATGGACGAAGGCGTGGTCTCACCCATTGACCTTGAGGAATTCATTAAACTCGGCATGCTTGACGGCGTGGCCATGAAACCCGCGCGCTGCGGGGGGCTAATGTCCAACAAGCGCCAGATCGAGCTCTGTCTGGAACACGAACTTATCTGGCTGGGCAGCGGCCTGACTGACCCGGACATATCGCTCGCTGCAACGCTCGGTCTTTATGGGGCCTACGGTTTGACAAAACCGGCTGCGCTCAACGGCCCACAGTTTCTCACAGCCGATGTCCTGAAAAAACCATTGCGCATCGAGAATGGTCTCGCCCATGTACCCGAGGGCCCGGGTTTGGGCATCGATGTCGATGAAGACAAGGTTGTCGAACTAATGAAACAAAGCGGCGGTGATAAATTGGTTAGAAACCGAACTCGCTTGATTGGAGTCTAACGATGAAGCTTACGGGCATCGCGATTCTAGCAATCAGCTTTATCTTTACAACCGCTTTGTCGCAGATGAAGCTTATCGAAGATTCAGAGAAGGGAACTCTGACGATTATAGACGGCCAGGCTGATGTTTTAACATACTGCTTTGGAGACCAGCTCCAGGAAGGTTGGGACTCGAGACACACGCGCTCATGCTTCATCCATCCGCTTTTTTCTCTGGACGGCAAGATACTCACCGATAATTTCCCCAAAGACCATCTGCATCACCATGGCGTGTTCTGGACTTGGCCGGTCGTCAAGACACGCGGTCAGGACACCCAGACCTGGCACTCCGTCACTCCCTCCCTGAGGCAGCATTTCGTCCGCTGGCTGGAGCGCAAGGTTGAGAAAGACGTAGCCACGCTCATTGTCGAGAATGTCTGGAAGTTGGATAGCAAAGAGGTTGTGGCTAAAGAGACTGTTCGCTTGCATGTGCACCCGGCGAATGATATTGGCCGGACAATTGATTTGGAGCTCAAAATTCAGGCCGTGGGTGGACCGCTCGAGCTGCAAGGGGCCCAAGACCAGAAAAAAGGCTATGGTGGATTGTGCGTCAGAGGCGCCCCGATGTTTAAAGGTTCTGCGTTAACCACGGACCAGGGCTTGTTGAAGAAAGACTCAACCAATGTGTCCTTCCACTGGGCGGATATGTCGACCGAAGAGCTTGGTGTTGCTATCTTTGTCTCACCCGATCATCCCGGCTATCCGACTACCTGGCTTATCCGCAACAGCTATGCAGGTATCCTCAATGCCTCCTGGCCAGGGCTCGAGTCCGTGGAACTTCAACCAGGCAAGCCAGTCACTCTCCGCTACCGGCTCTACGTCCATCGCGGTGACGCGACTGCTGGACGTGTTCGTCAAGCCTATGTGCAATATCTTTCCACGCTCCAACGGAAATAAACACTCAGGGCTTGCCATAAATGAAATCGATGGGCAGGACAGATTTTGATGGTGGATTTTGTTCTAGCAACAGTTCGAACTGGTTGCAGTTTTGTTCGTTTGCAGAAGTGAGTTCCGATTCTTGAATTTTTAATATAAAAAGTGCTTACTGGTCGACATTTTGAATCCAGATGAAATCAATCCCGATTCCAGGTTTTTCCACTTGCCGGTCTGCTCCTTCGAATTTTAGGGTTAATCTGTGCAATCCAGGTTCAAGTTCCATGGGCGGTAGAGTGAAATTTCGAAGAAGAGTGCGATAGGGTCGGTAGAGGTCAACAATTTCCTGCTCATTGGCCAAAGGTGTCGGTTTATTATCCACCAGAACAGATAATTTGCCTGATTCTGGCGTCAGGGCTGCGGCAAAATGGATTCGCTTTCTCCCTTTCTTGTTGATCCTGAATGTAAAGGTTTGTCTCTCTCCGACCTCTCGAGGGTTCCAGACAACCAGTTTTCCCCCGGCCCATAATCTTCCTCTTTCATATCCAGTTCTCAGCCAGCTTTGGACGATTTCCTCTGCATCGTAAAAAACAGAATTCCGAGCCCCCATCCTGGCTGCTGGCTTCCAGTTTTCAGGTAGCTCAAGGTGGCGGAGGTCTTCGGGCATGATTGCCAGATGATCGTCTGTCAAGCCAGGTCGTGCGTAGTGATAGCCGATTCGAGAATAGGAAAGTTCCGGGGTGCGTTCATGGCTTTTCAGTTCCATGAAAAAACGGATAGTTTTCTGGAAGGGAAGGGGGTCCAGAATATGCCAGCGGAAATTGGTCACAAACCCTCTGTTTCCTGGCCCATCATTGCGCGGCTGTCCGCAGTAGGGAAAGGTAAATATATCCGGAGAGGACCACGAATAGTTGTAGTAATCTTCAGAACCCGTGCCAAAAGTAGAAGGGATTGTATCATCGTCTATAAAGATTTTTTCATCGCCTTCTCCCCACCAGCTTCCATAAGGAGTGGGCACATTGTTGGGATTGAGAAGATAGGAAGTTGTTCCGACATAAAGTCCTTGTCCATGGGCAATCAGAAAGGGAAGGTCCTGGACCGCTTCGTTTGAGGCAATCAGGCTGTGGTTGACACGCCATCGGGCACGGAAATGCATGGAACGATTTTCATCCCAATTGTAATCCATGAGCAATGTGGAACCTTCTACGCGAACGGGCTGATCACTCAGGTTTTCGATCCTTATCTTGCATGATTTTTGGAATGGCATGACATACCGGCAAATCATTGTGCCATCGGGCTGGACGGTGAACGGAAGGGATTGATAGGGATTGATTCCCGGAGCGGCTCCGAAAAAGTCACCGATGGGTGCCTGGACCTGTCCCCAGGGATGGTCATCACAGAGGATATGGAGAACTGTCTGGCGGAGAGCTTTGTCCATATCTCTGGCCCTGACTTTTATGGTGAAGGTTTCTATGGCTCGGGGGCCTTTAAGAGAGAGAATTTCGAGCTGCTGAGAGGAATTCAGGGTGGATCGAAAAGGGATAGCGGATTCATTTGAATGAAGTTCCAGATGTTTGTCAGGATCAGAAAGTGCTGTCATAACTCGCTCAATCACATCCTTATACAAAATCAGGTCTCCTAGGGAAAAGGAGGTAACCTTTGTTCCTTGCTCGTACAAACGCACCCCAACTTGATAAAAATGGATAGTCTGCAGGTCACCGATCCAGACCAGCCGCATTCTCTTGGCAAAAGGAATGGGCGCATAGGTGGAATCGCGCTGGTAGATAGTTTTTTCAAGGAGATCTCCATTCAGATTTTCGGCTTGAGCGAAACTGTCATAGAGACGGTGGAAAAAATCAATCGCGGGGCCTTCAAACAACGGGGAGGAGTTCCCGTCGATAAAAAGCTGGATGGTTCCTGAAATGGCGGCGCTCCATAAACGCACAATCGCGCCAGGCCCCTTGATATCTGCGATCAGGTATTCTCCGATGCCCTCTTCATTCGGTTCCTTGATGACTTCTTCAAAGTTGGGAATGGGTTCTTTGCCGAATCCATCTGAATTGGCAAACCAGTCTGGACCCCCTGGCAGGTTGCTGCGGCGGTCAAATGAGGAGTACTGCACTGTTCGATAAGATGGAGAGGGGAAATAAGTCAGATTAACCATATCAATCATCTCTTCGAAAAGGGTTCCTGTGGTTATCGATTTATTGCTGAACGTGCCTGTCCCACAGGAGATTGAGAAGAGAAGAAAGAGAATAAAAGAGATAAAAAGACATTTCTTTTGCATTGGAATCCTCCGATTAGTCAGGGTATTATTCATCTTCACCCATTGAACATTTGTCACTCGGGAAGCTTTTCCTAATTTATCTTTTTTTGGATTTTTTCGCAATCAGTCTGATAGAAAAGTAAAAAATGTGGAAGGTTGTCACAGAGTGTGTTATGGCACATTTTTGTAATTTATTTGGAGTAAACTAAATTCTGTTTATACAGGAGGCCGGACTGATTTTGTGTTGACTGGATTGATGAAAAGAGTTAAATTTTATAGCCATTCGGGAATAGCCATTTATCGTCTATTGTTTAAAGAAAATATCTCTTGAGAGGAGGATTGAGAATGAGAAAAAGAATTGTCAGAACTCTTTGTTTTTTAATTATTCTGTCCTTTCTGTTCACGCCCCTTTCAGCCAAGAAGAAAACCCCAGAAGCCTATTTGAAGGGTCTCGATAAATTCATCACAGAAAGGATGGAGGAGTGGAATGTTCCTGGACTGGCGCTTTCTGTAATCCAGGATGGAAGGCTCATTTATTCCAAAGGATTTGGCTCCCGGGACGTCGAACAAAACTTGCCGGTCACACCGCAGACACTCTTTGCCATCGGATCATGCACAAAAGCCTTTACGGCTGTAACGATGGGGATGCTGGTAGATGAGGGACAGTTGGAATGGGACAGGCCTCTAAGAGAATATCTTCCCACGTTTAAACTCAAAGATTCGTTCGCTACAGAGAGGATGACTCCCAGGGATCTGGTCTGCCATCGGTCCGGGCTACCCCGTCATGATTCGATGTGGTACAACTCCTCTGCCTCTCGAAAGGAACTCTTCGACCGTCTGCAGTATCTTGAGCCGAGCAAGGATTTCCGGACCACCTACCAGTACCAGAACTTGATGTTCATGACTGCCGGCTACCTGGTTGGCCAGATTGCAGGAACGAGCTGGGAGAGATTTGTCCGGAACCGTATTTTTATGCCGTTGGGCATGACCAACAGCAATTTTTCAGTCAATGATTCCCAGAAAGCTTTGGATTTTGCTCTTCCTTACAGGGAAAAGGATAACAAGATCATACAGATTCCGTTCCGGAACATCGATACTGTCGGTCCTGCGGGCTCGATCAATTCCAATGTCACAGATATGGCGAACTGGATTCTGCTCAATCTCAGCAAAGGAAAAATTGGCGACCAACAGGTCGTCTCTGAATCAAGCTTAAAGGAAATACATTCTCCCCAAATGATCAGTTCCAAATCCTATAGATATGATGAGTCGTTCTACTCGATGTATGGGATGGGCTGGGGAATCACCTCATATAGAGGGCATCTCAGGCTTTCTCATGGCGGAGGCATCGACGGATTCACGGCCCAAGTTGTCCTTCTACCCAGAGATAATATCGGAATGGTCATCCTCACCAATAGGAGTGGCACTGTCCTCCCATCCATCATTTCTAATAATGTGGCTGACCGTTTGCTCGGGCTCGATGAAGTCGATTGGAACAGCCGGATCAAGAAGCAGGTTGAGGAAGGAGAAAAAGAGGACGAGAAAGCAAAAAAGGAGAAGGACAAAGACCGCAAATTGAACACCAAGCCGTCTCATCCCCTGGAGGATTACGCTGGAGACTATGAGCATCCCGGTTATGGCGTGATCTCTTTTGTGATAAAAAATGACCAGATGAATGCCGAGTACAATTCTATCCCTTACACCGCGAGTCACTACCATTATGATGTCTTCGAGATCAATAATGAGATGATGGATGAAGCCCTTAAAGTTTCCTTTTTTACTGATCTTAAAGGCAACATCAGAAGTCTCTCCGTCCAACTTGAAGACGCTGTTGAGCCGATTGTGTTTACCAAGATGCCCGAGAAGGCCATGATGGAGAAAAGCTTCCTCGAGAAATTCACTGGAGAGTATGTGATCGGAGAAGAGAAATCAACTGTTTTTCTGAAAGGGGAAAAGACTCTCTATCTCTTTGTTCCCGGCCAGCCAGAATATGAACTGGTGCCTTACAAAGGCACGACATTCAATTTCAAGACGCTCTCCGGCTTCAGCATTGAATTCATCATGGATGAATCCGGGAAAGTCACAGAAGCCAAAATCACTCAGCCCAACGGAGTATTCACAGCCAAAAAAATTAAATAACGGTTTGGGGACGTTCCCCAAGGTACCACCTTAGCTTGTAGAAAAAGGGGATAGGCCCCTTTTTTAAAGGGAACGTCCTCAATTTCACAGATTGAAAAATGGATAAAGACACAAAAGTAATCAACATCGTCCTAATGGGATTCGGGAACGTTGGCCAGGCGTTTCTTCGAGTGTTGAAAGAGAAAAGTGAATTGTGCCGGACGCATTATGGTTTGGACCTCCGTGTACTCTCAGTGTTTAGAAGCTCGGGTGCATTTTTTTCTTCTCAGCCCATGGAGATTGACAAGATTCTTGAGTATTCGACTTCTTCTCAGAAAAGTCCTGATTGGAAGCCAGATCTGACACTCACATCAGTGCTCGAATCTCTCGAGCCAGGGGTGCTTGTCGAATGCACTCCTTTTGGCAGCAAAAGCGGGGAGCCAGGCCTCAGTCATATCCGAGATGCATTGGAACGTGGATGGCATGTCGTCACAGCCAACAAGAGTCCCCTTGTTGTCGATTTTCAAGGGCTGTTCGAGAAAGCCAGAAAAAGTCATGTGGAATTAAAATTCAGCGGAGCTACGGCGGCGGCGCTACCGACTGCGGATGTGGCTCTCTTTTCTTTGGCGGGGACTGAGATATCCAGGATAGAAGGAATCCTCAACGGAACAACAAACCACATCTTGACACGGATCAAAGAGGGAGCGAACTACGATAAGGCGCTGGCGGAGGCCCAAGCCAAAGGAATCGCCGAGACCGATCCATCACTCGATGTCAGCGGATGGGATACGGCTTCGAAGATTTTAATAATAACGAATGCAGTCCTGAAAACAAATTTCTCTTTGGAGGATGTGAGAATACAGGGAATCGAGTCGATTCCACCCAAGCTCCTGAATCAAGGGAGAGCAAAAGACAAGGCTCTGAAATTGTTAGGTAAACTGTGGAGAAAAGCCGGAGAGTATCAGCTGGAAGTGGTTTTGACTGTCATTGATAACTCCCATCCTCTTTTTGGTGTGGATGGGACAAACAAAGGCATCGTTTTTTTCACAGACACGATGAATTCAATAACTGTTCTAGGGGGAAGATCAGACCCCAAAGGAACAGGAGCTGCACTTTTAAAAGATATCATCAATATTTATCAAAAGTAGAAAAAAAGGACAGGCCCCTTTTTTCGGGACTGTCCCTTCGGATCAGGTCTTATCTGGATGTGAAACTTTGAGCGTGATTCTAGTCCTGTCGCATCGATCCTGACAAGGCCTGACCCCATATTCTTTTAAAAAAAGGGGCCTGTCCCCTTTTCCTATTTTGGGGAACGTCCCCTTTTTGCTATCTTGCGCTGGCAGGCTTTTTTTGATAATTTAATCATTCTCTATCTTTACGCATCGGATGCAGAGGCAGGAGTGGAGAGGTGTCCGAGTGGCTTAAGGAGCACGCTTGGAAAGCGTGTGTGCGGCTAGATGCCGTACCGTGGGTTCGAATCCCACCCTCTCCGCCAGAGCAATCAATTTGAACCTTTGTATTTATCGTCCAAAAGTGCGAGGGTTTGAATTTCCTGACTAACGAGATCAATAAGCCGAGGTTTTCGCTTTTTTGGTTGATAAATATTGTTCATTTTTTATCTCTTTTCAGGATATTGAAAAAGTAGAGTCTAAAAATATTGGTTGGAGAGGATTATGGATCGTTGGAAGAAAAATATTAGTCAAATTTAATTCACAACAGATTATAAATAATTCAGGTTTAATATCCAAACCTTGGATTCACAATATTCTGATACTTTGACCCGAATGAATATCTGAATCCGAAAGATATAAAATAACTGTACCTGGTCTCAAGTCGTGTGCGTTTTAAAAGGACTTCTTCGACAGTCAGGTCTCCTTTTTTTAGATATATTTGGTTGTGTATTAAATTGACGACTGTAAGCGCATTTATTGAAAATCCTTTGAACAACCTGAAATCGAAAATATTCACCCACTCAAAATTGTTTTTACTAAAATCCTGGATATAAAACGATCCGCTTATTACATTTATAACATTACCCCATTTTCCCCGAATGACATTGGCGGCAGACATATACATTTTGCTCAGGAATTCCGATGTCTTGTTATAAATGGTTTCTTCGTAGTAATCATTATGATTTAAACTGATACCGATACGAATCGGAAATTGTCTTCTGGAAAATTCCGAATACGGGTAAAGGTTATATTCAATTGTAGGAGATAATTCTACCGACAATTTGTTATTGTACCGCACATCTTTGTTTATATTCCCATTTACACCGATTGCCCAGTGCTCTCCCATTTTTCTCGCTAGCATGCTTCTAGCACGCAGTCTTCTCCGGATATCCTTTATTGTATTCTCTTCATATTCGTACCTGTTTTCATCATAATCAAAGCTGAAATACGAAGTAAACTTCCATTTCTCAGTAATCTTGCTGGCTGATAATCTTATACCAAAATCATATCCTTTTTCGCTCTCTTCTACGTCAATCTCAGCATCAAATCCTATGCTGAAGACCCACTTTTTCCATTTATCAATTTCAGGGATTATTTTTCTTTCAGAAGGTTTATACAAAAAGGATATTTCACTTATTGTGGGAGTCGTGGCAACATACCTCATCAATCCCTGTTTGATGACCTTTATCAGCCCGCGTCTGTATATTTCATACGTATCGGTCCTGTTTCTAATAAATTTCAAAGTGTCGTCTATTCCTTTGTAGTTATTCTGTCCCTGGTAAGATATCAAATATTCAGTCCCCCCGCTTCCGGTTGACTGGCCTGTAATAAGAATATAGACATCGGCCATTCGAGGGTCCCTCACATAGTTTATAAACCGGATTTCTCTTTTCATATAATCCCGGCTGATACCGCCTTCGACAAAAACTTTAAGCGCCTTTTTCTGTACATCTTCCTCTGTTTTGTCTTTCATCTGTTCCTGGCACGGTGAGGGCAATTGTACACTTAAAAGCAGCACCAAAAACCATACAGCACAATTGACCTTATGAAAGACTTTCCCCGGATTGTTCCTAAAACTGAGGCGCTGAAAAAAATTCAACAGGATGATGTTTTTAATACTCTTTTTATGTAATGTCATTGTTGTTTCCTTTGGCATTTAATTCCCAAAAATGGGATTGGTCACTTTGCTTCTCAGTGAGCCGAATGAATAGCCGAACCCAAATTCAAGACTATAATCCCAGCGGGTTTCGAGCCGTTTTCTGCGCAGCAAGACTTCTTCCAATGATGCTCCTTCTCTAGCTAAAAATATCTGGTCATGGATCATTGAAACCCGCCATTCAATATCAAATGTCAACCGTTTAAATACCCGAACGTCAATTTCAAAATGCCATGTTAACCTGTTCTTGGCAAAATCTTTCAGATCTTTCAGGTATACAGATCCTGTAAGAGAGGATTCTATGCTGCCCCATGTTTTAATAATTTCCACATCAGCCGTTAAGGAGGTCTGGATCAGTCCCTCATCCATTTTTCCGTATATAGTCTCTTCCCAGTAATTTCTGTAAACATATCCCAGCCTGTATAAGAAGGTAATAGACCTTTTTTCAGATTCGATATAGGGAAAAATACTGTATTCAACCGCCGGTGCTAGCTCGAGTGAAAACTTATTATTGTAATATGTGTACTGGTTTGCTTGACAGAAAGCACCTATGGACCAGTGGTCACCCAAGCTCTTTACGAGCAGTCCGTCAAAATTGTAATCCCGGGTAATATCCTTGTACGATAGACCGATCTCTTCCATCTCAAAATTGTTTTCACTATAGTGGGTATGCACATTCGCTCTCATTTTCCATTCATCGGTAATTCTTCGCGCAGTAAATCCTCCGCTGAGATTGTGACCTTTCAGGGATTTTTCTCTGTTTAGACCAAAATGAAAATTCAAACTGAAAAGCCAGTAATTCCATTTATCTTTAACAGCTGCAACCTGTTCTTTGGTATGGGAGTATTGGATCGAGATGTTTTCACCAACAGGTGTATGTGCCGCATATTTTATTAATCCAGCTTCCAGGATTGTCGCTAGAGTTTGTTTTGTATTCTCCTCGGTTTCTCCCGGCTGTGGAACGTGACTCAATTCATCACTGATCCCATCAAGCCCTTTTCGACCCGAATAGGTAATAATAAATTTCTTCTTTCCGTCGACTGTAGATTTTTCTTCAATTTTCACTTCAACCAGAGCCAAGTCCTTTTCACTAACAAAGAGAGCGAAATCGATCTTTTTACTTAAAAATGAAACATCGGTAAACCCACTCACATAGACGTTGAGTTTCTGGCTCTCCATGTCAGATGTTGAGCCATTATTTTCTTGTGAATACAGCACAGAAAAAAATAAGGAGAGTATCAGCAGAAACAAGAAAAGAGACCGGAGCGTTCTGAATATAAACATATAACATTCCTTTCTTCTTTTAAGATTAAGAAATAAATTGAAGCACATGTTTTTTATATGTGTAAAGTACTTATAGTCATTAAGACTCTTAAAGGTTAAAAATGGTTGTCATTAATTAAAAATATCGCGCATGCCTTCCCTATGCTGAGCAGAGATTATCCGCAAGCTCTATGAAGCCAATTCACTGGTATGCATAGAATGTCACAGACAAATAAAGGGCATCGGATTTCTAATCTGTCGCCCTAATGATTTTTTTATATGGTATCCCTATTATTTTCAGATAATTAATAATCATATTTTCAATTAATATAGGACTTTTGTGATCAAAATGTGATCCCCCATCTAAGGTTTTAATAACATTAATTTATTATTTTTTATTTACAAGCATTTATAACAGTTTTTATAATGATATTTAGGCTTTTAGCTATTTCTTGATATGACATTCCCAGCAAACGCAGTTCTTTTGCTTTTTGGGAATGTTTCTGATACAAATAAACGCGACGGACAGGGCAGATTTTGATTTGAGCTGTTATTTCAGCAGAGGTTCAAATTGGTTGCAACAGCTTCCGCTATTATCTTCTTGATGAAAAAAATCTGAAAATACGCAGAGCATAAAGGAGAGGATATGGATACCAAAGATTTCATTGTTTTGGAAGATCTATACGGAGCCCATAATTATCATCCTTTGGATATCGTTATCACAAGGGGAAAGGGCATTTGGGTTTGGGATGTGGAAGGGGATAAATATCTTGATTTCTTGAGTGCCTATTCTGCGGTCAATCACGGCCACTGCCATCCCCGCATCCTCAAAGCCTTAGAAGCCCAGGCCCGGAAATTGACTCTGACATCCCGGGCCTTTCGCAATGACCAATGGCCGCTGCTGGCCAAAGAGCTGTGTGAATTAACTGGGTATGAGATGGCTCTCCCCATGAATTCCGGCGCCGAAGCAGTGGAAACAGCGATAAAGACAGCCCGCAAATGGGCTTATCAGAAAAAGGGAATTCCGCAGGACAGGGCTGAAATCATCGGCTGTTCTGACAATTTTCATGGACGAACAATAACCCTTGTGAGTGTATCCACCGAGCCTCTCTACAGGAAGGATTTTGGCCCGTTCACTCCAGGATTCGTTATTGTGCCCTACGGTGATCCTGACGCGCTCGAGGCGGCGATAAATCCCAACACGGCGGCTTTCTTGGTCGAGCCTATTCAAGCGGAAGCCGGCATTAATATTCCACCCGAAGGTTATTTGAAAAAGGCCAAAGAGATATGCGAGAAGCACAACATTTTGTTCATTGCTGATGAGATCCAGACTGGGCTCGGACGGACTGGTAAGCTCCTTGGTTGTGACCATGAAGGAGTGAAGCCGGATCTACTCGTTATCGGAAAATCCCTGGGCGGCGGCTGCTACGCCATATCCGCAGTGCTATCTCCACGAACCATCTTAGGCCTTTTCAAGCCAGGTGAACACGGATCGACTTTTGGAGCCAATCCACTGGCCTGCGCGGCGGCTCGTGAAGCGTTGAGCGTCCTTGTTGAAGAAGAGATGGTCAAGAATTCGGCTGAACAGGGAGAGTATTTTCTGGAAAAACTGAAGACTCTCAAAAGCAGGCATATCGCGGAAGTCAGGGGAAAAGGATTGCTCATAGGGATCGAATTAGTGCCAGAGGCAGGAGGTGCGAGGCGCTTTTGCGAAGCCCTGAAGGAAGAAGGGCTTCTCTGCAAAGAAACCCATGAGCATGTTATTCGCTTTGCCCCTCCTTTGATCATCAAACAGAAGGATCTCAACTGGGCCTTAAGGCGGATTCAACAGATCTTCAAGAAGATCAAGTAAAAAGCCTCTATTCTGATTCGGGATTCAAATTAGATGAGAAACTCATGCCACAATCAGTTCCTCATGATGAAAAGAAAATTATTTCCCAGGATAAGAAACGCTTCACTATCCCGTTCTTTTGTTTTTGCTGTCATGTCCTGGACATCTCACATGCGGGTCATTGCGAGCGGAGCGTGGCAATCTCATAAAAAAGATTAAATAACAGAACACCATCTCCCCACGGATAAAACGAAAAAGATGAGAAGAAAAGACAGAGAGATCAAGGATAAGACTGAGATAGAGAGAATCATCAAAAAAGCTCTTGTTTGCCGCGTGGCTCTTTCCGACGGGGATTCTCCCTATGTTTTTCCAGTGTGTTTCGGATTTAAGGACGGATGCCTGTATTTTCATTCGGCTCAGGAAGGGAGAAAGATTGAAATCCTGAGAAAGAATAATAAGGTTTGTTTTGAGATGGACATCGATACAGAGTTGGTCGAGGGAGAAAAAGGATGTGAGTGGGGAATCAAGTATTCAAGTATTATTGGATTCGGGACGGCCTCGTTTGTGAAGGACGCTGAAGAGATGAAGAAAGCTTTAGGCATTTTACTCGAGCATTATTCGGATAAGAAGTATGAATTCTCGGAGCACTCTTTGAAACAGGTGACGGTTGTCAAAATACAGGTTAAAAGCCTGACAGGGAAGAGCTCTGTTCTGGGGGGTTGAAAAAAAAGCTCAAGTTTTGTATCATATTACTATCTTGGTAAGCGAGGGTTAATCATGAAAAAACACATTCTATTTATTTTTCTCGGTTTATTTTTAGCAACAAGCTGCCAGCTTTACTTCCCTCCTCCCATAGAAGCCCCGCCACCTGTCGAGACATATCCTGTGGAGCCAGTTCCCGAACCTGCCGTTGGACTGGATGTTTCCTATTTCTATGACTCCCTTTCTCCCTATGGAGTTTGGGTGTATCATCCTGTCCACAGGTATGTGTGGGCTCCCTCCGGCATGTCCCTCAGATGGCGTCCGTACACACGGGGTCAGTGGGTCTGGACAGACTATGGCTGGACCTGGAGTTCTCATTTTGCCTGGGGATGGGGACCTTTTCATTACGGACGTTGGGGTTGGGAAGCAGACCTCGGCTGGTATTGGGTACCTGGAACAGTATGGGGTCCGTGCTGGGTCACATGGCGTCACAGCGACTTCTACATTGGATGGGCTCCTCTCCCGCCAGGAGTCCGTTTTGTTCCTGGAGTCGGAATCAGAAACGTCAATGTTAGAATTCCTGGAAGATACTGGGTTTTTGTCAATGGACCTAATTTCCTGCATCCTTCTCTCAACCGGTATGTGTTTCCGTATGAGCGGAACGTGACCATAATCAATTACACAGTCCACCAGACGAATATCATTATCCGGAATAACAAAGTGTACAGTGAAGGAATCGGGTATGAACGAGCCCAAAGGATCACAAAAAAGAATATCACCAAGCACGCTCTCAAGGATGCGCGGAAAGCCGATAAGAGCAGGGTTACGCCCGGAACGGTTGAGGTGTTCAAGCCGAACATCAAGAGAAATGAGTTGGCCAAGCCGAAGAACACTGTGAGAAGAGAAGATGCCAAGTCAAAAATCACGGAGACCAGGACAACGGCTGGAAGGACGATCAAAAAAGTGACTCCTGCAACAAAGACAGAGAGTTTGAAAGATGCTCAGAAGCGAGAGATCCAGTTGATAGAGAAAAGCCAGCAAAAAGAGATGCAAGATCTCGAGCGGAAGAAACAGGAAAAAATAAGAACTGTTCGAACACAAACAGAGAAGGCTAAGGCTGAAAAAGAGTACAAAGCAAAAGCCAGTCAACTGAAGAAAAGCCATGAAACGGAAAAAACCCAGATAAAGAAGAGACACGAAAAAGAAAAAGAAGTAGAGAAAAAAGAGAAAGAGAAGAAAGAAGGGACCAAAAAGAAGGTCAAGAAAAAAATTAAGAAATAGCGCGCTTCAATTTTTTAGGCGGAATATTTTTTAGCGATATCCTCAGGGATGAGTTCAGGTCTTCCTGTTCGTGCATTAATGAGGACATAGACGAATTCACCTTCTGTAGCCAGTTTTTCCGTTTCCTTTTTCAAGATTTGGAAACGCACTTTTACACTCTTTTGTCCAGTTTCCTCTATCCAAGTCCTGACGACAATCGATTCTCCGAGGAATAAAGGTTTATGGAAATCAATGGAGGCGGATTTGGTTGTCCAGGAAAGGCCTCTTTTAAAAAATTCTTCCATGGGCATCTTATAACATCTCCTCATCTGGTCCCACCGGGCGTACAGCACATAGTCGAAGTAAACGGATTGATGGACATGCCCGTTGATATCGACTTCATGCGGTCTCACGGATATTTCTGTATCAAACTTTTTGTGCATTTTTTCTCCTTTTGTTGAGGATTCTCAATATGATAAAAATCTGCCCCACGAGGATGATGATTCCCCCAAGAATCGTTCGCAACGAAGGAATTTCTCGGAGGAAGAGAAAGGCAAAGATAATCCCGTAGACCGGCTCAAGGAAATGAATAAGGCTTGCGGTTTGAGCTTTTATGTGTTTCATTCCTTTGATAAAGAGAGTATGAGAACCTGCAGTACAGAACACGCCGAGAACGATAAGAAGAAGAAGGTTTTTCGTGTTCAATGAAGGTTCAAGGATAAAGAAGAAGGGGAGGAGAAACAGAGTTGCGAAAAAATCCTGGTAAAAAGCGATGAGCATACTCGAAAACTGAAGAGTCAACTTTCTGTTCAAGATAGTGAGTATGGCAAAAGTCAAACCTGCCAGCAGTCCCCAGAGGACGCCCACAAAGGTCGAATTGTCCAGGTTGAAGCGAGGAATGATCAGGAATACTCCCGAAAGACAGAACAGCGAGAAAATGATGTTGACTTTGATGATTCTTTCTTTGAAGAAGAGAGGCTCCAGAAAGGTTGTGAACACAGGATAGGAGGAAAAGGAAAGAAGGCCGATGGCGACTGTTGATACCTGGATGGATTGGAAGAAAGCCACCCAATGGACCGAGAGGATGAATCCGAGGAAGAGGAGATAGCTGGCATTTTTTCCCTGAGGGATTCTCATACTTTGTTTAGAGAGCCAGAGAATAAGAGCGAGCGTCAGACTGGCAAAAAATACTCGCCCCAGGACAATGATAAAAGGAGAGAGAGCAATCCATTTTCCGAATAAGCCGGCTAATCCAAAAAGCAGTACCGCAAGATGGATCTCAAGAAGACTCGACTGTTTATTCATGCCAGTGATTACACCTTGCTGTAGTTTGTCTCGTTCTTGGATTTCCGGAGCCTGTTTTCTTCCTATTTTTTGTGACGAAAGCTACGAGTCAAACTAAAATATTTTTTTTGAATTAAGAGTAAATTATGATACTATATCCTTTAAAAAAGGAATTCAATTTCCTAACCTGGCTACAAACACCTATCGAAAATGACCTATTTGATTTATGCTCGCAAGTACAGGCCTAAAACTTTCGAGGAGATGATCGGCCAAAAACCCATCGTTCAGACTCTTCAGAATGCTATCAAAAACGACAGGGTCGCTCAAGCGTATATTTTTTCCGGTATGAGGGGCGTAGGAAAAACAACCGCCGCTCGAGTCCTGGCTAAAGCTCTCAATTGCCAGAAGGGACCGACACCTACACCATGCAATAAATGCGAATTTTGTCGAGAAATCAACGAAGACCGTTCAGTGGATGTTCTCGAGATAGACGGGGCATCGAACCGGGGAATCGATGAGGTGAGGTCTCTCCGTGAAGGAGTCAAGTATAAACCCATCCACAGTCGGTACAAGGTCATCATTATTGATGAAGTTCACATGCTTACCCGTGAAGCCTTCAATGCCCTTCTGAAAACTCTAGAAGAGCCTCCCCCACACACTGTTTTCATCTTCGCCACGACTGAATTCCATAAAGTTCCGGCAACCATCGTGTCCCGGTGCCAGCATTTTGAATTCAAGAAGATCTCTCAAAAAGACATCATCAAGCATTTACTGGAAATCGCAAAGAACGAAAAAATAGAAGTATCCTCTAACGGTCTCGATCTCATAGCTGAGGCCGCAGATGGCAGCCTGAGGGATGCCCAGAGCTTGCTGGATAAAGCCGTCGCTTTCTCAGGGGAGATCATCAGAGATGAGGATTTGAAAGAAGTCCTGGGAACCATCAGCCGAGAGATTCTTTTTGCTTTCTCGGAAGCGGTCCTGGGAGAAAAGCCAGATGAGATTTTCAGCCTTGTAGAGAAGGTTATTGAATACGGTTATGACCTTAGATTCTTTTATAAAGAACTGATTCAGCATTTTAGAAACCTCCTTCTGGTTAAATCGATCCAGAATCCTCAGGATTTACTGCCTTTGAATGAGGAAGAAATCAATGATTTGAAGAAAGAAGCCGAGAAAGCATCTAAAGAAGAAATACTCCGGTATCTCGTTGTCCTCCAGCAGGGAGAGCAGGAGTTGAAATTTTCTTCCCATCCGAGAATATATTTAGAGGTTTTTCTGGTCAAGCTGTGTCATTTTAAACAAATTGCTGACTTAAAAGATATCATGAAGGACATTGAGGACCTCAAGAAAGAGATAAAGGCTCCTTCAGGGAAACACATTCCTAAGAGCACAGCTCCGGGCCCGAATCAAACTAGAGACATATCAGACTCTAATCGCGACCTACCAGACTCAAAGAGCCCGGCTCCCAAGATGGACGAAGGGTTGTCTCCTCCCAGCGGAGAAGACAAGGGAAAAAGGGAAAGAGAGCTGGATATAGCCCTGAAAGATCCTTCAGTTAAATCCTTTATGAATACCTTCAAAGCCCGGGTGCTATCAGTCAAACCCATAGAAAGGGCAGAAAAAAAAGAATGAAATATTGCCTTTCTGGCTTATAAGGAGATAAAAAATGAAAGGTGTGGCGAATTTACAAAAAATGCTCAAAGCCGCCAAAGAAATGCAGGAAAAACTCCAGAAAGAATTAACAGAGATGAAAGTGGAAGGGTCGAGTGGAGGAGGCATGGTGACCGTGACTCTAGATGGTCAGAAGAACCTGATTTCCATCCGTATTGATCCTGAAGTCGTGAATAAAGATGATGTCGAAATGCTCCAGGATTTGATTCTGGCTGCGTTCAATGATGCGGGAACCAAGGTTGATGAGGAGATCTCTCAGAAAATGGGGAGTCTCGGATTAGGTGGAAAAATTCCGGGTCTTTTCTGATGCTTGAACAAACACATCCTCTGAATCGTCTCATCGAAGAACTGAGAAAAATTCCTGGCATCGGCGCCAAAACGGCGCAAAGAATTGCCTTTTATCTAACAACCCTTCCCCAGGAAGAGGTAGAAAGCTTATCAGCCGCCATAAAAGAAGCCAAGCAGAACACGTTTTACTGTTCAGTGTGCAACAGCATGACACATGTAGATCCCTGTCAGTATTGCTCTGATAAGAATAGGAGTGATGAAATCTTGTGTATCGTCGAAGAGCCGTTCAACATTTCTTCAATAGAGAAAACAGGGATTTACAGCGGAAGGTACCATGTCCTTCTCGGAACCCTCTCCCCCTTAAAGGGAGTCGGGCCGGATGAGCTCAAAACAGAGATGCTGGTGAAACGAATAAAAAAAGGAGGTTTCAAAGAGATAATAATCGCCACCAATCCCACAGTGGAAGGGGAGTCAACCGCTCATTATGTGGCAGGAATTCTTAAAGATTTCAGCATCAAAATGACAAGACTCGCCATGGGTTTACCTGTGGGCTCAGATATTGATTATGCGGACCAGGTCACGATCAAGAAAGCGTTAGAAGGAAGGACAGAGATTAAAGAATAGATTTCAGGATTTTCCCTCAGATCTCTGAATAATTAGAGCGAATAGTGAAGGAAAAAAAGTGACAAATCGAGAGATTGATGTTTGATTTCTTATATGCACCTGGATATTCAAGTCACAACAGACCTCCACCCAGAGAAAGCAAGGGAATTCTATCGGGAAAAATGATTTTGATTTATATGTGAGGAGGTTCCATGAAAGAGACGATTGAAATTCGGTGGCACGGCCGTGCGGGTCAGGGAGTTGTCACGGCTGCGGCGACTTTAGCAGATGTGCTCTCTTCTGAAAAAGAATTGCATGTTCAAGCTTTTCCAGAATTCGGAGCAGAAAAGCGAGGAGCTCCCATCTTGGCTTTTAACCGAATCAGTAAAAAGCCTATTCGCTCCCACAGCCAGGTCTACTATCCAGATATTATTATCGTCACCGATCCTTCCCTGTTGGGAATGGTCGACATAACCAGTGGAGCGAAGGACGATGCAATTTTCATAATGAATACGACTTTTGAAGTATCGCTCATCCGCGAGAGGCTTTCTCTTGGAGAAAAGAAAATCTATTTTTTAGACGCCTACACTATCGCCTCGGATGAGCTGGGTCGGGCCATACCTAATGTTCCCATGGTTACGGCCCTGGTTAAAGTCACTGAACTTATCGATTTAAAAAAGTTTAAGGAGAAGATCAAGGTTTCTCTGGCCAAAAAGTTACGGCCCGAGGTCGTGGAGATGAACATGAAGACCATTGACAGGGCTTTCAAGGAGGTGAAAGAAGGATGAGTAAAGAGAGCTGGAAAGAATTAACCATCGGCACCATTAATCTTGACGCCGGGAATTCAGTGAAAAACTTGACCGGAACATGGCGTTCAGGTCAGAAACCTGAGTTTCTCGAGGAGCACTGCATTCAGTGCTTTTTTTGCTGGCTTTACTGTCCTCATTTCGCCATCCTGGTCGAAGACGGAGAAGTGAAGGGCATCAATTATGACTACTGCACTGGGTGCGGAATGTGTTCTGTGGAATGCCCGTCCAAAGAGAAAGCCATTGTCATGGTTAAAGAAGAAATCGAGCTGGCAGGAGGGAGCGACAAATGAGTGTACTCAAGACACTAAACGGTAACCAGACAATCGCAGAGGCAGCCAGGCAGATCGATCCGGATGTGGTTGCGGCCTATCCCATCACGCCATCCACAGCTATTGTTGAGACCATCGCTCAATTCAGAGCCGATGGCCTGATTAGCGGAGAATTCGTCTGTCCGGAGAGTGAACACAGTGCCATGAGTGTCTGCATCGGAGCTGCTTCGGCAGGAGGACGGGTCATGACAGCGACTGCCTCTCAGGGATTGGCTCTGATGTGGGAGATGCTCTACATTGCAGCCGGATTGAGGCTTCCGATTATTGCGGCCATCGCCAACCGTTCTTTGAGTGCTCCGATTAATATCCACGGTGACCACAGCGACACCATGGGTGCCAGAGATGCTGGGTGGATACAGATCTATTCGGAAGGCTGTCAGGAAGCGTATGACAATTTCATCCAGGCTTTCCGTATCGCCGAGCATCTCGATGTCAGGACTCCTGTTTTGGTCGGATTGGATGGATTCATCATCAGTCATTCCATGGAAGTAATCCAGGTTGAAGATGATGCGAAGGTCAAGAAATTCGTCGGCGAATACAAGCCGGTCTATCCTCTCCTGGATACCGATAGAAAGATGACCGTGGGTCCGATCGATTTCACTGACTATTACTTTGAACATAAACGAAATCAGATCGAAGGCATTGAGAATGCACCGCCGGTCATCGAAGCTGTCGGGAAGGAATTCGGTAAAGCGTTTGGCCGTGAATACGGATTTTTCGAAGAATACAGGATGGATGATGCCGAGACTTGTATTGTCGTTATGAGTTCAGCAGCCGGAACCTGTAAGGACGCCATCGATGAGTTGAGAGCCGAAGGTAAGAAGATCGGCCTTCTCAAGCCGCGGATCTTTCGTCCGTTTCCTCATCAGAAGATAGCCGAGGCCCTAAAGAAAATGAAAGCCGTCGCAGTGCTCGACCGTTCTTCAAGCCCGGGAGCTTTCGGAGCTCCGCTGTTCACCGAGATTCGCTCTGCGCTGTATGATTACGAGGAGCGACCGGCGATCGTCAATTATGTTTACGGACTTGGAGGAAGGGATATCATGGTGGAGCATTTCAAGGATGTCGCCTTGAAACTGGAAAAGATTGCAGAGACAGGAAAAGTCGAGGAAAAGTGCGGTTACATCAATTTGAGAGAGTAAGTGAGAAGGAGACTAAAATGGCAAAACTGAAAGATTTAGCTTACATGGAAGATAAATTGGTCGCAGGTCACGGCATGTGCCTGGGATGTGGGATTCCGCTCATTTTCAAGATTATTTTGAGAGCGACAGAAGATCCCTTGATCATTGCCAACGCGACAGGTTGTCTTGAGGTCTGCACGACCATCTTTCCCAGGACGTCGTGGAACATGACCTGGGTTCACAGTGCGTTCGAGAACGCGGCCTCAACCATCGCCGGAGTTGAAGCCATGTACAAATCATTGAAGAGACGAGGAAAGATTCCCAAGGATAAAGAGATTAAATTCATGGGCGTCGGTGGGGATGGCGGCACCTATGATATCGGGCTCCAGGCTCTCTCCGGTACGGTGGAAAGGGGACATGACATTGTCTATGTCTGCTATGACAACAATGCCTATGCCAACACTGGTGGGCAGAGGTCTTCAGCCACGCCTCTCGGGGCATCGGCAACGACTTCCCCTGAAGGAAGCCAGAGTCCGGGGAAGCTTCAGTGGCGGAAAGATCTGACAAAAGTCCTGGTTGCCCATAACATTCCGTATGTGGCTCAGGCCAGTCCTCATAGATGGCAGGACTTATACAACAAGGCCAAGAAGGCTTTTGAGACAAAAGGTCCGGCATTCCTGAATGTTCTCTGTCTCTGTCCGACCGAGTGGAAATACGACGAGTCTCAAGGAATTCGGATGGCCCAGCTGGCTACGGACACATGTGTCTGGCCGCTGTATGAGGTGGAAAACGGAAAGTATAAGGTCAATTACAAGCCAAAAGAAAAAAAGCCGATCATGGAATGGCTCAAGAGCCAAGGACGATTCCGCCACTTGTTCAAGGAGGGGAATGCACCGATTCTCGAGGAGATCCAGAAGCAGGTCGATGAAGATTGGGAGGAGCTTCTCAAGTTCGCCAATCTATAATGGGATCAGGCTTTAGGGCCATATATTGGAGTCAGGCCTTGTCAGGATTGATGCCAAATGATTACGATAAAGTCTTGAATCTTGAAATACAGATAAGGCCGGACCCCAAAAAATCTGATTTTAAAGCCTGATTCCGAGGAGAGTAAGGATGAAAATCAAACAGATTGATGTCTATCAGGTGAATTACAAACTCCTCGACCACAAATATGCCTGGTCCAGAGGCCAGGCAGTGACCTCATTCATAAGCACAATTGTTAAAATCTCAACTGATGAGGGAATAAACGGGTATGCGGAAGTCTGCCCTCTGGGCTCAGCGTACATGGATGCTTTTGCGCGGGGAGTTCCCGCTGGAATCGAGGAGATCGGTCCTCTCCTCCTCGGAAAGGATCCCTGCCAACTCAACATCATCAATCACCTCATGGATACGGCGTTGACTGGGCATAACTATATTAAATCGCCCCTGGATATCGCCTGCTGGGATATTCTCGGTCAGTCTGCAGGAGCTCCTGTGAGCACTCTCCTGGGCGGACGGTATGTCGATAATTTTCCCCTTTATAGAGCTATTTCCCAGGGTTCGGCAAAAGAAATGGCAGAGGATGTGGCTCGTTATAGAGAGGAAGGGTATCGAAAGTTTCAGCTCAAGGTCGGAGGTGATCCCGACGATGATATCAAACGCATCAGAGCTGTTTTGAAAGTTATCCGGCCCGGAGATATTCTTGTGGCAGATGCCAATACTGGCTGGCTGGCGCATAAAGCGATTCGAGTGGTGAATGCGCTGGTCGAGGAGGATTTTTATGTCGAACAGCCGTGTTCGACTTTAGAAGAATGCCTTGCAGTCCGGGAGCATACGCGTCAGCCAATGGTTCTGGATGAGGTGATAAGAGGAGTGGAATCCCTTTTAGCTGCCTATCATCACCGGGCTATGAATGCTGTCAACCTGAAGATTTCCAGGCTGGGAGGATTGACCAAAACCAAGCTGATGCGAGATATGTGTGAATCCCTTGGAATCGCGATGACCTTAGAGGACAGCTGGGGAGGGGATATCACGACTGCGGCCATCGCTCATCTTGTGGGGAGCACCCGCTCAGAATTTTATTTCACCTCGACTGATTTCAACAGCTACAATGATGTTCATCTTGCTGAAGACGCTCCGCAGAGAAAAAAGGGGAATCTGGATGTCCCGGCAGGACCGGGTCTCGGAATTCATGTGAATGAGAAAAAGCTGGGCAAACCAGT
>JABAOF010002842.1_pt2 | contig 34990 bp, 33 predicted proteins | sample 7062171 | NCBI WGS metagenome assembly JABAOF01 (sample SAMN14538628, study PRJNA623070) | marine sediment metagenome | biome: marine biome [ENVO:00000428]; feature: marine pelagic biome [ENVO:01000023]; material: deep marine sediment [ENVO:00002113] | place: India: Gulf of Khambhat ...
TCAGGGAAAAGATCGGTGGAGAACTCGAAAGAAAGTTCGACCTGCTGTTCAAAAAACTCAATGTGCATGATACCCTTGAGATCGTGCAGAAATACGCGATTACTGCGGATTTCAGAAGATCACTGCCGGGTATTCTCCAATGATTGGAGAATCAATAGTATGTCACCTGATAAGCGCAAAATATTAGCCATCGTAGCTGGTGGTGGACCTGCACCCGGAATAAACGGTGTGATCAGCGCGGCAACCATCGAGGCGATAAATAATGGGGTGAACGTAATTGGTATCTACGACGGGTTCAAGTGGCTTGCAACCGGAGATATAACGCACATTCGACCATTACAGATACCCGATGTATCCAGAATCCATCTTTCAGGCGGCTCTATTATCAGGACTTCCAGAGAGAACCCGAGTAAGAGCAAGGAGAAACTCACAAATGTTGTCAAGGCCCTAAAAGCGCTCAAGGTTGACTATCTCATTACCATAGGTGGGGATGACACCGCGTTTACAGCGAGCGTTGTTGAGCAGGAAATGCGAGGACATATCCGGATGGCTCATGTGCCAAAGACCATCGACAACGACCTGCCTCTTCCAGGGTATGCATCTACTTTTGGGTATCAGACTGCAAGACATATCGGAGTGAACCTTATTCAAAATATCATGGAGGATGCCCAAACTACGGGAAGATGGTACTTTGTCGTGACTATGGGGAGAAAAGCTGGACATCTTGCACTCGGGATCGGAAAGGCATCGGGCGCAACGTTGACCATTATCAGTGAGGAGTTCAAGGAACAGTATGTGAGCCTGAAACGGCTCTGCGATATCCTGGAAGGCGCCATGATTAAGCGCAAGTGTATGGAAAGAGATGATGGGGTAGCCATTCTGGCGGAGGGATTGGCTGAACGATTCAATCCGGATGAATTGAGGAAGCTGGGACGTATAGAGTTTGATGAGTTCGATCATATACGGTTATCAGAACTCGACTTCGGCAGGATCGTGAAGGACGAGATCAAGAGGCGATTCGAGCAGAGGGATCAGGAAATCCCTACGCCGGTGACAAAGGATATTGGATACGAATTGAGATGTGCCCCTCCCATACCCTTCGATAGCGAATTAACAAGGGATCTGGGCTTCAACGCCATAAAATTCCTCTTACGAGGAGGGTCCGGAGCTTTGATTAATATACAGGAAGGGAGGCTAACCCCTATCCCCCTCAGTGAAATGATAGACCCTTCCACGGGCAAGATAACCGTGAGGTATGTGGACACGAATACGGAGTCGTACGACGTAGCCCTCGAATATATGATCAGGTTGAAAACCGAGGACTTCCAGGATGAAAGGCAGGTACGAAAACTCGCGAAGACGGCAAATCTGACGCCCGGTGAATTCACTGGAAGATTCAAGTACCTGGTAGAATAATCTCCGAGATATATCGTGCGGAGCTCCGGGAAGGTAAAAGCCGGACCTATCTAATTTTCATTAATCCATTATTGTCTCATTAACTCTCGAAAAAGAAATTGGACATCTTCGTTTGTCGGGTCGATTTTCATAGCATCTTTTATCGTCTGCAAAGCTTCGGCAAATTTTCCGTTCTTAAAGAAAGCTCTAGTAAGCCCCAGATAAGCATCGAGCTTTTGCGGAAATAACCGAACTGCCTCAGAAAACGCACCTATAGCCTCCACTGCATTTCCTTCCGACAGCAACTTCCCGCCATAGTCCATAAGCGCTCCGAAAAGCTCTTTTGTGACCCTCTCGGATTGCGGCTGAAACAGAAGGACCTCCTTAAAAAAACCGATCGCTTTTGGAAAATTACCCCGCTTAAGCTCGTGTAAAGCCGCTCCAAAAAGAGCGTCAAGGAGGATATCAATGACCTGTTTTCTAGACTCGGTCGGGGACAATCTCAAAGCCGTTCGTAGAGGACCAATGGCGTTTAACCATTTTCCCACATTTAGGTAAGACCTGCCAAGGTAAAGGTGAGCCTTTGCAAAATCCGGATCGATCTCCGTAGCTTTTTCAAAATGTGGTATAGCTTCCTCGTACCGACCACGATTAAACAGTTCAAGTCCCCGGCTAAACTCATGCCGAGCACCCGAGAATATTCCCAATCCGGCGCAAGAGGTGATAACGAACATGGATACGACGATGAAAAGAATTTTCATTCCTTGCATAGGACTGAGGTGCTTCATATTCATGATTACACAGCCCTCCATTCACAAGATGATTTAACATTTCACGCAACATTATGTCAACACTCCCACTCTGTCGATGAACCCCCGCAAAAGGAAATCGAATCCCTTGGCCGTATCCATTCTAAAGACCGAATTCCCCATGCTCTGTCAAATGGTGATCTGCCCCCTACCCTTTTTTATCTTCCCCTGACGATATTCAAAATGTTACCCGGGGGCGCACTGTTATGACCGGGCAACCGGTAGATGTCGAATAGTGAGGCGATAGAAAGCGCCATCACAATGCCCACTACGACCGCTGTCATAGCTCGTTTCGCGATAAATCGGTTGAGCAATCGCGAAACAGCCCATGCGATCAAATAGAATATGGAACTAAATAGGGCGGCCTGGATACCAAGGATGACAAGCATATAGAGAGATTGCCTGTCGTGCTTCGTAATTGCCGCAGCAATTGCCATCAGGGAAAGGAAAATGGAAAAAACGGTTGGTACCAGTCCCCCCACAACCACGAGATAAAAAGGGACGGGGACAAAGAGGAGAAAAACCGAGAAGAGAATCCACTTGGTTGCTTTCGCCGACATCTTACCTCTTGATAGCTAGGTGAGCTGCCCTCGATTTGTTTCCACAAGCGCTAAGATCAATAAACGGCGAAAATTACCGTCGATTATAATGGTCACGATTTACAAACGCCACTCTTATTATGAAAGGGATTTTCAGATGTCATATGGTGGATTTAAGCAATATTCTTTTCTCGTTAATTTCCAATGACATAATAACTATTTATTTATATACATTCTAGAGTCATAGAAAGCCGAATGGATCCTGGCTGAAAAGCTCAAAGAGTAATTTTGTAGAGATTTGACGGGTTCCGAATTCTCTGTTTTCACATATTCATCTTGTAACCACCGTTAATCACTCAGACGACCGCCTAGTCGGTGGTGGACCAGGAGATAGAACGTCGCGATGCCCCTAAAAGGTACAAATGGTTCTAGTGCCGTCCTCACCTGGGCAGGCGTCATGCGCTCGCCGCCCCCAAGATATTCTCCTACGATGGTGCGAACTCCCAGGTCATCAGCCGGTGCGCAGTCCAGGCGCCCCAAGCCGCGGATGAGGATGTAGTCCGCTGACCATTGCCCAAATCCCCGCAGACTGATGATAGAGGAACGGGCATCCTCGTCGGACATGTCTTTGAGCTCATTCAAGTCCATTGAACCTTCCGCCACCTTACTGGCTAAGTCCGTGATATATTCCGATTTTCGCTGCGAAAGACCGAAAGCCATGAGTTCTTCTTTTGAAGCCCGGGCTAATCTCTCCGCTGATGGGAACGCCCAGAGGTCATCTATTCTTTCACCGAAGCGCTCTATTACCCGGAGGCGTATCCTGTATGCTGCGGTTAGCGATATCTGCTGTTCGGTGATAGCGATGACCGCCATTTCGAACAGAGAAGCGCTGCGCATGGGTTTCAATCCGTTCAATCTCCTTGCAATAGGAGCGAATTTCGGATGCCCGGTTAGTGTATGATAGAATTCGCGGAGATCTAAATCGGTGAGAAGCATCCATTCCGCCACCTCCTTCAACCGCTCGACTCCTCCTGGGCAAGCGCCGCTCACCTCAAGCAACGGGGGGTCTTTCACTATCTGCCGAACTTCCACTACCGCAGGCGTTCCATCAATACTCACGGCCGACCGGAAGGTTGACATATCTTCGGCAGGCTGCGGAGAAAAGCTCGCGATAGCTTTAAGGGTAAGATCGAGATCATAAGGCCCTTTCAGCCGCAGAGTAGCTCTATCGGCCATGTTTTTTGCTTCCTTTAAAACTAGAACTCTACTCGAAAGTGAACTTCCCGTTAAAGGGGGGTGAACCTTCCGGTAAAGAGATTGCTCCCTTATGATTAGCGGAAAGCCCATTTTGTGTCAAATGTTGAGACCTGACCCTTATTCTTTTTTTTTACCTCCGAAAATGAATTGACACGACCAGTGAGCACAATATAATGGACGAAAATATAAATAATGAGGAGGGAACGGGTGAAAAAGCCGATTATTGCAATGACCATGGGGGATGCATCCGGGATCGGACCCGAGCTTATCGCAAAGGTTCTTTCCAGAGAAGAAGTATATGGATATTGTAATCCGTTTATCATTGGGGATCCGCATGTGATGGAAGAAATCTCTAAGGTGATGGGAGTCGATTTGCACTTCAAGGCAATCCGGGATATCTCTGAGGCGGGTTTTCTCTTTTCGCATCCGGATGTTCTATGTCCGGAAGGTGCGAATATCGAGAAGATACGGTGGGGAAAGCTCGATCCTGTCATGGGCAAGGCCGCTGCTCTATATTTGGAAAAGGCTTTCGACTTAGCATTGGGAAATAAGGTAGATGGAATAGTATCGGCACCGCTTAATAAAGAGGCGTTTCACCGGGCAGGATATCACTATGTCGACGAGTTGGAATATCTGGCTGAACTTACGAAGAGCCCAGAAACTTTTGTCCTGGGGCTGATGGATTCAATCTGGACGGTTCCCGTAACCTTCCATATTCCGTTTAGGGACATTGCCGATATGATAAAAAGAGAGAGGGTCTTGAGGTACATTCGATTAATGGATGAGATGTTGAGGAAAATGGGGTTAGTCGAACCCAAGATTGCAGCAGCCGCCTTGAATGTTCACGGGGGTGAAGGTGGCCTTTTCGGGCGGGAGGAAATCGATGAGATTAAACCAGCCATCGAAGCAGCCCAAAAGCTGAATATAAAGGTTCAGGGACCTTTTCCGGCCGATACCATATTCGTGAGGGCGACTGATGGAGAGTTTGATGCCGTGGTGTGCATGTATCACGACCAGGCCAATATAGCTCGGAAGTTGTACGCAAGGAGGAAAGGCGTCACGCTGTTCATGGGCTTGCCTGTCCCATATGGGACGACTGCTCATGGAACTGCATTTGATATAGCGGGGAAAGGCATCGCCAACCCGAGTAGCTTGCAAGACTCGCTGAAGTATACTGCTATGCTTTCCTCATAGGAGAGGGACGCACGATAGGGTGATCGTGATAAAGAAAGTTGCCCATAAAAATGGCAATGCTTACTGGGAACCCCAGAGATGTGATTGGCCGCACTCCCATTCATGGTGAGGACTCCGTATGACCGTTAAGTCGAGGGAATGGTAAGGAAAGGGGAGATTATCATCATGATTTTGGAATGAAAATAGAGGCAGGGCAAGCAATGGCTCTCCCCTATCCCTATGGAACAAATCCATATATCTCTAATCGATTTTCCACAAAGGTCCACTCCATTATCTCGTTTCAAGAGAATGCCACTCCTAAACCCTCTGTTTTCTTTAAGGCGAATTTTTATCCGGATATCCGGATAAAAACTTGACATGGAGATATCCCGTCTCATATCTATTTGAACGAGTATAACGCTAATATGCTCCAAAATTGGGAGGTAGAGAAACTGAAGGAGGTTTCGCATGGATCCGCTGGTAATAACAGTCGCAAGTACCAATGTAAATTGGACCAAGAAAAATAGTCCGTACATGCCGGAGACTCCCCAGGAAATAGCTGAGGACATCATCAAAGCATATGAAGAGGGGGCGGCAGTCGCTCATATCCATGCCCGAGACGAGAAGGGAAACACTACATTCGACCCGAAGTATTACCGAAAAATCATCGAACAGGTCCGGAAGCATTGCGATATGATTATTCAGATATCGACTGGTGGCCCTCCAGCTCCGGTCGAAGAAAAATTGGCTCCTATTCGACACCTCCGTCCTGATATGGCTTCCCTGAATATCAGGGGAACTCTTGAGGAAATCGAGTACACGGCAAACACCATGAAAGAGTTGGAGGTTGTTCCAATCATCGAGGCCTTTAATAGGGAAATGATTGAAAGTGCAAATGACTTGATCAAGGGCGGATTGGTCAAGCAACCGGCTCATTTCGAGCTGGTCTTCGATCTGGTGACTGAATCGGAGAAAACTGTCCTGGAAGATTATGATGAAATGATACGGAGAGTGAAGGCCATATTCCCGGGGAGCATCTGGTCAAGAAACAGAGGTGCACACAACCAATTCCCCCTGGATGTCGCAACCATTATGCTTGGTGGACATATCAGGGTTGGGCTTGAAGATAATCTTTTCCTCACACGAGAACAGCTGGCCCGGAGCAGTGCTGAATTTGTGAAACGCGTCAAGCACCTTTCTGTGGAGCTTAACCGCAAGGTGGCAAACGTAGAGGAAGCAAAAGAGCTTTTCAGATCACACACCGAGTAAGGGAGAAAGCTCGCCCAGCGTTTGTATAAATTGAGACAGAATTGAGCGGGCTGAATATCCTTGAGATCCAACTCGGGTCAAATGTAAAAACATCGTAAAGGAGGGGGACAATGCAACATAAATTGGGCATCGTTGGTATTGGAAATATGGGGGAGCCCATCAGTGAAAATCTCCACAGTGCTGGATATGATGTCGTGACATATGACAAGCGTCAGGAGGTGGCCCGTAAAATGAGGGCCAAGGGTATCAGAGTGGCAAAAACGCTGAAGGAATTGTCTGAAAGATCGGATATTATCCTCGATGTCTTGCCAGATACATCCGCAACCAGGGAGGTGTTGACCAAGAAAGAGGGACTTCTCGAGGGAATACGAGAGCCTAAGGTTATCCTCGATATGACAACCAGCGATCCTACTGAATCGATTGAATTGGGCGAATTCCTCAGAGAAAAAAACATAGACTACCTCGATTGTCCCATGACAGGGGGAGTCATTGGGGCAAGAACACGGAATCTGGTTTTGATGGTTGGTGGAGATGAAAAGGTTTTTCAGAAGTGTAAATATATCCTCGATGTGATTGCCAAGAAGATATTTTATATGGGGAAATTGGGCAGTGGACATAACATGAAGTTGGTCCACAATCAACTTTCGCACTCAACCTTTTTAGCGGCCTGTGAAGCGGCTACATTGGGGGTAAAACTGGGACTCCCTCTTGAAACCATGATTGAGGTGTTTAACTTCGGTAATGCCAGGAGCTATGCCACAGAGGTGAGATTCCCTCGGTTTATTCTGTCAGGGAGTTATGACGCCGGGGCCTCCTTTAAAACAATGCATAAGGATATCGGGCTTGTTATGAGGAAAACCGAAGAATTGAACTATGATTTTCCCATAACCAGGGCAACGTTTGATTACTGGGATTATCCCGTCAAACATGGCCAAGGTAAAAAGGACTATACGACCATTTTCAATATGATTGACCAAATATGTAAGAACGAAGATTGAATTGTATCCGTTTCAGGGTTTGTTCAAGCCGTAATGTGGACTTTTATCGTCAGCCAATTGAAAATTTTCTGCGTCCTTCCCGAGGAGGACATTTCCGTATGCAAGAATAGAAATTTTAAAAAAAAGTTGACAGGATAAATTTTTCCACATAGAATCGTGAAACTTTTAGGGTGAATGGCTCTGAAACACAGTAACGAAGCTGGTTAGAGCCAAGGCATCAATCTATTGGGGAGAGGAGGTGATAAATACCAAGCTCAAAAACCATTCTTGGAAGGAGGTAAGAGATATGAAGCGTGAAATTTGGTTGATAATGATTACCTTGTTGGTGTTTGCGATCACTTTGCTCCCGTTCACCACGGTTTCCGCGCAACAGATCAAGCTTAGTTTCGCCACGGCGCTTCCCGAAGGGGGTTCCGAGGCGATCGCAATGAAGTATTTTAAGAAAATTCTGGAGGAGCGGACCAAGGGTGAAATCCAGGTGAACCTCTTCCTTGGCGGCGTGCTCGGAAAGGAAAAAAGTGTTTTCGAACAGCTCACCGTTGGCGAGGTTCAGATGAACCTTGGCGGGGAAATCGTCGTAACGACCTACGCTCCCAAACTCTATATTTTTGGGGTTCCCTTTCTCTTTCCTGACCGCGATACCATCGGAAGACTTGTCAAAGGGGATCTCGGAAAACAAATGGCGGCGGAAGTTGTAAAAAAGTCCAACATCATGGTCGCGGGCTATTCGCTGAGGATGGGGCGGCAGCTGATTACCAAGGACAGGAAAGTGTTTGGTCCCGAGGATGTTAAGGGCCTCAAAATGAGGTTGCCCAACATTAAAAGCTGGCAAGTTGCCTGGAGGCGACTGGGAGCAATCCCCACTCCAATTCCGGCCGTAGAGATTTTTCACTCTCTGCAGACTGGCGTTGTGGAGGCTGCCGAGAACCCAGTATCACCCATGGTTGCCATGAGACAGTACGAGGTTACCAAATACCTCATGTTAACGGACCACCTTTACAGTTTCAGGGCCTGGTCGCTAAGCAAACGGTTTTACGACAGTCTGAAGCCCGAATTGCAGAAAACCCTGCTATCGTCCATTGAAGAGGCGGCAGACTATCTAACTTCTATAGAGAAGACGATCGATACGGAACTGCTGGTGAAGGCACAAAAGGCGGCGGATTGGCAGATCATTATCCCGGACCGAGAGGCATTTAAGAAAGCCGTTGTGCCAGCGGTGGAGGAGATTCGAAAGGATTGGGCCCCCGGCTTATACGAGAAGTATGTGAAGCAGTATGTGGAAGCTGTGAAGTGATCTTAGGAATCCCGGCTGGGCCGATCCCATATTGGCCCAGCCTGTCTTTATGGAGGTCTGTAAATACAAGTATGAAAATAATCAGCAAAATCCTGACTGTTTTTGCGACATCTACGTTCATCGTCATGTGCTCGGTGGTCTTTCTGGAGGTGATTTTCCGCCACTTCTTGTTAAAGCCATTGGTCTGGTCGGAGGAGCTCGCACGGATCATGCTGATCTGGACAGTATTTTCCGGTGCTGCTGCACTTCTCATCCGGGGAGAGCATATTGCGCTGGAATTCTTACTCGAGAAAGCAACCGGAAAGGTCGGAACATGCCTCCGAATCTTCAACTCCCTGATCGTGGCTATCTTTCTGGCGTGCATGGTGATTGGAAGCTATAGAATGATCCATATCACATGGGTAGTCCGCGCCGAGTCCGTTCCAATTATTCGAATGGCCTACCAGTATACCGTAGTCTTCGTGGGCGCGGTGGTCATGTTCCTTTTCACCTTAGGTTCCCTTTACCGAATTTTGAAGGATCTTTCAAAAAGGTGGGTATCGTAACGTGCTCGTAGTATTTGTCGGGGTATTAATCGTTCTCATGGTGATCGGGGTACCTGTTGCCTTCGCGCTCGGTTTTACCAATCTCGTTGCCTTGATCCTAGACCGGGGAATAGCCAATATTCCCTTCGATGTGATCGCCCAGCGTCTCGTCTATGCACTGGATAACTTTCCGGTGCTGGCCGTTCCCTTTTTTCTCCTGGCCGGGAAATTAATGAACGTGGGCGGCATCACGGATCGGATTTTCAACTTTGTTAACTGTCTCGTTGGATATGTGAGAGGAGGACTCGGTCATGTAAATGTTGTGGCTAGCATGATCTTTGCCGGGATGTCCGGCTCTGCCACTGCTGATGCCGCCGGTCTTGGTGTGGTGGAGATCCGCGCCATGAACAGGGCCGGATACGATTTGAACTTCAGCACCGGAATCACGGCGAGCTCCGCGATGATCGGTACCATTATCCCCCCCAGCATCCCTATGGTCCTCTATGCGGTTCTGGCAGAAGTGTCAGTTGCCGACCTTTTCATGGGTGGATTGATTCCCGGAGTCCTGATGGGCCTGAGCCTCATGGTCCTCGTTGCATACTTCTCCATTAAAAGGAACTATTCCAGGGGGAAATTGCCAGCCTGGCGGGAGCTGTTCTCCACCTTTCTAAAAGCCTCTCTGGCGCTTCTGACCCCGATTATCATTATCGGGGGAATATGGGGAGGAATCTTCACCCCCACAGAAGCTGGTGCTGTATCCGTTTTCTATGCAGTCTTCCTTGCCTGTATTCTCTACCGGGAGCTTTCTCCCACTAAATTACTGGAGACCGTGGTGGACACGATGCGAGATGTGGCAAAGATCCTCTTTATTCTGGCATGCGGGTCCTTTTACGGATGGCTTCTGATTCGCTTCAGGATACCCTATGTGTTGACCGAGTATATCATCTCCATCACCGCCAACCCTCTGGGCATATTGATTATCGTGAATATCTTCTTTCTTTTCGTGGGCTGCTTTTTGTCCACGGTGGTTTCCATAACCATTTTCACGCCGCTGATCATGCCGCTGATCAAGCAGGTCGGTATCGACCCCATCTATTTCGGTGTGATTATGGCATTCAACCTCACCTTGGGTAATATCACCCCGCCCTTTGGAATGGTTCTGTATGTGCTCGCCGGGGTCACCAGAACCCCTTTTCCGCGGGTTGTCCGGTCTGTCCTACCCTTCCTCCTCGCCCTCATTTGCGTTTTGGCTCTGGTCATTCTTTTTAAGCCGCTTTCGACCTATATTCCCTATAACCTGATGAGGAGATAGGCTTAAAGGGGGGAGTGGCGGCACCTAGTGAACGTTGAGCCTTATTGGGTAGTGGCCATGCTCTTCAACCAAGTCCGAAATTCTCTCGATACGTGAGATCATGCTGTCGGGCATCGCGTTATCGGAAATGCCCAGGATGAAGGCATCCCCTGGAGCCACCGATCTGAAGACATCCACCATAGAGGCCTCAAACTCCTCTTCCGGGAAATACTCCTCTAGAAGTACGGAAGGAACGCCTCCCCAAATGATGACCGATGTTCCGAGGAGCTCCCGGGCCTCTTTGAGGGTCACCTTGGCCATGGGTGCGGTAGCGAAGCATTCCAGCATATCGAAGCCCGCCGCCTTGAGGTGGGGCAGGATCCGGCTTGTGTCGTTGTCAGCGTGCATGGTCAGGGACTTGCCGTTCGCATGAAGAAGTTCGGAGAACTCCTGATAGTAGGGAGTGATGTACCGGGCAAAGTAATCCGGCGGCGTTAACTGGGTGGAGAGATGCCGACCGTGCAGTATGAGTTGGCCTGGCGATTCGGCGACAATTTTCCACATTTCTCTGTCTTTCTCGGTCATGAGCTCCAGAAGGCCCTCAACACGATCTTGGAATTCCTCAACCAGATGTATATACCCTGCCTCGTACCCCGCTAAGGTATTGAGCCAGAGGTGGAACGGACAGTCACCCGCATCCACCATAGGAAGCCCGTCATCACCGATTTCCCGGTCAAAAGCCTGGTATTCTCCATATGCGGGCTCGAAAACCGTATTCTCGACAACATACATCCAGGTGTCGTAATCCTCCGCGCTCTTGAGGGGATAATCAACGACAATCTTCGTCTCAAATCCGAGGCGCGCCTGTTCATCGCTTAGGCTCTTCACCGACCGCACCGTCCCTTTCGGGGTGATGTACTCGGTGATTGTGTTCGTCCCCTCGTCACGGACAATGACATCCATGTTTCTGTACTCCGTACGAAAGACTCTCGCTCCCCGGGCTGGGTTCCCGAGCCTCAACGTCCTTTCCACCTCCCGCAGCGTCATACCCTTGAACCGGTCTGGCAAACTGCCAAGTCGCTTATGGGCGTTGTACCAGATACCTAGGCGAGGAATCCACGGGATCTGATCGGGACTCCCGCCCTCTAAAATGGCCAAAAGGCGTTCCCTGTTCGTCATAAATGGCCTACCTCCGGGTTTACTATGGGGAATTTTAAAAGGTAACAGCTCATTAGCTGATATCAAAAATAATGATTTGACGCTCAGACCCCTCAGGATTGTTAAAATAAGCCTCGCCCAATGTCAAGAATAAAGATTGACCTCTATGCCATTCGACTTCAAACCTGATCTCAGGCCGCCAACATATGCAACCTGCAAATGTATTACCCATGAGATTATCACAGCTAGCGAAAACTCCTCATCGTCTTTTCCCCTAATTGGGCAAGGTTGTTTATGAGCGCCAAAGATGGTATTAACTCAATAGCTTGAGTTCTATTCTCCATGGCTTTGACTCCAAGGGAAATCGGCTGAGAGGTCCAAATGGTATCGCGAACTGATGAAATACCGAATAATCTCGTTCTGAAATTATCTAAGGTGCTTTTCAGAGTGACCAGCAAAATCGGCCAAACCTCCAGTTCAGATTAGTCAATATGGAGGAGGTATGACACTATGAGTCCTGAACTCGAACGGAGAGTTTTTAGAGACTTAAGTTACGGCCTTTATATCGTGACTTCCCGGGATGGAGACCGGTTAAATGGCCAGATCGTCAACACAGTCATTCAGGTTACTTCTGACCCGGCAAGAGTGGCGGTGATAATCAACAAGAAAAATCTGACCCACGAGTACATCTCGAAAAGTAAGGTATTTGCAGCATCCGTGTTGGAGGAATCCGCTCCCATGACGTTTTTCGGACCTTTTGGCTTCAGGTCAGGGAGAGACATCGACAAGCTCTCCAAGGTAGAGTTCAAAGAGGGAGTCACCGGCTGTCCTCTGGTGACTGAACACGCCCTTTCCGTGCTGGAAGCGAAGGTCATTGACCAAATCGACCTGGGAACTCACACAGTTTTTATCGGGGATGCTGTCAATGCTGAGCTCTTAAAGGAGGGGCGGCCGCTTACCTACCGATATTATCATGAGCACCTGAAGGGCAAGCCTTCCAAAAACGCCCCAACGTATAACGCGACCGATAAGATTGAGCCTCAAGATTATCCAACTCCCGAGCGGGATTGATTTGCTGATCGTCTGAAAGACTGTTGAGGAATCAGCTCTTGCATTGTGACACTCTCACCGTTGCCTTTGTATCCGCCTGAGCGCACGGCTCACCGCACCATGATGAGAGGTCATTCCACATAAGGAACTGAACGGAAGCAAGTGTTCCATCATAAGACCTGAAGATCTCCCGCACAAACCTGATAAATCTCCGCCGTTCCCTCAATCCATAAATATGTCAAAAAAAGGCTTGCCCCCTTGACGTGTCAGGCGGTCAACCTCTTGCTGTGTCAAATGGTGAGGCCCGCCCTTTTCTTTCCTCAGATTTCCCTGACCGTGTCGGTCTCAATTTCCCGATTATTGCTCCGACGCACACATATAACAGAACATTCAAAAAGCCTGTTATCGTGCCCCGCGTATAGCTCGTAATAAATACTATGCTGCCATCTGGTAATGTGAAGTGTCGACCTGGAAAAATGAGACGGAATAATGATGAGACCGGATTAACAATATAGTTAATCCCACTGAGGGAAATATAGGCCAAGTGAGAATTAGATAAAGACGTGCTTACCACAAGGTTATTGTAAATCAGTATTATCAAAGTTCCGAGCACGTGAGCCAAAACCCCGATTCTGGCATATTTCAGCCAACCTGTGCCTTGTGGAAAGTACTTATTCGGTCTGAGGAGTAACACAAAACCGAGCCAGAAGAAAAAGTCGTATGGAACCCTTCCACCGCTCAGGGAGGGGGCCATAAATCCCGCGACAAAAAGGATTAGTCCGAAGATATTGACCATTCCTTTGCTCCTTGATCTGTCTCCAATGTTGGGGCCTGCCCCAAATCCCCTTTTCATTATTTATCTTGTTTTGAAAGTAAATCTATACGGTACCGCTGGATTTCCGGCTTCGTCCCTGAAATACTTGAAATTTACCGTATTTATCCAGATAGCGTACTCCTTGTTTGGCTCCAATCTCACTGGTAGCACATTCTTTGTGTTATTTTCGGTGTAGTACGGTTGGCCCGTCATTTGGGGAAACGTATGCTTCTTCTCATAACACCACGACCAACTTCTATCCATCATCCGTTCATTGAAAGTTACGGAGATCTCTTCTATTGATGCATCGACATTACTCACTCCATTTTGAGGGTATGTACCAACGACTTTTGGTGGCACGTTATCCTCTGCGCCCCACCCAGAGAGCAATAGCAAGAGTAATGTGATGATTACTGTTGCCATTGTAAACAGATATTTTCTAATCATATTTAACACTTACTCTCCGTCCTCTTAAAGACGATTGGATTTTCTCAAAATGAGAAGTACAAGATGACCAAATACAAACCCACCAATGTGGGCATACCAGGCGACTCCGGGAACTTTCAGGGAAGCATTCAGCATTTGTAATCCGAAGAACCAAACGCCCAGATAGAACCAGATGGGTAAATTCAGCGCAATCGGTCGAAAATAAATCAAGGTAAAGATCTTTATCCTTGACTTCGGGTACAGGAGAAGGTATGCGCCCAGAATACCCGAAACGGCGCCACTGGCGCCCAGGACCGGAATCTCAGGACGACTGGTGAAAAAGGCGTAAGCCAAACCTGCAAAAATCCCACAGCTGAAATAGAAAAGAACGTACTTAAGCATTCCGACCCTATCCTCGATGTTATCGCCGAAAATCCAGAGGAAGTACATATTACCGAGAAGATGCAGAGGACCTCCGTGCATAAACATTGAGGTGAAAAGGGTATACGTACTTTCCGAAGGATAATTCACAACATCCTGGGGCACCATGAGAAGAAATCGTGCCCGATCCGGGGAGTAGTGGGACCAGATGAATACTATGATATTAAGCAGAATTATGAGGAGGGTGACCAGGGGAAAATGTCTCCTCGGATTTTCGTCCTCCATTAAGCCTAGGAGGGATTTCCAGATAGGCCCGACCGAAAGCGTTTCCTCTACCTGCCGGGAACCACTGTAGACCGTCAACCTTTCTGATGGCCCGGCTTGAGGATACCACTGTCGAAGAGCGTTCATCTGAGATAGCTTTACCCACATTCCACCGCAATTGAGGCATTTCAGCACCCTGATTCCGGAAGAACCTATTGTGAAAGGTGCGACCAACTGGTTGCATTTTGGGCAAAATCCATCCTCTTGAATTCGGCTATTATCGCTCAGTTTACTCAGTCGAGGTTCTCCTGACTCTCCTTCGTATTTGCCTTTCGTTGATTTCCGTAAGAAATCAGCCAGCTCGTTTCCCTCAAACCATGCGCCGACGGAGTTGGAGCAAGAATCAATTTCAACGCCATAGACCCTTATTTTCACGAGCGGGTTTCTGCAAATCGGACATTGCATTGAATTCCCACCTCACACCTTGAGCAGACCTTTTTCTTTTTCTTCCTGGATTTGGCACATGCTTTGTTGAAAGACAGAGATGATTGCTCTGTGGTAGGGGCAAAACAAGCCCGAGCGCCCTTTGTTAAGTGGTGGAACCTGAGCCCCCTCCCCCAATCGTGAAATATTCTTTGCAGCTGGGGCAGCCAAATCTCATTCCAGTCGACACTTTCACAGGTCCAAGAAGATGGACGGGGTTTTTCTCTTTCTCCCAACACCGAGGGCAAAAGGGAATTGGATCATCCTCCTGGAAGTAGAAGGGTTTCTTGAACTGCATTTTCTTTATGAGTGTTAACGTTTTTTCTGACTCCTTACTCACCTCCTCCAAAGAATGTATTTGAGTGATCAGGGCGAGAATGTGGCCTTCAAGGTCAAGTATCTTTTGATTGAGCTCGTCATCATTATATTTCTTGGCGAGCTCCGCGATTTCTTTGACATTCTCCACGATACCCATTGTTTCACTCTCCCAGTATTTTCCTAAGTGAACCTTACAGCATGTCAACATCCCAAAGAAAACCCAACAGGCAAGCCCGATCCGGTAAGGGCTTCGAGGGATAAATTGTGGCAAAGGGTCGAGCACAAGAAATGCGGCCACAACGATCAGTACCGGTGTAAGTGTTGCCGATCACTATTGATCGTTTACATTCCACGGTTATCGGTACTCCAGCCGTCTGACGTGGGTTTTGCATATCCTATGCCAAAAGGTATTACCTGCAACCAGTTGAAATTATTATTAAATCTGAATACGTTGCTGTTAAATCCGATAAAATGCTGATAAAATTTGCGAATCCGGCGAAAAATTTTCACAGTGTTTAATTCAGGGTACGTCCAAGACTTTGCCTGGCAAAGCAAAGGAAGTTGTAAGGAGTGACATTATTCTTTTTTTCGCAGGGAATGACATTTATTCAAGCTACTCAACAACGTCAACTGTTATCAAATTATCAAAAGGGTTGCCCCCACTCCCCTCGCGTTTTCTCGTATATCTTCGTAATCTTCCTGGATCCCCTCTATTTTCTTGAATTTGGCCGAATATTTGGGTTTCATGACCGCTTCAGAAATTTCAGATTTAAAAATCTCATCAGATGTTCGAGTTCCTTGAAAAATCTCTTACTATCTGATGATTTCAGAGACCGAGCCGAGATGAACTCAAAAGGGCAGCCACAATTTGGGGGGAACTGCCTAAAAAGGAAGGCAAACCCGTCTATTGGCTTCAATAGTTACCCTCAGATGGATCTTTTGAAGATTGGGAAATTATTTTACGGTCACACAACTGCACTCAGCCAAATGACACACTTTGTTAGAAACACTTCCAAGCATGAGCAGTTCCAGTTTGCCCGCTCCACGGCTTCCCATGACAATCATATCAACGCTCTCTTTCCTGGCGAATTCCATAATCTGTTCCGCCGGATGGCCTTTAAGCAAAGCTGACTGATAACGCTCGACGCCCTTCTTCTTGACCACCCGTTCGGCCTCCTCAATGATCTTTTTGGCCTGCCCTTCATGGATATCCTCCCATTGCTGGAGAAGGCCTCCGTCTATTTCGGGCATACTCCTCAGTGGAGTGAGTACGTGGATAAGATAGACCGTGGCTTTGTACTTCGTGGCAAGATCGGAAGCAAACTCTACGGCTTTTCCTGCATGGTCCGATCCATCTGTTGCAACAAGGATTTTTTTTATCATAAACTCATACTCTCCTTTCCTGAAATTTCCACCTGCGGCCCAAAAAGCTCGTGCAAGCCTCCGAAAAAGTGATCAGCGTATTGAAGTGAATCTTCTCTGATAACCCGCGAGAGTCATCGGGTTGCTGAGGACCGTTCAATTGTTAAATTCAGATTGCTAGAGTTGTGGCCGGTAGTTTCATGTCCAATAGATGCGGCCTCGTGAATTCAATGGCCTAGTATGTTTTCCTACAGAGACGCATGCCGACATTGAAGTAAGTCATGTCCTCTTCTTTATCACCTCCCCTCTGAGGACTCAGAATGACCACAGAGCCGGGATGAGCAACACCGCTAATCCCCAGAATATCAGATTAAGCGGTCCACCGATGAGAGTATAGTCGATGAAACGGTAGCCGCCAGGGGCATAGATCATAGTATTCGTTTGATAACCTACCGGTGTTGCAAAGCTCGTGGATGCGGCAAAGGTGATTGCTACCAGGAACGGTCGAGGATTCACACCCATAGATGCTGCAAGGGACAGCGCGAGGGGGGCGATTATCACGGCAGCGGCGTTATTTGACATGGTTTCAGTCAGCACCGCGGTCACCAAGTACAATACAGCCAGAACGACGAGAGGACCAAAGTTTGCAAAGGGTGTCAATACCGTATCCACTAATAGACTGGCAGCTCCACTCTGTTCCAGAGCAAGTCCCAAGGGGAGAATACCACCGAGCAGAAAAATGACTTTCCAATCGATAGCCTGATATGCTTCCTCTATGGTAAGACAGCGACCGAGCACCATGCCAACAGCCCCTATTAGCGCAGCAAGTAAGATCGGGACGATATTGAACGTAGCCAAGGTGATTACCGTGAGCAACAGGAGCAGCGCAAGAATGGCTCGATCCTTACGAATGTACAGTTCAGTCAATTCGTTAGTCACGATCAAATCACTGGATCTCATAAGTCGAGCTGTGTCCTCCTTATTGCCCTGCAACAGTAGAGTGTCGCCGCCGTCAAGACGGATGTCTTCCAAACGATCCCGTAAAATCTTACCCCGCCTTTGCAGCGCGAGAACCCCGGATCTATAACGGCGAAAAAAATCAGAAGTCCCTAAAGTACGTCCGACCAGACTTGACCGCGGCGGGACAAGAGCTTCAATCAGCTTTACCTCATCAGAACTCAGCTTCTGATCATCCATGCTGACATTTGCCTGTAACTCCAACCCATATTTGGCCTCCATCCCAATAAGCTTACTCACATTACCGTGAAGGAGGAGAATATCCCCTTCTCTCATTTTGGTCCTTGAGGGTCGCCAGGTTGCTTTGTTACCTCGCAGAAGTTTAATAAGGTTTACCTCTGCGTCACTGCTCACCTTGGTCTTTTCCCATGTTTGACCGATAAGCGAGGAATTCTCAGTAACGCGCAATTCGACCAGATAGTCAGCAAGGCGATATCTGTCTACCTGTTGAAATTCTCCTTTACGCTTGGGGAGGAGCCAAGGAGTTACAATAGTGAGGTACACAATGCCGACAATGGACATTGCTAACCCCAAAGGTGCAAACTCGAAGAGGCCAAAAGCATTCATACCCTGGGCTATCACAAATGAGTTAACCAAAATATTAGTAGAAGTACCGATCAGCGTACACACACCACCAAACTGACTTGAGAACGACAGCGGCATCAACACGCGGGATGGGGAAATTCTTCGCGCCTTTGCCAGCACAATGGCAATCGGAATGAAGATTGCTACCGTTGCAGTATTGACCACAAATGCAGATAGAGCAGCTACGGTAATGCACAGAACAAACATGAGCCGCGATTCGGTGTTTCCTGCTAGTCCATCTATGTGGCGGGCCAACCATTCCACCAAACCGGTACGCACAAGCCCTGCACTCAAAACGAACATAGCAGCGACAGTTGCCGTCGCCGGGCTCGCAAAACCGAACAGTGACTGATTTGCATTGATCAAACCGAGGCCTATCAGTGCAACCAGCACACCGAGGGCTATCACGTCAACCCGCAGCTTTCCTGTTATGAAGAGTGCCATGGCTGCGGCAACCACTGCGAGGACTATTATGGGATCTGCGGAAGGCATGGTATTTTTTTACGCGATCTCGTCCTTTTGTCTCATCCACGATCAGAAAGGAATCTGCCGGGATTTTGCGTACTTTAGCGGTTTGCGCTCGGCGGTGGCATGGTCCACACTAGAGGTTGTGTCAATGAAATCGTGGGATTGATGTTCTTTGGATATCCGTATTTCCCTGCTCTCTTTTTTGCGGCCAAAAAAACCGGGCTAACCGTTCACTCCGGCAACCCGGCTATCCGCGAACCTAATTTAATCCTTGCAGTATGGCGGTCCTACTAATCCCGCTATAACTCTCAACAAATTAGGTAACAGCTCCTTGAAAACTCTGACAACTGAAGCCCGAGACCCGTGGCTTTCCGCCCCGCCTTCACGGACGGTTTGGCTTTGTCGGAATGCGCTATATTAACAGAGTCGAACTTTGTTTACAAGAGAAAAAACAGGGCCTCTTTGACCCTGAAGGAAGATAACTGCCTGGTCATTCGCAAGGCTCTCACGGAGAGCGTTTCATCGTCTCAAGAATAAGGATTTCATAAATGACCTCCCTATTCTTCAATTCGTTTCCTGCACTATTTTTTTAGAACCTGTTTCTCAAGGTTGGTCAAAAGCAAGGTATGACCTCAAGCATTAGAATGTAATGACCGCACGTAGCTGCGATGTCATTCACCTTCGATGACACAATCAGCTTCTGTTTCAACCAACCAATCGGCTTCTATGAAACATCTGACTTCAACAAAGGTACAAGCAGGTCTGATTTCAGAGAAAAATTCACTGTGAGCTTTCGCTGCCTCTCTCCACGTGGAGACGTCTCTGAGCATTATCCTGGTGCGAATAACGTCTTCGAGCTTGCCACCGGCTCCCTCAATAGCCTTCTTCATAATCTCTATGCAGTACTTTGTCTGCCCATAAACATCACCCGGATGGGCAGTTGAGCCATCGGGAGAGATTGCTGCTGTCCCAGATACAGAAATGGTGTTCCCGATTCTTACAGCCCTTGAGAAGCCAATTGGTTTCTCCATTGGAGAGCCTGATGAAACATTCTTCCTTGTCATATTCCTCCACCTGCATGTATACTGTTATCAGAACGAACTCACATGTTCGTTTATGCGGAGCCCATACGAATATTCACTGATTACCCCTTTGTCACATGCTGACACCTGACTCCCACTCCATTACCCGACTATCAGCTCCTTCAGCTTTCGCTTGGGCACGTGATGGACTCCCTTCTCGTCTCGCCAGTAACGGAAATCTCCTCCGTGCTCCAGGTCTTCCAGCACGACCGTTTCAGCAGGTTTGCCCAGAGCCAAGACGAGCCGGATCCGCATGTGATCGGGGATGGCAAGATCGCGCCGTAGTCTTTCACTTTGTATCCCCCCGATTATGCATCCCCCTAAGTTTTTCTCTACCGCCCCCAGGAGAATGGTCTGGGCTGCAATGCCGTCGTCGCACCACCAGTCCTCAGTAAGAGTCTCATCTATAAGGATCACGATGTAAGCAGCCGGGCGCTCCCCAGGGGAAGGTCCATCCCAATCCTTGAGATGGGCGGCCCAGGTCAGACAGGGGAAGATGCGGGCATTCGTTTCCGGGTCGGCGGCGAGGATATACTTGAGAGGCTGGCGGTTTGTTGCCGACGCGGTGAAGCGAGCAAGCCCTATCAGTTCCACAAGTGTCTCTCGCCGGATACGGTGGGATTCTTCAAAGCGGCGGTAGCTTCGATTGCGTCGAATGAGGTCCGACAGACTAGTCATGAATTTTATCCTTTCTCTTCGTAGTTTAGCACAGATTCAGCCGACCGAACTCGATTTCACTGGAAACACAGTGGAGAAGGTGAGAAGGAACTCCTTTTTGTGTTAGGATACCATACCTCAATCTTCGCCTCCCCTCTCCATGCAAATAACCCTATTGACCAAAATGGATATTTCTTGTTTGACAATGCAGCTCTTTATGCATGGCCCACTATCCCAGATGAGCGAAATCAATAGATGTACGGACTTCATCAATTTCTCATGAGGTTCACTAATCTTTCTTTCGTAGAATGCTTAAGAGGAAAAGGCTCACGAGTATAACGAGAAAAAAGGGGAGGCTAATAATAATTACCTTGATGAGTTCCACAGCACTTGCATAAAAGGCTTCCTCGACAGTAAAGCGGCCAGGATAAAAGGACTTCAGATAATGAATTTCCTCGAGCGAATGCCAGCAGACACCAAAGATAATCACAATACCTATCCCAATCGGGAGTGATAGAATGAGTGTCCTCAGGTGTTTGACCATACCGATATCCCCGTAGGTTGACTTTCGAACCCAAAAATCAGACCTTTTAAATGTAACAAGAGCTTGCTGTTAATTCCAACAAAATGCTAATAAAATTTCGTAATCTGGAAATCTAGGATGCGTCTGAGCATTTGATGGGCAGATGGAGGAAGATTGGAAGGGGTTGAATTATCTTCTTTCCTAAAGGGAATACGGGCCTTCCCCTCCAGCACTGCTCCTCCCGCGTTTCCTCCAGGCCCGTGAAGCAATCACAAGGGAAAACAGAAAAAGCGCCGCCAGAATTTTCTGGATCGAGGTTGTGTGGAGCATAAGGTAGGCAAAAAGTACAAGTGGGTAGAGCCCAGCCCGTACAGCCGGTTTGAGAGATTCATGCCTGGAAATATATTCTGCGACAAATGGGCCGCATCTGTAGTAGACTTCCACCATTTTCTTCTCAACGCTATTGGTAAATAAATAATGATCCCTGAAACACGTCAAGATGGTGATATGGGGTTGCAGCGACGAACCCCACGCAGCAGTGGCAATCCAGCATAATCCACCGGAAGACGAACCGCCGCTGACCCCGGGGATGGGATTATTCCCGAGGGCAGTCCAGTCAAAATACATCGCATTGCAGGGAACATTGTTGGCATACCTGAGCCTATATTCCAGATAGTCCCATGGAGAGGGTAAGGGATCCACATTCAACGGATCGCTGTTATACACCATGATTATTTCGTCATCATCATACCAGATAACCTCTTCACGATGGTCTCCTTGCACATCAGCAACGATCGGTGGAAATTCACTGATGCCAACCGTTTGACGATAACTGTAATCCATGGAATACGACAATCTATCGAGGTATCCATTGAAAATTCCGGTTCTCGTATAGATCTCATCGAGACCACGATCCCCATTCCAATCCATTTGATAAGCGAGAAACCTCCTGGGGCCATTCCCTTGATCTCCCTCTTCAAGAATATTTCCATCGCTATCATAATAAGCGCACATAATCATTCATATCTTCAGCGAACACTAACAGCTCTAACCCAGGGACATCGGGACGAAAATTCCCCAGATATAGTTCTTGAGGCTGCGAGGGAAGATCAGGTTTTTCCCATATGATATTGCCATTACTATCATACAGATACATACCACCACCATCTTCAACTACGGCAATTTCGTTTCCGTTATCCTGATTTCCATCGATATCACCACAAACGAGAGCATCAGGATGGTTCGTGATTATGGGTAGTTTCCAAAGCCGATTACCATTCTCATCCAATACGTCTATTCCTCCGATTACCTCATCCCTGCCATCACCATCGATATCATAGGGATATGCCCACCGCCCTGAAGAATAATTCTGGTGATCCGTTTTCCAATGCCATAGGAATGCTAATCCATTTTCAGTATAGGCATAGGCGTTTATTTCCATAGTATGGACTTGAAACGCGAGAATATCTTGAGGGGTTTCCAGTCCCCTCAAATTCGCAACAGCCACACTGTGTTTCTTGTAATATTCATCTGTAACCGGTCCAAAAGAAATCTCCGTGCTTTCCTCCACCCCTCCAGTACTTCCATCAATAATGGCGAGGGAATATTTACCGTCTAGAAACCAAAAAACAATAGCTTCCCCCTGGCCATCAAGATCAATGTCATATATTTGGAACATGTAGTTATGATACGGTTCCAAAACCCCGGGTTCATCGGGATTGAACTTCTCCCACATGAAATTACCATCGTGGTCAAAGGCCTTAATGGAACGTGCTCCATCAAAAAAGAGAAAATCCACTTTCCCGTCCCCGGTCATGTCGCCAGCCCCCATGCGGTGATCCATTACAGAATGACTGGACAAGTCTACCCGTTTATACAAACTCACGTCCGAAAAGACCTTGCGTATGGGAAACAGCATCGATATCAAGAGAACAATCACTATTCTCCCGTTCTTGAACTGTGAGGATAAGCGATACCCGTGCTTTAGTCCCGGAAAGGCAAATAACGCGGATAAAACATTTATGAAGATTCGCTCAGTAGTCAAATAGATCGTCAAATTCCCTTTCGTTTCTCAATAACGTAAAAGAGGCCATATCAAATCAAATGTCATAATGCAAAGACCGGTTACCCGAATGGAATCTCGGCGCTCTTTTGGCGCGGGACCCCCAATGGGCAATTAGAGTTCACCCTTCTGTTTCAATGGTAAAACCTTTCTCCAAACGGAAAGAACCAATAGCGATACTACACCGAGGCCGCCAAGACCCAGGCATCCGAGATACAGGTTCCCAATGGAGATGACATCGAGCAGCGGATTCCCATCTGAAAACGGTGCCAACGGACGCATATGTGCGTGCATGATGCTATCGAGAAGAACGTGGCTGTACACGCCAATCATTCCGCCTAATACAGCGGCAAGCCAAGAGATCCGCAATGGAATCCCTTTAAGGCTCAATCTCTCTTTCCACCAGCGCAGAAAGTACTCACACAGCGGTTTCCCTATCAGAAGGCTGACTATCCCAATCAGGGTCGCGCCGGCGTGGGTGTGGGTGAACCCATGAAGGGGAGAGTCTCCCCCAAGCATACGGACCAGAACCTCGATATCCATGGCAACTTGAGACAACCCGAAGACTAAAAAGCTGAAATATCGGCCACCGAAGACTTTGAACATTGCCCCCGGACCGAGGTGAAAAGGCGTGAATGGCATATGCGGTCCTGCTTTTGAGGCCTAGCTATCGTCCACCCGGAAAAGCTCCAGCATAACTCAGTAACCAAAGAAAAGCATAGCCACCGTCACGAAAAACTGCTTGCAAAGGCCATATTCATTATGACATGGATTTCGAGATGTGTAAATCAAAGGGTAAACTTTGACCGTGGCATCTATAGCTGAGCCCTATTTTTGGCAGTCTCTCCCTTGATTCCCTTTTCCTGGGTCAGGTAGGTTTATAGTAGAGCGGCAGTTAATCCGTGTCCTTGAGGGAAAGCATGTGAAAGTTCAAATGCGAGACAGGTTACTGGTGGGGCTTGGGATCTTTGGTCTCGTCGGATTCCTGTATCTCTATGCGGTGAAATTGTTCGGTCAACACGGAAAACCCACCACCAGCGCATTTCTGGAAACATATCTCGGCAGGGGCGGCCTTATCGTTGTCAACATCCTCGTTCTGGCCAGCTTTTTAGCCCTGCTCCCGTACCGCCTGCACTCGAGAGAGAAACATTGGCAATCAAAAGGCGCTTTTATCGGGTTTCTCGTCGCGCTGTTCACCGAGATGTTTGGCCTACCACTTGTTCTCTACATATTCTCGCCTTTATTTGATTATCCGTTCATTCTCCCACTGAGCCGGAAAATACTGGGAAGGTTCGGCATGATCGTGGGCACATGGCTGACCCTCACGGGAATTGTGTTCGTCTTTTTGGGTTGGCGTCAAATCCACAGGACGGAAACGCTCGTGACAAATGGGCTTTACCGATACATCAGGCATCCGCAATATGCCGGGCTCTTTCTCATCATCCTGGGATGGCTCATTCACTGGCCCACCCTGCTCACGCTGATCCTGTTTCCCATCATCATAATGGTCTACTACAGGCTTGCCCTCAGGGAAGAGAGGGAACTCCAAGAGGCCTTTGGAAATCAATACCTCAAATACAAGGCACAAACCCCCCGTTTCTTCCCGCATCCTCGAGCGGGCTAATATTGGTGGTTAGTTAGGTATGTCAGATGTTGACACCTGCCCCCTACCCTTTTTCATTTGATTAAATCACTCCGCTTTGCCATTTGAAATCTGAGATTCACTTGGATTTTGGGCTTTGTCATTTGACAGTATGGTCTAGCGTTCTTCTCCATCCAGCTCCAGGGAATCCCCTCTTCCCTTTTTAGCCTTCTTCTTGGGTTTCCTCCATGTGATCGGACGCCAGAAGCCATTGTGGCTGAAACACCCCCAACCCCACCGGAGCCATCGAAGCAGCGCTAATGCCAGCCACAGTGCCCACGCGAGCATGGCGATGCGGTAGAAAATGATCGGAACCGAGAATACCCAGGTTCGCGGCATCACGGCACCAGAACGGTCTTGAAACCACTGGAGGAAAAAACTGTTTGAGCCATTCCCCATGATCCACATCTCTGGATGGCCCAATAGACCGTGTCTGATGGCATACAAGAGAGAGACCAAGGCAAGGGCGGATAGAATCACCACACCCAATTGAACAAGATTAAACACAGCTTTTCCCGTATTCGCACCAAGCCGTTTGCGGAACCCCAAGACAAGCAACCAGGCAACGATCAGCAGGGCAATCTCGATGCGTGCTTGGGTGAGTCCGAGGCCCAAAAGGATCCAGTGGTGGGTTCTCAACGGCGTCACCGTCACACGTCCGAGGCCTGCAGACACAAGTAAAATAACGATCACAAAAGGCCAGAAGAGTACCGCTGGCCCGAGCTGTGGGCCACCCGTGAAAAGGACCCAGCGGCGTCCTGGCATTTTGATCCGAACTTGGGCGTTGACGCTCTCAGTCCCCACGTCAACATGCGGCGTCTTAAATCCATGAGCAATGCCCTCAGGCTGTCGCCACTGGAGTTCCATGTTCTGCCTTCCAGGCGTTAACGGCAACGTAACGAGTCGGCCTTCCTGACGGATTGGTTGTGTTTTGCCATTGATCTTTACCAACTGGAGTCGAGCATGTTCGGGCAATGTTACGCTGTGTTGTCCACCCCGACTGCTCCGGATAGTGAGACCCAATGTTGCATCGGTCGCACGGAGGCCCGGAGACATGATCAAGCGGCTACTGTCGACTGTGAGCGTCTTTCCGGGTATCCCTTCAGGGCGGGTAATCTGAAGGGTGATGGTTTCGTTTGGCCAAGGGCGCCACTCCGGAAGCCATTGGCCCCCCCGGTCCTGGTGGTGAATGACCGGGATACCCCCCAACTCGACATGCCAGATAGGGCTCACATTGAGGCGCCAAATTTCCGTCCAGGAGGTGGCGTCCGGGGCGCTGAGGACCACTTGATTCTGTTTTTCAAGCACGGAGACCCACCGAACCTCAGATTGGTGAGGTGCCATGTTGATCAGGGCCCGATTTCGCTCGACCCGAATATCTGCGCTCGTGACAGATTCACCCTCGAGCAAGGGGACTTCAAGCACGATGGCAGCACCCCTGGGACTGGCCCGAAGGACCCTCGTTTCGGCCTGCCAGGTCAACCCGAGCAAAAGTGTCCGTTCGATGCGGACAAACGGAGGTAGGGTCCCGGGTTCAAGAGTTGCCTTGAGTTTCTTCTTCTTGTTGTCGTCCAAACGCCTCAATTGGAGATGATCGTCGGCGATTCCATCGTCGTGGAGACCTTCCACCTCCCATCCTTCTGCAAATGCTTCCACGGCATGGGGTTTCAGAGGAAGGGGGATCTGTATCATGTCGCGGTTTGGCAAGGGACCTTCCATCAGGATCTGATGGCGTCCTTTGGGAAGAACGATCCAGAGATGTCCTGCGGTCCCTCTGAAGAGGCCCTGCGCGGGTTTCCCGTTAAGGAGCACCGTTTTCGGTGACCATTGCTGTAGGTGTCCAGGGAGAGGGATCCCGACATCAGCGTGGGAATGTACTTCCATGCGAGCACGCAGGGTATTTGCCCTAACCTCCAATCGTAGACGAGAACTGGACGCGCAGTTGGGTGCGCATTCGGGTTTCTCCAGAAGGCGAGCTCGGAGTTCTTCCAAGAGTCCTGGCGACGGAATGTCTGCTCGCACTTGGCTGGGAAGGGTTAAAAGAGAGAATAGGAGTGCGATACCGGCTGCCGTCCGTGCGACCGTCTTGAAGAATTCAAACCCAAGTCCACTCCCGCGGGTATACCGAATGTCAAGCACCCTTATGACCAGCACGGCCAGGAGGACCACCCGGAGGAATGTCAGCACCGTGTTCATCCCGGGCGACATGAATATCAGACGTATCTCCTGGTCACGCTCAACGGGCCCATTCCAGCGCATGGGGATGGACCGCCACTGCCACCCCGGGAGCCCCGGTCCGGTCTGAATGTTCGCTTTTGGATCAACCTGCGCCATCTGCGAGAGGTCCAACCGGGATACAGGGCGTTTCTTTTTTGGAACTACACTCGGAACTTTGTAGCGCAACGGCGTTTCCGGGACCGCTCGGTCTCGAGGTTTCTCTTCAAGTCTCTCTACAACCTCCAATTCCCTCTGGAGGGCGGCTTCTTCAGGAGCCACCCACGGTCCTCGAGCCGTCACTCGCCCAGGTTTTTCGAGCTGGGGAAACAAGCCTTGGCGGGTCTGGATCACCATGAATGGTACACCGATCACGATGAGCGCCACCAAGCTGACTGTCCGATAGGCCTGAACGAGACTTCTCAATCGGCCAAGGGGGAGGACTCGTAGCAAAGCAATGGATGCCAATGCATGGAGCCACACCCACTTGGGTGCTCCGGGTTCGTGATAGATCACGACCAGGGTGACGAGTGATACGATTCCCCACGGCCACTTCCAGAGTTTCGCAATTGCCAGGGCAATGACGAGAAGAAGAAACAGGTCGAGCAAGGTCCACTGTTTCATCCATGTGTTTGGAATCCGGTCAACACCCGTGGCATCGAGCAGGTGCCAGCCTGGTGGGAGATTCAGGGTTCCCTGGACCTGATGAAAATCATGATCCCACCCGACTGCCGGAAGACGAGACAACCCTTCACCGATGCGACTGTCAGCGAGGAGCTGAATCTTGCCGCGGCGGACCTCAACACCCGCACGGTCCGCTTCGTCAATGCGCGTGATGAATTGGGGTTGCCCATCCACCAGAACGCGCCCAAGCTTTATGGGTGGATTCATTTCCAAGCGCCAACCCCGTGTCATGTTGCCAGCAATACGATCCTGTATGGTGTAACCCCCGCCGTCGAAATCAAGCCAGAGACTCCGATGAAGCGTAAGCTGATCTGGAGCAGGATCTGGGTCTCCCCGTTTTTTTTCGACGATTCGCAATGTGTCGCCCGGCTTGATTCGAAATGCTGGAAATTGTTGCCATTCGGCAGGTAGGGTGGTCTGCCGCGGATCAATCTGTTGAACATCTTCGATGGTGACGAGGCGGAGGTGATTCCGTGCATCAAAAACCCAGACTTCTTCCTTGACCCAAGGCCCCTCAGTTGGCGCAAGTAATATTTCTCCAACAGGTTCCTTGTGTCGCGCCTCAAGTAAAACGGTCCAACGGCCTGGTTTGACCTGAACCCGCAGGCGACCGTCCGGCTCGAGCCGTGCCGGCAGGGGACTGTTGATGGACAGGGGGATGTAACCTTCGATCAGGGCTCGTCCAAGCAGCGCCTCCCGGGGTCTTCCGGATACATTGAGATCGATGCGCGTGATGACCGTGAGTGGGATCTCATCCACAATGCGCCGGTAGACCCTCATACCAAGGCGTTCTTTCTTGCCTTCTTCCCGAACTTCTTCTCCGGTGACCTCTCTTCGCAACAAGAGGATGCCTTTGATATCGAGGCGGGGGAAATCGATGGCCTTGTTGTTGATGGTAAGGCCGACCAGCCCGGTGTCAGGTGGGACAAGCAAGGACTCTGGGAGGCTCTCCCACTGAAACACGCCGCTCACCGAGTGACTTCCAACCGTGAGATAGACGGATGGCCTTCCATCGCGTTCAGCGACAAGGGCCGCTTGATCATCGACCTGAACCTCCTGAGGCCAGTGCTCTATACTGCCAGGTAAAGGGGCCCAGGCCTCAGTGGTCATAAGCCAGGTAAATCTGAAAGCTCCCCTCTTATCGGTTAGCTGCAATTGCAGTTGAGACGGCCATCTGCAGCGGTGCTGGTTCCCTCTACTGTTGAGAGAAGGGCAGCGCTCCTCCTCATGTCCATGAAGAACCCATTCCATCCAGGGTTTCAGCGGTTCAGGGACATCCTCGGACGATATGGGCCCGGCAATAGGGGATCCCTCCGCACCCCAAAGGAGAAAAAGAAGCAGTAAGAACGGGAATACTTTTTTCATGATTGCTCTCCGATCTGTGGATTATTTTGGTAGCCGGAAAAGATGGGCGAAAAGGATGAAATGGTCGTGGCATGGAGATGTGTCAAAAAAAGATTTGACCCTCTGACCATTAATTGGGAGGTTAGCGTTGGTAAGTGTTCCGGCCCTCTTTCTTGGCCCAGTACATGGCATTGTCCGCGTGGGTCATCAGGCTATCATCATCTTGGCCGTCATGCGGGTAGACGGCAACACCGATGCTGGCCGTAATACGGAGTTTATAGCCATTGATCGCATATGGTTTTCGCACCGTCCCCATGACCCTTTTGGCAATGGTGGATGCATCTTCTAGCTTTTTGATTTCGGGCAATAAGAGCAAGAACTCGTCCCCCCCCATTCGGGCAACGGTATCATTCTTCCGCAGGAGACCAATGAGCCGCTTGCCAACAGCTTTCAGCAATTGATCTCCGACGTTGTGCCCCAGTGTATCATTTACGTCCTTGAAGTGGTCTAGATCGAGCAACATCACGGCCAGCTTCTGGCGGTTTCGATTCGATTGCGCCAACGCAATGCTAAGACGGTCCTTGAAGAGTAAACGGTTCGGCAGGCCTGTCAACGGGTCGTGATAAGCCAACTTCCTCATGCTTTCCTCTTTTTGCTTGCGCTCTGTGATGTCCTCCTTGACCCCAACGAAGTGAGTAATAACGCCTTCCTCATTTTTTATGGCTGAGATTGACGCGTTCTCCCAGTATAGATCTCCATTCTTCTTCTTGTTGACGAACTCCCCGCGCCACTCTTTGCCATTGGAGATCCTTTGCCACAGCTCCTCATACAATTCGGGAGGCTGCTTCCCGGATTTGAGGATTCTCGGATTCCGTCCAATCGCCTCTGCGGAGGTATATCCTGTGAGTTGAGCGAATTTTGGATTGACGTACTCGATGTTTCCGTTTGAGTCGGTGATAACCACGGGAGCCGGGCTCTGCTCCACCGCACGGGCCAATCTGCGAATCTTTTCTTCGGTCTTCTCGCACTGGATAAATTCCTCCTGAGGCTCCTTGGTTCGCGCAGTGCGCTCATTCACGGATTCTGCGGAATGACCCCCGTCTTTGTCCAACCCTTTCACGTCCCGCTTACGCTCGGCTTCCAATTCCGCAATTCGTCGGCGTAAGCGTTTCAGTTCATTGATAAGCTGTCGTTTTGTCTTGTTTTCTTCTCTCATCTCCGTGACGCCCCAATTGATCCCTCAACTCCAAAACGCACTACACTGAAGCGCTTCTCTTTACAAATCGCATATTTCAAGCCTGAACCCCGTGATCCGTTGTGTTTTGCCCATTAGAACACTCACTAGCATATCTTATGCCAATAGGGTAGATGTCTGTAATTATATGAAATTATTGTAAAATCAGAATACCTTGCTGTTAATTGCGGTAAAATGCTGACAAATTTTGCGAACAGGGTGAAAAATTTTCACAATATGGAATTTGGGATGCATCATAGGGCTTGAATGACCAAGGGAAGCAGATTGGAGAGGTGTAACTACCCTTTTCATCACAAGGGATGGGACTTATTCAAGTCAGTCAAGAATGTCCCTTTTTGCCTCTTTGAAATCAAAGCCAGCTTTTTAATAGATGACCCCAATGCCTTGGAGCGAAGCGCCACTTTGGACGGTCAACGTGAACCCATTGTTAGGCTTCCACTGGCGATAACACACATATTATTTTGTTCTTAGCCAACCACTTTGCATTATTATAAAATATTATCCCAGCCAACCTTAGCAAGGGATTTCTTATTTCCATGTTACTCATATAGAATGTTGCCGGCATTGTATATTCGCTCATCTCTACATATTTACTAATTTCCAGACCACATTTTCTCACGACTAATTCAAAGGATTTCTTAGACCAGATTTGAAGGTGCTCTATGCATACTGTACCTTTAAGCACCTTAGTATACAAAGATTTTGAAATTAACTTGGATACTGGATATATCCAAAATTGTTTTGGAGTGTCTATACAAATTTTTCCACCATCTCTCAATTCTCTTGATAGCTGATTGAGAACAAATACTGAATCACTCACATGTTCGAAGACATCATTTAAAAAGATAAAATCAAATTTGGTGTTATCATTATCAAAATCCTTAAACAATATTTGGTTGTTATAGCATTTCCACTCATTAAGCAAGGATTCATCATTAATATCAGTTATAAATACCTGGCATTCCGGAAAATGAGACTTACATATCAAGGAAAATTGGCCACCACCTCCGCCATAATCAAGTATACGTAAATTCTTCCACTTGTGAGATTCATCAATACAAAACCTGAGCATATTTGTAAAGTTGGTATGATTGTAATATGATGATCTTGTATACCAACTTAGTATCCTTTTTCTGAGCCATTCTTTCCCTTCACTATCAATTAACGACTCGCCATCATCCCTTGGATAGGGATAGTACAACAGCACTTCACATTCGTTACATCGTGCTGTATGGGCAAAGATTGTCAATGATTTACTTCCACAAATTTTACATTTATCTGTTTCCATTTGTTTTCCACTTGCTTTGTAGAAGCTTAACTATAGTCTATACAGGAAAATTTCCGCATAACCCGATAGATAGAAAGAATTACCCGTTCATTGTGATGGTTCATCACTTAGAAAGACCATCCTCATTGTGTAATGGATTTCCAGATATCAAAAATGGAGACCTCACTCGTACTCTCCGAGCCTTTCAACCTTTTGCCCGGTTGACGATGCGAAAGACCCTCCCCGTCGGACTTTTCAATTGCGACTCGGAGAGCCGAGATTCGGCGATGCGCCGGGCCGTCGCTTCGGTGGTAATTCCTTCAGCCGTCGCCACTTCGAAGATGCGCCGCAATGTCTGCCGTACCGANNCGGCTTCAGCTCTCGACCAGCCCATTGCCTCGATTCCGGTGATTGCCATTGCTCCGCCGATGTTGATCACGTAGTCGGGCGCGTACAAAATGTGCCTTTCCCGCAATCTATCTGCATCCGCCGGCTCGGCAAGCTGGTTGTTGGCTGCCCCGGCGACCGCGAGGCATTTTAAGCGTGGGATCGTCTCCCGATTCAGGATGCCGCCGAGCGCGCACGGGGCAAAGATGTCGCAAGGAGTGTCGTAGACACGCTCGGCTGGGACAAACGGCAACTTGAGTTCATCTCGCAAATGCCGAATAGTTGCTTGATCCACGTCACTGAACAGAACCTCTGCACCGACCTCTCTCAAGAGATCGATCAATGGCTCACCAACGTTGCCTCCCCCTTGCACCACCACCCGCTTGTCCACAAGTGATTCATCGCCGAAGAGATGTTCACACACGGCCTTCATGCCGCTCAATACACCCAGTGCAGTCGCCGTTCCCGAATCCCCTGCGCCCCCTTTTTCAGGAGTCCGACACAACACGTGCGGTGCCCCGGTCTCGGCAATAATGTCCATGTCGGTCGGCGAAGTGCCAACGTCAGGCCCGGTATGATACAGCCCGCCGAGCTGCTGGATCAACACTCCGTAGCGCCGCAGCAGGTCGGGCCGCGTGCGAGGATCGAAGTCAGGCGGGAGAGCGATGACGGCTTTCCCGCCCCCGCGTGGAAAATTGGCCACGGCGAATTTCAATGTCATACTGGCGGCGAGCCTGAGCGCATCGCCCAAGGCTTCCTGCACATCAGGATACGGTTTCATTCGGGTGCCGCCCGTCGCTGGCCCGAGACGTGTTGAATGGATGGCAATGATGATCCACGCACGGGCCACCCGATCGAGGCGCATGATGACTCTTTCCCCATCCCATTCTGTGAGCAGAGATTCCATCGAGCGTCCCTAAAACGCAATGAGTCCGCCGAAGGCAGGCTCAGGGTGGACGTCTTCGTTAGGACAAGGATCTCTCGGTGTGTTTTTTGAAGTCTCTGATCTCATTGATTCACAGACTTCCGGCGTCGCGTACCCACCCAAGTGCCTTTTTTGCATATCTCATGCCAAACGGACGCGGATATCAATGCAAATCGTCGTAAAATCAGAATGCCTTCCTGTTAATTGGGGTAAAATGCTGATAACTTTTGTTTGCGTGTTGAGAAATGTTCACGATATAGACTTTAGGATGCGGGTGACGATATCAGGGGCAGAGGGAGGAAAATTGAATGGAATGAAATGACTATTTATGAGAGGAGCGATGGGACTTATATCAAGTCAGTCAACACCGTCCCTTTATCCCACAGGGATCTTCACATGGCTCTACACCTGCTCTCAATATTCCTGCTTCATGATTAGCCATTGACCACTTTCTCGCACCAAATAGAGCGTATAGGGTATTCCCATTGTCTCAGTTGGGGATAAACTCGCCGTAAATGTCACTTCGGCCGTATCTCGCTCTATCCTTATTCTTGGGTCGCCTTCTATCTTGAGAGTTGGAGAATCCCTGAATCTCTGAGGAAGGAGCCTATAATATTCAATTTTTGAAACGAACCTCCTTTTATCTCCAGTCATTATTTTTGCCTCGCTGTGGAACAAGGCCATGTATTCATCAGGGTCATGTTTGTTCCAGGCATCTTGATATTCCATCACCAACGCTTTGATTGCTTCTCTATCCGGAGATATTGCTTCCTTAACGCTCTGAGTGAGGGTACATCCGTAAACAATGGAAGAAATGAGCGGAATCACCAGGAATTTCTTAAACACGATACCCCTCGACAATCGTAATCCTCAGTTGTTTATCCGCAAGCAAACCCCTATATCCAACTGGCCTGTGTGAGCCTGGATCAGTGCTTCTCCACCCCATTTGTCAACAGCCTCTCGGCTGGCAGATACCCCCGGCCCGACGGCGGCCTCTCCTTTTCTCAGAGAGGGGAATGTTAAGTCCGCACACGACGGATTTCAAAGACCACAGGATTCCGAGCATCGGGACACGCGTGCGTTGCGACGTCGGGGTCATCTAGCCAGGGAAAGTTTGCCCCATAACGCATGGCGAAGACCTTGGGCAAAAAACTATAAAGGGCACTGAGGCACACCTTCCCCTGCACCCTCTCGCCATCAAAGATCACCTCGTCGCCCACCTTGTGGCCGAACTCGCAATGGCCCTCTTGGCGGGTAACCTTTGCGACAATGGTGAATCCTTGATCTCCGATCTCCTGATTTTCTGGCATATTCGTTTCCTTTATGACAAGGTGAAAGGGTTAGGCTTTGCATTATAACATTCTCACTATTGCCCTTCCACCCTTTGTGTTCCCCATTTTTACTAATTATTCTTCTGTCAAAAGTTGAGAACTGAACCCTTATCCTTTTGAAATTGAAATAAAATACGGATAGCCCAGGTTAATTCCGGTAAAATGCAGATAAATTATGTCTAAAAAAATCTTATACTGTGGAATTGAAGATGCGCGTGAGGATTTGGCGGGCAGAGTCAAGGAAACTGTACGCAGTGAAATCACCCTTTCCATCAGGAGGGATAGGACCTATTCAAGTCAGTCAGCAGCGTCCCCTTTCAAATTAGTCAAAAAAGATTTGATCCATTAAGCTCATTCTTTCTACTTGTTATAACAATCGAGGCAAAGAAGTTCCTTTTCCGGAGGGGGAGAAACCTCGGTCACCACCTCTTTTCCACAACGGGCACAGATTACCTTAAACGATCTCTTAAAGGTCCGCCTTTTGTGATTTTTCCGGGGAAAGTTTCTCCTTCTTCTTGCCATTCATATGCCCTCATCATGATTACCTTATGGCCCATAGCGCCAGCCGGGACACAAGCAAGGGCCCCGGAATTCTTGTATGCTCCCGGGGCCTGAGAATCCGCTTCCCGCACTATTAGGACTTCACCACGTCAACTGCCTGCAGTCCCTTTTTTCCTTGGGCGATTTCGAACTCAACTTCATCCCCTTCATAAAGAACCTTGAATCCGTCTTGTTTAATGGA
>JABAOF010017527.1_pt1 | contig 34947 bp, 26 predicted proteins | sample 7062171 | NCBI WGS metagenome assembly JABAOF01 (sample SAMN14538628, study PRJNA623070) | marine sediment metagenome | biome: marine biome [ENVO:00000428]; feature: marine pelagic biome [ENVO:01000023]; material: deep marine sediment [ENVO:00002113] | place: India: Gulf of Khambhat ...
AATGACAAATACAGACAATAATTCATCACTCAAAATCGAAAAATCAACCGCTGAAATCACCACTATCGATCAACTGGCCCAATCGTTGGCCGGTCATACCCGGTTCATCAGCGATAATATCATTATGGATTTGCTCAAACAATCCAAAAGCTCCAACTACCTCTTGCCATCTGCCCCCTGCTCTACGCTCTTTACTCTACGCTACCTCTCTCCTCCGCCGGTCGTCCCGGTTTTTTTTCACCACGAAGTAACGAAGAACACGAAGGTGGATAGAATACCTGACCCCAATTTTATAATTAGGTGGTAAATCCGGATTCTCTGCCTTGGTAACGACCGCGGCTCTATCACACTTTTGGCATTCTTCTTCTTGACCCATTAATCCAAGATGGAAGAACAGTATCATGCTGATGAGAATGGCAAAAATGACACCTGAAGGTTTTAATCTACAAACTAAATTGACACCATAGGAAGATCCTTTTTTAATCATATTGAAATATTAAGGGAATCATTGTTTATTGTCAATAGATAGTAATGAAATATTCAATAAATTATTATGTTTTGATATACCTGATATAAAAATCGACGAATTTTAGGAAAAATATGAACTATAATGTTCTTGACAAACAAGACTTTTAAATAATTAAAACCTCCTTTTTTGTTATCACCGAACCATTAGGGAAACCTTTTGTAAATCCTCATCCCTGGAAGAAGAACCAACCATTATCGTAAATTCACCGGGTTCTATAATATACCCCTTACTTCCTGCATCAAAAAATGATAACATTTCCGGCATGATTTCAAAGGTCACGGTTTCTGTCTCCCCGGGTTCTAACTCAATCCGCTGGAAACCGTTTAATGCTTTTACCGCCACCTGAGCCGCCGGAACCTTGTTCTTTATGTACAATTGAACCACTTCTTCACCTTTTATATTCCCTGTATTGGTAATATCCACCGATACCCTTGTCCCTTGCCCACTCTTAATTTTGTTGTTTTCCAGTGCCAAATTCGCATATTTAAACGTGGTGTAACTGAGCCCATAACCAAAATAGTAAAGGGGTTTACCTTCAAAATAACGATAGGTTCTTCCTTTCATATGATAATCATGAAAAGGCGGGAGTTGGTTCACCGAGGTGTAAAAAGTTATAGGCAGCCTGCCGGCAGGGTTATAATCGCCAAAAATCACATCAGCAATGGCTTTTCCACCAGCCTGACCGGGATACCAGGCTTCTAAAATGGCCGGGATGTGAGTGTTTTCCCAATTAACCGCCAGGGCACTTCCATTCAATAGCACCAAAACCAGCGGCTTTCCTTTGCTGTGCTCATGGATCATTCTTACCAGTTTTGCCTGGGGTCCGGGTAATTTCAGGTCGAGACGGTCACCTCCCTTGAATCCCTTTACTTTCACGTCCATTTCTTCTCCCTCCAAACGGGGCGACAATCCCATCACCATAATAACCGCATCCGCCTGCTTTACAGCTTCAACCGCTCCTTTTTCCAGCTCCTTTTCCGTACAGGGAACCGACCACAGCAATTGAATCTCCGCATGACGCGACCATTCGGAAAATTCCAACTTTATCTTATAGGCCCGGCCAGCTTCCAGGTCCACCCGGCCGTATCGTATATGAACCATGTGATTGGCCTCTAAACTGGCAATTAACCGGTCTTCAAAATAAACGCGAAAACCATTAAATCCCCTGGCTCCGAGAGCATATTTACCGCTCTTTTGCGGTACTATCACCCCTGTCCAGCGTACCCCAAAGTTATCACTATCCAATGTCTCAAGCGGGGCTCCATCCCACCAGTTAAAATCAACCGCTTTATCGATCCGCGTCAACACCGGTTCACCCTGCAATTCCCGGTTATCAAAATATTCAGCTTGCAAACCTGCCTGTTTATCTTCCCCCTCCGCTGTAAACAACACTGACGCCGGAACCTTTTCAAAAAAAAGAAGGTTCTCCGCCAGGTTACACCCCCGGGCATATATGACTTTTGTCCCGGTTGAAACCTTCTGGCGAATACCTTGAAGAGGGGTGACCGGCTCAGAAGGATACCCGTTGTAATTTCCCAATAACACATCCACATCATTGGCATTGGGTCCGATAACCGCAATGGTTTGAAGGTTTTTATCCAGTGGCAGGGTTTTATATTGCCGGTCCGGGTTCGCAGAAGCTGAGGGTTTTTCGTTTTTTAAAAGTACAATTGATTTTCGCGCCGCCTCTAAAGCAATTTTTTTATGTGAACCGGAATCCACCACTTCGTAGGAGATACTTGAAAAAGGCACTTTTCCCGGATCATCGAACATTCCCAGCTTAAACCGTGCCCTGAGGAGCCTTCTAACCGACGTATCGATTTCTTTTTCCGTTAGCAAACCCTGGTTCACGGCTTTGACCAGGTTGGGGTATTGATCGCCGCAGTTAAGGTCAGTACCGGACCGAACCGCTAATGCCGCCGCCTGTTCCCCGGTCTCGACAATTTTGTGGGTTTTGAAAATATCTGAAATCGCCCAGCAATCAGACACCACATACCCTTTAAATCCCCATTCTTCCCTTAAAATAGTTTTCAACAGCGGGTTGCTTCCACAGCAGGCATCTCCCCTGAACCGGTTATAGGCGCACATGACCGAATAAGCCCCGGCCTCCATGATGGAAACTTTAAAGGCCGGTAGATAGGTTTCTCTTAAATCATACTCGGTGGGCCGGGCATCAAACGTATGGCGGTCCGGTTCAGGCCCACTGTGAACCGCAAAATGCTTGGGTGTGGCAATCGTTTTAAAGTAATAGGGATCATCTCCCTGCATACCTTTAATAAAAGCCGCGGCCAGGCGTCCGGTAAGAAAAGGGTCTTCGCCAAAGGTTTCCATACCGCGCCCCCAGTGCGGGTCCCGGAAAATATTAATATTGGGCGACCAGAAGGTTAATCCCTGGTAAATCCCCCGTTTATTATGCTTAATATAGTTATGGTATTTGGCCCGGGCTTCATCGGATATAACAGTGGCAATCCGCTTCATTAATGGGGTATCCCAGGCAGCAGCCAGGCCAATAGCCTGGGGAAATACAGTGGCACGGCCAGAACGGGCAACACCGTGAAGCGCCTCGTTCCACCAATTATAAGCAGGAATATCCAGACGCTCCACTCCCGGTGAATCATAAACCATCAGCGAAACCTTCTCTGCCAATGTCAACCTGGAAATAAGGTCTTCAATCCGCTCCTCCACATCCAATCGTTGATTTTTATAAGGAGGTAAGTCAAGATCAGAAGTGTTTTTTGCCTGGCTGCAGTTAATCAATGCCGTCCATAAAATTATTAATACAAAACCAATAAGAAACGTACTCTTTAACATAAACGTATTATAAAAAAACTAACTACCCAAGTCAACCGACAATTTTAGGGATTAGAGGACAGCCTTGGAAATTCCAGGGAAATAACAGCCGAAATTTTGCTATTGATATATTCCGGGATTTCATATACAATACAAAGGTACCCAGGAAATACAGGTACAGGTGATGAAGCACGATGATCAAAAAGAAAATTCCTGGAATGTCAAAAAAAGAGCTGTTAAAGGCAAAGGCAAAAAATAAACTTTATAATTTCATACTTGAGGATGGACAAATTCGTGGAGCCTTGATTCATGGAACCTGTATGATCAATGAGATGCGTCTCAACCATGAGCTGGGTATCCTGGAAACCCTGGTACTGGGACACGCTTACCTGGGTATCAGCCTTATGACAGCCAATTTAAAAGAACCTGGCGATCAAATTGCCTTTAAAATAGAATGTTCAGGGCCTATTAAAGGCCTTTCAGTTGAGGCCAATGCCTTTGGAGAGGTTCGGGGGCACTTGAAAAATAATCCCATTCCCATTGAAAAACCCCTGGAAAGTTTTGATTTGTCACCGTTTTTTGGTGAAGGATTTCTTACTGTCACCCGGTATCCCCTGTATGCCAAACATCCTTATGTAGGACATGTGAAACTGAGGTATGGGAGTATCTCTAAAGACCTGGCCCATTATTATTTGTCTTCTGAACAGACGCCTACGGCATTTCATTTGAGTGTTAAATTCGATCCCGAAGGGAATGTCACCGGTGCCGGGGGTCTTTTCCTGCAAACCATGCCTGAAACTGATCACGAATTTATTGAAAGACTTGAGCACTTGATGCATCATCTACCCTCCATCGGAGAAGCCTTTTCAGTGAATCAACCTGCCAGTGAGTTTATTTATAATCACTTCCACCCTTTTTCAGTGAAAATTTTAAACAACCGCCGTATGGAGTTCTTTTGCCGGTGCCGGAAAACTACCATTTCTCAGGTGATCTCCAAGCTGCCGGTTGAGACTCTTAAAGATATTGTTCACCAGGGGCCTTTCCCGGTGGAGATTCGCTGTCATAATTGCAATACTCACTATCAGTTTAACAAAGAAGAAATCGAAAAATTTTTAAAAAAATACGTATAAGGAATTTGTCCCACCCATGGGCATTCTGGCCTGTCCTTTTTTTTCTCCCTTATTTTAAAATCAACCGGCAATTTTAATGCCAGATATTAAACAAATTGCCGTCATATTTAAGGGCAATAAAATTTTTATAAAAAAAATTTTTTTTTCTGTTGAATTGAAACACTTATTTATTTATAATACAAATGTAACTAACCTGGTTTGGTTACTATTGCTGGATCAAGAATTTTTAGGTAGTGAAAATGATACGGTCCCGTTGAGTGATCTAACATCCCAGCGAGAAATCAAATGGATTATTCGGGGACCGTAGAATAATATAAACATAAAATAAATAAAAGGAGTCAGTTGATGCGTAATACATTCGACAGCATAATAGAAACCATAGGCAATACACCATTAATCAAACTTAGTAGGATATCTGCTAAGCTAAAACCAACTATTTATGCAAAAATGGAGAACTATAACCCGGGTGGAAGTGTCAAAGATAGAATCGGGATAGCAATGTTAGAAGATGCAGAACAGAGGGGGTTGATAAAACCGGGAGATACGATAGTAGAGCCCACTTCAGGCAACACCGGTGTCGGTTTGGCCCTGGCTGCGGCGGTCAAAGGGTATAAGATCATATTTACACTCCCAGATAAGATGAGTAAAGAAAAAATAAATCTTCTCAAAGCTTACGGTGCAAAAGTCGTGGTAACCCCAACCGCAGTACCTCCGGAATCACCGGAGAGTTATTATTCCGTTGCCCAGCAGATCGTTGATGAAACCCCGAATGCATTTATGCCAGGTCAATATTATAATCCCAAAAATCCTGAGGCTCATTATCGAACCACTGGTCCTGAAATCTGGGAACAAACCAAAGGCAAAGTGGGATATTTTGTTGCAGGAATGGGCACCGGCGGCACCATTAGTGGTGTGGGCAAATATTTAAAAGAGAAGAACCCCAACATTAAAATCATAGGTGCTGATCCGATTGGGTCTATGCTTCGTGATTACTTTTATACAAAAACGAAGATCCAGGCAAAACCGTATCGAATCGAAGGGATCGGAGAAGATATCATACCTGGAACCACGCATTTCCAATATATCGATGAAATTTATTCGGTAAATGATAAAGAATCCTTTATTATGGCAAGACGCCTGGCCAGGGAAGAGGGTATATTAGTCGGAGGTTCCAGTGGATCGGCGGTTGTTGCAGCATTAAAAATCGCCAAAGAATTAGAAAAAGACAAAATAATTGTGGTACTTTTACCAGACACGGGTGAAAGATATTTGAGTAAGGTTCATTCGGATGAGTGGATGAAAGAAAATGGGTATCTTGAAGAGGATGAACCCCCCCTTCAACATATTCTATCAAATAAAAATGCTGCAGCGCCACCTTTGGTTTCCGTGGAGAGTCATACACCGATAAGTTCGGCAATCGATCTCATGCAAAAGTACAGTATCTCTCAAATGCCGGTCACAAAAGAGGGAAATCTTGTGGGAAGTATCGGTGAAAATAAGTTGCTGAACAAATTATCCACAGGAGAGGACCTTGATAAAGTGATAGTAGAAGAAGTCATGGAAGATTGCTTCCCAATCGTCGAATCAAATACAGATATAAATAACCTTCTCCAGTTGATGGAAACGGGAAAAACCGCTGTCCTGGTAAAAAGCGAACAGGATAAAAATATCGAGGGGATCATCACCAGGATGGATATCATTGAATATTTAGTTAAAAGAGGTAGCTGAATGAAACTTGAAACAAGATTTGTCCATGGTGGACAAGCACCGGAGCCGGTCACAGGAGCGATTACGACACCTATTTTCCAGACTGCAACTTATGTCCTGGAAAAGGTAGGAATGGATAAGGGATTTGATTATTCCCGGACCAATACCCCTACCCGGCGTGTGCTGGAGAAATTACTGGCAGAGATTGAAGGTGCAAAGGACGCAACTGTGTTTGGGTCCGGTTTGGCTGCAATCGATGCTTTACTCCATAACCTGGAGCCCGGGGATCATATACTGGCATGTGACGATTTATATGGGGGTACCAACCGCTTGTTTTTACAGGTATTTAAAAAATATGGATTGGAATTCGATCTCATCGATATGTCAAAAGAAGAGAACATTGTTTCGCATATTAAGAATCATACCGTGATGATTTTTGTCGAAACCCCCACAAACCCCATGCTGAAATTAGTGGACATCAAAATGGTGGCTGATATTATTGGCGATCGAAATATCGAATTGGTGGTTGATAATACGTTTATGACCCCTCATTTCCAGAAGCCAATGGAACTGGGGGCAAATACGGTTATTCAGAGCCTGACAAAATTTTTAAGCGGCCACAATGATGTAGTAGGGGGAGCAATCATATCGAATAACCAACATATTATAGAAAGAATGAAATTTTTTATAAAATCAGTCGGTGCAACCATGGGCCCCTTCGATTCCTGGCTGACCATCAGAGGGATAAAGACACTGGCAATAAGAATGGACAGGATCAATGAAAATGCTATAAAGATTGCCCAATTCCTGGAAAACCACCCAAAAGTATCCAGGGTGATTTTCCCCGGGCTTCCCAGTCATCCCCAACACGAATTGGCAAAAAAACAGATGTCAGGTTTTGGCGGAATGATAGGTTTTGAATTGAAAGTGGGTAAGGAGGCAGCCGTAAAATGCATAGAAAAATTAAAACTTTGGCTTTTTGCCGAAAGCCTGGGTGGAGTGGAGTCCCTCATTACACACCCGGTGAGCATGACACATGCCGATGTTTCCCCGGAAGTACGACAGCAATTAGGAATTACCGATGGTCTCCTGCGTCTTTCTGTAGGGATTGAACATGTAGACGATTTAATTGAAGACCTGGCTCAAGCTTTCGAATAGCTGCGGTTTACGGGATAGGCTGGAAATTCTACACCCACAGGGTATAGGGGTAAAGAGTAAAGCGAAAGGAACTATTTTTTACTTTGTGTGTCCTTTGAGATAATTCCGGTAATCGCCGCTGGTATTGATATTATAAAACCATCCACTGTTTTCCAGGGGGATATATTTTACCCGGGCCAGGGGAAACAGTTCCGTGACTTTAAAGGTTTGGTGATTTAATAAGCTCTCTATCCTTGGAATCAAGCATTTGTTGTAAAAAGCAAACAGGGGTTCGAACTTGTTTTGGCCTGAAACCGGGACAACGATTTCATACTCATCGATATAAGCCATCATCTTGAGAAGAAACGGGATATTGATTTCCGGTATATCGCAAGCAATGACAAAATTAACAGGAGTTTCAGAGGCGCGCAGGCCACACAGGATTCCCATCAACGGCCCCTGAAGGGACTGATGGTCCACCACCAATCGGTAAGGCAAGAAATCAAACATTTCCTTTGAATGGGCGCTTGTACTGATAATGATTTCCTGGAAATAATCTTCAATATTGTTGGCAACCTTCTGGATCAAGGGGACACTGTCAACCGGGAGAAACGCTTTGTTTTCTTTCATACGGGTACTTTTGCCGCCAGCCAGGATAATCGCGCTCATTTTTTTTTCTTCTTTCATCAAGGTTATAATGTATTAAAATCTTTGCGTTTTTTCAACCGGCCTTGAGATTTTTTTTGATATGTTAGATTTTCTTGCCTGTCCTCTTTCCCATTTCTTCTCGTTTAAGTATTTTTACTTATTTTTTAGTGAGTATTTTTACCTGTTTTTCAGAAATATCTTGAAATTTCCTTTTTGTTGTGATATTCTAGATTTGAAAATGGAAGAGTTAAAGAAAAGTAAGTAGGTGCTGAAAGCTTCAGTTGAAGTTGAAGCGGGAATTGGAAGGGAAGCAGTGGTTAAGTTGAGATGGATAAATTTTATAACATTATGACATAGTAAAAAATGGATATTTTGGGCGCTGAAAACTTTTTTAAGAAAGGGAGGTAGAAAATGATTGAGGGTTTAGAAAGATCAACATTTGATCCCTACCTTAACAAAAAGTTCGAGATTCATACCGAATCTTCAAGGGTGGGGGAAGTTGAATTGGTTGAAGTAATAGGAAATGATTCCAATTCATCTGAAAGTTTTTCACTAGTATTTTGGGAAAAATTTGGCACACAATTTGGGCAAAACACCTACAAAATCATTCATCCTGAAATGGGAGAGTTTGAACTGTTCCTGGTTCCCATAGACAATAAGGGAAAGGCTGGGTTCTATTATCAAGCGGTCAATTTTATGTGGAAAACTCCGGTTTATAAATTACAAGCGAATGATGGTAAAGATATTTCTATTGATGTTACAAGCTCTTGTGCTCCTGGCTTGAAAGCAAATAAAGTTATTAAGGATATTGCCAGGTTCCTTAAGAAAAATGAACTAGAAAGAATCCTTGACTTTGGGGCTGGAGCCTTACGCCATACATTTCCTCTATTGCGTAGAAGTTTCCAGGTGTGTGCGGTTGAATTTGAAAAACAATTTCAAAAGAAATCTTGTAAAAATGCGTTAAAGCGGGCTAAAAGGTCAGCAAACTTTTCCGCCTTAATTTTTCCTAATGGATTTATTGAGGATAAGCGTAAATTCGATGCAGCGATATTATCATTTGTTGTACCGACTATGCCAATACCTGAAGAAAGAGAGGCATTGTTAAGACTAATAAGTGATAAGCTAGAAGAAAAATCGCTCATATTCTGGATGTCTCAATTTGGAAAATATAACCAAATAAAAAAAGACTCTATCAAAGTTAACGATGGGTGGTATTTAAATCCTAAAAGAACACACCACTCATTCTATACTGAATTTACGAATGAACAAATTGACAATATGATGAAGGCAATCAATTTTATAAGAATTCGTTCACTCAGTGATAGAGGAACTGATCAGTTTAGAGTCTTTTCAAGAAATGGAGTAATCAAATGGCAGAAGAAAACAAGAACGGGGTTTCCATTATGAATAATGATGCCCACCGGTTAGCGCTTGAATGGATAAAACAGATAATCACTTTATCATCAGGTATAATTGTATTAAGTGCAACCTTTATAACATCAATCTTCAAACAGTTAAACTGGTCTATCTGGATATTAATTATTTCTTGGGTATCGTTATTATTATCTATTGTTTATGGATTAAACACTATTTCAGTAATGATACAAAGCCGAATTGATCAAGATGATGAGTGGCATTCAGGTTGCGGTAGAACGTATGCAAAAGCCGCTAAATTGTTTTTTTTAGCAGGGATTTCTTCATTTGGAATTTTTGCTCTAATTAATTTTTTAATTACGATGAATGTTTATTAATGGGGGACTTGATCGACTATACTGACTAACTCAAGGGGAAATTGCTTTTCTCTGACTGCTTAACTCAAGTCGAACGAAGGGGAAACTCAATAATACCTGCGGATTTTGTCCAGGGGTTTGCGTATCTTTTGCCTGGGCGGTTTATCTTCAGCCGGGTAACCCATACACAAAACTACATCCACTTTTGTGTTTTTGGACAGCCCCAGCACCTTCTTTAAGGCATTTTCACTAAACCATCCCAGCCAGCACGTACCCAATCCCAGTTCCGCAGCCTGCAGCACCAGGTGCTCGCAGGCAATGCCAATATCAATGAGATTGTATTTGACATTTCTCAGCATCCCTCCCAGGCGGGCATAGTAAACCGAATATTCCGTAATCGCCACAATAAGCACCGGCGCGGTTTTTACAAATTTATTGGATGAGTAAATCCCGGACATGGATTTATCCACGATTTCATTTTTTGTTGCTTCATCATCCACCACAATAAACGACCAGGGTTGAGAATTACTGGCAGAAGGCGCCAACCGGGCAGCCTCCAAACATTGATCAATCAATTCCCTGGGTACGGGTTTTGACGAATACATCCGCGTGCTCTCTCGCTTGTTTACCAATTCCGAAAATTTCATTACACGTTCTCCTTGCTAACAAAGACAATAAATCAATTTTAAAGCAGTATAATAACAAAAGATTGAGTTTTGTTCAATATAAGTTAGCCACGAAGGACACGAAGAGGCACGAAAGTAAATTAGAAATATGACTTTGCGATCTTTAACATAATGTGTTATATTATTCCCTCATGGAGTACGGAACAATGAATGATGTAAAAGAATTCAAACAACTGCTGGACGAAATCAAGTGGCTGGATGCAGACCTGTCCGGCAAGGATTTTTTATTAACCTGGGAAAAAACCATTAAAGAAGTCCAACAGGTTTTATACACGGCAGAAGCATTAAAATGGCTGCATGCCAATAACATTTCTGCAAAATGTATTGACCCCGGGATGGCGGCTATGCAATCCCAGGACAAATCCAGCCGGGGGCGGTTTTCCTTTATTTCGGCGGCCCGCATGTTGGGATTGACCGTCCAGGACCTGGATGAAGATGACTTCTTTGCTTACGAAGGGACAGAAACGGTCCGTGAGACAGTTAACATGATTTCTCTTTTACCTTTAACAGATGTTATCGGTATCCGGGGGCCTTTGTACCTGGGTGCCGGTAATGCGTATATGCGGGAATTGGCTGCATCTTTGGATGAAGGAGTGGAAAAAGGAATTCTAACTCAGCGGCCGGGGATTATCAACCTCCAGTGCGATACGGATCATCCCGGCCAGGCCATGGCAGACATGCTGCATTTGAAACACCATTTTCACTCCCTGGAAAGATTGGCAGGGAAAAAAATTACTGTGACGTGGGTCTATTCTCCCGGCTTCCAAAAACCTCTTTCCCTAACGCAAGGGATTATCGGGCTGACTACCCGGTTCGGCATGGAGGTTACCCTGGCTCATCCTGAGGGATACAATCTCATGCCTGAGGTGATGGAAATCGCCTCTAAAAATGCAAAAAACAGCAGCGGAAGTTTTGCTGTGGTTCATTCTATGGAGCAAGCCTTTAAAGACGCAGATGTCGTATACGCCTTGAGCTGGGACCCTTATGGGGTGATGGAAAAACGAAGTGCATTAATCCGGGAGAACGATCACAGCGGCCTCCAGGAACTGGACCGGGAATGCCAGGGCCAAAACGCCAATTTCAAGGATTGGGAATGCACTGAAGAAAAATTGATACAAGCCGGGAACAGTGCCGCCCTTTATTTAAGCGACTCTTCCCCGCATATTACCAGTGTTTCTTTTAGACCCTATGTGATTGCCGCGATGATTTTGAATAACCGCTTCAAGGAACCGGCCCGGCTGCTGGCAAACCTGAGAAAACGAAACACAAAACGGGTGCAAGAAGCATAGTATTGCATCTCACTGACCTTGCCCGCCGGGGGGGTTGACAAACGACAAAAACCTGCCTAAAATAAATTGTACAAATGAATATCGCATTTGAGATCAAACGAAGAACGTTTAATGAAAGCGTTATCAATGTCTATGAAAACCACTGGATGATCCTGGGATTTACAGAGATTGATTTCCTGATGGAGGACTTGGCGCAGATGTTCCACATCAGCCCTTCCCGGTTAATAGAGTTAAAACAAGTTCATTCGGACACTATTTGGTTTTCAAGCCAGTTAGCGACGGGGGTAGAAAGAGTTCAAACAGAAGGAGACGGCATTATCCTGGATCAAAGAGGTAGAATGGCCATTATCAAAACTGCTGACTGTACCCCGCTTTTTTTCTGGGATCAACACTATTCTAGCGGCGGTGTAATTCACATTGGCTGGCAGGGTCTACTAAAAGGCATTGAAAAAAAACTGGTGAAATTACTGGATGAAAAATCACCTGAATTTAACTTACAGCAGATGGTTGTCTTTCTTGGACCGTCGATTGAGGCCAAATGCTACGAAGTGGGACTTGATCTCCGAGAAAATTTTTCTGGCAAAACATATCGAGACGATATTTTCTATATTTACAAAAGCATCAGCAATGACAATCAAACCGATCACACCAGTCACCAGATGGTGATGGATGTCAAAAAAGGTATCCGGCTGTCTTTAATAGAATCCGGCATCCCGGAAGATCACATCATCGTATCCCCCCTTTGCACCTTTTGCCAATCAAACCGCTTCCCCTCCCACCGGCGGCATCCGGAATCCGATCAGCGCATCTACAACTTTTTAATGTTAAAAAATGAGTAAAAATACCTAAAACTAATCGTTTTCTTTTAAAATAACAAATCCATGAAAATGAGGTTCATTAATGGGAAAGAAAACAAATATCAAAATTCGAAAGGCAGTGCTAAAAGATGTCGAAACCATTGCCAAATTTAATATGCTGGCGGCAAAGGAGACGGAAAACATGGAAGTGGACCCTGATACTGCTTTACGGGGGGCCAAAGCCATCATCAAAGACCCTCACAAAGGGTTTTACCTGGTGGCGGAAATGAAGGGACAAATCATTGGTCAACTGATGGTCACCAATGAATGGAGCGACTGGAGGAATAAGTATTTCCTGTGGGTCCAGAGTGTTTATGTGCTAGAAGATTCCAGGAAACAAGGAATTTTTTCAGCTCTTTTTCACCACCTGAAAGAGATGGCTCGGTACAGAAAAGATGTGGCTGGTTTACGGCTCTATGTTGAAAGATACAATGAAGCCGCTAAAATGACCTACGAAAGTTTGGGAATGCATAATCCCGGGTATGATATATACGAAGTGTTATTATAGAATCATAGACATTTATATAGGTGCCATTCGGGCAAGGTTAATTTCAGAAGAGAAGAAGCGAAGAAAAAACAACTCCCTGGACAATTTCACCAGCTCTTGAGGAAAATTCCCCAGCCCCTGGGACAACTGCCTACTGCCCCATGGACCCCTGCAAAAGCTTTTCATATAAAAGTAGGTTGAAGGCTTCCCCAAACGTTTGAGACAACATCCCTCTTTTCAATTCACATCAATTTCAAAAGTGGTTACCTGGTTGGTTCTGGTAAGGAAGCCTTTAGATGGCGCGAATGCGCCTGAATAGGCTGCCCCCGCCGGGGGCTTCAATTTCCCAAATAACCGAGGGATTTTAGCCTTTCCTGTAATTCCTTACTGCCTTTAAAGGTTTTCATCTTCACCCCTTTAAACCGCTGTAAATATTTTGCCATATGTTTGCCAAACCGGTCGGCGATACGTCTCCGCCGCATATAAACATTGACTTTTTCCAGGTAATCGCTGGAATCGTAGAGTTCGATCTCCTGCATCCGTACCTGCGGCGGCGGGGGATTGAAAAATGCCAACATCTGCTTATCGATCACATTGAAAATAAAATGGTGATTCCTGCCCACCAATGAAATTTTGGCTGGAAATTGCCGGATAATAGGAGAAAGCGGCAGGAGTACCGGCAGAACTCGATTCGTTTGACCCACTTCATTTCTAAATATCATCTCATCGTAAGGGACGCCGCTCTCCTCCAGTATTATTGCCGGTATATCGGTAATGGATGCCAGTGCTGTTTCTTCTCCTTTTTTCCGGTTTTGGGGATATTTAACCAGGAGGGGTATTTTAATAAGCTCTTTATAAAGGGTATGGCCGTGCTCCCAGCTGTGGTGGTCGTAAAACTCTTCACCGTGGTCACTGAGCACTACAATCATTGCATCACGATACAGTCCTTTTCCCTTTAAAAATCGAACCACATTGCCCACCAACATCCGGTCTGCATAGAGAATACCCGCATCGTACAAATCGATCAAAAGCTGGCGGTCTTTGGCATCAATAGTCTTATAATATTCATGCTTCTCGCGGATGAAATTGCGGACACCTTTTAAATTGGTATGGACATCCTGGCTAATTTGAGCGATGTATTTTCGTGGTGCTTTGTAAGGCGCATGCATCTGGTAGGTATGGAGGAACACAAACACGTCATTCCCCCGGAATCCGTTGATGTAATTCTTAAAATGGTTAAACACCCGTTCGGCTGAATTCATGCTGAATGCACGGCCAGGAGTGTTGGAATAGACCTGGAATCCCCTGGCAAATCCATAGGAATCATCGATAAACCCGCCGCCGGTAAAGGCAGCGGTCACATAACCTTCACGCTGGAAAATTTCCGCAATCAAAGGATATTCTGTGGATATCCTGTCATTGGGGGTAACCACACCGTGCTCATCCAGGTTTTTGCCGCTAAAAAGAGAAACATGAGCCGGCAGTGTCCAGGAAGTGGTCGTATAAGCATTTCGAAAGACCACCGCTTCTTGGCTGAGGCGTTCCAGCACAGGAGTCGTGGCGCGGGAATACCCATAAAGGGACGTATGATCGTACCGCAGTGTATCCAGCACAATCACCACGATTACTCTGGGATGCTTTTTGGGCTTAACCAACCTGGGGTTTATCCAGGCACCAACGCCTTTGCCTTTGGTCTCAAAAATAAGCTCCACTTCCCGGTCAAATTGACTCTTTAGATCGACAGTTTTGGAAAAGAGGACCTCTTTATCAAAAAATCCTTTATATAGATTGATTTTTTTATTCCCGGTTTTTACCGTCACCAGGTAAAACAACCGGGAATTTTGGGGATTAAACAAAGAAAAGGAAAGAGCAGCGGCATCCAGTTTTTTTAATTTGAAAATAACGGCGGAATCCCGGACCGCAAACAAACCCTGGTAACTAACACCGGAGTATTTAATACGTCCACTCCATTTCTCCCGGGGATAATAGATATTGCCTCTCTCCTTTATAAACATATCTTCCAGTCCATTCTCTTCAACCAGGCGGTTAAATTGGGCTTCTGCGTTTTCCGGGTATACAAATACTTTTGGTACGGACATCAGGTTCAGGTTAGCGGTCTCGTGACGTTTAAGACTAAAAAAAAGCAGCAGGGCAATTACAATGATTAGCGAAACAGCAGCAGCAGATAGGAGTAATTTTTTTTTTATCATTATCCTTTACTTGTCTATTCTAGTGGTGGAGTACTGGAATGATGTCCTTCACCACACCAATACACGACTAAAACAAACCAGTCAAAAAATCCTAATCGCAGCAGTCTTTAACAATTTCGATAAATCGCGACCATTTTATGGCAGGCCAACTTTCTGCTGCAAGCGCTCCGCTGGCTCGTGTAAGCATGGATACTTTAGCTGCGGTTTCCTCGTTGTCGGCTTCATAAATATCCATGAAATCGTAAGGTCCCAGAAGAGCGTAGTGAGCCACCCATTTCACATCGGGGCAAAGCTTGTCGACCTTCTTTTTCCAGTCTTTTCCGATGGCTTCACGTTTCTTCAAATCTGCCTGGATTTCAGGGGTTAATTTTGTCATCAAAACATATAAACCCATTATGTCCTCCTTCACCGTTAATAATTATATTTAAATAAAAAAAAATATCAACCCCAAAATACCCGGATTGAGGTGAAGGTTGAGGAAAAGTAATAAAGAATATTTTTTAAAATCGGGATTTTCTCTTGCAAATATAACCAAATTGTATTATACTATTTCACTAACTAAAAAAAATACAAAAGGGGGTAATTAATTATGGGAAATTCAAAATCACAGTGTGGAAAAGAGTGGGGCCTGGTTAATTTTAAACGTGGCCCCGATGTGGTTCGCTCCATTGCCAGCAATGGAAGTCGTTATGTTGCCGTCGGTGACGGCGGTTTATTAATGACCAGCGAAGATGGGATGAATTGGACCAGGAGACCCAGGAATTACACGAACCAATTTTGTGTTATTTACAACGAAGAGGGCTCCCAATTTGTGGTTGTTGGAGACCGCCAATACATAGCCACCAGTACAAATGGGATCAAGTGGGTACGCAGGAAATTTGTAAAAGGTTCGCCGGCGTTGTGGGGAGTTGCCTATGGCAATGGTGTATATGTGGCAACGGGAGAGTTTGGGACCGTTTTTACCAGCTTAAATGGAGCCGACTGGACCGAAAGAAAGACGGGAATAAACGCAAGGTTGACCAGTGTGGTTTACGGGAAAGGTCTTTTTGCGGCAGTGGGTCCCAGGGGATTTTATTCCAGTTCTAACAAGGGGGTATCCTGGAGAACACATGGGAGTGCTGCCAGTGGGCTGATATCTGTTACATTTGGGAATAACACGTTTGTGGCCGGCGGTAGAGATGGAGTTTTATATACCAGCAAAGATGGCAAAAACTGGACCAAAAGAGAAACAGGTTTACCCAACTTTTTTTGGGACCTTACCTATGTATCATTGTCCGGTCTTTTTGTTGGGGTAGGAAATAGAGGAAATAAATCAACCTGCATGATAGTGACCAGTCCCGATGGTGTCAACTGGACCTGGCGAGAATCTCATGTTACCACTGAGCTTTTGGGAGTGGGGGTCAGCAGCGACAAAGTAATAGCCGGGGGGCTGTACGGAGCGATTACGGTGAGTTTAAGCAGCGTGCCCAGGGGTGGTAAACTGGTGGTGGTTTCTCCCCGGGGTGGAGAATTATGGGACCCGAACTCTTCCCAGGAAATCCGCTGGGGGAGTTTCGGAAGCGTGGGAAAGGTAAAATTGGAATATTCTACGGATAATGGCAGTTCCTGGACGGTCATTACTCCATCCACGGCCAATAATGGCATACATGCCTGGAAAATTCCCCAGGAACCATCCAATCAATGTTTGGTTCGAGTGAGTGAGGCGGCTGATGGTAAGCCTTCTGCTGCCAGCAATGCCACCTTCCGGATTACAGGTGCGCCACCCGGGGCTTCCCTGACCGTCACCTCCCCCAAAGGTGGTGAACAACTGGCAATCGGCTCGAAATACACCATCAAGTGGACCTCCCAGCGTGTAACCGACCCTATACGGATTCGGTGTTCCTGGGATGGTGGGGAAAACTACAGTATTATTGCCAGAAAAACACCCAATACAGGTACCTACACCTGGAAAGTTCCCAACATGCCCTCAACCAATTGCCTGATCAGGATCAGTGGAATTAATACCGATGGGCTCCCGGTGGGTATAAGCGACAATACGTTTATCATTGGGGACGCTAATCCTACTATTACTCTCACTTCCCCCAAAGGCGGTGAGTCATGGGACGCCGGCAGCACCCATAATATAACGTGGATTAGTTTTAGTGTGGGTGAGTTTGTAAAGTTAGAGCTTTCCATTGATGGCGGCAGTTCTTGGAAAGATATTGATGCCCGCACCAGGAATGACGGCACCTGGGACTGGACTGTACCCAATATCCCTTCCTCCAATTGTTTTATCCGGGTCAGTGATTATTCAAACCCTTCAGTAAATGGCACCAACAGCAGTGCCTTCACACTAGGTGAAGTTACTTCTATTATCTTGACGTCCCCCATCGGCGGCAGCGTGTGGGAAGCGGGTTCCACTCATGATATAACCTGGACCAGTTCCGGTGTGGGGGAGTTTGTAAAGTTGGAGCTTTCCATTGATGGTGGCAGTTCCTGGAAAGATATTGATACCCGCACCCGGAATGACGGCACCTGGGAATGGACTGTACCCGATACCTCTTCCAGCAATTGTTATATCCGGGTCAGCGATTATTCAAATCCTTCATTAAATGACACCAACAATCGTGCCTTCACAATAGGCGAAGTTGCCTCCATTACCTTGACTTCCCCAAACGGTGGAGAGAACTGGATGGGGGATTCTACCCAAACCATTACCTGGACCACCAGCGGTACTGTAGACAATGTAATGATTGAATACTCCATAGACAACAGCAGCACCTGGGATACGATTACTGCATTAACGCAAAACGACGGCACCTTTTTATGGACAGTGCCCAACATTTCTTCTGATAAGTGTATGGTGAAAATCAGTGATGCCTCCTATCCCCGGATTTCCGGCACCAGCGGCAGTGTGTTTTCCATCAGCGAACCGCCGGAGATTGCTTTAAGCAAGACCGGCTTTGAGTTTAGTTATATAACCGGAGGTGCGGTACCCACCGGGCAAACGTTTTACATATCCAACAAGGGTGTTTCCACGTTAAAATGGACAGCAGCCGCGCGCGTCTCCTGGATCAAGGTATCCCCGGCATCCGGAACCGGGGACGGTACTGTCACGATCTCCGTTGATCCTTCCGGTTTGGGTACAGGAGAACACAACGGCATTGTTATGGTTAGCGACCCGGATGCATCCAATTCGCCCCAAATAGTAGACGTGTACCTCTCGGTTACGGTTAAAGAAGAGAAGCAAGACCTGCCGCCTTTGGGTAAATTCGCTACACCGCAAGATGGTGCCAAAGGGGTAAACGGTTCCATTGCCGTCACCGGATGGGCACTGGATGCTAAGGGAGTGGATAGTGTGAAAATATACCGGGAAGTGGATGAAAAACGTTTATATATCGGCGATGCGAACTTTGTAGAAGGTGCCCGGCCGGATGTGGAAAAAGCTTACCCCAATTATCCCAACAATTCCAGGGCTGGTTGGGGATATACGCTGTTGACCAACTTCTTGCCGGATGGAGAACTGGTACTCAAGGCAATCGCCAAAAGCACCAGCGGCGAAGAGTTTTTATTGGGGACCAAAACCATTTACCTTGACAATCAAAATGCGGTAAAACCCTTTGGGGCCGTCGATGCACCGGCTCAAGGGGGCGATGCTTCCGGCACCAATTACAGGTGCCGGGGATGGTCCCTGACGCCGCCGCCCAACAAGATACCTGAAGATGGTTCCACCATTAATGTGTTTATCGATGGAAAATTTGTCGGCAAAGCCACATATAATATCCCCAGGGCCGATATTACCAAACTATTCCCGGACTGTGCCAACAGCAAGGGGGCCGCGGCTTATTTTGATTTTGATACCACCGCCTATAAAAACGGGGTTCATACCATTGAATGGTCTGTTAAAGACGATGCCGGAAATACCACCGGGATCGGCAGCCGCTATTTTACCATCCGCAATCCCTGATTTAGGTTCTCCAGCAATTCTAATTTTATCGAATTGCCCGGGTGAACACAAGGTTCACCCCTACATTTGATGCCCCTTTTTATGCTTTTGTAGGGGCAAACCTTGTGTTTGCCCGTACTTTAATGGACAAAATTATAATTGCTGAGGTTCTCCCTTTTGACTTGACAATTTCTATTATTTCCTACTATTATATTAGACTGATTATATAACCATGAAAAAAAAAAGCACATCAATTCATCAGATCAATGCCGATTTCAGGATGAGCCGCGTGGAAAAAGTGTTGTATATGGTGCTAAATCGTGTGAATAACTCATTTCCCGATCTAAAGGTTGATCAGAAAATAATTTATCGTGATTTTAAATGTGAAAATCTAAAAGAACAATGGGAAACCGTACCACCGCAAAGCACCCCGGCCCGGAAATTGTGTGACCTTTTCTTCATTAAATTACCCTGGAAGAACATTCAATCTGAACTGGGGGAAATACATGTCCTGGATTGCGGCTGCGGTTCCGGCCGGTATGGCGAACGATTATTGAACTACAGCCCAATTCCTTTAACCACATATACCGGCATCGATGTGACAAAAGCCGAAAAATGGCAGATACTGGAACAGCAGCACCCCAATTTTAAGTTCCACCAACTTAATAACGGTAATGATATCTCCGCTTATATACCGGAGAAAACCAATTTTTTCCTGAGTGTGACCGCGCTTGAACATTTCGAGGAAGATATCTTTTATTTTGAACAGATCAAGGATTTTATCGATTCCCGGAAAAGAAATGTGCTGCAAATTCATTTTTTCCCCAGCCGGGTTTGTTTAAAACTTTTTCGCTACCACGGTATTCGCCAATATACTCCCCGAACCATTGGGAAGTTCAGCCGGCTGTTTCATTCGTCTTCTTATATGATACTTTTTAACCTGGGGGGGAAAATGTGCAACCGGCTGCACAGCCGGTATATTACCCGGCCGATGGTCAGTAAAAAACACGTTGATTTGCGGAAATCCCACCTCGACATCTACGATAAAAAGCTGTTCAATGCCATGCGGCAGGATATGGCAGTTCCCTCTATAGACCCGACTTTTTATGCCCTGGTGATTCATTCTTATTTTCGAAATAAACTTTTTTGAGTTTTCCTCTGGTCAGCCAATTGTTAATTGCGCTTACCGGTGAAGTTGAAAAAACCTCGATTTTATGATACTATAATCATCTTTAAATTCAGGGTATTATTTGATGTTAACTGCTTTTTCTACATTCTCTTGCAGACCCGAAAGGGGGGAAGGCGGCAGCTTGCAATGCGGACGAGGTGAAATTTGCCGGGGCTAAGTTCAGACCTTCCTGTCACTACCTACACACCGGGGTCCAGGCTTCGCCATCCCATTCTCCTTCTCAGGGAAATGTGGAGAGACTTGAAAGCCTCCAGGGAACTGGCATGGCGGTTGACGGTGCGGGACATCTCCGCCCAGTACCGGCAGACTGCCCTGGGATACTTCTGGGCTGTCTTCCCTCCCCTGGTAACCAGCCTGGTGCTTATTTTACTAAGGGCCTCCGCAGTAATGGATGTTAAGGGCATTGGCATCCCTTACCCGGCATATGTAATGATGGGAACTGTTTTCTACCAGTTATTTGTCGATGCCCTCAATGCCCCTTTAAAAGTAGTCACCGAATCAAAAGCAATACTCACCAAAATCAACTTGCCCCGAGAAGCCTTTGTCCTTTCCGGGATGGGACAGGTGCTGTTCAGCTTTGGTATCAAAGTGATTTTATTGATAGGTGCGTTTATTTATTTTAACGTACATATCACTTGGACAACGATACTGGTCCCGATTCCTTTGTTGGGGCTGCTTCTCCTGGGCACCATGTTTGGCGTCTTGTTGATACCGGTAGGATTACTTTATAAAGATATCCAGTCTGCTCTTTTGATTGCCACATCAGGGCTGGTTTTCCTAACCCCTGTGGCGTACCCCCCCACCACACCAGGTACACTGGGAAAAATCATCAACTTGAATCCCATCACCCCTTTGCTGATGGGGGCCAAAGACGTAGTAATCCGCGGAATTCCCGGAGATTTAGGTCCTTTCTTTCTTGTGTTTGGACTGACGGTGACATTTTTGTTTATCGGATGGGTGATCTATCGGCTTGCCCTGCCTATTATAATCGAACGAATAGGAGCCTAAGTTGAAAAATCCGAAGCACGAAATTCGAAATCCGAAACAAATACGAAATTCAAATGTTCAAAATTCAAAACAAGAGCAATCCGGTTCGTGGTTCTTTTTTTTGTTTTGGTCATTTGAATTTTGGTCATTTGAATTTGTTTCGAATTTCGATATTCGGATTTCGAATTTTTTTGCCAGAAAATTCTTAATAAGGTATCTACTGAATGTCTAAAAATGAGACCCTGGTTAAGGTTGAACACCTGAGTAAAAAGTTCTGCCGGAAATTGAGACGATCACTTTGGTACGGGGTCAAAGATATTGGTGCTGAACTGAGGGGAAGCAAACGAAACCGCGTCAAATTACGAAAAGACGAATTCTGGGCATTGCAAGATATCAACTTTGAAATTAAACGGGGAGAGTTGGTAGGACTCATTGGTGCCAACGGCGCAGGCAAAACCACTCTCTTAAAATTACTTTCCGGACTGGTCAAACCCGACAAAGGGAAGATTACCATACGAGGAAAAATCCAGGCATTGATCGCCCTTGGTGCAGGATTCAACCCGGTTCTAACCGCACGAGAAAACATCTATATCAACGGTGCGGTGCTGGGATTCTCTAAAAAAGAAATGGATAAAATGCTGGAAGACATCATGAACTTCGCTGAAATCAGGGAATTTATCGATATGCCGGTGCAAAGTTACAGCTCCGGGATGCAAGTGAGATTGGGGTTTGCCGTTGCGGTTAATCTGAAACCCGATATCCTGATCGTAGACGAGGTCCTGGCAGTAGGCGATGCCGCCTTTCGCAGAAAAGCCAGGAACAAGATGATGGAACTGCTGCATTCGGGGATATCTGTGCTTTTTGTGTCCCACAACATGGCCACGATCTCTTCCATTACATCCCGATGCCTTTACCTGCATAAAGGCCATATGGTCGCTATTGGGCCTTCGGATGAGGTGACCTCCCTCTATTTAAGCGATTCCCTCAAGCGATCAAAAGCCTCACAAAACCAAATGGCAGGTGAAGAAGATTTAATGACCTCTGCTTATTATACGGTACCGGAAGTTTTTGCGCTAAAAAAAGTGCGCCTTCGCAATACCTCCGGCAGCGATACCGATGAATTCAATACATATGATAATATTACCATTGCCTTTGAAATGGAATTCAGCAAAAAGATAGAGAACGTCCAATTGGCCTTCAACATTCGGGACCAGGTAAATGATATGGTGATTAGTTCCAGTAAATTGCAGTGGAATGCCCGCCCCTGCAAAGGCATTGTAAAAGCAGAATGCGAAATTAAAAAAAACAAACTGAGAGAAGGCAACTACAATCTTGGGTTTTACGTATCGGATTACGACGGCGGTGCATTATTTAAATCCAATGCTGTTGGGTCATTTACCATTCTTGCCGATATGGAAATTATCCGAAAAAGTGACTCTACCCAGGGTATTATGGTAATGGATACTAAATGGAAGGTTTTATAAAGAATTATGACACAGCAAGATAAAATCATTTTTGCAATTATCGGGATCCTGGTTTTTCTTGTTTTTGTACTGATACTGCGGGATGTCTATGCCTTTGGTGTGGATGACAGTTTTATTTTTTACCGCTATGGGGAAAACCTGTCCAATGGTCACGGTATTGTGTTTAATGTCGGTGAGCCTCCCGGTGAAGGATTTACCTCCTGGGTCTGGCTGCTGCTCCTGGCATTTTCCCGCTGCATTGGCGTGGATATCATTTTAGCTTCGAAAGTTTTGGGAATTTTTTTCCATCTGGCGGGCGGCGTTTTCATTTTTTGGTTGGTGATGAAACTGATCGGTGTGGAGAATGAGTCCCTGGCAAAAATCAGCGCCTTGATCTTATCCGGCAGTTTTTTGTTAAATTACCGGTTGATTGCCCACAGCGTCAGTGGAATGGAAACATCACTTTACGTGTTTTCCATTATTGTATTAATTTTTTTGACCACGCTGGCGCTTCAGGCTCTGCCCACGGATAAACGGTGGTGGTTATTTATTAGCCTTGCCGCTGCAGGGGCATTCCTGGTGAGACCCGAAGGCATCGCTGCCGGGGGTATCTCCTTATTGGCCCTCGCCCTTCACCAGCGTCATAATCTTCTGAAACCCAAAACCTGGTTATACGTTTTTATCGGGTTGGTTCTCCCCCTTTCGCTGTTTATCGCCTGGAAAACCATGGTTTTCGGTTATCCCCTTCCCCATTCCTACTACCATAAATTAATCGTTATTACCGAAGAGTATGAAGAGTCGCTGCGGCAAATGCTGCTGTTTTTCAAAAGCTATTGGTGGTTGATGGTCCTGGCAGTCATCACCATGATATACATGTACCCCTCCCTGGAAAGTAAAATCATCCTGCCTTATTATTATCCCGCTTTATTCCTGGCCATGGTGGCTGTCTACCTGCTTTTTTACCCTGCCATGAACTATCTGCATCGTTTTTATATTCCCTATTTGCCCCTATTACTGGTTATGATCGCACCCGGTATTTATATGCTGGTGAGAAAGACGCTTTTTAAAAAGGTGGGTATCCGGGCACTTATCATCTTCCTGATTCTTGCCGTGCTGGTGATGGGTATGAATTTCCAGATGAAAACGCCGCGCTTTAAAATCAAAAATTGGTCAAAACTGGTAAACCCTTACACCGGGGGTTCCCGGGCCAAATTGGGGGTATTGATGAGCCGGCTGCCCTCAGATGTAGTGGTGGCCAATACGGAAATGGGGGTTATCCCCTTCTATTCAGGACTGGCATGTATCGATATGGCAGGGTTAACCGACCCTTACACCGCCCACCGGGGAGTTTCCATGGATTACCTGCAGCAGCGAAAAGTAGAGTTGGTCATGTTCCCTCGCGATGTAAAAACCATGGCAAAAAAAGATTGGAATCACTACACACACCCGTATGGACGTGTATTTCTTGCAAGCGCCTTCACTGAAAACTTTGAATTTGTCGGCTGGTATGCCAACTACTATTTGTATGCCGATAAACGGTCTTCCAGGTTTAATGCAATAGAAACGTGGGGGAAAAAATATCTGAAACCACGTCCTTTGAAATCGAAAGCAAGGTAAAAAATAAAAGTGACATTAAATACCGTAATCCATATCGGTTTTCCAAAAACCGGGACCACCACGCACCAGAACCATCTGTTCAGTAAACATTCGCAAATCCTTTACCTGGGAAAACCCTATAAAAACGAAAACTTCGAACGGGAGATGCAAAACCTTATTAAACAAGAAAGTACCATCTATCAATCTTCCGGCCTGAAGGATTACCTGGATACCCTGGAGATCGATAAACAGCTGAAAAACGTGCTTTTGGTTTCGGATGAAATTATGGTATCGGTTTCAAAGGTTCGCGATAAAGGCGTGGTGGCGCAGCGGCTAAAAGATGGTTTTGGCGCTTTTACCCCCTGTAAAGTATTAATTACCTTGCGAAACCAGTTGGATATTTTAAAATCCACCTATATCAGCGGCTGCCGGCTGCTTACCAAAGTCCAGGTGCCCAAAAAATACCGCGGACGCTTTGTGGACTTTGAAGAATGGCTGGAATTTTCATATGAAAACCTGGACCGAAGCCATATGGGTAACTTTATCTATATAAATACCATCGATTACTATTCCCGGTTGTTTGGCAAGAATAATGTCCTGGTTCTTCTATTCGAGGAGTTCCTTCACCACAAAGAAGAGTATATAAAAAAACTGGCGGATTTTTTGGACATCGATAGACATGAATCCATGGAATTAATAAAAACCGCGCATGATAATGAACGCATCAATCAAGCCCGCCTGGATTTCGAGCACCTGGTGGGAACCCGCTTTCCCATCGGAAAAAATCGCTTTATCTCTAAAGCAGCAACTGTGTTCCAGTTTTTTCACAAAATTTTCAGAAGAGATAAAAAAGCAAAAGTCGGAATTCCCAATTACTGGATGGAACAACTGAAAAGCATCTATGGGGATGGAAACCGGGAATTGATGCGGAAATTTAAACTACCATTGGAAGAATATAATTACCCTTTATAGGAAACAAAAAAAATTAAATTTAAAGGATAAGTAATTAATAATAGTAAAAAATACTCCTTATCAGGCTCTTGCGGGTTGACAGCATGATTAAATTATATTAAACTTACTTACTTAGAAGGAGGTATACATGAGAAATCTAACTTTAGCGAAGATATTAGTGGTAGTCGTGATAATACTAACAGCCAACATTAGTTACTCCTATTCCCAGTCCAAAACGGATGCAAATGTACAATATGTTGAGATCACATTGAAGAACGGGACCGTTGAAAAGTTTGATTATACCGCATTTACATTGAGTTGGATTTATCCCATAACTTTAATAAGACCGCTGACCTGCGATGAAGTCGAAATAAACAAACACGAAATCGAAGAAATTTATGTTGTCGGTGAATTTTCCAATAATTGCGTTAACCAGGGCAAAGATGATTGGGAGTTCACGGTTTATTTAACCGATGAAAGACAATTGCTTGGATTCTTTCGAGTCTCTGAATTCACGGCAAAGGGTGTTTTATATGACAGCGGGGAAGAGAAGTCCATTCATTTTAAGGATATAAAAAAAATAGTGTTTCGAAGATAAGAGATGTTATATGTTTAATATTATAGAGGATAAAGATAATGAAAACAAAAAAGACAGCAAATAAAGGGCGTTCTCTGGCAGTGTTTATTTCTATTTTATTATTTCTTTTTTTAACGAATTCTTCTTTGCAGGCCCAATGCGGAACAAGTTGGGGACTGGTCAATTATATCCGTGGGGATTATGTGATTCGTTCCATTGCCAGTAATGACAGCATTTATGTTGCCGTGGGTGACGGCGGTTTGCTATGGACCAGTGGGAATGGGATCGATTGGACCATCATGCCGAGAAATACAACCAACCAGTTTTCTGTTATATATGAAGCGGCGGATTCCCAATTTGTTGTGGTTGGAGACCGGGAATATATTGCCACAAGTTCCAATGGAATTAACTGGGTACAGAGAAAATTTAATTTATCTAAACCGGCGTTATGGGGGATTGCCTCTGATGGTACCACCTATGTGGCAGTGGGTGATAAGGGGACTGTGTTTACCAGCACGGATGGGGCCACCTGGACCCAGCGAAACAGCGGGACTACCGCAAGACTGTTTGATGTGGTGTATGGAGAAGAACGCTTTGTTGCAGTAGCGATTAATGGATTTTATTCCAGTTCCGACAGCGGTGTGACCTGGCAGAATCACGGGAGTGCGACCGGGTTGATCTCGGTTACATATGGAAATGGCACTTTTGTTGCCGGCGGCAAAAACGGAGTAATATATACCAGCGACAACGGGATAAACTGGACTAAAAGAAGTACAGGTGTAATCAATTATTTCTGGGACCTGGCCTTTATTCCGTCGTCCAGCCTTTTTGTCGGGGTAGGTAACCGGGGAACACGTTCAACCTGCATGATAATTACCAGTCCCAATGGAATCAGTTGGACCTGGCGAGAGTCTTATGTCCCCTCTGAGCTTCTCGGTGTGGGTGTAAGCAGCGACAAGGTATTGGCCGGAGGACTGTCCGGTGCGGTTACAATAAGCATGTGCGATCCTTACGACCCTCAACTGGTGGTGGCGTCTCCCGTTGGAGGTGAGGTATGGGACCAGAACACGACCCAGACCATCCGCTGGGGGAGTTTCGGAACCGTGGGCAATGTAAAATTGGAATATTCTACGGATAACGGCGGATCCTGGGCTGACATTATTTCTTCCACTGCCAATGATGGCACCCATTCATGGTTAGTTCCCCAAACACCCTCTACCCAATGCCGGGTTCGGGTGAGTGATGCGGCTGCCGGTAATCCATCTGATACCAGCAATGCTGTGTTTCAAATTAGAAGTTCTTCTGCTGGCGGTACCCTGACCGTCACTGCCCCCAATGGTGGTGAACATCTGGCAATCGGTTCCAAATACACCATCACCTGGACCTCCAGCGGTGTGACCGACACCATCCGCATCCGGTTTTCCTCGGATGGCGGTAACAATTTTAGCAAAATTGCCGATAACCTTGCCAACAGCGGTTCCTGGACCTGGACGGTTCCCAACATAAACTCATCAAATTGCCTGATCAGGATTAATGCCATTAATACCGATGGACTTCCGTACGATGTGAGTAACAGCACATTTACCATAGGGGAGGGGGGCGGAGCGCCGTCTATTACCCTCATCTCGCCCAATGGTGGTGAAACATTGGTGGGTAATACCACTCACACCATTCGCTGGGCATGCTCCAAAGAATACGATAGTATCGATATCGAGTATAATGACGGTTCTTCATGGCATGTAATAAAGAATGGGACGGAGGATGATGGTGAGTTTGACTGGACAGTTCCCAACATAGCAACCACCAAAGCCAGGATGTGGATAAAAGGTTGGGCTGATGATGGAGACGCTGTGGATTTTACGGATAATTATTATACCATAGAAAAGGGCGTGCCTATGGGTACGATTTTGGTGACCTCACCCAATGGTGGTGAAGGGTGGCTGAGCGGTTCCACGCATCCTATTACCTGGGATTCCCTCGGCACTGTGGGAGACGTAACCATATCCTATTCTGCGGACGACGGTGACACCTGGACCACCATTAAAGCATCCACGGCAAACGACGGATACTATTCCTGGACCCTGCCTACCGATCTTACGTCGGACCAGTGCCGGGTAAAGGTCACAGATGAATTATATCCACAAATCTCCGATAGAAGCGATTATGTGTTTTCTGTCGGCGGCCCACCAGAGATATCCTTAAGCAAAGCCAGGTTTAATTTCGGCTATTTAATCGGAGGTGCCGTACCCGATATACCGCAAACGCTCTTCATATCCAACAACAGTGTTACCCCATTGAATTGGACGGCCACCGCGGAGGCCTCGTGGATCAACCTAAACCCGGCATCCGGGACCGGTGACGGTGTTGTCAACATCTCTATCAATCCCTTAGGCATGGGTGTGGGCGAGTACACCGGGACCATTACCGTTAGTGATCCGGATGCCCTCAACTCACCGCAAACAGTAGACGTGTATCTTAAAATTAAATATTCATCGGAAGATGTCCAGCCTTTCGGTCAATTTGCTACACCGGACGACGGCATCACCGGGGTATCCGGTTCCGTCCCGGTCACCGGATGGGCACTTGATGATATCGGAGTAGTCAGTGTGAAAATATACCGGGAAGTAAATGGTTTCCTTTCATATATCGGTGATGCGGTCTTTGTGGAAGGTGCCCGGCCGGATGTTGAACAGGCTTACCCGGATTATCCTTATAATTCCAGGGCTGGCTGGGGTTACATGATGTTGAGTAACTTCTTGCCAGATGGAGAGTTGGTGCTGAAGGCAATTGCCAGTGACACCACCGGCAACGTAATTACCCTGGGAACCAAAACCATTTACCTTGACCACCAGAATGGGGTGAAACCATTCGGTGCGATAGATGCACCCGCCCAGGGGGGTGAAGCTTTCGGCTCCACTTACAGGAACCAGGGATGGGTATTGACACCCCAGCCCAACAAGATTCCTGAAGATGGTTCTACCATAAATGTGTTTATAGATGGCGTCTTTATTGGCAAGGCCAATTATAATATCTATAGAGCTGATATTGCCCAGTTATTCCCCGGGTATGCCAACAGCAATGGGGCCATGGCTTATCTTGATTTTGATACCACCACCTACAGCAACGGGGTTCATACCATTCAGTGGTCTGCAAGCGACGATGCAGGAAATTCCGATGGCATCGGGTCCAGGTATTTCACGATACAGAATACCAACAGCGGGGAAAGGAAAAGCTCCGGTACTTCGGAAATACAGGAAACCGGGTTCTTGAAGAATAAATACCGACCGTGGGTACGGATGCAAATGCCCACCGGTACGGTCACCTCTATACACGATATCGCGGATATTCCAGTGGACTGCACACCTGCACGGTTTAGAAAAGGATATAATGAAAATTCCAGACTCCTGGACATTTACCCTGCGGAAGGAGACATCCTGGATGTGGAGATCAACGAAGGAGAACGAATCGAACTCCAGTTGGGTGACGGTGGCCCGGGAACACAAAACAACCGATTTACCGGTTTCATGGTGGTTGGTGATAAGCTTCATTTTTTACCCATCGGTTCAACCTTGAAAGCCAGGGATGGTATCTTTTTCTGGCAGCCGGCAGCCGGGTTCTTCGGGGAATACCAATTGGTATTTATCGCCCGGGACCGGCAAGGAAGAAACCTGAAAAAGAATGTACTTATAAGAATTCTACCCAAATTCTCAAAATAAAAATTAAAATAAAAGTGAATCGTTACACATAAAATATTAAAGCAAAAAGAAAAAACAAGCAGTGGAGCCACCGAAACTATTGATCCTTGGAAAAGGTGGTAAAAAAGAGGGTATGGGCCACCTGGTCAGGATTAGCACCATGGTAGAGGAGTTTGCTCCTCATTATGATACAACGGTATTGGTTAAGCAGGACAAATACGGTGAATTCTTTTTTAAACAGAAAGGCATCGATTGTTTTACTTACAAGGATAATCCTGGAATGTATCGTTTCCTGGAGAAAACCGGGAAATATCACGTCATTATTATCGATATCTACCGGATTTCCATCGATGTCATTAAAAAAATCGAGAAACACTGCGATTTCTTAATCAATTTCGACGATATGCAGCGGCGGGTTCAGCATCAAATCAGGGGAGCATTCATATGCCCACAAGAACCGTTTAACAGCGAGGTTTACCGATGGAAAACCTTTACCGCGGCCAAAGGAGCCGATTATTTTCCTTTGCATAAGGAATTTAGCCAATACCGCGAAAAAAAACGCTTTCAAAAAAAGGTTAAAGATATAGGTATTTGCCTGGGGGGGGTGCCCAACCCGGAGGAAACCCAGGAACTGATCCGACTGCTGGACCACTTCCTGGATGAAAAAATAAACCTGCATGTGGTGATGGGTTTTAAACCGGGAGAAATTGACTTCACTGCGTTTTCTTCGCGGGTAGGGTTTGTTCAAAATGTTGACAACATGGCTGCTTTTATCGAAAAGATGGATGTGGGAATCATTGCCGGGGGGTTTGTCAAGTTCGAATTTATGTGCATCGGGACCCCATTTCTAATGGTTTCACGGGCCAAACACCAACACCAATTGGCCAAAAAATTTTCGGAAAAAGGTTTTGGGGTCTATATGGGAACCCTCAAGCAGGTGCTTGCCCATCCCCAGGCATTCGAGCAAAAGATGAACGCTTTTTTGAGTAATAATAGATTAAGAAGAAAAATGTTTGAGAATTCACGCCGATTGGTGGATGGGAAAGGAACCTCCCGGATACTGGACATGGTGAATTCCGCAATAGGGGATAGTCAATAGTCAATTGTTAGTGGATAACGAAGGAGAAACACATGGGTAAGATAAAAGTAATGGTTACCGGAGCCGGAGGATTTATCGGTACGAAAGTTGTGCAGGAGTTGTGGAAGCGCGGCTGTGAAGTTGCGTATTTTGACGTGATTGAACCCAAAATCAAAGGCATTAAACGAGTGAACCGGGGAACCATCCTGGATCAATATGACCTGGCCCTGGCCGCCCGGGGATGTGATTATGCCATTCACCTGGCAGCCCTGTTGGGGGTGCAAAAAACAGATAGTGATCGCCTGGAATGTTTATACATCAACATCCAGGGGACCCTGAACGTTATCGAGGCCTGCGTAAAAGAAGGGATTAAGAAAATTGTTTTCAGTTCCTCTTCGGAAGTTTACGGGGACCAGGATAAACTTCCCATAAGCGAAGAAAATCCCTTAAACCCAAAATCCGTGTATGCGGTTAGCAAGATTGCCGGTGAAGAGTATTTGCGGGCCTATTCCGAGATGTACGGCATTAAATATAATATTACCCGTTTATTTAATGTATATGGAGAATACCAGCGGGAAGAGTTTGTTTTACCTAAATTCGTTCAGCGTGTGGTTAATAATGAACCCCCGATTATTTACGGGGATGGGGAACAGGTTCGTTCTTTTTGTTATGTGGAGGATGCGGCCCGGGGGATCGTGGATGCGCTGCTGACCGACCAGGCCAACCAGGTGTTCAATATCGGCAATGACCGCGAGCCGATATCAATGAAAGACCTGGCTTACAAATTAATCGACATCTCCGGGAAATCCATCAAACCTGAATTTGTTTCTTATGAAGAATCGGACAGAGAATCCTCACGGGAAATCGAAAAACGAATCCCTTGTATAAAAAAAGCCAAACAGGTATTGGGCTATGAACCCCGGTTTCCCCTGGATGAAGGTTTAAAACGCATGATCGCCTTTTATGAAGAAAATAATAAAAAATAATCTTTATTTCACCGTAGAGAACGAGGGAATAATATTATGAAGCTAAAATGGATTCATTACGGCAGTCAATATGTCGATGAAGAGGATATAAACGAGGTCCTGGGTGTTTTGAGGTCCGATTTCTTGAGTTCAGGCCCAAAAATCAAAGAGTTTGAAGAACGGATCCTGGAGCATACCGGTGCACAGTACTGCGCGGCTGTGGCCAATGGGACCGCTGCCCTTCACCTGGCAGTAAAGGCCCTGGATATCGATAAAAGAAAAACTGGTATCACTTCTCCCATTACCTTTATTGCTTCTGCCAACACTTTTATTTACAATAGTCTGAAACCGGATTTCGCAGATATCGATGAAAAGACCTACTGCATGGACCCTGTGGAGCTGGGAAAAAGAATTAATAATAACACAGCAGTAATAATCCCGGTTCATTTTGCCGGTCAGCCTTGCGATATGGAAGCAATAAGGAAAGTCTCCCCCAAAAACGTATATATTATTGAAGATGCTGCCCATGCTATCGGCAGTAAGTATGAAAACGGAAAACCTGTAGGCTGCTGCTGTTACTCGGATATGACTATATTTTCTTTTCACCCGGTAAAAACCATTACCACCGGTGAAGGCGGTGCCATTACCACCAATGATAAAGCCCTTTACGAAAAACTTGTCATGCTGCGAAATCACGGCCTTACCAAAGACCAGGACAAGTTCAAGGTTCAAGGTTCAACGTTCAATGTTGGTCCCTGGTATTACGAAATGCAAGAGTTAGGATATAATTACCGGATTACCGATATCCAGGCGGCATTGGGCCTGGGGCAGTTAAGAAAATTGGAACGCTTTATTAAACGAAGACGGGAGATCATTTCCTTTTATAATGAAGCTTTTAAAGACCTGGAGTGGTTAACCACTCCATATGAACGTCCCGGGGTTTTTGGTGCCCTCCATTTGTATGTAATCAAAATTGATTTTGATCGTATCGGCAAAACCCGGACACAGGTCATGACAGAATTAAAAGAAAAAGCCATCGGCACGCAGGTGCATTACATACCGGTTCATTTGCAGCCGTATTATAGAGAGCATTTCGGATTCAAGGAGGGTGATTATCCCAAAGCAGAGCAATATTATCGACAATGTCTTAGTATCCCGCTTTATCCCAAAATGACGGATGAGGATATCAACCGTGTCATCAATGCAATTAAAAATTTGTAGCCACGAAGGAACACGAAGAGCACGAAGAGAAGAAACGGAGAAACGAAGAAAGGCAAATAAAATGAATAAATTACCGCATATTATATTGGAAACGGCTAATTTTCATGGTGGGGATGCGGCGCTGTTGAAGCGCACGGTGGAGGAGTTTTCAAACCTGGATTACCCTGACCTGGGAATTAAATTTCATGCTTTTAAACCGGAGAACGTGGTGCTGCCGGATTTTTCCTGGTATCCCACTGTCAAAAATTTCTTTATTGCTGAGAATCAGTGGGGGGAAATTATTCAACTGGCGGTTGAAAAGGGCTTCAAGGTTTGGTTGGACCTTTTCTGTGTGTACGGTGTGGAAATACTAGAGAAAAACCTTAATAAAATACATGGTATCAAGTTTCAACCGTCTATCCTGGATAACCTGGAAATCCTGGGGGCTTTGAAGCCACTGGATTTAAGTGGTAATGAATTAATTATTAATATATCCGGCCTGGAATTGTCAGTTATTGAAGCCAGTATAAAGAAATTCGAGGAATTTAAGTTTAAAAAGATCATTTTGCAAATGGGGTTTCAGAATTATCCCACCCAAATTGAAGACACCTCATTGAAAAAAGTGGATATATTAAAATCCGCATTTCCCGGGGAGGCACTGGGTTATGCCGATCACATCGATGCGGGGCTGGGTTTTGCAAAAGGCTTTCCTGTTTATGTATGGTTAAAAGGGTGTACGTACCTGGAAAAACACATTTGTATTCGCCGCAAGGAGACGAAATACGATTTTGATTCTGCATTGGAGCTGGCTGAGATAAAAGAAATGACAGAAGAGATTCAGCGGGTGAGGCGGTGTTTTGCTGCTGAATTTATCTCGGACAATGAAAAAAAATATTTTAAAAAGACCCTGCAAAAGCCGGTGCTTAGAGTCCCGCTCAGGAAGGGGCAGTTAGTGGCGGCCTCGGATGTGATATTCCGTCGCACAGACCAACCCGGGATGAATTACAACGAATTAAACGAGTTCCAGGGGCATTTTTTCTTGTTGAACAGGGATGTAAACAAACTGGAAACCCTGTCGGTGAAGGATTTTAAAAAACCCAGGATTGCTGTGATTGTGGCGGCGCGGATGAAATCCACCCGCTTAAAACAGAAAGCGATTTTACCTATCCAGGGGATGGCTTCCATTGAACGGTGTTTGACCAATTGTTTAATGTTTCCTTTTGTGGATGAAGTCATACTGGCCACATCGACCTTGGAAGAGGATGCGGTGCTTGATGAGTATACATTGGGAGGGAAGGTAAAATTCTGGCAGGGAGATCCGGAGGATGTGATTTCCCGGTACCTGGGCGCCTGTGATGCTTATGATATCGATGTCGTGGTTCGTTTGACAGGCGACAGCCCGGTGGTATCCCCGGAAATCGGCGAAATTATTTTGAAATCTCATTTTAATTCAGGTGCGGATTTTACTGAAGTCCGCAAATTTGCCGTGGGAACCAACAGCCAGGTATACAATGTAGAAGCCCTGAAACGAGTGATCGAAATGGTAGGCCGGGCGGATTATTCCGAACATATGACCCTCTATATGATCAATAATCCTGATATTTTCAAAGTCAATTATGTGGACACGCCGGAAGAGTTGGTCAGGGATTACCGGTTGACATTGGACTACCCGGAAGACCTGGAAATGTTTAGTGAACTGTTTAAAAAATTATCCCAGGAGGGCCTGGACAGTACATTGGTCAATGTGTTTAATGTCCTGGATGAGAATTCCCATATCCCTCAAATCAATGCCCACCGGGCGCAGATATACAAAACCGATGAAAAATTGATAAAGCTGTTGAAAGAAAAAACAACGATAAAGTCAGAATTGAGTTCACCTCGTTCACAATTGGAATAAAAGGAAAAAGGGGAGGGACGAATAAAATTTTCGGAAGTGGGACGGAAGTGCGTCTTTTTTTGATGAGAACAACAGGCGGATTATTCCACAAAGACCACCGTTTTTTCACCACGAAGACACGAAGAACACGAAGTTTTGGTTTTTCACCATCTATAAGAACTTCTTTTGTCTCCGACGGCCAGGGGCTCTTTTTAGTAAAAACCCCACTGCGTGGGGGAGCATTT
>JABAOF010002411.1_pt2 | contig 34917 bp, 25 predicted proteins | sample 7062171 | NCBI WGS metagenome assembly JABAOF01 (sample SAMN14538628, study PRJNA623070) | marine sediment metagenome | biome: marine biome [ENVO:00000428]; feature: marine pelagic biome [ENVO:01000023]; material: deep marine sediment [ENVO:00002113] | place: India: Gulf of Khambhat ...
AAAGGATCTGGATTTGGCAATACGGATGAAACTCCATCCAGCCGCGCCAGGGCACGGTCAGCTTCTGATAATAGAAATTGAAGCTGATCATCATATTTAATGGGGGAATATGGAGGTAGAGTATCTGGGATGAAAGTCTTATATCCACTTAATTGTGTTATGAATTTGCCTGCTCTATCCTTGCTCATTAGTCAAGATTCCTTGACTTAAAATGAAATTTAATTTCTACGTCAATTTAATTGACTAATTTAAAATATCAATAGTCTCAGTCTACTAAAATTGCCTTAGAAGCTTTTTTTTATCTCTAGCAGATAGATGCGATATACATTATGTAATCATTCTTGAGCCCGTTTAGAAAGAGGATCTTTACTTTTTTTGATTTTTGCCTCTCTTGACAAGTGATCTAGAATAGCATATTTTTTATTTGCTCTATTAGTAATATTGATATTCTCATCTATGCTTAACTTCAATGGGGAAAGTTAAGTATTAGGTCAGCGCAAGAAGGAACATCAACTAAGGAAGCTGAGGGATTCTTTCCAAAATTCTTTCTATTTTTATTTATATAAATTAGGCAAATGTACAATAAGAAAGGGAGGTGATGGCGGGGGCTGAAACTAGATGTTTAAAAATTTAGATCAAAAATTTAAGGAGTTTAAAGGTGAAAAGATTAATTGCAATTTTTGTGACAGAGGCTTTTGCATTTATGCTTCTGCTTCCAAACCCCTCTTCAGCAGCTGAAATAAAAGGAGGGCTTAAAATAGGGGCAGTCAGTGCGAAACTTTATGGTGGTCAAGTGGAGGATCTTGAGGCTATATTAGGGGAGGAGTCGAAATCAAGAATTGGATTTAGCGCTGGAGGTTTTATTACTTTTAACATAGCTGAGGTGTTTGCAATACAGTCTGAAATCCTATACACAATGAAGGGAATAAAATATGAGGGAGAAATTATAGGCACTACCATTAAGGTTTGGTGGGAATTAGACTATTTGGAAGTCCCGGTTTTAGCAAAGATTATAATACCAACTAAAGGAAGTGTTAAGCCTTCTCTGTTTGCAGGGCCCGCTGTAGCTTTAAAGCTGAGTGGAAAAATGAAAACTGAATACGGGGGCGAGCCTGGTGAAGGAGATATTGAAGATATAAAGAGAACTGACTTTGGGTTAGTCATTGGCGGAGGGCTTGATTTTGGGCTCGGTTCTTCTGGTAGGGGAAGTCTTTCAGTAGATATTCGGTATAGTCTAGGATTATCTTCAATTTCTGAATTTGAAGGTAATGATATAAAAAACCGAGTTCTTTCCATGATGGTTGGATATTCATTCTAGATATTTAATTGCGTCTAATTTAACAAACAAGCCTGTAATATATTAATTTTTGAAAATATTTAAAGGAAAAGTTGGTAAGCATTATTGTGTCGAATAACTAGGATTATGTTAACAAACTAGAATTTTTTGATCGTATTACACGGCTTATGCAATATGGGATAATGATAAATAATAGCTGGCAAGAACATAGAAGACGCTAATTTTGCATATATACTCTCTTTCTAATCCTCCGGTTTTATCTCTGAGATTTTTCCAGTGTCATAATCAACTTTGGCTTCAATGATATCCTTAATTTCCTCTACTGTTAATTCAGGATTATTAAGAGCAAGAAGGCCAATTTTAAGAGCATATCGCAGGGCGCTCGAAAAATCCCTGGCTTCTTTCTTGGCGTAATTGTCTAATTCATTGATAGTCTTCTCGTCGATTTCAATCGTTTTTTTTATCATTATCAACATACTCATATTATATATGAAAATTATAAACTTATGTCATGTATTATAACCTCATTTTTGCTTCGCTAACCTGCGTCACATAACTGGCATTATGTTTACTTTTTATTCTTTTGATCATTGAGTTTATTGCTGATTAAAATAGCCAAAGACTTATTGATGTTTCGTTGATTCGGTAACATAGGGAAGAGCTAAAACAAGAATTTGATATTTAAGGAGGCGCTGTTCGGATAATGCAAATTAAGCGATGCCTTCTACTCTCAATAGCTGGACCACATAGTTATAGGCTTCTTTTCCTTCGTGCATGAGCTTCCCAAATGGAGAGATGACAATATAATAAGGAATTTTCTGAAGATTAAACTGTTGTGCTACAGGGCCTTTCCAATCGATTCCCGTTATTCCTGGTCTGTTTATATCGATCTTTATTACCACAATATCCCTTCTTACCTCATCCAGCTTTTTGAGATAGGGAGCCATCTTTTTACACGGAGGGCAGTATAGGCTGTAAAAGTCAATAATATTGATCTTGCCCTTCACAATCTCCTGTTTTAGATTAATTGTACCTTCAATCATGTAGGAAGGTATAGATCTTGAGGTGTATTTTTTTGAAGGTATTTGTGCGTCTGAGAAATCTTCTCTCTGAAAATATTTCGTGTAGAGCACATAGACAGCGCCTATCAGGAGAAGGATTAAGACAACCTTCATGTAAGAGCGGTCCCGTGTTTTAGACTCAGACCTTGCCCATTTAGGCTTGTCTTTTTGAGGGAATTTTTGGCCACAATTAACACATACTAGAGTATTAGTGGCAAACATGTTACATGTAGGGCAATACATTGCGATAATATTTTCTCTTAGCTTTGTATTTTTATTAATCCTCTTCTGGGGTGAAATTTGAGGTGAATTTGAGATGAGATTTTTATGCCCCCCAATACCGCTAAGGATTAATTAAATTTCGATTCTTTTATAACATCAGGTTATAAAAATCGACTTTTTTTGAAAATTTTATAACTTGGAGTTATAATTCTGCAAAAACTGCCATGGCCCAACAAAGAGGGATGCCCCCGAGGCCAAGGCCAGAATAAATAAGAATATGATGATTATTCGGCCTGAAAAGAAAGAGGATTATAAAGCAATTCGTAAAGTAAACGAGCTTGCTTTTGCCGGCAGAGCCGAGGCAGATCTTATCGATGACCTGAGGAAGACAGATAGTTTTATCCCTGAGTTATCCCTTGTAGCTATCCAAAATCATGAAGTGATCGGACATATTTTGTTTAGTCCTATCTTTATTAAATCAAAAAAGCTCATCACTCCAGCTCTGGCGCTAGCTCCGATGGCAGTTCATCCAGAGTTTCAAAATAAAGGAATCGGCACAAAGCTCGCCTTAAGGGGCCTTGAGGACTGTCGACAATTAGGACACAGCATCGTTGTCGTAATCGGGCATGCCGATTATTATCCACGGCTTGGATTTCTTCCTGCCCGAGAGAGGGGCTTGGACGTTTCTTTTCCAGTACCGAATGAGGCCTTCATGGTTTTGGAATTGGTTCCCGGTGCACTCAAAACAGCTCAAGGCGAAGTAATATACCCACCTCCGTTCCAGAAAATGAGCTAAAAATTGAGGTCAGGATTTAAGGAAGTGATTAACACTTTAGGTTTACAGAGTCGATATTCCTTCCGTTGTTGGAGGTTCTTGGCGTTTCTTCTTGCCTTTTTATAGTGCTTCGAATTCGACTTTCATATAACTGGGATGCATTCGATCGCGCCCTTCATTCTTGGCGGTGAGTAGGGCTTTTTCTGCTTTTTGAATGGCCTGAAGCGGGGACATATCGGTGTCGCTTCTCTCAGCAACGCCTATACTAACTGTTACCGGGACCTTATTCGCTAGTATTTCAATTCTTTTCAGTTTTTTTGGTCTCTTTCGGGGACTATTCTCGTCAAGGGGAATTGGTCCAGGTTTTTTGATTAATTGCCTTAATTCCTCCATATGGGGCAGTGCATTTTGTAAAAACATACCTGGGAATAATACTGCGAATACTACACCTTCATAATGAAATGGTTCGCCTCCTCCGGTTACCATTGTAAGCTTTTCGCCGATAGAGCGAAGAACCTGTTTGCTTACCCGGCGGCCATGGTTATCTCTGAGCCTCTTAAAATTGTCTACTTCAATCATGGCCACCGTGTAACCAGTATTAAGCCGGGAAAGGATACCTAGCAAGCTTTTCCCTGTTGGAAGGTCGGTGAGCTGGTCTTGAAATCCTTCGACATAGACATTCTCTATTACTGATATAACCAAGATTAGTCCTGCTGTTGAGAAATAAATCGAGGACTCGGGTCCAATCCTACCTAAAGCTAAAGCATAAAACACAGAGATTAGTGCCCAGCAAAAAGCACGCTCTATTACCCCTCGAGTACGAATATACAGAAAAAGATAGTAGACAAAAGCAAGCCCGAAAGCAAAAATGGCCAACTGAGATAAAGGGAGGCTCTCGAATATACCCCAATTTATGGATGAACCCTCTAGAAAAGCGCCGAAGCCAAGGCTCCTGTACTGATAAATAAAGGTAACTGCGCCTCCTTGCAAAATAATCGCACCCAAGAACCCAATGCTCTGCCAGGTCATATCGCCTCGTCTTTTTATAAAGGCGAAAACACAAAGATTAAACGGAAGCAGGAAGGAGACAGCTTGGTATATAAGGCGGCCCCCTTCCGTTGGGATAAGAGTATTTGTAGCAAAGTAGAGGAGTACCCTATCCGCAATAGCCAGGATAAGAATGACGAGCATTAACCACATTCTTTTAAAAATCAATCCAATCAATACAGCTGCTCCGATAACAATAAGAGGATAGATCTGCGCCGAGTTTCGTAATACATTATCCATAAACCTAAGATTCAGAATGATTACTGTTATTAGGAAGGGGATGCTTCCAGGAATGAGAAATGAGAAGAGAGTCTTCGCGATTGCTTTGCCATTTTTTAGAGGAAAAAAGTTTAATTTTAGTTTCATTCTACAATTTTAAAAGATTCAATATATTTTGTCGGTTTAACTCCACTTAAATTTATACATCATTAAAAATTTCTGGTCAAAGGTAATAAACCATTAATTCTTCCCCTGATTATTCAATTGACTCTTTTTTTGATAATTGATATTTTCGTACTATGCATTTATTTTAAGATTCTAGAAGAGGACGCACGATATGAAATGTCCCAAATGCCAGCACGAGAACCCAAAGGATATGAGCTTTTGTGTCAAATGCGGGACACAGCTATCTGTTGAAGAAATTTCTCTTGCAGAGACAAAAACTCTCCTCAGACACAGACAGGAGTTGGAAACGGGGAGCACTTTCGCCGGAAGATACCAGGTTGTTGAAGAGATGGGAAGAGGTGGCATGGGGAGAGTCTACAAGGTTATCGATACGAAGCTTAAGGAGGAACTGGCACTTAAGGTCATTCACCCCGAGATTGCTGCTGACCAAAGGATCATCAAGAGATTCGGAAATGAATTGAAAATGGCCCGCAAGATCTCTCACAAGAATGTATGCCGCATGTACCATCTGGAGGAAGATGCGGGGATTCATTATTTAACCATGGAGTTCATCCGGGGAGAGAGCCTGAAAGACATGATCGGGATGATGGGGCAGTTGAGTCCTGGTCAGGCACTGTCGGTTGTCAAGCAGGTTTGTGAGGGATTGGCAGAGGCTCATAAGTTGGGAGTGGTGCATCGTGATTTAAAGCCGAGCAATATCATGATCGATAGAGAGGGGAATGCCCGAATCATGGATTTTGGGATAGCGCGCTCCCTTAAAGCAAAAGGGATAACAAGGACAGGGACGATGATCGGGACTCCCGAGTACATGTCGCCCGAACAGGTGGAGGGACTGGAAACTGACCAGCGATCAGATCTTTATTCGCTGGGAGTGATTTTATATGAAATGGTGACAGGCAGGATTCCGTTTGACGGAGAGACACCTTTCAGTATAGCCCTGAAGCACAAGAGTGAAGAGCCACAGGATCCCAGGAGAGTTAATCCTCAGATTCCAGAAAATATCAGCAGATTGATAATGAGGTGTTTGGAGAAGGATAGAGAGAAGAGATATCAGACTGCCGAGGAACTTCTTGCGGATATAAGCAAAATTGAAGAAGGCATCCCTACAGAAGAGAGGGTAATTCCTAAAAGAAGGACAACCGTTTCAAGGGACATTACAGTCACTTTTAATTTGAGGAAAGTTTTTATTCCTGTCCTTGCCATTGTCGCTCTTGTGGTTATGGCCGTACTCTTCCAGCTTGTTCCCAAAAAGGAGGTTGTTCCGGCCCCATCAGATAAGCCTTCTCTCGCCATCCTTTATTTTAAGAACAACACAGGCGACGATAGATTAGACCATTGGAGAAGTGCTCTTTCTGATTTATTGATCACCGACCTTTCTCAATCAAGACACATCAAGATATTGAGTGCGGAAAGGCTCTTTGATATTCTTCACCAGCTGGATCAGCTAGGTGCAACCACCTATTCCTCTGAGGTATTAAAGGAAGTTTCTGCTCTGGGGGGAGTTGAGCATGTCTTGGTGGGAAACTATACAAGAGCAAACGATACTTTCCGGATTAATATAACCCTTCAGCAAGCACGCTCAGGAGAGCTCATCGGCTCTGATAGTGTGGAAGGGCATGGCGAGAAAGATTTCTATGCTATGGTGGATGAGCTGACAAGGAAGATAAAGAAAAACTTTGAGCTCTCCGAAAAGCAGATCGCAACTGATATAGATAAAGAAGTGGGGAAAATTACAACCGGCTCGCCTGAGGCGTATAAATATTACAGTCAAGGGAGAACATACCATCTCAACGGCGATTATCCGAGGAGCGTCGAGTCGATGCTAAAGGCAACAGAGATCGACCCCGAGTTTGCCATGGCCTACAGGTCAATAGCTGCCGCTTACGGCAATATGGGATTTTTACCTGCACAGAGGAATGCACGGAAAAAGGCATTTGATTTGCGGGATCGAGTCTCAGATAGAGAGCGCTTCCTTATCGAGGGCGATTATTACTGGTCATCAGAGAAGACCTTGGATAAGGCTATCCAAGCCTTTAGTGAATTATTAGAGCTTTATCCAGGTGATTCTATAGCCCTCACCAACCTCGGAGGAATCTACAGCAACATGGAGGAATGGGATAGATCCTTAGAACTCCATAAAATACGGTTCCAAGACAAACCAGTGAATTTCATCGTTTACTGGAATGTTGTAGAAAAGTACATGGTCAAAGGAATGTATGATGTAGCCAGGCAGGTTCTAATTAGCGCTCTGAATGATTATCCGGATGATGCTAATTTTTACAGTAAATTAGCCCTTGTACATGCATGTCAAGGAGAATATGACTCTGCCCTGGATGAGGTGGGAAAGGCTATCTCTCTGAGCCGTGATAGAAGGGCCTTCGGCCTAAAAGGCGATATACTCAATCTGAAGGAGAATTTCAGTGAAGCAGAAACTGCTTACAAAAAGTTCACGATGGACCTTACTCCTGCAATAGGTCTTGCCAAATTATATCTATTGCAGGGCAAGTTAGAGGATTTGAGAACCATGCTTGAGCGAGGTAAGGCTATACAAACACCATTAGCTCATTTGTATCTCAAAACTGAAGAGTTTGATAAGGCCTTAAGGGAATTTGATGAAATGTTAAGCGATGCTGTAAAGAACGAGAGTATTACCGGACAAATTCTTTTATTGTATCAGAAGGGGCTGGCTTATCTTGGGCTGAAATCTGTTTCGGATGCTCAAAGCACCGCCGAGGAACTCAGAAAATTGATCCAAGAAAGTCCTTTCAAAAAAGCGATAAGGTATTATCAACATCTGATGGGAATGGTTGAGCTAGAGCGGAAGAATTATCTAAAAGCCGCAGGATATTTCCAGAAGGCCATATCCTTGCTGCCTTATACCAGGGACGGACGAAGAGAAGCTCGTCCTTTGTTCATCAATTCTCTAGCTCAGGCTTATTACAAGGCTGGAGACTTAGCCAAAGCTCTTGGCGAGTATAAAAGGATTTCTTCCTTGACATATTCCCGGATATGGGACGGCGACATCTATGCCAAGAGCTTCTACATGATGGGTGTGATTTATGGGAGGATGGGCAAGAAAACCGAAGCTAATGAAAACTTTAGTAGCTTTCTCGATCTCTGGAAGGATGCCGATTCCAGCATTCCTGAAGTTATTGATGCGAAGAAAAGGCTTGAAGCTATCTGAGGCTAGCCTCCCTATTATTTATAGAACGCCATAGAGAAGCACAAAGCAACCCGATTGTCTTTTACTTTTTCCAATCGCTAAGTTTTGATCCTGAGAGGGGGAGGATTCGCTCCAACTCGTCGTAATTCTTCAGAGAACAGCAGACAGTGCTTACGTTTGGATTTTCGAGCACGAACAAGATCGCAGCTTGCCATATTTCCTCTTCACTCTTAAGATCATATTCCTTGATAAACGTCTCTGCTCTATCGTACCATCCCTTAAACCGCACCAAGCCTTCCTTGTAGAGGGGATGGATTTTTTTCTTTTCCTTCTCAAGCTGTTTGATTCGAGACTTTAGGATAAAATACTTGGACACAGGACTGCTCTTCATCAGGGCTGTTCCGATCTTTTTTTTCTTGCAGACCTCAAGAACCTTTTCTGCTTGGTCCTCTTGCAGGAAGTTGTAAGACATGAGGAAAACATCAAACCTTCCATCATCAGCAGCGGCCAATAGAACTTTTTCCATCGGCTCTTCGGGAGGTTTGAACCAGAACGAGCCGTGGTTGGAGACGCCCACATGCATTAACCGGCCTTCGGACTTGAGCTGCTGCATAGCAGCGTGGAACGATTCTGTCTTGAGGATTTCGGCTCTTTCAGGACAGTGCATCATCATGCAGTCGATATATTCTGTATCAAGCTCTTCGAGGGCCTTGCGTGCACGATTGAGAAAATCCTCCTTCGATGGGTCCTTCTTGACCTCCATCTTGGTTGATATGAAGATAGACTTGCGGTCACGCCCCTTGATAGCTTTGCCAATGATGCCGTGGTGCCGGGGGTAGCTTTCCGCCGTATCTATATAGTTAAACCCAGCATCCAGCATGGTGGCATACAGCCCTTCGTCGTATACAGAGCCAATCCCCAGGTCCGAGACCTTGAATCCTGTGCGGCCCAGGGTGCGAAAGTCTTTGATCCTAAGCTGAGGTTTGTCTTTGGTTTCCATGCTATCTTGTTGGATTCTTCTTTTTGTTCTGGCCCATCCGTTATTTTTCGTGGCTAAACTGGCACCTAACAATCCGTATATGGATGATTTTAGAAAATGCCTGCGGCCAAGCCTTGTTTTTTTACTCATGCTTCCTCCTTGATGAAAACACTAAAATATATTTTGGGAAGAGATGAATGTCAATACACTATTTCATTTCTCTAAAGAAAGGAAGAAAAAAAGGGGACAGGCTGCTTTTTGGAAAGAGTAAAAAGGGGCTTGGCCCCATTTCTTATTTTTAGCCAGAGAAAATAAGCTTTCTTAAATTACTTAACTCTAGCTAGCAACTGGCTGATTCTTTGGGCGACCGGGCTTGCACCGTTATCGTAGTTAGATAAGACAGCAACAATGTATCCCTTATCGAGGTAGATATCGAGTACTCCATTAATACCTGAGAAGCCTCCGCTGTGTCCGACAACCTTACCGCTCGGTCCTTCTGTAATCCCAAAGCCGTAACCATAATTTGCGCCTGCGTGGTCTTTCAAGAGAACCTTCATAGATTCTGAAGAAACGAGTTTTCCTGTCTGAAAGGCTCGAGCAAATCTATGTAGATCACCCACCGTGGAGAATCCACCGCCAGCAGGCCCTCCCTTTATAACGTGTTTGAAATAATTGTTATGCCAGCCGTACTTGCTTGTTCGATCAGGGCTATATCCAATCGCCAGGTTTTCGACCGGGTAATCCATTTCATAACTGTCGGAATTCTTCATTCCGGTTGGTTCATAAATGTTTTTGCGGATGTAATCGAAATAGCTCTGACCTGTAACGCTTTCGATTACCACACCCAGGAGGAGCATTCCGGTGTTGCTGTATCTGAAGCGCTCTCCTGGCTCAAACGCAGGTTTTTCCCCCTTCACCAGAGGTTTGAAGTCATTCACCTTTCGATATAGTGCCTTTGATCCATTCACATAGGTCTCATTGAAGTAGCTGCCCAGGCCGGAAGTGTGAGTGAGCAAATGATGAACGGTAATTTTAGACGTAATCTCCTTAGGAAGCCAGGATTCATCCACGTACTTATCGATCGTATCCTCGAAAGAAAGCATTCCCTTCTCGGCGAGTTGGGCGATCGATGTTGCTGTGAACATTTTGTTCATCGAGCCAAGGTTGAATTTTGTCTCGATATTGTTGGGAACGTGGAATCGCTTGCTAGCTTCACCACAAGCATGTGTGAGAAGGATTTGGTCGCCTTTGGCAATGAGTAAGGCCCCAGAAAAAACATCCCGTTCGCATATGCGTTGAATCACATCCTTTGTCATCTGGATGAACTGTTTTTCAGTGAGATTTGGCTCCTTCACGTTTGAAGGCGTACGGGCGATATTGAAATAAAGGCCGGCAATTAAAAGATCTTCTGATTCATCGAATGTTATGACAAAAGCCCGCCAGCTTTCAAAGTTGCGGTCCTTTAGTATCACAACCGTCTCCTTGCGTTTAGGGACATAGGTGCGGATGCTGTGAAAATCAACACCTCCTGTTGCGCGGTGAAAATTGAGGGCTACGTCAATGTGTTCATCCATGGGTGCAAAATCCCGGAATTTTTCTGTGCATTCTTCGTTTATAAAGCGGCTTATCTGGTCAGGATCATTGGAATTTATGGTTGCGATTAAAGACTGGATTCTTTCTCCTTTTTTGCCTCCAGGAATGACCGACTCATCATGATAGCTCTTCTCACCAGGCGTCTGGGCAAATAAGGCTTGAAAAGAAAATACACATAAAATCGCTGCAATTAGGCTTTTACGTATCATGTGCTTCCTCCTTTATAAGCTAATATAAAAATGCGGATAAGAGAGTTTTATATGAAGGAACATTGTAAATTCATATAAATATACGGTCAACTAATGATAAAGTTCAGGATGTATTAGACAAGATGTATTAGAAATGGTAAATATGTGATTCAGGGCGGACGTTTTTATGCGGAAACCAAAACTATTCATATCCGTATTGCTAATTAATCGCGGCATGTGAATAGAAGATGGATAATTTGAAATGAACTTGGTTCTTTTTGAGGATAGCATAGAGTATGACGTGTGGGTAAGGGCTGCGCTTGTTTTTCCGATCATTTTACTTATAGCTCTTGGAATCATGTTTTATATTGATGCCCATTACTCTGATGTCATCCCTAGCGAGTCCGCACCAGAATCAAATTACGGAGCTATGATTCTTTTTGCCTCGGTCCCTTTTGTTTTGGTCGTTTATTGGCTGCTTCTTCCAAGAAAAATTTATGTTCTACAGGACAGGATTAAAATAAAACTTGGCCAATTTTATCTGAATGTTGGATTTGATAACATCGAATCAGTGAAGCCTGCTAGGGGAATAATAATTTTTAGCAGCTTCAGTTCTATAACATCTTTCAGCTCGCAAGTAGAAATAATCAGGAAGAGAGGATTGAATTGGAGAATTTCGCCCAGCAGACGTGATCAGTTCATTGAGCAAGTGAATAGAGCAGTGTCAGATTGGAAGAGAAAGCGTGGCAAATAGTATTCCGAAAGCAAAAGAAGATTTTTAAATTTGTAACGATATTTAATCAGATTCGGTTAGAATATTAAAAAGGAGTCTATTTAAAAAGAGTAAAAATGAGGAAACTTTTCAAGTTTACTGGTTGTTTTGTCGTTATTATGTCATTCGTTTTTTCAATCTCTTTTGCTCAAAAGGTTGAAACCATTGATGGCGTTCGTGTTGTCCACAACGGCAAGAGCGGCACGCGGGGTAAAAATCCAAAAGTAACTTTAGAGCTGGTTAGGACGATTGGAGTTGTAGAAGCTGAAGATGAAAATATCGCGTTTTATATGCCTTCGGATATTGCCCTGGACAGCCAAGGCAATATGTATATCCTTGATTCCGGAAACCATCGGATTCAAAAATTTACGTCTGACGGCCAGTATATCACAACCATCGGCAACAAAGGCCAGGGCCCTGCCGAGTTCGTTTATCCCTTGTCATTAGATGTAGATTCCAAAGGATACTTGCATATATCGGACCCTGGAAATCAGAGAGTCCAGGTTTTAAAGCCCGATGGGAAAGATCATAAAACCGTATCCTTTGTCAAGGACCCTGCCGGCGTCTTACGAATATCTGACTCTGGAGTTATGATTATGGGAAGAGGAGGGAGTCCCTTCAGTTTTTCTATGGCCTCGTTCCAAGCAAAGAAAGAACTCCCTAAAATTATCAGGGTATTGAGTCCAGATGGAGATCTGGAGAGGGACTTCGGCGATCAGCAGGATTTTAAAGATTTCCTTGTTAACAGGGTAGGGAACCGCTTTCATTTTGCAATTGATAAAGACAAAAATACTTATGTTGCCTTTGACTACCAGAACCGTATAGAGAAATATTCTCCCGAGGGAAAGATTCTATGGAGGGCAGACAGAGAGCTTAACTACAGCACAGAACCCCCTAAGACTAAATCGGATTTCAAAAGAGAAGGGGGGATGATTAGAATGCGGGAACCGCAAATGAACAGGTGCTCTAGCGGAATAGCTGTAGATAATAAAGGAAGAATATGGATCGTCAATTTGAAAAGGCAAATAAAGGATGAGGAAAAAATAGAAGTAGGTGTTACTGTAACTCAAGATGCAGGTGGCGCAAGGTCAATGGGCATGACAGTCGGCGGAAATACAGAAGTTCGAGAAACAGATATGTATCAGCTTGAAGTGTACGCTCCAGATGGTATTTTGCTCGGCAAGCTGCCTCTGAATCAATTCGTGGATGACATTCGAATCATAAATAACAGATTATTTCTATTAGATAGAATGCGAGGCATGCAGTATTACGAATACAAAATCGTCGAAGATTAAAAGGGACAGGCTACTTTTTCTCTGTATTTTTACTCATAGAAAAGGGGGGCAGGCTGTTTTCCCCTTTCTTTTTCATCCGTAAAGGTAAAAAAGTAAAAAAAGGCTGAAAATAGAATACGAGGTTGGCTAGTTAGTTAAGGGGCATTTCTAAAGGGGAAAAATCAGAATAAGAGGACAGGATGTTTTTTACGTTAGAGGGGCGCCTTATAAGATAAGGCTCCCTGCGTATCGACCTTGATAACCATAAAAAAATGGCTTCGATAGTATTTACCGATTTTGGATATTAACAGGGGTGGTACCTTAGGGAATCTCACCCCTAATCAATTTATTTCCCCCATTTATCATCGAAAAATAACCCATCGATTCATCTCAAAAGGCGATTGACCAATCTTCGGCAAAAATACAAAATTTTAATTTAAATCTCAACCCGGCACATGCAATTAAAGAGGGTAGATTGCAAATCGACAGACTTTTGCCTGCTTGCTCGCTCCCGATAATAGTAGTTAAAAGTAGGAAAATATAAGGTTATAGCTGAGCCCAGTTTCAGAATAAATAAGATATTTATTCAGGCCAGTCAGAGGATTTAAAGGAAATGTAAGGGTTTAAAAGGAAAAGATCGATATGATTATTCCAATTAGCCACGAAAGTAATAAAGTTCGAAGGCTCCCCTGGATATCGTTCTTTTTAATGGCGTGTTGTTTAGTCATCCATATAGTTTTGTCAGTTCAGATAGCCAACAAGGCCGACGAGTTAGAAAGTACTGCAAAAGAACTAGTGAATTATTATATCCAACATCCCTACCTCAAACTTGATTCTAATACAAAAAAGCTACTTTTTGGGGAGAGCCAAAATGAAGAAGTTGAGAAAATGCTCAACACCTACCGCAGAAGAGAAGCTCGCAAAATCCATCTTTTTAAAGAAGAGGAACAAGATAAATTAGATCAAATGGCGCAGAAGCTGAAAAATATTTTAGCTGATGTTCCATACAGAAAATATGGGTACATTCCTGCTGAAAAGAATTATATGGGTCTTCTGACCTATATGTTTATCCATGGTGGCTGGCTGCATTTGATCGGAAACCTGCTTCTCCTTTATTTGACCGGTCCTTTTATCGAAGACCTCTGGGGAAGGCCAATTTTCACTGCTTTTTACGTCATGGCGGGAGTATTTTCAGGCTATATGTTTTCTCTTTACTATCCTAATTTTACTGGACCATTGATCGGAGCGTCTGGGGCTATTGCGGGCCTCATGGGGGCCTTTCTGATAAAATTCTGGAGAACCAAAATTAAATTTTTCTTTTTCATATTTATTTTTCACGGAACCTTCAAAGCTCCTGCCTGGCTGATGCTGCCTATATGGCTGGCCTTAGAAATCTTTAGTGCTAATAGCATCGATTCAGTGAACGCTGATGGCGGCGGCGTAGCCCATTGGGCACACATCTGGGGATTTCTCTTAGGAGTTGTTGCAGCGGCGTTAATGAAGCGATTCAAGATAGAAGAAAAGTATGTTGAACCTAAAATTGAAGCCCAAGTTCACTTTGTGGATGAAGGTTATAAAGCGTTTGAAGAAGCCACTAAGAAGATAAACGATGGACAGCCGGAGGAAGCATATGCCCTCCTAATAACTGCAGCAAGAAAGAATCCTAGAGATAAGGAAGTGGTAGAGGCTCTTTGGAGTCGAGCGAATGAACTGGGAAAGGAAAAAGAAGGGGCAGAATTTTATGCCAGATTGATAGAGAGCGAGATAAGAAGTGATCAGATGGAAGCTGCTCTCGTGCATTTTATGGATCTGAAGGAGAAAGTTCCCCAAGCCTCTCTCAGCATGACCTGCAAATTTACACTGATGACATATTTGACCGAGCGACAAGAATATAAAGAAGCCAAAGAACTAGCCAAGGAACTAGTCGAAGAAGTCGATTTGAATTCATCTCCCGGATTACTACAGAACTTTGCCAATGCTGTCTCCAAACATAGCCCAGAAATAGCAAAAAAAGTGATTGAACTCTGCCTCAAACACCCGGGAATTCCTGATGAGCAGAAGGATATATTAAAGACAAGATTAAAAGAATTACAGAGTAGACTGACAGAATCTCCTCCGCCTGGTGATATGGGAGAAGCACATGCAGCGGGCAGCGATGCGGAGCGCATGACAGCAGAGCTCGAAAGGCAATTGGGATTAAAGCCTGAATCTCAGCCTCCGGTTGATATTGAAAGCCCGCCCGGAGCTCAGTCCGAAGTTCAACCTCTGGCTGATTCCGTAGGTCAAACTCGGGAAGAGCTCATCGGTCAGCTTGATGTAAATCCCGAAGTCAAGCCCCCAGTAGTATCTGATATCCAGTACAAAACACAGCCTGAGGGTCAGCCTGCTATTAAGCAAGATAGCCAACCGGGATTAAGTCCCGAAACTCAGCCTCTTGGAGTGCCTCAGGATCAGCCAGGAGAAGAGCCAAAAGACAAGCCTGCGGTTGATCATGAAAGTCCGCCTGGAATTCAGCCTCTAGCTGACACTGTAAATCGGGCTGTGGAAGAGCCCTTGGGTCATCCTGAAGCAGAGCCTGAAGACCAGCAAAGAATCGAATCAGAGAGCCAGTCGGGATTAAGCCCCGAAACTCAGCCTGTGGCTGAGCCTGAGAGTCAGTCCGGACTGAAGCCAGAAGTCCAGCCTTTAGCTGACACCATAAGTCGCGCTGCAGAAGAGCCTGTAGAGCCACAGGCAGTTGAAACCGAAGTCCAGCAAAGAGTCGCTACCCAAGGACAGTCAGAATCTATTCCAGAAGTCCAGCCTTTTGCTAAGCCTGAGAGTCAGCAGGAAGTAGAATCTTACACCCCTGAAGCAACTTCCTCTCCAGATCCTTCCATAATGGCAATTAATGCCATCCCTTTAAACGTGAAGGATGGAAAAATAGAGTTGAATATGAATCAAATCGGCCAGGAATTGATTCCACTCAATGAGGTAAAGTCCATCGCTGTGGCTGAAATTGCACCTGACCAGAAAGAGCCTTTCGTGCTGGTTGACCTCTTTCTGGATGATCCAAAGACAAATAATCAAAAGGTTCGCACAATCAGACTGTTAAGCACAACCTTTGATCCGACAAAATTCTCGCCCGGGATTCAAGATCATCAGGATGCCTTGAAAGTCTTTGTATCGGTTTTGCTGAAGCTGAGTGGCGCTACTGCTTATCCAGACGAGGACTCAATCCTACTTGAGGCTCCTCAGTCCTTCTCCTCTGTAGAGGATTACGAAAAATCTATTTTATCCTAAGGCTCCCTATCAATTGGCCAAATTCAAATCGCCAATTCCAAGATTTCTTTTGAGTAGTATGTTATTTGTTTTTTTGTTTTGCCACTTCAGCTAATCTAGATTCGACTACTTTTCTTGCTTCAAAGAGAATTCTAGACATAAATTTGTGCACTTCTGCTTCGTCTAATTCTCCCCTAGAAGCTCTATTGGCTGATTCCTGAAACTCTTTATTCCCAAAATTTAGTTTATATTCTGGATTAATAATAGTCCTTATAAATATAATGCCTAGAGCCATATGGATTCTAATGACTGAAGAGGAACTTATGTCATATTTTTCAATAACATATTTAATATAATCCTCTATCCAATCACCAAGAAGAACCTGATATCTTCTAAGCATTTTTACCTCCTTAGAAGAAGATAATAGCAAATAATCTTAAAAAGGCAACATATTTTTTTCTTGAAAAAAAATTCATCAGGATATAAATGATGTTATAGGACATGAGGCAACTCTTTATCTATATCAAGGAGACTAGTCCAATGAGTAAATCCAAGGCGAAAGAGCCAATATCTTTTCTCGTGCATACTTTAAAATTGATGAGATTAAGGAGAGAAGCCGTCATTTTAGCTGCTGTTATTTTGAGCATGATTCTGCTGTTATCTCATCGTTCCTTTGCTCAGCAGCGGTATCCAGGAGAGCATTGGGAGAAGGCGAGCCGCCCGGAGGCGCTGGGTTGGTCAGCGGAAAAGCTTCAACTCGCAAAAGAACATTTTGAAAAGATAGGCAGCGCAGCTGTTGTGATTGTTGTCGATGGTCTTATCCTTGATGAATGGGGCGAGACTTCGAGGCACTTCCGGTCCCACTCAATGCGGAAAAGTCTGCTTAATGCCATCTTTGGAATTCATGTCCATGAGGGGCATATTGATCTTGAGACAACACTGGAAGAGCTGGGAATTGATGATAACGAGCCACTTACAGAATCCGAGAAACAAGCAACGATACGACACCTGCTTAAAGGCCGGTCTGGTATCTATCTTCCGGCTTTATCTCTTGGGGGCTCGCTTGATAATCCTCCGCGAGGCAGTCAAGCTCCAGGAACTTTTTTCCAGTACAATAACTGGGATTTCAATGTTTTGGGGACAATTTTCGAGCAAGAAACTGGGACCAAGCTTTTCGAAGAATTCAAAAGACGCATTGCAGATCCTCTGCATATGGAAGACTTTTCTTTAGAAGACTGCATATACTTCCACGGCAGCCATGGTGATAACGTGAACACTCGTTTTCCTGCTTACCCCTTCCGTATATCGGCGCGGGATTTAGCTCGTTTTGGCTTACTGTATCTCCGTAACGGCCAATGGCGCGGACAGCAAATCATTCCTGCTGAGTGGATAAGAGAAAGCTGGACTCCATATTCTGTTTATTTCGGAACCAAGACTCTTTACGGTTATACAAACTGGAAAATCTATCTTAAAGGAAAGCTGCTACCCGGCGGAGTCCGTCTGGAAGACAATGTCTATTGGACGTCCGGTGTAGGCGTCCATCGAGTCTACGTAGTTCCCTGGGCAAATCTTGTATTTGTCCACCGCATTAACTCGGATATACCTCTTCGTAGACCTGACGGTGATGAAGTTGATCGTCTGCTGGCTCTCATCTTGCAAGCAAAAATACCAGACACTGGATTGGCTTTGATAGAAGCGGCTCATAAAGGTGATTCTGAGGTCGTTGAAGCTTTGCTCGATAGCGGTGCAGACATTAATGCAAGAGATGAGCAAAATCAAACTGCATTACATCTGGCGGCAGGCAGAGGTCACACTGCGGTCGTAAAGCTCCTCTTGGAGCATGGAGCAGATGTGAATGCTAGGAATTTGCTAGGGCGAACCCCGATACTCGTGCCAGTGTACCGCGGCTCCTTGGATATTGTAAGGGCACTTTTAAATGCGGGCGCTGATATCGAAGCGAGGTCTGAACTTGCTGGTCAAACGCCGTTGCTGATAGTGTCCGGAAGCCGAGCTAAGGCTGTAGAAGCACTGTTGGAAGAAGGCGCGGACGCAAACGCGAAAGGGGAAGCCTACCATGAGACAGCATTGATGCTAGCTGCGATATCCGGGAACAAGGCTGCGGTTAAGGCCCTGCTGGACAAAGGTGCAGACGTTAAGGCTGCAGCAAGCAATGGGCGGACTGCCATGCTTATGGCAGAAGCGTTCGGTCACAATGACGTCATAAAACTGCTCCAGGACGCTGGCGCTCCTCGAGAAACATCCAGAGGATTGCTTCCGCTGGAGGCCTATGTCCCGCCATATTTGGTTGCCAATGCAAAGAGAGGAAGACCGTTAAATCCTCAGGCTGCCCTTGCCCTCTTGAATAGGGGAGCGGTGCTCGAGGCAGAAGGTGAGACGGCCTTGCTTTTTGCTGCCATGAAAGGCGATGTTAAAGCACTAAGCGCGTTATTGGAAGAAGGAGCAGGTGTGAATATAAAGCATAAGGATGGCTGGAGCGGGTTAATTCTTGCTGCAGCGAACGGCCATTTGCCGGTCGTTCAAGCTCTATTAGAAAAGGATGCCAATGTTGATGCCAAGGAGAATCTTATGGGTCAGACATCCTTGATATGGGCAGCCAAGGGCGGTCATACCGCTGTAGCTAAGGCCCTCTTAAAGGCTGGCGCCAACGTAAATGCTAGGGATAAGTTTGGCGGCTCAGCCTTAACAAGAGCAGCAAGCAGGGGTCAGTCCGAAATTATAAAAATTCTATTGGAGGAAGGAGCTGATATCAACGCTAGGGAAAGTGATGGGGATACTGCCATTATAGAGGCGACAGCCGAGAGTCACCTTGAAATCATCAAGACACTTCTTAAAGCCGGAGCGGACGTAAATAACAAAGACCTGGATGGCCGGACGCTTCTGATGATTGCTGCCATGATAGGAACTGAGAAAGTAGTCAAGGATTTGCTGGAGGCGGGAGCGGATATCAATGCTAAAGACAATTTTGGCTCTACTGCGCTCAAGCAGGCAACGACTCTGAAACGTAAAAAAATAGCCCAACTACTTCAGAAGAAAGGCGCTAAGAACTAAAACGGCATGAATCTGCATAAGCCCTTTGCAACTTTTTATGCACAATTGCCGTATATTATATTTAGGATAGGATTGTTGCCTATCCTTCTTAAAAAAAGCGTGTGGTATGTTTCTTATGTATTTTTTGTCTTTGATCCCGGACCAAGATAAAAAAATGCATGGAAACATATAGATAGCTTTTTGTATAGAAAGCACGTATATATATTGAGAGAGGTTTATTTTATCTCGTGCAAACGTATGGTCAAAGTACATCTTTGGCCAATTTTTTTTAAAACACAATAAAAAAAGGAGGACTCATGAAAAAAATTTCCAGACGTTCATTTATCAAGACCACGGCTTCAGCAGCAGCAGTTACCATAGCAACACCCCTTTTGCCCAGGGGTTTGTATAGCCTTGCACGTGCTGATACTCCAGGATATTTTGAAAATGAATTTGGTATTACAGACAGCCTATTTCAGAAGGTGCTTGCAAAGGCGTTATCCAAGGGAGGAGATTTCGCCGATCTCTTTTTTGAGCATACGATAAGTAACAGGATTTTGATGGAAGACGGAAAAGTCAACAGGGCTTACAGTAACGTTTCTCTTGGTGTAGGTATTCGAACCGTAAAAGGTGATCAAGTAGGTTATGGATTCACCCAGGAACTTGCAGAGAATCCAATGCTGAATGCTGCCTCTACTGCTGCCACGATTGCCAGTGGTGAGGGGAAACAACCTCATGGCAAGTTCGAGCCTCTCAAGCTGAAAAATTACTATCCGCTTAAGACTCTGCTCACTTCGGTTCCGCTTAAATCCAAGTTGCCGTTGATAGAGCATACAAACGACAAATGCTTTGCCCTCTCCCCCCTGATAGTTAAGGTAAATGCTGGATTCTATGACCAGCAGAAAAGGATACTGGTAGTTACGAGCGACGGAGTAAAAGCTGAAGACCTGCAGCCAAGAAATTACCTTTATGCTACGGTAGTGGCGGAAAAAAACGGCAAGCGAGAGAGAGGAAGGTGGAATCTTGGAGGCCGCAAAGATTTTTCTTTTTATACTCAGTCAGTGGCTGAGGAAATTGCCAAGACGGCAGTGGACAGAGCACTCGTCCTTTTCGATGCTGTTAAACCCCCTGCTGGAGAGATGCCCGTCGTACTGGGTCCGGGTGTTACAGGCGTTTTGCTTCATGAAGCCATAGGACACGGGATGGAAGCTGATTTCAACCGCAAAAAAATCTCCACCTACGCTACTATGCTCGGCAAAAAAGTCGCAGAATCATTTGTAACCATCGTTGACGATGGGACTATACCTCAACTTTTAGGCTCTATTAACACTGATGACGAAGGTACTCCAGGTCAAAGAACAGTACTGGTTGACAAAGGAATCCTTTCCAGCTACATGTACGATAAGATTTCAGCACAGCACTATAAAGTAAAATCCACGGGCAACGGGCGTCGCCAGAGCTACCAGCATTTTGTTCAGCCAAGGATGCGTAACACTATTATGCTAGCAGGACAGGATACCCCAGAGGATGTGATAAAGAGCGTGGATAAAGGCATCTATGTCCAGGATGTAAGCAACGGAGAGGTGAGAATTGGCGCGGGTGATTTCGCCTTCTACGTATCCCAAGGAAGAGTTATCGAAAACGGAAAGCTTGGCGCGCCCATCAAGGACATAAACATCATGGGCAACGGCCCGAAAATGCTGAAAAATACCTCCATGTTAGCGAACAACCTAGAAATGTCCAAGGGCGGTGGCGGAGCCTGCGGTAAAGGTGGACAGGCTGTTCCCTGCGGCTTCGGACAGCCAACCTGTCTGGTGAAGTCGATGACTGTAGGCGGCGTAAGGAAATAAGGAAAGGAGAGTGGACATGAATAAAGAAATGTATGATTTGGTTGCTTGGTCGATTAAAACCGCAAAATCCGCTGGGGCTGATGATTGCCGGGTAGGCATGAACAGCAGACGATTTGTCGATATCAGCTACAGAGAACGCAAACCTGAAACCATTAAAGAGGCTTCCACGAGGTCATTTAATATCGAACTCTTTGTGAACGGGCGATACTCATCGCAGAGGACCTCGGATTTGCGCAAGAGCGCCTTAAAGGATTTTATCTCGAACGCCGTTGCCACGACAAAACTCTTGGAGGAAGACCTTTACCGCACCTTGCCTGATCCTAAATATTACAAGGGAAGAGCCGGGCTTGATTTAGGGCAACTCGATCCTGACTATAAGAAATATAAACCTGAAGACAGACACAACGTGGTGAAAGCCATGGAAGAGTCTTGTTTGGCCAAAGGCGGGAACAAGGTTATATCTGTTACAGCAAGAACATACGATAGCCATGGCGAAGTGCTCCTGATGACCAGCAACGGTTTTGAAGGTTCAGAGGAATATACTCTTTTCCAAGCTGTGGCCCAAATGACTGTTCAGGATGAAGGTAACCGGCGTCCGTCTGGTTACGACTACGCGCAGTCAGTTATAAGAAAGAGCATGCCAACGCCTGAGGAAATCGGGGCTGGAGCAGCAAAAAGAACTCTCGATCTTCTTGGAGGGAAAAAGCTTAAAACCGAGACCTTGCCGATCATTATCGAGAATAGGGAAGTTCCAAGGGTACTTGGTGGCTTTCAGGACGCTATGGTCGGTTCTAACATTCAGCAAAAACGGTCATTCCTTGCAGATAAGAAAGGGAAAAAGATTGCCAGTAAGCACTTTACGATAATTGATGATCCGTTCGTTAAGGGAGGTTTGGGCAGTCGTTTGTTCGACGAGGAAGGACTTACAACAAAGAAGAGAACAATGGTTGACTCTGGCGTGCTGAAAGAGTTCTATGTAGATTGGTACTACAGCCGGAAGCTTGGTTGGGAGCCGACTACAGGTGAAACTTCAAATCTGATCATTCCTCCAGGAAAGCGCTCAGTGAAAGAAATAATGAAGGACCTGGGAAGAGGTATCTTTATAACTGGATTCATCGGAGGAAACTCCAACTCTACCACGGGCGATGCCTCGGTCGGAATTTTTGGTAAGCTTTTTGAGAATGGCAAGCCAATCCAAACCGTTGCTGAGATGAATATCGCTGGAAACCACCTCGAATTCTGGAACAACCTTATCGAAGTTGCTAACGATCCGTGGGTCTATTCTTCCTGGCGCACACCGAGTCTGGTTTTCAAGGACGTTGTTGTTTCTGGCCTGTAGATATCCTGTTTAAATATTTATAATAATAATATAGGGATATCACGTTAGTGGTTCACTATATTATATAATGAAAATCCACCAACGTTTCCTGACGCCCAAATTCAAGCCCTTTGATCCACTGGAGCTTGCAAGAGAAACTGAAAATATTGTTACAAGGTGCGGCAAAGAAGGATTAGAAAGGAAGTACGTAGGGATTTATTCGGCTCCTGTATACAGGGGAATAGCAACAGGATATGCTGCAGGTTGTTGTTTGCGCTGTATCTATTGTTGGGCTAATTGGTCAAGAGATTATCCTGAAAAGCTGGGAGAATTTTACTCTCCTAAAGAAGTCGCTCAAAGACTCTTCAAGGCAGCTGAGAATGGCATAACCTCTCCAGGTTGGGAACGTTTTAAGAATCTTAAAATTGATAGGCTTCGCTTATCAGGATGCGAACCAACCGTCGGAAAAGAGCATTTGTTATCAGTTTTGAAATACGTAAAAGATTCCAAATTCCCCCTGTTTATCCTAGAGACGAATGGTATACTCTTCGGCTCTGATAGAGATTATGTGAAACGATTACGAGAATTCAGAGAAAAGCTTTATGTCAGAGTATCCTTTAAAGCTGCTCGACCAGAAGGCTTTACCCAAAGAACAGGAGCTCTTGGCGAGTACTATGAGTTTCCGTTCAAAGCTTTAGAATATTTTTTAGAGGAAGGAATTGATGCAAAAGCTGCAGCCATGACCGATCCTGTTGTTATGCCACAAGATGAAAGGAAAATATTAATAAAAAAGTTGAATGAAATAGACCCGATGGCAGATTATTTTTCCTATCTTGAAGAAGAACAAATTGATAGATATGATACAACTCTCCAACGCCTAAAGGCTTATAATGATCTCAAATTTGCAGAGAATCTTGAGAAAGCCTTAGAAAAGGAACTTAAATAAGGATAAAGGTGTTTTACCGTCTTTTAATCTTGTTCTCAGCCAAACAACAACATCAACATCTAAAACAAAAGGAGGCTTCTGAATGAGAAAAAACTATAATTTTCTGATTCTGATTGCGGTCTTCTGCCTTATTTGTCTAGGTTCTCAATTTTTGGGAACACAAGTAGAAAAGGAAGGGGAGTTCAATTCGGAAAAGAAATTTACTGCTAAACAACTAAAAGACGATTTTGAATTATTGCGAAATGCCCTGGAAGAAGGACACGGCGGTCTTTATCGATACACCTCAAAAGAAGAGCTGGACCGGCAGTTCGAAAGTATATTTAAAAATTTAGATCAGCCGTTGACTGAAATTGAATTTTTACGGCTGCTTTTTCCTCTGATTGCTAATATCAATGATGGCCATACAGGGATAAATCCTTCTACTGCCTTAAGGTCCTATCTGGAAAATGAGCCGATTCTCCTTCCTTTTAAGATTAAATTCATCGATGAAAAAGCCTACCTCCACCGCAATTACAGCCAGGATGAGGATTTAGCTTTGGGCGGAGAAGTTATTTCAATAAACGGACGTCCCATCTCAGAGGTTTTAGAGAGAATGCTGGCCGTCCTTTCCTCTGATGGACATATTCAGACATCCAAATACAGGAGATTGGAAAGCACGGTTTTCCTCTGGGAGTTATATAACCTCCTCTTCGGAAAAACGACTTCTTACTCAATTACCTATAAGTCACAAGACAATAATGAGTTAAAAAAAATAGAGGTCAAAGGGCTTAGAAGAAAAGAATTGACCAATATTTTTACTGAAAGATACCCTGATGCAGCCAAGATCCCGCCTCCAATAGAACTGGACTACAGGGAAGATATTGCCATATTAACAATCAGGACATTCGGAGGTGGCTCATATCAAAGAGCTAAGATATCATATCCCGGTTTTATGAAAAAATCCTTCCGGGAATTTGAGGAAAAGGATATTAAGGCACTCATCATTGACCTTCGGAATAACGGAGGTGGCGCAGATTTATTCGGAAAAATACTGTTTGCTTACCTTACAGACAAGCCATTTAAATATTATAAACACCTAAGAGTCAAAAAAAAGGAGTTCTCGTTTTTAGAACATACAGATGTTCCGCCGAAAGAGAGAAAACTTCCTGATAACAGGCTCAAGGAAAACGACAGCGGCACATATGATCTGCTCGGTCATCCGAATCAAGGGATCCAGAATCCTATTAAGCCGACATTTAAAGGGAAAGTTTACGTTTTGATTAATGGAGCCAGTTTCTCAACATCAGGTGAGTGCACATCCCTGATTCATTTCCATAAAAAGGCAAAGTTTGTTGGAGAAGAATGCGGAGCAGGCTATTACGGTAACACATCTGGTTTTATGCCGAAGCTTACTCTGCCCAACACAGGGATTCAAGTTAGGATTCCTTTGGTGAAATATTCGATGGCCGTATCTGGTTATGCCCCTGATAGAGGAATCAATCCTGACTATCCTGTTGTACCAAGAATTGAGGATGTTTTAAACGAGAAAGACACTGAGATGGATTTCGTGATAGAACTAATTGAGAAATCCAGATAATCAGCTCATTTTGATCGTATGTTTCAGCCTGGAAAGATGAGGCAGTCCCCATTTCTTATTGCAAAGGTGGACTCCTCCGATTTCAATCATGGATCTTAAAAGCAATATAACGGAATATCGTATTCATTCATAAACAAAGATGCCAAAAGCTAATTTATGTTATACATCCGCAACTTAATAGCATTGATATACGTATATTTTATAGGAAGAACCAAGTGGAAAAGTCAATTAATAGCCTTATGAATGGCATTGGTTTTATAGCAAACAAAGCTCGGTCTGGAACAATTCGGATAATGTTCCAACCGGATTCATATAAATTTCTTCGGGAAATAAAGAAAAAAAAGGGAGGAGGATCATGAAAAAGCAAGAAAAATACCGTTTTATTGAGAAAAGGATAATCTGGAATAATGGGTTTAATCCAGCGCTTCTGGTTTTATTGGCACTCTTTATTATCAGTGCGCTAAATGTTAATGGATTTACCCAGGAAAAGGAATTAAAAGTAAGCAAAGATGAGCAGGAGCAGGTGATAAAAAAAATCAGCGAAATTTTAGACGCAAATTACGTCTATCCAGAAACGGCGAAAAAAATGAGCAGTCACATTTCAGGGAAGCTTAAAAAAGGGGACTATAAGAAGATAACTTCCCCTAGTGAGTTCGCAAGCCAATTAGGCAAAGACCTTAGAGAAATCAGCAAAGACTTACATATTCGAGTGGGTTACGATCCCGAAGAAGTAAAGCGAATGAGACGTAGAGAAAAGAACAAGGATGATCCAGAGCTTCTTGAACAAAGGCTAAGAAGATTAAGGAGAACAAACTTCGGTTTCCATGAGGTAAAAATCTTAGGTGGGAATATTGGATATCTTGATTTAAGGCAGTTTGCTGATCCGAAATATGCAGGTGAGACTGCTGTAGCTGCGATGAATTTTCTTGCTAACTGCGAGACATTGATTATTGATCTTAGAAATAATGGTGGAGGAAGCGCAGGAATGATTCAATTATTGACAAGTTACTTTTATGACGATGAACCAGTACACTTAAACACCTTTTATTGGCGCCCGGGCGATGAGACCATGCAAACTTGGACACTGCCCCATGTTCCTGGCAAGAAAATTCCTGATATTGACATTTATGTTTTGACCGGTCGTAGCACTTTTTCTGCCGCTGAGGAATTCAGCTATAATTTGAAAAACCTGAAAAGGGCAACTCTAGTGGGAGAAACCACGCGCGGTGGAGCACATCCTGGTGGGCCAATGGTTGTTAATGATAACTTTATAATAAATGTTCCGAAAGGACGCGCCATAAATCCCATCACAAAGACCAACTGGGAGGGAGTAGGAGTAAAACCTGATATCGAGGTTCCCCAAAAAAATGCCTTAAAAGCTGCACATCTCAAGGCCATGGAAAAACTAGCCGCTAGTACAAAGGATAAAGATGATAAATTCAGGTATGAGTGGTACGCAGAATCAATAAAAGCAGAATTAAATCCTGTAAAAGTCAGTCCAGAGATTTTGAAACTGTATGAAGGAAAATACGGGCCGAGAACCATAACTTTTGAAAACGGAGAACTTTTTTATCAGAGAATCGGCAGGCCCAAATACAGGATGATTCCTCTGTCAAACGACCTGTTCATGTTTAAAGAAATTGACTATTTCCGCATAAAAATCATAAAAGAAGATGGAGCAGTAAAGGGTGTTATGGGGATGTATGATAACGGGTTTACAGATAAGAATTTAAAGAGCAATTGATAGTCGTCCTTACCGCATGTGAATTTCTTTGCAGCTGAAAAAATCTCCAAATCTTAACTAATTGCTTTTTATTTTAAATTCATATCAGACAGCTGTCTGTTCCGCATTGCCCGTTATTGTTCTTCTTTCGCTTTTCATAATACTGCTGATGGTACTCCTCAGCCTTATTAAATTTTGAAGCAGGAACGATTTCTGTGGCGATGGATTTAGCGAGACGACCTGAACTTTCAAGCTCTTTGACCTTCTTTTCAGCTGCCATTTTTTGCTCCTTGTTATAGTAAAAGATGGCCGACCTGTACTGTCTGCCGATGTCAGGGCCTTGACGGTTTATTTGAGTGGCGTCATGGATACTGAAAAACACTTCCAATAATTCCTCATAGCTGACTAGGGAGGGGTCAAACGTTATTTTAACTGCTTCTGCATGACCTGTCTTGTCGGTGCAGACTTGCTCATAAGTCGGATTTTTAACGTGTCCTCCAGTATATCCGACCTCTGTTGAGATAACGCCTGGAGTCTTCCTGAATTTATCTTCAACTCCCCAGAAGCATCCTGCAGCAAAGATTGCAGCTTCCGTCTTTGTCGACTTTTTGGCTCTTTCATCTGGCTCTTCTGAGTGGTTGGATTCGGGTTTGGTTTGTGAGTCAGCCCCTTTAAAATCCAAACTGACTGAATTAATGCAGTAATGCTTAGAGGTTGGTGCAGGTCCGTCATCAAAGACATGTCCGAGATGGGCGCCGCAAACAGCACATCTCACCTCGATTCTTCTCATGAACAAAGAATTGTCCTTTCTGTATTCGATATAGTTTTCATCAAAAGAAGCGGTAAAGCTTGGCCAGCCAGTGCCGTGGTCATACTTGGTCTCCGAGCTAAAGAGGGGAGTGCCACATCCCGCACAATGATATATACCCTTTTCATAATGATTGTTATATTTACCTGAAAAAGGCTTTTCTGTGCCGCTCTTTCTCATGACACGATACTGTTCTGGGGTAAGCACGTCTTTCCACTCTTTATTTGTTTTTTCTACTTTTTTTATCATTTTTTTATCTCCGTTGTTTGACTGTTCAGTATTTGGTGATACCTGTTTTGATAAAGATTCAAGGCTCAAGTAGCCTGTCAGAAAAACAAGAATCATGATGATGATTGACTTTTTTTTCATGGCATCTCCTTAATCCTATAATTTCTATAGGATTATTATACTTTATTATAAAGCCAAAAGAAAGAGTTTTATTTTGTCAATTTGACTAATCTCATCTCAATTACTATCTTATAGCCAATAAAAGAATAGCCTTTGAGTTAATTAATGATTAAGGATAAAAAGATAAGGAGGAAATGATGAATCGCTCCAGGAAAACGGAAAATAAACTCTGTCAAATTGACCGAAGAGAATTTTGCAGGAAAGTTCCTTGGGCCGCAATCGGAGCATTATCCTTATCTTATATATCCATATCCAGCCTGAAAGGAATGTCTTTTAATAATGATACTGCAATTTCATCTTTGAGAGAAAAACAATCTATGGAGGAAAAAATTATGACGAAAAAAATAACAGCAGTAGAGGCGAAGGTTAAGAGCATAAAAGGAGCATGCGGTTTAGGTCATAAAGTCGGTGATGTTGCAAGATTTACAGAAACTGGAGTAGAAGGAAAGATCTGCATTCATGCCCTTTACAGTATGATTCCGGCTGTGTTTGCCATGATGTTTGAGTCCCAGTTCCCTTGGCTTGAAGACCCCGATAAAAAGACTCACGCTTGTCCTGATGCATTTAATCCGGTCATGTTTGAAATTACTAGGATTAGAGAAAAATAGAAAAAGACAGCTGCGAGCAAAAGGCGTTGGTGAAATAACGGGGGGAGTCGCTGTTTTTTAAGTTTGATTATAAACGCCAATAAACTTTATATCTTTTTATCACATGATATCCGGCTTCATTTTTTTCTACGGCGTAGATTTTGTTGTTTTTCCATGTCCAGGGGCGAATTTTCAATCGCATTTTCCAAGAGTATCTTCCTCCGTCATCAAAGATATCAAAAAAGTAACGTCCTTTGCTGCCATCCTCGGACCTTAGTACAAATAGCTTATCCTCAGCAAAGAAGAATTTTTCAAAAACAGGCTTATTCTCTGGGATCCTTAACTGCTGTTTTATGGTAGTTGACCAAAATGCTTTCTCTTTTTTATCAAAAAGAAATTGATCGTTCACATAGTTTTCAATATCAGGCTTTGAAACTTTGATTTGCTCATACTCTTTCTCAATCCTTCGGATCTTCTTCCCTGAGGCTGAAAATACTTGAATTTCATACGCTTGAGATTCTCCTATATACACATTACCTGAAGAATCCAGTGTCCAGCAAAGTTCTTTTTGATAAGGGATAGTTAAAGCGATACCTTTTTCCCCCTTTCGGAAATGCTGCATGATAGGAACGCTAATACTATATAAGTTTCTCTTGAAATCAAACTTATCAGAGTACATGTTAATAAAATAAGCCCTTGTTATAAAATTCATGCTTGATTCAAGGGAAGTTTTATCTACCCTGAGAACAATCCCTCCTTGCGGATTAATCCCGACCATCTTTCCAGCCGAGTAATCATGAAAATCAATAGACCTAACAAAATCTCCCTGTTCGTTGAAAATGGATATCCGATTGTTTCCTGAATCACAAACGTAAATCAGATTTTTATCGTCAATATAAATATCAATCGGATTTGACAACTGGCCAGGACGTTCGCCCTTTCGGCTGAAAACTCTTAAGAAACGGCCTTTTTGATCATATACTTTTATGTTTACGTTTTCGCTATCTAAAACATAAATATTCCCGCTACTATCTACATCCATATCCGTGAGAAGATAAAACATGTTTTTTTCTTCTCTTTCTTTTTCCCCAATGGATAAATCTTCTTTAAGGCTAAAAACCACATCGTCATGAATTGGTTTTTTTGGATTCTTAACGACTTCTACTCCATACTCCTCTTCAATTGTTCCTTTCCATGCAGTCCTTTTCTCTCTGAAGGAGATTGTCATAATCAATACGATAAACAGCACGGCTAACATAAACTTAATAAAGGATCTCATTTTCTCCTCCCAAGAATATCTATCTCTGCTTGGTCTGGAATTATCTTCATTTTCTTTCTTTTAATATTACTTGCTGTCTTACATAGAATCTATATATCAGGAAAAAATGGATGTCAAATGTAAAAAGTCGGTGTTTAAAAATTTTACAATTTCGTACAATCCAAGGAAGAAAATACCTGCTGGTCTTGCGAAAAATAGGGGCCACTTCCAATTTTCTTCGGATTTACTATTGTGGCATGTTTATTGCAATTGTATAATAAAAAATGTAGAGATCAGTATTAGAGTCGTGTACGGAAGATATGGAAAAGATTCCAGGGGAATCATCCTTACTCTAGAATCGGTCCGAAGGAGCTCTGTTTGAAAAAAGCAATAGTTTTGCTTTTTGTGGCAGTCATAGCATTAATCTCGCTTCTCTCTGGATTTCAAGAAAAGCAACAATTGTTCCCGCCTGAAAAGCACGAAGTCGAAGTTCGTCTGATCATGGTTGACGTTATTGTTACTAAAGACGGAGAGTTCGTCAAAGATTTAACCAAGGACGATTTTGAACTTTTTGAGGATGGGATAGGGATCCCCATAAATTCCTTTGAACTCGTGAGCTTCGATAAGAAAGATTTAAAACTCCCAGAAGAAACGGCAGACGGAAAATCGTCCGCTCTTCCTCAAAATAGGATCGTTGTCATATTTGACGCCATCAATTCCTGGAGAAGAGAAATCATAAAAGGAAGCGAGAAGATCATCGATGAGCTGGTTTCTATCGCCAAGCTCGGGAATGAAGTCATGGTTCTCCAGCTCAGGGAGAGGAAGGGAATAGAGATTATCCAACCTTTCACCTTGAATGAAGAGCTTATTAAAAATTCTGTTGAAAAAGCCGCGGGAAGTATGTGGAAAATAGATACAGTAATCGATCCTTCATATAAGGCTCAAGTTGGAAGCGAAAGCAGGGCCAGCAGTCCGCAGGAAATCAGGAGGCAGCAGGAAACTGATAACCCGTATGAAAATATTTATGCTGAGGATATGCAGAGAATATATCACTTGAATAAGGAAATGAAGAGATTTGAAAAGACAATCGGGGGGATTTTAGGCGCATGTAACATGATCAAAACCTTACCCGGAAGAAAATACATCCTTCTCATTAGTTCGGGAATTCCAGATCTATCCCCTCCGGATATGTTCCCTAACATTCTCAGCGGAATTCTTAACGATACAACCGATAGATTAGAAGATGCCTACCGAAACAAAAGCTTTGGAAGAAAGGAAGATATAAAAATATTCGATCCTTTCAACATACTCGATAAGAAAGTATTCAAGGATGGAGCAGAAGTCATCACCGAATTAATCCGTTTTGCTAACGCTCATAACATCTCCATCTATTCTCTGGACTGCGGCACGTATGTAACGCGACTCCATTCAGGCACTTCAGCTGAGGGATATCAGAAAAATGAGATGGCTCGACTTTTTTTTAGTGAAGGAGATCATATAAGGAAAGTCCAGAATTTAAGGTGGATATCTGAGGGCACAGGTGCTGATTCTTTGAGAGGAGCTGATAAATTTGAAGAGTTTCGCAGGGTTATAAGTAGAGATCTAACCTATTATTATCAACTAAGTTTCTATGCCCAGAGGGATGAAGCAGACGACAAATACCACAAGATAGACGTTAACGTTAAACGTTCCGCTGTTAATACTAGGTTCAGAAAAGGATACACGGATTATTCGAAAAAAGAGACAAATAAGATGCTTCTTGTCACAGCTTTTTATAATCCTTCCCTGTACAGAGAATTGCCTTTTGAAGCAGAGCTCATTCCTTTCCTGACAGAATCGGGAAAATATGAGCCCTGGATGCACATCGCCCTGCCAGCAAAAGAGCTATTTAGGGACAGGTTCGTTGAATATGCGCCTAGATTGTTTAACCTTCATGTGTGGATCAAAGATAAAAATGATGGTGAAAAGGGGTATGGAGGCAAGATCAACATTGGATTGAACATCAATCCTTCCTTCCTGGATTTCATAAAGAACATCGACTATCTAAGCTATCACTTTAAAGGTCCAGAGTTTAATTTCGGCCAGGATGAATATCAAACTATTTTTGCTCTTTTTGATCCTCAAACGAACGAGATCGGGACATGGGAATCGTCTCTATTTGCTCCTGTGCTGAAAAACAATGATGAATACACGGTCATAAACTGTGTCTTAGGTGATACAGTTCTGAATTCTGAAAAAGCTAAAAAGACCTTTTCGCTCTCTAATAAGGATGGGAGTCTTGAGTATGACCAGATAAAGTTTTTCCCTAAAGTAACGAACCAGTTCAAAAAGTGGGAAGGAGCTTCTGTGTTCATGCAGGTTTATCTTCCTGGTGGGAAACCGAAGGTACCGCCAGAATTTCTGCTTCTAGGCGAGGACAGTCGCCTCCGCCCTCTTCCGCAAGTGCTGGTTTCAGAATTCTGGAATGAGAAATTGAACGTCTGGAGCTCGATATTCAAGCTGGAGCTCGATGAGGGAACTCTTGGAGAAAATTCTTTATATGTAGAAATTCCTGAATCTGAAGAAGGTGCGGTGTTAAGCAAAGAAATGAAACTGACTATAATACGCTAGGAACTTTTCGCATAGAAATTGTCATAAATGGCTTTTATCCTGCCCGGAGCCAATTCCCCTGATTGAATCATTCTTATCAAGAAATCGCGAAATTTTTCTGCTTTTCGATTGAATTTTTTCTTTTTCATGACACTATAAAGAGCAACAGCAAAAACATGCATTCCCTCATCAGCTTCTTGCCATCTTTTATGCGCTTCAACTTCAAGGTCTAGTTTTTCATTAATTATCTGTTCAAGCGCTTGAACACAATCCTCTTCGATAAAAGCCTCGAAGGAATTGTAGCCGTAAGAAGGATTGTGGTTCAAAACTTTATCCATTAAAAATTTATCCTTTTTTAAGAGGGAAATAACTTTTTTTAGCTCAATATCTGAAGCTAGATCATAGGGCGAATGCATCATTTCATGAATGGCGTTCCTCAATACAACTTCTAAGGGCCAGGCCACATTAGTCAGATAGCGAGTACCTGTAATCTTAATTCCATGGGGCTTGGAGAAATAGAGAATATAAGCAGTAATCTTACGCGAAGGGAGCTTAAAGCCTAAATGGGCTTCTACTTCGTCAATGATATTATATTTTGGCAGCTCTCCTCGAATTTGCTTTATGGTCTCGTTTATTTTGGGAAGTATGTATTTTTTCCAGTAGAATTCAAACTGGATTTCCTTCAAGAATATCAAAACCGTTTTTAAATCATTGCCTACAGATTCGTAAAGGCGCCAGCCAGCATCCGAGTAGTAAGGGGTTTTTATCAGACTTTTCCGCATGGACTCGCTGTTCTCTATCGTCAGCAACATATCGTCTATTGTTTTGTCTTCAACGGCTGAGAAATAGAGACAAAAAAAGGTAGAAATGATGCCTCGCTTCTCGTCTTTTATTTTTCTTTTCAAGTTGGATAGTGCCTTTTTAACAGGCTTTTTGAGCGCTTTTTCAAATTCTTCATATTCAGGCTTATAATGTTTTAGGTAGAACGAGTCCGCCGTCAATGTATTAAGGAAGCAAAGCACATCGTATTTGAGCGAAGGTTCTATCTGCCAATCTGTTAAATAATGTATTCGAATCTCTTCTTGATTTGAGCTTTTGGATATCTCTGCCCTGGCATGACCTGTCAATATCGACGGGGCCAAAAAACAGAAAATAATTATTGAAGATAATGAAGGGAGAGCATTTGAAAATTTCATAATCGAACCGAATACTATTTTAAGATAAGGTAAGAATTTTTACTTTTATGATTTGTCTTTTTTCAAAGTATCGTAAATTACTTGTTGAAGATTCTTTACAAATTCCACTTTTTCAGATTTTGAAGGATTAGCATTTTTGAAAAATAATGGGGGCAAAAACTCAACAGTAAGACAGGGCTTGTTGTATTTTTTTACCTTAAAAAGATTCAGAAGCCACCTTATGGCCTTATAAACAAATATCCTATCCGCGACATAATGCCAGTATGTCTTTTGGCAAACCATTGGTTTTTCCTTAACGACGCCAGGTACGATTTTCACTACCTTTCCCTGCCTGTAAAGCCAACTTGCCAGTGTGGGAACTACTGTATTGTAAACGGGATTCTCAACTGTCTCGTAAGTCTTGCCTGCGCTGGGCGCGATTGCGAGAGGAATATCATCTTCCAGGGTCTCTATGCATTTATCCAAAGCTTGCTTGTTAATTCTTTGTTTCCTGCGCTTCTCTTCCTCTGTAGTAGGTTCATTTAGCTCTACACCAATTGAGCCATATCTGTTCGTCTGGGCAATCACCCACCGAGCTAGATGATAAATGAATTTATTGCAGCAAAATTTTGTCAACCGGTTCTTGTTTATCTTTTTTTGTACTCTTTTAGGAAAAATGGCGTCCTCGATATCCCTTCTTAGCGTAGGTAAGTATTTCTCATGTGTAAGGGTGATATCACCCAAGCCCCTTATATTGGGCTTTGATGGAGCAGCCACCATCAAAAAGAATCCCTCGGTTCGTCGGGTTATATGATTGTGGGCATAGATTATCGGACCTTCTTCGGGAATATTTTCCAATCCAACGGTTTTTGGCTTGGGACAGATGGGAATGGTTCTTAATAAGCCCCTTAGAGTGTTATATGAGAAAGTTATCATCTCTCGTATAATAAAACCCTTTTGATCCTTAAACTATAAAGTTTTACTCATCATCCTTCCCCTGTTCTTATTTTACTTTTTTTCCCAAGGTTTTTCTACTGATAATTTAAGTTAACTCAGTTGAGAGAGTTCTCGATATTACAAAGATGGTTTTGGGAAATAAACCCATGAAAAAAGGGGAAGTTATGGAAAAAAACGGTGGGAATTATTGCAGAAAGGGCAGAGCTTTAAATTTAATAGCTGAAGTTTGATAAATATGTTTTTTAAAACTTAAGACCGCGGGATTCATTTATCTGTTTCTATTTATATCAGGCAGCTCCCAGACGTCTACTTCCTCAATTTTACCGAATACATTCTTAAAGACAAGCTTTGCGATTTTTTCCTCCCTTCCTTCTTCATGCTCGAAGACCACTACTTTCTTGAGGAGTCCCCTGTGTTCAAAATATTCTTTTGCTTTAATGCTTGCTTCTCTCCAAGAATAAGCTTCCTTATCTTTAAAGACAGGGGAATCGGATGTCTCATTAAATCCCTTGATGAAAAATTTCTTCTCCATGCGTTCCTCCTCTCTAGTTTTTTTACTATAAAACCTCGGCCTTACTTTACTGGCATATAATTTAGTCGACATACCTGGAAAAAAATTGCATTAACGATCTTATTC
>JABAOF010003697.1_pt1 | contig 34896 bp, 31 predicted proteins | sample 7062171 | NCBI WGS metagenome assembly JABAOF01 (sample SAMN14538628, study PRJNA623070) | marine sediment metagenome | biome: marine biome [ENVO:00000428]; feature: marine pelagic biome [ENVO:01000023]; material: deep marine sediment [ENVO:00002113] | place: India: Gulf of Khambhat ...
AGTTTTGTAAAATCCATCAAAAATGATGGATAGGGGGGATTACAAAAATAGGCGGTGGATTTTGGCAATTTTGTTTAGTTGACATGGAGCTCCTGTTTCTATATAATTTCACCTGGAAACCCCGGTTTCTTTATGAAATCTTATAAGGAGGAAAGAAAGTGACAGCCAGGCGAAAAGGTGAAGGATTTGTATTATGGATTATATGCTCATTACTGGTAGTAATGGTACATCTACACCCGGAGAAACCGTCTCGAAGCGGGGAACCCCTGTTCAAAGATATCGCTGAGAAATCCGGCCTGGATTTTGTTCATTTCAACGGCATGTCCGGGGAACTCTATTTTCCCGAGATGACCGGGCAGGGAGGCGGGTTTTTCGATTATGACAACGATGGAGACCTGGACGTATACCTCATCCAGGGATGTATGCTGGGCCCCGGTAAAACCCTTAAGGACGCGCTGTTTCCTCCCCGCGATCCCAATCCCCGGGATCGGTTGTTCCGCAATGATCTCACCATCAACAAGAAAGGGGAGCGGGTTATCCGTTTTGTGGACGTAACCGATAAGAGTGGACTAAAGATTACGGATTACGGCATGGGGGTTGCTGCCGGAGATTTTAATAACGACGGCTGGATAGACCTTTATATCACAAATTACGGCCCGAACCGCATGTTGTTTAATAACGGCGGTACCTTTACCGATGTAACCGTTAAGACCGGCACCGGAGATGAACTCTGGGGTACCAGCGCCGCCGTATTCGATTACGACCGGGACGGCTGGCTCGATTTATATGTAGCCAATTATGTCCATTTTGATATTATCAAGAACAAAAGATGCTTCGCTAAAAACAGCCGCCGCGATTATTGCGGTCCTTCGGCATTCTTCCCCCAAAAAGATCGACTGTATCACAATAAAGGCGACGGCACCTTTGAAGATGTCACAGAAAAAGTACTGATCAATTATCGTCCCGGATCAGGGTTGGGTGTTATAATCACCGATGCGAACGGTGACGGCTGGTTAGACATTTATGTGGCCAATGATGGCCAGGCAAATCAACTCTGGATAAATAACCAGGGCAAGTCCTTTAGAGACGATGCCCTATTCGCCGGTGCAGCCTTGAACCTGGACGGACACGCAGAGGGCAGCATGGGTGTGAGTGCGGGAGATTTCGATGGAGACGGTGACGAAGACCTTTTCATGACCCATATTATGGGTGAAACCAACACGCTGTTTGTCAATAACGGAAAAGCTCTTTTCGAAGATCGCACCATTTCCGTGGGGCTTTCGGCTGCCAGTTTTCCTTATACATCTTTTGGAACCGGCTGGATCGATTACGATAATGACGGCTGGCTGGACCTTTTTATAGTTAACGGGGCTGTACTCTTGATTGAGAGTCTGGCCAGGGCAGGAGACCCATATCCTCTTCACCAGCCCAATCAAATATTCCGCAATGAAAAGGGGAAACGATTTACTGATATTACTTCCCGCGGCGGTGAAGATATCGCCCTATCGGAAGTAAGTCGGGGTGCGGCTTTCGGCGATGTGGACAATGATGGCGATATCGATGTGCTGGTGATCAACAATAATGGGCGGGTAAGGTTGTTGGAAAACAAGACAGGACATCAAAAAAAATGGCTGGGATTGAGATTGATAGACCCTGAAAAAAAACGTGACATGCTGGGTACTCGTGTCGCTTTGAAACGAAATGGAAAACCCACCCTCTGGCGACAGGTACGATCCGAGGGCAGTTACTGTTCTACCAACGATCCCCGGATTGTGTTCGGCTTAGATAACAGCGATGCCGTCGATACCATAGAAATTTTTTGGCTCGACGGCACAAAAGAGGTCTGGCAAAAACCAATCCCGATGAAATATACAACCTTGATCAAAGGTTCCGTGAACAAGAACAAATAGGAGGAACTGTGAATGTAAACATAAACGTCTCATTTCTGCTGATAATTTTCCTGGTATCCATTACTATTTTTGGTGTTCCGGTATTGTTATATGGACAGCAACAGGGACAGGGACAGGATCAGGATCAGGATCAGGGAACACCCGGTGAAGACAAGCTGGTCCCGGTTCCCAACCCCCAGTTGGACCATCTTGAAAAAGCGGTAGGTATTCAGCTTCGTGAAGGAAGACGAATGGTGGATGCCGTCACCGGGAACCCGGCGGAGAGCCGGGAAAAACGTGCTCGGGTCTATGGAGAGCTTGGCCAATTGTACCATGCCTACGAGCTGAACGAGGCGGCGGAAGCGTGCTATCGTAATGCCCTGGTTTTGGACCCCTCTAATGTTGAGTGGAACTATTCATTGGGGTATCTTCTTCAATCCGTGGGAACGTACTCGGAAGCGCTTCAACTCTTTCAAAAGGCCAGGGCCGGCCGGCAAGACCCCGACCTGGATTATTTGGTATATATACGTTTAGGGGAATGTCACCGCAGTCTGAATCAACCCCACCAGGCAAAATTGGCGTTTCAAGCCGCCTATCAAGTAAACCCGTTGGGACCGGCAGTGCTGGCAAGGCTGGGGGAAATCGCACTGGAGGAAAAGCATTATGACGAAGCGATCGAATATCTCGCTTCCGCTCTAAAAAAACAGCCGGATGCCAATAAGCTCCACTACTCCCTGGCTATGGCTTATAGAGGCAAAGGCGATATGGAACAGGCCCGGTCTCATCTGGCCAAACACGGGAAGGTAGGCGTTCAGCCGCCCGACCCGTTGAAAACACGTCTCGAAAATTTGGTTACAGGATACCGGCTCCATTTGTTAGCAGGCAAACTTGCCTTCTCCGCCGGGCGCTATAATGAAGCTATCGAGTCATTTCAAAAAGCAATAGATGCAGACTCCAAAGAGGTAGGGGCAAGAATTAACCTGGCCGCCGCCCTGGGGAAATTGAAAAAGTACCGGCAAGCGCTTGCCCAGTTACAGGCTGCGGTTAAATTAGCACCGGACAATGTTACAGTTCACTTCAATCTTGGTACGGTGTACGGCTATTTTAACAATCATAAAAAAGCAATAGAACATTTACAGGTAGTGGTTAAAAAGAGCCCGAAAGATTCCCAGGCTCACCTGGCCCTGGCCGGTGCCCTGCGAAGTGATGGCCAGTTGGACAAAGCTCTTGAACACTACAACGCCGCCCTCAGTATTGATCCCGGGTTAATATGGGCATGGGTGGACATGAGCTCGCTGCTTTCCCAAACAGGTAAGCATAGCGAGGCACTGGAGGTATTGGAGGACGCCCATTCCCGTATACCCCATGACGGGCCCATCGCCCATGCCCTCGCGCGTCTGCTGGCATCCTCGCCAGTCCTCGACAAACGACAGGGAAAGAGAGCGCTGGAACTGGCATTGAAAGTTTACCAGGCTTTGAAAAGTTTTGAGCATGCCAGGACCGTGGCTATGGCCTATGCCGAGTTAAACCAATGCGACAAAGCTGTAGAATGGATGGAAAAAGCGATCGAGCTGGCTGAGAATTCCCACCAGTCAGGTTCAGTGTTGGAAATGCTGAAACGTAACCTGGCCTATTTAAAAACGAATCGCCCTTGCAGAGTCCCTGCCCAACAGGAAAGGGAAATAAACAGATGACTTTATAGTGATGATGGAAGTTGTGTATATTTTAGGCTTCACATTCTTATCTATGGGAATAATCCTGATTTTGCTGATCATCTATTTCGTCCTGTTTGGCTATCAATAGAAGGACAGGTTAAAGGATTTTCTTTTCCAATGCAAAGCGAATGGCCTTGGCCCTATTGTTAACACCGAATTTTTTATAAATATTATTGATATGAGTCTTTACCGTATTTTCGCTGATAAATAATTTTTCGGCAATTTCTTTGTTTTTAAGTCCCAAAACCATGGCTTTGAGGATATCTTTTTCCCGGGAAGACAAAAGGTAAGCTTCCACATGTTCCAGGTAATTTTTTAAATATTCAGGTCCGTTGGGAAGGGCAAGGCTTGTTAATTTGCGGCTGGTCCACATTTCCCCTTTTTTTATTAATGACAGCGCCGTCTCAAGTTTTTTACTGTCCATATCTATCGAGAAGAATCCTTTTATCCCGATTCTTATTAAATCCACCTTTTCACTGTCGGAAAAATTTTCGTTAAAAAGCACCGGCTTAACCGTGGGAAGTATTGTATAAAGTTCATTGAAAAAATAGAGTGAATCATCGAAGCTTTCAATGCAGCAGGTGGCACAAACCATGGCAATATCAACTTCCGGTACAAATTCCGTCTCTTTTAGCAGTTCAAGGGAACCGAAGGTTTTCATTAATTTAAAATCCGGGTAATTAAGTGAAAAATTTTCAAGTCTCTCATTAATTAATGAATGGTTGCAGATGACTATAAATTTTAGAAAATGTTTCCCTGGAGGTGCTGCTCCTTTTTTATATATATCCATTTCCCTGTCGCGAATCGCTTTTTTCAGGGTTTCCAAAATTTTTTCATTGGAATCTCCTTTGGAAAGATAGTCAAACATCCCGGATTTTATGGATTCTACTGCTGCATGATGGGAGGGGAAAGCGGTTATTATTATTACTTTCAGGTTTTCATCCACCTTTTTGAGCATTTTTGCCACTGCCAGGCCGTTTTCCGTACCCAACCTGAAATCCAACAATGCCACTTCCACCTCTTCGTCTTCGATAATTTTTAACGCTTCAGTACTGTTTGCAGCGGTGAGAGAGCGAAACCCTTCACCATCAAGCCATATATTGAAACTCATTAGAACTTCATTGTCGTCATCCACGATAAGAACAGTGGGTTTATATTCCCGATTGTTATGGTTCATGCCTGCCTCTCTTTTAAAGGGAGCCTTATAATGAAATACGCTCCTTCCTTATAGGCATCATTATATAGTATTTCGCCGTTATGATTCTCTATTATTTTATATGACACATAAAGCCCGAGGCCCACGCCTTTTTCCTGTTTTGTTGAAACAAACGGTTCAAACAGCCTGTTTATTATTTCCGCAGAAACTCCCGGACCATTGTCGATAAAATGTACTTCACAAAATTTTTTGTCTTCCGAGGGCAGGACTTCTACCCGGAGTATTCCTTTCTTCTTATTATTGGAATTCGCTTCCACGGAATTCAATATAAAATTGATAAACACCTGTTTCAGTTTCCCATGAGAGCCTGAAATGAAAAAATTTTGCTTTGTGTTGGTTATAATTTTTATTGAATCCAGTTTTTTGCTCCATTTAAGAATTTCAATCGATTGCCCGATAACCTCCGCCAGGTTAACAGTGGAGAATTCTTCCCTGTCCAGCCGATGAAAATCGAGAAGGTTGGAAATGATATTCCTGACCCGTTTTATTTCAGTTTCGGAGACAGCAATGGCTTTTTGATTCAAACCGGAATCCTCTTGTTTACAGGATTTTTTTAGGGCCCGGAGACAATTACTGATGGCCAGTATGGGATTATTGATCTCATGGGCAATACTTGAGGATATTCGTCCGATGGATACCAGCTTTTCATCTTTAATCATCTTTTGTTCGATAATTTTTCTCTCTTCCTTTTCTTTTTCAATTTTATCCAGCATATTATTTATATTTAACACAAGTGAAGATATCTCATCTCCTTTTGCATCTTGAGCAATTCTCATGGAAACATCCTTTAGTCCCTGGACCTTTTTCATATCCTCGGAAATTTTAGTGATCCGTTTACTCATGTATTTTTCAATTAAAAAATAAACCACGATGCCCAGGAAGATGATGGACAGGACGGTAAATATAACATACACAATGGTGCTCTTTTTTACTATCTTGAATATTTTTGTGTCGGATTCTGTTTTCAATATAATCGCTGGCATCTCACACATGTCTTTAACCAGGTAAAGGGTTGTGATTTTTTCCTCATCTTCCCGGTGAAAGCAATTTTTTCCCTGCATTTGCTTTAAATGAGAGGCAAACGATTGCTTCTCTGTAAACAAAATCGGTTGGATGTTTCCCGTAAAATTAATTAAAACTTTTTTTAAACGTTTTTTATCCAAAAACCGACCCATTATTAATGTTCCCGGTGTTCCCTGTTTTTTCCCGGTTTTTAGTGGATAGGCAGCAATCATCATGGGGCCGTACTCTGAATTCAGGATGGTTTTAAAGGGGCGCTGCGTTTCCATTACAATTCTCTTTATTTGCTCGATGGTTTTTTCAACATTCAGACAGTCCAGTGCCAGGAATCCCACCTCTTCAATATAGACTTTATTGTAAAGATTCTTTCCCCCGGGATTGGAAACGTAAACCAAATTCAATATGTGAGTAATTAAAGAGAGAGTGGAAAAGAACCTTTTTTCAAATTCCGGTGACGGATGTTTTATATAATCGATCATACCATCCCACCCTGCCCAGTCCCGGCAAAGGGCTGCCATATCTTTTTCTTCGATAGCTAAAGGTTCCTGGAGTTTTTTTTCAAGTCTCTCGATAAATACCTTTTTTTGTTGTTTTAAATCCGGGAGAATGGTTGTGTTAATGCTGAAATGAAAAAGTAAAGCCAGCAAAAAACCCGACAGTAACAGTATAAGAATCAACCTCTTTTTTAAACTCATTGTTAGATTATAACATAGAATGGTTTTGTTCAAAAATAAAAAATAATCCAACCGTCCTGGAAACACTCATACTTTAGTTGTAGTATTTTAAAAAAAATTTTCACCCTAAAAATACAACTTTTGGGTGATTGACAAAATCGTATGCAGCAATTATAATATTACGGTGTTTATGAAATATCACCAGCAACGACTTTATAGAATATCATTTATGAAAAAAAGTAAGAGGTAAGAGTGAGGTGGTGTACCTTTGCTTCGCTCTTATTTTTAACGGAGACTTTCTCATGAGAAAAAATGCGATATCCGTTCCCACATTAATCATTTTTTTCACAATAATTTTTTGCTGTCCATCGACCGTTTGGACTGGAAATGCCCCTGATGGAAAGAAACCCGGGGTTCACCAACTGCATTCCCCTATCCGGTTGGCCATGACGCCGGAAGGGAACCTGTTGGTCTCCGATTATCAATTGGGCATGATCCTGATCGTGGACCGCAAGAGCCTGGAAGCGACCCGCTGGTTCCCAGTGGAAGGGAGACCGTTGGGTGTGGCCTATGCCAGGGGCCATATTTATGTAGGGAATGCCTCGAAAGAATGCGTTGAGGTCTATGCCCGGGGAGGAAAGAAACTGTACCAACTCAACGGAGTGATTAAACAACCCACAGATATTGCTGTAGACGAAAAGCAGGGTTACGTTTTTGTCGTGGACGCCACCCAGAAAAAGGTCAACGTATTCAACCTGAAGGGGAAATTTATTCGCTCTTTTCCCGGTTTGGACCCCGACAACCTGGTCAATCCCACCGGCATTGCCGTGAACCCTGCCGACAAAGAAGTGTTTGTCAGCGACTATGGAGACGTAAACAAATACATCAAGCCGCGCATACAAATTTTCGATTACGAGGGTAACGTATTATACACCATCCCCGGGAAAAAGGGTATGTTCGGTATGCGGTTCTCAAGACCCCAGGGTCTGGCTGTGGATGATTCGGGACACGTGTTTATGGTGGACTGTTATTCCGGGGAAATCATGGCCTTTGACCGGTACAACGCCAATCTTCTTAAAAAGCTGGGAGGATACGGTACCGGCCCGGGACAACTTCGCCTGCCCCTGGATATTGTGATTGACCCGTCGTCGAAAGATATTTACGTCACCAACAACCGGGCTGCCCGGGTTGATATATTCAAAGAAGGAGGAGTATTATGAAAAAGAAGCTCCTTTTATCGGGTTTTGTACTGGTATTCATAGTAACGATCGCTGCATTTCTTACCCATATTACCTACAATCCCGACCGCACCGAGGCCTTGAATCCCAGTCACGGTACTTGTTCCATCTGTCACAGTATTCATAGTGCCCCGGGCCAGTTGTTGACGAATGATGCGGTAGTTGAGGTACTCTGTCTTTCCTGCCATGGACCGGCCGGGACAGCCACCAAAAAAGCAGAGGTGCATAAAAACAAGTCCGGCAGTGTCTATGCACCTTTTCAAATGACCTGTCCGGACTGTCACGATCCCCACGATGATAGAGCAAACCGGTTTGGCGGTATCAACCTGGCCCAGGTGGGTAAAAAATTAGACGCTTCCGGGGACGCCATGATCCCTACTCCCAACAGCGGGGACCGTTATGTGGTGTTCCAGAGCCGGGGCACCGATGCCGGGGGTCCATCAATGTACTCCTTTGCCGACAATGACGAAGATGGTGACGGTTATTATGACGGTGTCTGCGAGACCTGTCATACAGCGGCTGCCAATCACCGCAATAACAGCAGCGGCAACCACGCCCATTACACAGGTACCAACTGCATTGCCTGCCACCCGCATAATCAATATTTTAATGGTTCCGGCGGTGGTTGTACGGCCTGTCACAGTTCCGTAAAAGGCAGCCGCCGGGCAGTAGTCGGTGAATTTTCTTTGACCAGTCATCATGTGCTGGGCGGTTCAGTAACTGATGATGACTGCGGTGTCTGTCACTATGAAGCCCAGGGTGATCACATGGACGGCAATGTGGACCTTTTGAATCCTGACACCGGGGGCCGTTTAACGCCTTTCGTTGCTTTCAGCAGGAATACCGCCAGCGACAGCCTGGAATCATGGGTTACCGATGTCCAGAACAATCACTGTTTGAAATGCCATGACAGCGACGGTGCCACGGCCACCAACTTTAGTGGCAATCCGCTTCAGCCTTTCTCTTCGGCTGACCGGGATGTTCCCAATGTGTTTGCCCAGTTTGATACCGGCAACAGTTACCATCATGCGGTTCGCGGCCCCGGGAATAATTCCTACTGCAACAGTAATACCATGGAACCGCCCTGGAACCAGGCTGGGGACCATGATGTCATCTCCTGCTTTGACTGTCACGAAGCCGGTGGTCATGGCAGTGCCAACCAGCGGATGCTGCGAACCGCCATCGACCTGGATACTATGGAAGCCACCACCGACAAGGCAAACCTCCCGGCAGGCATGGGAGCCACGGTAGAAGCTTTCTGTACCCTCTGCCACAAATCAAGCGAATATGTGAGCGGCGGCTCCAATTCCATATTTGAATACCATGGCACTAACCAGAACCAGCACGGTGCAGCCGGTGGAAACGAATTGGGCTGCATGGGATGTCACGGCGGTATCGTTAATATGTGGCACACGAAACAAGGTGCTCCTCTTCCCAACGGCCATGCCCGCGGAAACATTCACGGTGGTAATTTTACCTGGACTTCGGATTCATTTGCCAGCGGCACTGCTACTGAACACTTTATGGTGGGCGGTTGGATCAGCGGATGGGAAATCGTTGGCTCAACCGGGTACTGCCGCGGTGGGGATTGTAACCATGGCAACTCAAGCAAGAACTATACCCGGTGAGGTTAGATAATAGATCGTAGTGTCTAAAGCAAAAAGGTGTTTAATTATTCTCTGGCATGGAGTGGGTTCTTCCAGGCTGGCTTTAGTGCTGGTGGCTTTGCTTATCGTTTTATCCATCAGCGGGGCAGTGCTGCCTCAAGAGGGGATGTATAATCCCTCTGACATTGCCCGGTGGCAGGAAGAACACCCCCTGCTCACCTCCCTCCTGGAACCGTTGGGACTCTTTCACGCTTTCCACTCCATCCCGTTTATCATCATCATCATCCTGCTGGGGATCAACACACTCACCTGCACCCTGAACCATTTTATAAAACGGGGCGGGTTCGCCTCGTTCAAGGGACCTGATGCCATCAAGAACATGGGTTTTGTCCTGCTGCACCTCAGTCTCATTCTTCTTTTTACCGGTGGGGCCTGGAGTGCGTCGGCCCGGATGGACGGATTCATCGTGCTCACCGAAGGACAGAGTTTCAAAGAAGAACACCGGAATTATATCCGGCTCGCGGAGGGACCGCTGCGCCGGGAAAAACACAAAGGCTTTCTACTGACGCTGAAAAACGTACGTATCACTTACCAGGAAGGGAGATATGCCACAGAAATGACAACCGGTATAGAAGTGGGACCGGGGCCCAACCGGATGGCTGCATCGGAGATTTCGGTCAACCAACCACTTACCTATAGGGGAGTGGATTTTACCCTGGACCAGCTAGGCTTCTCTCCCCGCCTGGTTATCCGGGACAAAAAAAACGGAAGACCATTGATTAATACATTTGTGGCCCTGAAAACATTTCGAAATGGACCGAATCGGGAATACCGGGATTTTCTACCGCTTCCTTTTTTCAAAAACAGGGTTATTGTTACCCTTTACCCTGCTTACCGGGCCATAGAAGGTAAAATAGAAAAGACCGGGGAAGAACCGGAAAACCCGATTCTTCTCATCGAGATAGAAGATCATACCGGGAAAGTAGTCCTGACAAAACATCTCCCCTTCAGAGCAAGTACCGGGGTGGGCGATCATATTTTCGAATTTACTGGACTCAGGCGCTGGGCTTCCTTCAGGGTTGTAGAAGACCCCGGCTATCCCGTGGTGTGGGTGGCCATCTGGCTCGGATTGATCGCCCTCATCTTGAGATATATCCCCGACCTCCGGGGGTGGTTTAAGGGAGCTAATGATGCCACACATTGAGATAATATTTGTTTGGGTGACGATTTTTACTTATATAGGAGCTTTTGCTCTACATCTTTTTAGTATGGTTACTCAAAAAGAACGGGGTGTTAACATTGCTCTATGGCTTTTGTGGGCGGGATTGGTTTTTCATACTGCCGCGGGTATTATTCGTTGGATCGCAAGCGGACACCCACCTGTAACCGATACTTATGAGCTCAACCTCACCGGCACCTGGTTTGCTATTTTAATTTTCCTGGTTTTCCAGAAAGCAGGCAAAATCGAGAAAACCATCGCCCTGGTGGTGGTTCCTATTTCTTTCCTGGTGCTGGGTTACGGATACCTGTCCGGGACAGAAATAACACCTATGGGACCCGCCTTTCAAAGCCCGTGGCTCATCGTTCATGTGATATTTGCCTGGCTGGCTTTTGGCTGCTACGCCATTGCCACCGGAGCTGCCCTCTTTTTGTTGATGAAGATGAAAAAACCGGACGGTAAGAGGCTGCAAAAACTCCCCGGGCCGGAAGTACTGGATATCACCAGCTACCGTTTCATTGTCCTGGGATTTATCAACCACGCGGTGATGCTGATTTCAGGGGCTATCTGGGCTAAAGAACTTTGGGGTCATTATTGGAGCTGGGACCCGCTGGAAACATGGTCTTTGATCGCATTTCTCTATTATGCGTTTTGCCTCCATGCCCGCTCGTTCCTGGGCTGGAAAATGAAACGCGCAGCATGGTTGACGCTGCTCGGTTTACTGGTCCTGGCAATCTCTTTCTGGGGCGTCGAACTTTTCGGCCCTACCGTTCACCCAGGGCCGTGATAATTATGCCTCCGGCGGCCAGGGGGGCGCTTTTTGAAAAAAAAAACTGCCCCCCTGGACCCCCCGCAAAAACTTTTTATTAGAGGTGTTTTATGGCGATATTGGTGTTATTGAATAATTTTTTACATGATTTTAGTGCGGCTGGGTGGTTGTTTTGTACTGTGATCTTGTGGTCAATGCTGCGCAAAGAAATACCGGCCGGCGATGCCGGAAAAATCATTATCGATACGATAAAAACAATTCTGGTCTTGATGCGGCTCAGTCTTGGTGGTATAATCCTCTTCGGTGTGTTTCGTGCCCTGGCGTACAAAACCTATGAATGGAGCGCCGCAGCAGGTGAAGGCCAGGTGACATTGCTTATTGTAAAACACATCATCCTGGCTTTTGTGTTTGTTATAGGAGTTGTTTTTTATACCAGGGCAAGAAAAATTGTTAAACAAGGTATAGATTAAGGATGAATAATCGAGATAAAAATGCAGATAAAGTACTGCTGGTTACACCACCGTACCACTGCGGCGTGGTGGAATCGGCGGGGCGATGGCCCAACCTGGGGTTTGTTTATATTGCCGGTGAACTGGAAAAAGTTGGCTTTGAAGTGGAAATCTACGACGCTATGTCGAAATTCCACGACTATGATCAAATCCGGGCACACATCCGTGATTTGGCTCCTGGTTTTATCGGTGTGACAGCCATAACCGCCACTATAAACGACGCGGTTAAAGTATTAAAAATTGCCAGGGAAGAATGTCCGAATGTCACCACCTTTTTGGGTGGTGTTCATCCTACGTTCTGTTGGGAGGAAATTCTTTCTCTTCACAGCGATGTGGTAGACTATTGTGTATTAGGCGAAGGTGAACTGACTACACCGGAACTTTTGGAGGCCCACAGGAAAGGGAGCGATATCGCGAAAGTCCCGGGAATTGCCTTTGTGCGAGATGGGCAAATATGGCGTACTTCTCCAAGAGAATTCGCCGCAGACCTTGATGTCTTTACTCCTGCCTGGCACCTGGTAAACTGGTCTGATTATCCCCTTTATTTTATCGACAACTCTACGGTGGCTATTTTAAGCTCGTCCCGCGGCTGTATCCATGAGTGCGCTTTCTGTTCTCAACACAAATTCTGGCAGGGTTCCTACCGCCAGCGCGACCCGCATAAGGTCGTCGCCGAGATCGAGCACCTGGCCAAAACTTATGGCATCAATGTTTTTTTCATTGCCGACGAGTATCCCACCTACGACCGCCAGCGCTGGGAAACCATACTGGATTTGTTGATCGAAAAAAAACTGGGTGTCCATCTCCTAATGGAGACCACTGCCAAAGACATCCTGCGGGACCACGACATTATACATCGTTATCGTGAGGCGGGCATTCTTTTTATATATATCGGTGTTGAGTCTACCTCCGATAAGAAGCTGGTAGAGTTCAAAAAGGATGTGCGGTTTGAAGATTCAAAAAAGGCTCTTCAACTCATCCGGGATGCCGGTATGATCGTAGAGAGTTCGTTGATTCTCGGTACGCCGGACGAAACCCCGGAAACCATTAAGGAAACGCTAGCGTTGGCGCGTGAGTACAATGCCGATTTCATGCATTTCCTTTTATTGGCCCCCTGGCCTTATGCGGATATGTACGATTCTCTCAAACCTTACATCGAGGTCTTTGATTACTCCAAATACAACCTGGTGGAACCGGTAATCAAGCCCAGGACCATGACCCGTGACCAGTTGATGAAGCAAGTTTTAAACTGTTACAGGAGTTATTATATGAAAAAGCTGCCGGAGTGGGCGACCATGAAGGGTAACCCGTTGAAGCGTTCCTGTCTCATCCGGGGCATGAATGCCATCATGAAAAATTCTTTCCTGAAAGATCACATGAAGGGTTTGGGTGGTATGCCCGAGCATGTGGTCAAGCTCATCAAGAGCCTTGATTTTTGAAATTCAGACTTTGTTAAATGCCACTTCGAATGACCAGAACCCCAAAACCAACCGGCTTAACCAATAACCTTTTTGGGAGGATGGTGGGTTTATGAGTTTCTCCTGGTATTCTGCCGGGAATACACCACCTGTTCCCGTATGTTAATCAACTTTATATAAGCCTGGCCGGAACGAAAAGTGAACGGTTATTTTTCTCTTATTTGTTTACCTCATGACATTTCACACAACTACCCGTTTCCACATGAGCCAATACTTCATGAATGGCTTTAACGCTGTGACACCGTTCACAGATTCGAATGTCCTGGCTTTCCCTGTTCTCCGGATCATGACAAACATTACAGCCTTTAAGGGAAATCCCATGGTGAGTGGTTTTCATGTCTACGACCTTTTGCCCGTCCACTTCGCCTTCTCCATGACAATTTTTACAACTGGCCACTGTAGGAGTAATCTTTGAAGGTGGATACGAAGGAACCGCCGTACTGTAATCACTGACTCCGACACTTTCATGACAGGTGGTGCATTCATTATTTACCGCCGCTTCAGTGGCATGGTGGGGACTCTTCTGGTGACAGCTCATACAGTTTCTTTCTAAAGAAACCCCAACATTTCCAGCCTCGGTTGACACTTTATGACAGGAGGCACAATCCCCGGAAGTTGCCGGTTTCGTTTCATGGTGCGTATCCGCCAGGTTCCCCTCGTGACATTCCTGGCACATCGGCCTAGTAAGGCTTGAAAAGGCCACGTCCTTGAAGCCAACCTGTTGGGGAACATTTGCTGCAGATACATAAAATAAACTTCCCAAAAAAAGAAAAAATAACCCGGTTAAACTAAAAGCAAAAATCACGCCTTTGGTCTTGTTCATATTATAGCTCCTTCTTATAATATTTTAATTATACATTGTACGCGTACCGGATATTTATGTCAATCACCCAAAAGGTGTATTTTAAGGGTGATATTTTTTGAAACGTTCTACAACTAAAGTTGTACTTTTCAGGCAGGGGTTGTATACGTATATATGTTCACTTTTTGGGCGGTGAAGATGACCTGAATTTTTTAATCAGTTCGTTGAGGGGTGTTCCGTCTTGAGTTTTGGCATCCGGGTAAATGTTTACCAGTTCTTCCCAGGCCTTGACGGCCGCTTCCGGGTTTCCCAGGTCATGCATCAGCACAATGCCTTTATTGAAACGGGACTGCCGGTGCCGGGGATTGATCTCGATGGCTTTTTCAAAACAGCGCAGCGCTTCATCCGGGTTCCCCTGGCGGCGGTACATAATTCCCATATCGGTCCAGACATCGGCATTGTCGGGTTTTAATTCCAGGTGTTTTTTATAGGCCCGCACCGCATTGACAGTGTCGTTGATATCAAAATAATTGTGCCCCAACCTGGCCCAGGCCTCGGCATTTTGGGGGTTTGCCGCCACTTCCTTCTCCAGGGCAGAGATAACCCCGGATTGTGGGGATACGGATGCGGGTACGGACACAGGAGCACTGGCCTGGGGTGTCGGCTGCTTTACTGTCATCTTCCGTACCTTTCTGTCCCCTTTAAAGGTGGTACTGTAGAACATCCCTGCCAAAAAACCGACAACCAGGCAGAAAGCAGCAATAATGAACGCCGTTGACCGTTTGATAACTGCGTATTGGTCTTGAATGTCTTTTTCGTTTTTCATCTTACCCTCTGTTTAGCGATATTCTCTATACTGTCTATTGTCTATTCGACAATAATCGATGCATCCTCGATGATTACCGGGTAGACGTAACCGGCACCAAAATTTCTATTGTAAGCAATATTTCCCGAAACCAGCACCAAATCACCCACGTTTACCGTGTCTGTCGAAGTAACGGTAAGATCATCGCTGCCCTGGTTCCCGGTGCCGTCCCGGATATGAATCCAGTTTTTCCCCATGATTTTCGCTGTAAATTTCACAACTTTACCACGAACCGTTACAATCTTTCCCTCCAGGGAATCTTTCATTGAATAACATTCCGCTACCGTGTAACCGTTTTCGGCTTTTTTAATTGAACCGGCTTTAACCGTTATTTTCGGGGGAGTTTTTTTGCCGATGGCAACATGGCCTTTGGGGAGAACCGGCTGCGCTGCCGGGGTTCCCTTTGCACCGGTCACCTTTATGCCCGCCACAAATAGAATAGATTCAAAGGTGCGATTGAGGGTCCTACTGTGAAAATTATTCATGGGCATTGCTTTTGAAAATTTAATGGTGTCTCCGACAGATACCATGAATTTTGGGGCGGCCGCCCAGTGTTTCTTTCCCTTTTCTTCAAATTCAATGTAGGTGTAGCCCCCGGAATCCATGGTTGCGGTCACTTTGCCTTTGTGGGTTTTGGCTTCCAGTAAGGAGTGAACGGGCTTCTTTTCCTCTGCCGCCGGTAAAGATACCTGCCAGGTATAGAAAATAAAGGCGGCCAAACCCATTATTAAAATTATCGTCGGTTTATTTTTCATTTTACCTCTAATTTCATTTTTTTTGGTTGTCCGGGATGTTTTTGTTTTCCTGGAAATTGCATTTTAAAGGAAAAGTCGGTTTTTTGCAACCGCTAAAACCTTTATTCAAAAAAATTTTTTTTAATAACCCGGATAAACATTTTGAAATAAAAAAAACCTGTTGTGTAAATGTACAACCCGGCCAAAAAGGCTCATGCTTTAGTACTAGTTTAAAAAAAATTTTTTCACCCTAAAAATACAACTTTTGGACTATTGACAAAAAGTGACATTTGTATTACTATATGAAGTTATTTTTGTGTATGCTTTTTAAGTCTACAGCATCAAGCAAAAAAAGTCGTACAAACTGTTCAACGTGAATAATAAATTTAAGTCATACAGAAACGGAGGACCATCATGAAAAAATTGTTCGTGTTCACTTTATCAGTACTTTTAGCCACCAGCGCTTTTGCGGTCATTACCGGTTCAGCCCATGATTTCCAGGGTTATGGCTGGTCGGGCGGCGAGATTTGCGTTCCCTGTCATACCCCGCATAACGCCCTTGTGCCCCAGCTTGTCCCCCTGTGGAATCACACCACGGCCGCGGGCCCCTGGAGTCAATATGTGGATGTAGGCACAGGAACGTTTGATGCCGGCCCCATCGGTCAGCCGGCCGGTGTTTCCCGGGCATGCCTTTCCTGCCACGACGGCACGGTTGCGGTGGACGCCTTTGGCGGGGCCGTGGGAGCAACGATGATCGCTGCCATTAACCCCGCTGCCGACTTCACCACCGACCTTTCCAATGACCATCCCATTTCATTTCCTTACACAGCGGCGTTGGCAGCGGCCGACGGTGAACTCTACGATCCCACCGTTGCGCTTTCTGGTCTCGGCGGCACCATCGATGTCGATATGCTGTTCGGCACCAACCTGGAATGCGCTTCCTGCCATGATGTGCATAACACGGCCGCTGTCGCGGGTACCCCCCTGCTGAGAATCACCAATGCCGGCAGTCTCATCTGTCTCACCTGCCATAACAAGTAATTGAGAAAGGTTGAGCCTGAAAAAGCGTTGAAGCAATCAATCCGTAATGAATTTCAGGTTTAAGGGTCAAAAATCATAAACCTGAAAGCAAGGGAATGAAAACGGGGAAAAGGGCTTTTTCTCCGGAGGTGGAGAAAAAGCCCTTTTTTATATCCCCATACCGGTTACAGGCCAGCGGGGATGCGCCCCGATACACAAATTCGAACTGTCGATTGTAATTTGAAGCCGTATATTGTATAATAATGGAACAAGGAGTGTAACAACAGCAATGAACGTCGGAATAAGGGCAATTTCCGCTGTAATCGTCCTGGCGGTCTTTTTACTCGGTGCCGGATGCGGCGGCGGCCCCAACGTTAAAACCGCACCGGCGGAAGAAAAAGAATACATCTTCTACCCCCCTCCCCCCAATCCCCCAAGATACCAGTACCTGACCAGTTTTTATTCCACGAAGGATTTTGTAAAAAAGAAAAGTAAATTTTTCAAATTTATCGCCGGTGAAGATAAAAAAGAGGTCCAGAGGATAATCAGAAAAGCCTATGGGGTGGATATGTATGACGGTATCATTTATGTTTGCGATATCGGCGCCGGCGGGGTCGTAAAGATAAATTTAAAGGCCCGCCGATTCGACCTGCTGGGAGTAAGCGGCAGGGGAAAATTGTTGAAACCGGTCAATTTACTGATCGACCGTAAGGAAAAACTCCTGTATGTGGCCGATATCGTCCGCAAACAGGTGATTTGTTATACGCTGGACGGCAAAGCCAGGAAATTTTACGGGCAGCAGGACCAATTCGCCGGCCCCACGGATGTGGACCACGATGAAGATAAGCTTTTTGTCTGCGATGTGAATAAGCACCAGGTGATTGTCATCGATAAAAAAGACGGCAAAACCCTGTATACCATCGGGGAACCCGGCAGCAAAGAAGGTCAATTGTTTCATCCCACCAATATCTGTATCCATGATGGGCGTCTTTATGTATCGGACACCACGAATTTCCGGGTCCAGGTGTTCGACCTGGCGGGAAAATTCCTGGCCTCTTTCGGACAGGCCGGAAGAGTACCGGGGACATTTGCACGAAATAAAGGGATCGCCGTGGATAAAGAGGGACGGATTTATGTGGTGGAATCCAAATACGATAAAGTCCAGGTGTTTGACCGCGACTTCCGGCTCCTGCTGTTTATGTTTGACCCGGGGAATGAAAAACATAACATTAACCTGGCGGCCGGGATTGCCATCGACTATGATAATGTAGATTATTTCAAAGAGTATATTTCCCCCGGCTTTCATGCGGAATACCTGCTCTTTGTCACCTCTTATTTCGGGAAAAGTAGGGTCAATGTCTATGCGTTCGGTACATCTAGTAAGTAAATGCCTGCTGGTTTTTTTGTTGTTGACGGCCGTTAATTGCAGTGTTACGCAGAAGAGATATAAGGTATTGAAAATATTTTTCGACGGGGTGCCCGACCCCGCCGCCCGGGAAAGCGTGGAGCAGAAAACCGGGGAGGGGCCGGGGAAGGAAACCGTAACCCCCCGGCGAAAGGTCCGGCCCCAACGGGTGATCAAATCCAGTCACCCGGATTTTGCCGGGCGCACCTGCGATAAATGCCATAATAAATCGGCCTCCAATTTTTTAAAAGCCGGTAAAGATAAAATTTGCTTTACCTGCCACGATGCCGACGAGTTCGAGGGAAAATATGCCCACGGACCCGTGGCCGTAAAGGCTTGCGGGACCTGCCACCTTCCCCATGAGTCCGAATATGAAAGCCTGCTGAAACAAAAGGATGCCCGGTTGTGCCTCGAGTGCCACCTCAGCGCAGATGTTGCCGGGAACCCGCGTCACCAATTTAACGGGGCGGGACCGGAAGAACAGGTTTGCACCCGCTGCCATTTGCCCCATGTATCGACGTCGCGGTTCTTCTTAAAAACGGGTGAGAAAGGTGAAGGTTGAAGGGTGAATGGTCCGGGATGAACGTGAAAACAAAACCGGGGAATTCATTTTTAAGTGGTTTTATATTTTTCCTGTTTCTCTCTCTTTATCACCCGCTGTGGACCGATGATGAGGTAAAGCTTTTCAACCTGGAGAATTTTTCCGGTTCCCTGAACCTGCTGTATGAAATGGTAGACGAAGAGGAGACCACATATGACGTCGTCTACCGGGACAGCAGCCGGCAGTACCTGGAGGCGGGAATCCTGGTTAACACCGCGGGAAGTATCTATCATCCCAATTTACTGGGTTTCAAGATTGATTTTAATATTGCCAGGCACCGTTCCAAAAACACGATCTTCTCCGACGAGGCAGTAAACAATGCCGTTAATAACCAGTACGATGCCCGGTTATTTTTCTTTAAAGAGAAAAAGATAAACGCCGAATTCTATACCAGGAGCGACTATTCCACCCATGACCGGGTGTTCTGGGAAAGGTATTTCACCACCTTTAAAAACACGGGGTTCCGGGTAAATTCCCGCCTGAAGTTTTTGCCCTTTGAGCTGGAAATTTACAATCTCAGGATGAAATCGGAATCGTTGAGTTACCTGGAAAGGGACGAAAAATCCGGGAATATCGATTTACGGATGCCGGTTCTGACCCAATCCCGGGCCCGCCTGTTTTTTAGCCTGAGAAACAAAAAATATTCCGAAGCCGTCTTTAATATCGACTATCGTTCCCTGGACATGATGGGGACCTTCAGTTACCGTTTCGGCAAGAGAAACACCAACGTGGTGAATTCCATCGTATCCTACAACCGGATAAAAGGCAGTTATGACCTGGAAATTTTCAATTTCCGCGCCAATAATCTTTATTATTTCAAGCCCTATTTGTACCTGGATTCCAACTATACCTTTGCGGTGGACAAATCCTTCGATCGCCGCTATAACCGGCATGAGTTTTTCACTACATTGAATCACCGTTTGTTCGAGAGTTTATTAAGCCAGGTGCGGATGGGCGGCCGGGTGGAAGACTCCACCTATCAAAAAATAAATGCCCTGCAGAACGAGGTTACCTTTTATTACAACAAAAAAATTCCCACCGGCCGGATTACGCTTCGATACATGAATATGAACGAATGGTCGAAATATACGGCCGAAGAGCCGGTGGCCGCCCACACCCAGGTGTTCGACTATTCGTTTACCGATGTGGTTATTCTTACCCAACCGGGGATCAATACCGGCTCCCTGAAGGTAACCAGCCCCGATCTGTCTTATATCTATGTGGCCGACATCGATTACCGGGTCGATGTTTTACAGAATGTGATTACCATTACCCGGCTCCCCGGGGGCGCCATTCCCGTGGGGGGGAAAATTCGCGTATATTATGAGTACCTGAGTTACCCGGATTTCCGGTTGAAAGTCCATGCCTATAATTTTGCCGTTCGCCTGAATTTCCTGAAATATTTCCATCTATTTTACGAAAAAAGATCGGCGCAGAACAACGTAAGATCGATTTACCTGGTGCCGCCGCTGGAGAGTTACGACAGGGATATCTACGGCGCCCAATTTAGTTACAGGTTCATAAACGCGGATTATACCGTCGAGAACTATGATTCCAACCTGTCGGCTTATAAATCCGTGAATTTCAGGGTATCCGGTCATTTACGTATTTTCCGGAACTTGCGGTTCAATGCCAACCTGGCAAGAAACCGCATCGAATTTGAAAGCATGCATTTTTTCAGCGATTTCCGTGCCTACAGTGTCGGCTGTGATTACAATGCGGGGGGAAATATCTTTCTCAATGGGATTTTTCGGGATATTGCCTATGCCACCCCCCAGTACACCAGGAACCGGGAAAGTCTCCTGGTTAAATTCCGCTGGGTTTTTCGCAGGATTATCCTGGAAATTTATTACGAACACTTATTGGGCCAGACAGACGTTTACGACCGGGGGCGCGACTTTCTCAGCGTGATTGTCAGGAGGTTGTTTTGAGAAGTAAACCCGGGGGCCGCGGCCTGATATGGATATTTACCGCTGCGCTGGTTTTTTGTTTTGCCCCACTTCTCCCCGCCCAATCGGTCCGGTTTGTCAGGACCCTCGATTTGAGCGGAAAAACAGGAAAAAAAAACATCAAGACATTCCTGCTGGGAAAAAAGGAAAAAAAAGGCTGCAAACCTTTTTCTATCTGCCGGCTGGGTGAAAACCGGTTATGTGTTACCGATACGGTGAACGGTGCGGTGATTGTGCTGGATAACAACGGCAGGATAAAGAAGACAGTGACCCATGTGAAGGGATTTAAGATCGTCTCGCCGGTAAGCGCCTGTGGGGATGACCGGGGAAACCTTTATGTCAGCGACTCGGCCCGGCAAGAGGTGTGGAAATTCGATTCCGGGTATCAATTCGAGGCGGTTTTTATCCCACCGCTGCCGGGTGAACCGGGGGGCCGTATTACCGGGATCGTTTTCGTTGGGGGCGATTTTTATGGGGTGGACACCCCCAATCACCGGGTTCTCTGTTTCGACCGCGGCGGCAAGCTGAAATATTCCGTGGGCAAACGGGGAACCGCCGGGGGCGAATTCAATTTTCCCACACATATTGCCGCGGACAGCGAATTTATTTATGTGACCGACGCCCTGAACTTCCGGGTGCAGATTTTTGACCGTTCCGGGAGGTTTATCCGCTCCCTGGGCTCTTTCGGCAGGGGCGGCGGAGATTTTTCCAAACCCAAGGGCATTGCCGTGGACCGGGAACGGCGCATTTTTGTAACCGACGTGATGTTCGACAATGTCCAGATTTTCGACTTCAAGGGCCGGTTTCTTTATTATTTCGGCGGTCCCGGGCACCGGGACGGCGAGTTCTGGATGCCGGCGGGTATTATGGTGGACCGCGACAACACCATATGGGTGGCCGACACCTACAATAACCGTATCCAGGTTTTCCAATTGGTGGAGAAGACGTCATGAGAGTAAAAAACCGACGCACGATTTTGCTGGCTGCCGTTTTCCTGTGCCTGCCGGCTGTTTTTTCGTTTGCCGGCAGCATCCTGGACTCCAAACACAACCTCTCGTCCGGCAGCCCCCTGGGGGACATTAAAGCCAGCGATACCGCGATGATTTGTATTTTTTGTCATACCAGCCATTCGGGGGACTACAGGGCCCCCCTGTGGAACCGGGAAGAGTCCCGCATCATTTACAATCTTTACGATAGTTCCACCCTCTATTCCATACCGGACCAGCCGGACGGCGCCTCGAAATTATGTCTTTCCTGCCATGACGGCACCATTGCCCTGGGAAAAGTGATCAGTAAAAAGAAAGAGTTCGCCATGTCGGAGACCAGTATGGGCCGGATTCCCCCGGGCAGGCGCAGCAACCTGGGAAGCGATCTTTCCGACGATCACCCGATTTCCTTTGAGCCCTCGTCGGCAGTGAGTGCGTCGGGTCAATTGATTCATCCCCTGTCCGGTGACCGTGTCAGGTATGATGTGAATGGCAAGATGCAGTGCACCACCTGTCACGATCCCCACAACGAGACGTTTCGCAAATTTCTCGTAAAGAGCGACCTGAACGGGGCGCTTTGCAAAACCTGCCACCGGTTTTCCGGTTATGACGGGCTCTCCACCCATGACGTTTCAGCCCGGGACTTACGGGACTTAAGCGGCCGGAACGACTTGCCCCGGTTTCATGCCCATGCCGCCACTGTGGCGGATAACTCCTGCATGAATTGCCATCGCAGTCACGCTGCCGAAGGGAAGGAGCGGCTGCTGAATGCCCGGGAAGAGGACGTGTGCCTGGTGTGCCACGACGGCAAAGCAGGAAAAGATATAAAATCACTGCTGCGAAGAACCAGCGCCCACCGGGTGGATTTTTACCTGGGGGTTCACGATCCCACGGAGAATATTCTTTCGGCTTCGGTTCATGTGGAATGCGTGGATTGTCACAATACCCATCGGATGAATAGTAACACGGCCGCGGCCCCCTATGCCGGCGGCAGGCTGGCCGGGGTTTCCGGGATGTCGGTTACCGGGGCCGTGAAGGAAACGGCCCAATACGAATACGAGGTTTGCCTCAAATGCCACGGCCAGGACAAATACCGGGTCGCCACCACCGGCAAGCGAATGATCGATACCAGCAACATACGGGTGGCCATCAATCCCTCCAATGCCAGCTTTCATCCCATTGCCGGCCAGGCCAAAAACAGTTGGGTACCGTCGTTAAACCCCCCTTATTCGGTGTCCTCGCGGATTTACTGCGGCGACTGTCACAACAGCGATACCTCGGGCCAGGGAAAAGGCAGCGGCGCCCGGGGACCCCACGGCTCACGCTACGAGTATATACTGGAACGCCAATACCTGACCACGGATTACACACCCTGGTCAGAAGCGAACTATGCCCTCTGTTACAAATGCCATAACCCCATTACGATTTTCGATGAAAATATCAGCGGGTTCGAAGGACATGAAACCCACGTCAGGGGGGCAGATACCCCCTGCTCGGTGTGTCATGACCCCCACGGCTCACCCAATTACGTGGGGCTGATCAATTTCGATACCAACGTGGTGTTCCCCAATATGAACGGGGAACTGAAATTTGAAGTGATCGGCAATACCGGGTACTGTTATTTGCAGTGCCATGGAAACGAACACAGCCCCAAAGAATATATAAGGAAATAAATGAGTAATAAAAGCTTTTTATTGGTAATGACAGTGTTAATAATGATGTTCCCCTTCGCTTCCCGTGCCAACAACTGCACCACCTCGGAGTGTCATACGGAATTTAAACAATTAAAAAAGCTGCATTTTCCGGCAGAGGATAACTGCCTCAGGTGCCATGAAAAAGTCGGGAAACACAAATTTAAACTGGTGGAACAGCGGGAACTTTGTTTTGATTGCCACGACGAGAACCGGAAACGAAAATATGTCCATGAAGCGTTAATTTCCCTGGAATGCAGTGCCTGTCATAATTCCCATGGGGGCAATTTTAAATTTTACCTGAAATCCGAACGCATTGATACCATGTGTTTCGAATGTCATGATAAAGACTCCATGACCCGGGAATTTATTCATCAGCCCCTGGCCGACGGCGACTGTACTTCCTGTCACGACGCCCATGCCTCAGACTACCCCACGCTGTTAAGTGCCGGAAAGGAGACTTTTTGCTTTGAATGTCACGAGGATAAGGACTATTCAAAAGGAAACATGAAGGTTCATTCTATCCTGGAGGAGGGGTGCACCGGGTGTCATAATCCCCATTCAAGCGGTTATCGATACATGTTGTCGGCAGCTCCCGGGGGAATATGCGGCGATTGCCATGAGGATATCGGGGAAAAAGCAAAAACAGCGAAGTACAAACACCTGCCCGTGGAAAAAGACAGGAAATGTTTGAATTGCCATGAGGCGCATGCGTCACCGGTTGAGTCGGGTTTGAAAAAAAAGCAGACCGAATTGTGTGTCCAGTGCCACAACAAATGGATTAAAGGGACCGACGGCAAACAGTTCAATATTTATACGATGATACGGGATAACCCGGTCAAACACCAGCCCCTGGAAGCGGGGGAGTGTCATGGCTGTCATGATCCTCATGGTTCGGATTTTTACAAGATTTTGAATGCCCGGTTCCCCTCGAGGTTTTATTCGGAATTTAAAGTGGAGAATTATGAGCTTTGTTTCCAGTGTCATGATTCAGCGCTGGCAGTGTCGGAGCGAGCGAGAAAGGACACCGATTTCCGGGATGGGACCCGGAATCTTCATTATGTTCATGTGAACTTGAAGAAGGGGAGAACCTGCCGGGCCTGTCATGAGCCCCATGCCACCAAAAACCGGAAATTGATCCGGGAAACCACGCCTTTTGGAAAATGGAGCCTTCCGGTCGGGTTTAAGAAAACGCCTGACGGTGGAAGCTGCAGCCCTGGCTGCCATAAGCCCTTTACCTACAACAGGGAAATAAAAACCAAACCGGTAAACAAAAAGATAAACCAATAAAAACCAACAGATTAGTATTTTTCGCCTGTCCATTTATACTGAATTCTGCACAGCGGGTCATGATGATGAGGCGTCTATTTCATTTTCCTTCGGGTCAATGATTTTTCCCTGCGGGTCAGTAATTTTTCCCCGCGGGTGAGTCATTTTTCCCTGCGGGTCAATGATTTTTCCCTGCGGGTGAGTCATTTTTCCCTGCGGGTGAGTCATTTTTCCCTACGGGTCAATGATTTTTCCCCGCGGGTGAGTCATTTTTCCCTGCGGGTCAGTGATTTTTCTTCGCATGTGGCATTCAGGCATTCATGCCTGGCCCCTATTTCACTGAAATTGTGTTAAAACCGGACTGTTTCATGGTTCTCACAACTGGATCAATGGCAATCGGACCTCCGATCGTCGTTCCGCCGATTGGATTATTGACAATCTGGCGTCCGATTGTTATTCCGCCGGTCGGATTATTGACGATCCGGCGTCCGATTATCATTCCGCCGGGTGGATTTTTGACGATCGGAGTTACTTTTGTCATTCCGCCGGGTGGATTATTGGCAATCGGACCTCCGATCGTCGTTCTGCCGGGTGGATTATTGACAATCTGGCGTCCGATTGTCATTTTTCCGGTCGGATTATTGACGATCCGGCGTCCGATTATCATTCCGCCGGGTGGATTTTTGACGATCGGAGTTACTTTTGTCGTTCCGCGGGGTGGATTATTGACAATCGGACCTCCGATCGTCGTTCCGCCGATTGGATTATTGACAATCTGGCGTCCGATTGTCATTCCGCCGGGTGGATTTTTGACGATCGGAGTTCCTTTTTCCTTCCGCCTGTTTAGATTTTTTGCTTGAACCCTAAAACCTTAAGCATTTAAAGAAAAAAGGGGCCAGTTAAAAAAAACTTCTTTTCCTTCTTTACTTCTTTATTAACTGCCAGTTATTATATTGATATGAAGTTCCCATTCTTCCATATCGTCGTTCTCTATTAATTGATAGATTTTTCCCTTATCAATGGCAAACGGATACGCGCGTAGAAATTCCGATTCCTGGAAAGGAACCATTACTTTGCGTAATAATTTCCCTTCCAGGTCGAATATATAAAATTCACTTTTCTTCCCTTCACTCTTAAACGTCTGGACAAAGAGTTTCCCGTCAGCCGCACGGAAAGACCGCAAAAAAATAATTTACCTGGCACCAGTCTCCCTTTTCTTCACCAGTCAAAAGTCTATCCTCGTCTATTTTTTAAAGAAAGGGTCTCATGAGCGGATGACAGAAGGGCCTGCACCGGCACCCCATAAGGGCAGGCAGATTCACAGTATCCAGGACAATTTTGACATTTGTCTGCCCTGGCTGATTTAAGGGCAGCGTATTTGATCATGGCGTGTTTTTCCCGGCCCTGGGAGGCAAAGTAGTGATCATAGCGCATAATGGTATTGACCGGTACTTTATTGGGACATCGGGGCTCACATATGCCACAGGCATGACGGCAGTAGAGACTGCCGCACTCCTTTTTATATGCAGATAAAATGGACCTGTCCCTGGGCTCAAGTTTTTTCCCCGAAAGTTTGAGATAAGCTGAGGCATCATCAAAATTTAATACAGTGGTGCATACGGTATGCACATTGGGATTACTGAGAACAAACAGGATCGCAGCATCCCTGATTTGTTTGTCGCTTTTAAGATTGTAACGTTTAATGAAATCCTGGGCATTTTCCACCTTTTTTTTATAACGTCTGAGACCTTCCTTTTCCTGCTCTGTCAATTTTCTGCTTTTGGAATATCGATGCTTTTCCAACACTTCCTGGAAATATTTGTATGTTCTAACAGGATTGGTCTTCATTAGAGTGGTCCCGATGTTCTCTTGCTTACACACCTGGAGAATGCGCTCACTCATATCTTCTTTGAGGAAATTGTAGGCCAGGAGCATTACATCGAATCGTCCATCCCTTGCGGCTGCTGTAAGGACTTTTTCCATTGATTCCCTGGGCTGGGTAATCCATTGAGACCCGTGATGAGAAACGCCCACAAACCTTATTTTCCCTTCTTTTTTTAACTGTGCAGTGGCTGCGTGAAACCCTTCACAACGGAGCATCTCTACAGTTTCAGGACTTGAAATCATCAGGCAATCCAGGTAATCGGTCCCAAGCGCCTTTAAAACCCGGTTGGTTCTTCTGATAAATCCTTCTTTGCTGATACCGGACTTGCCAATATTCCTGATGGAAGAATTTGCCCGGAGTTTGGAGGTTATAAAGAGGGAACTCCTGTCTCTACCTTTTATAACCTCTCCGATTTTTCTGCCATGCTGGCCATAACTCTCAGAGGTATCAATGTAATTTACTCCGGCATCCAAAAGTGCTCTGAAGGGACCGGGATCATCAAAATCACCGGTGCCGATATCAGATACCTTAAAGCCAGTCCGCCCCAGCGTTCGAAAGCTCTTTATTTTTGGGAAATCCTGTGTGGCTGCTTCTTCTGGATGACTAAAACCCTCACGGGAAAGGAAACCGGCTCCCATCAAGCCCGTAACCGACTTCTTGATGAAGCCTCTGCGATTGGTTGCTTCTTTTTTTTTCATATGACCTCCAAAAAATCATAATTTGTTCATAATGATTTTCTTTCGTCCATTTCACTTATCCTCAATATTAGCTGATTTTACACATTAGAATATTGCCGTATTTGGCATTATCATGACAAATCGCCATATATGACAATACATATTACCATATATGACATTTCTTTTAAATCCCACTATCAAAAATCCTTGATAATACTGCATCTTTTAATTGGCAATAAAATTGCACAAAAATGGATGAGGAGTAAAAAATGGATTATTTAGAAATTATTGAACTTCGGTCAAGCAATAAGGATTATGAGATTTTGAGTCAAAAATTGACCAGTTTTATAGATGATCTGAACAAAGAGTATGAAAATTACAGCATTAGGTTATACCGGCATTTAACAGTGGAGACTGATTGGAGTTTCCATGTACATTATCATTCAAGAAACCATACCGCCTCGCCTTCCCCTGTCGGCCTGAGGATTGCCTCAGCTCTGAAGGAATTTGGTTTGGTTCATCACAGTGTATGGTCAGAAGAAAAACGGAGGAAAAAATCATGAAAAAAACATTTAAACTTACACTCTTAAAATCGTTGAACGTTTTATTTTCAAGATTGTTTAGCAGACGTATCCACTTTTTAAAAGAATATGCCGGAAAAATTCTATTAATGGAAGATGGGAAAAAGTTTCAAGTAATCAGAAATCTTAAAGTGGAGCCAACACAAAAGTCTGACAAATCGGTCGCTGTCTTTAAGGTGCGCTTCAAGTTTTCTGGACTGCCGCTTGCTGTTAACAAACGTCTATCCATATTTCCAGCACCGTTCCTGATGGCCAAACCTGGATTCCGCCAAAAAATCTGGACTGTATCTGAAGACGGTTATTTTCAGGGAATCTATCAGTGGGCCTCAAAGGAGTTTGCTGAAGCATATCCAAAATCATTCATATATAAGATGATGACCAAACGTTCTGCGGATGGAACATTGTCTTACGAAATAATTCCTGATACAATACTATCCCACTATATAAAAAAAACCTTTGAAATTATTCCTGGAGTATGATATATTATGATTCACTCTTTGAGTAAAAAAAGGTGGATAAATTGAAACCAGTTATTGGTTTAGTTTTGTTGGTGATATCGTCACTGCTTTTGGTGTCCGTACAAGAAGACAACAGCTTTACCATTCTCGCTGGTAAAAATACCACAAAAGATGGCACCGTGATACTTGCCCATAACCAGGGCCAACCAGGGGAAAATGTTTTTGTTAATGTTCACAAGATCTCCGGGAAATTTCACAGGTACCCGCAAAAGATATTGCTAAAAAACGGCGGTGTTGTGCTGCAACCCCAAAAAACGGTTGGTTTTCTCTGGTTTGAGATTCCAGGTACGGAGTTCGGGGATTCCTATATGAATGAAAACGGGGTAGTGATTGCATCCAATACATGCCAGTCACGGGAAGACAAACCGGAATTGACCAATGGCGGCATTGGTTTTATGCTGGTGCGAATCATGGCAGAACAGGCAGCGTCCGCCCGCCAGGCCGTGGAAATTGCCGGGAGATTGATTCAACAGTTTGGTTATTATGGATCAGGTCAATGCTATGCCATTGCCGACACTAATGAAGGCTGGCTCCTCCAGGTAGTCAGGGGAAAACACTGGGCAGCCAAACGGGTCCCGGATGACCAGGCAGCTGTGGTAGCAAACCGGTTCACCATTGATACGGTGGACCTCGCTGACACAGCTAACTGTATGGGATCCCCGGATCTCATCCGCTACGCTGTACAAAGAGGATGGCATAAACCAAAAGCAGAAAAACCGTTTAAATTTGCCAGGGTCTATGCTGACCCGGGGAATTATAAAGCTGAAAAAAATGTGCTGCGCCAGTGGCGAGGCACTTCACTGCTGGCAAAGAAAAAATTCAAACCCGACTCTTCACTCCCCTTCTCCTTTAAACCCAAAGGAAAGATTGAAGTAACCGATTTATACAGGATTTTAAGGGATCATTACGAAGGCAGCAAATACAACCCGGACCCCGAATATAAAAAAGGTTCACCCCATGCTATTCAAAAACAACCCATTTGCAGCAAAGATACACGATACGCCTTTGTTGCTCATTTAAGAAAAAACATGCCCAAGGAGATCGCCAACGTCGTGTGTGTCGCCTTTAGCAGGCCGGACACCAATGCCTTTTCACCCTGGTACTTTTCCATTACGACACCCCCGGAAGGCTGCACCTATGGCAATTCCGAAACAGCACTGCTGTCTCACTTCAACCCCCCAAAAACCCTCTTTTCCCTCAACCCCCGGTATGCTTATTGGAGTTATGCCAAACTTTCTCAACTGGTAGAACAAAGCTATAGAGAAAGGTTTAAACTCACCAGGAAAGAATGGCGAAATTTTGAGAACTATGTCTTGAAAATGCGACGAAAAAATGAAAAAGAATTTAAATACCTGATGAAGATAAATAAACATATTACGATTAAATTGATTACCAATTATGTCCATAAACTTGAATACAGGAAATGGTTCAAGGCTTCGGAACTGATTTCCGAAATGAACAAGTAGTTAAATTAGAACATAGTTCGCTTCGCTCACAATTGATTGCCTGCCTGTGCGTGTCCGCACGCAGACAGGCCTGCCTGTGCGTGTCGCGTCTCCTAAGGAGCACACAGACAGGGAATGATGGGGTATTGGAATAATGCGGGAATGGGAAGGCGTCCTTCGGACAAATAAACGCCTGCGGCGGAGGACGGAAGGACCGCTGGTTTTGGTAACACGCCGTCACGCCGAATGAACAAAGAACTGATTTATGATCCTGCAATATGCAATGGGCAAACTGCGGCACCTTGAACCTCCTAATTGACAATGGTATAAAAATCTAGTACAATGATTTCACATGAGGACACAATGAAACCGGGTATGAAAGCATTCAAATTACTGGTTATTTTGATTCTTGTTTTGGTTTTGATCCCTATCAATCAAACGCAATTACTGGCAAAATCAAAGTCCAGGTTTAAAGTTAAAGACCTTAAACCACAGTACAGGAAATGGATCACTGAAGAAGTGGGTTACATTATTACCCAATGGGAAAAGAAGGTATTCTTGCAGTTGGAAACCGACAGGGAACGGGATATGTTTATCGAGGCTTTCTGGAAAAATCGCGACCCCAATCCCCTTACAGAAGAAAATGAGTACAAAACAGAGCATTACCGGCGCTTAAAGTATGCCAATGAAACGTTCAGCAGGGGAACCCCGACCCCGGGGTGGCGTACGGAAAGGGGCCGTATCTACATTACCCTGGGAGAACCTCACTCCATCGAACGGTATGACCAGGAATCCCTGATTTATCCTGTAATCATCTGGTTTTACCAGGGATTGGTCAAATACGGGCTGCCCAATGCGTTTTATGTTGTCTTTTTTAAAGAGGACAATGCCGGGGATTATGAATTGTACAGCCCGATTAAACACGGACCGCACAAACTGCTGGTGCACTACCAGGGAGATACCCATGATACGTATAAAGCCTTCGTTCAACTCCAGCAAATTCAACCCAGTGTAGCCAAAGTGTCTATGACTCTTATTGAAGGGGAACCTATCCAGAGTGCCCGTCCCTCAATTACGTCGGAAATTTTAATCAAAAAACAGATCGTGGAAGCTCCCAAAAAACGTGTGAATGACGAATATGCCAAAAGACTATTAAAATACAGAAAATATATCGATATAGACTACTCGGTCAACTACGTTCCCAATGACGCAAGTATTAAGGTTATAAAGGACCATCGCTCCGGTTTGTCTTTTGTTCACTACCTGGTGGAACCCAAGAAGGTTTCCCTGAGACAATATCAAAACGCCATCTACGGGAACCTGGAAATAAGCGGCAGTGTACGGGATGAACAGGGAAATACCGTATACCAGTTTGCAAAGAATGCACCCATCAAGCTCTCAATGGACCAGGCCGATGCAGTTAAAGCCAAGTTGTTCAGTTTCCAGGATTTCTTTCCCCTGATCGAAGGAAAATACAATGTAGATATCCTGATTCGAAACACCGTTTCCAAAGAATTCACCTCAATTGAGAGGCAGGTGGTGGTTCCCAAAATCACTGGCCCGGGAATCGGGCCACTTATATTGGCCAATCGAATTAAAAAAAGCTCCAAAACCAGCGGCATTGAAAAACCCTTTATGTTCAGTAATGTTCAACTGCTGGTGTCGCCGCGAAACGATTTTACCCCAAATGATACCTTATATACCTTTTTCCAGGCGCATGGTTTAACGCCCCAACAAATGGAATCGGGTCATATTGTCTACACCATTTTTAAAGATGATAAACCTGTGCGCACGGTAAAAAAAGCCCTTAACCAGTATGCCAACCGGTTCAACTTTCTGGAGGAGTTTGCTCTCAGCGGTCTTCCGGCAGCCTATTATTCCATCCGGGCAGCGATCTACGGCAGCCCGGATCAATTTTTATTCCAGGGCGAGGCAGATTTTTACATCAGCCCGGTTTTACGGTTAAAGCGGCCCTGGGTGGTATCGGTCTCAGCTCCTGTCAACAGTCCCGAATATTTAAACATCATTGCCATCCAATATGCCAATAAAAAAGACCTGGAAAAATCCCGCTATTACCTGGAAAGGGCCTACAACCGGTCACCGCTCTCCGCCAAAATTGCCTTAAATTACTGCCGTGTCCTGTTTGAATTAAAGAAATATGGAAAAGCCAGGACAGTAGCAAGGCCTTTTTTAGACACCAAAGAAAAAAATGAATTCCTTTCCATCATGGGGTTCGCATCCGCAGCATCGGGTGATTACGTGGAAGCCATTAATCATTTTAAGGATTACCTCGCTTACTACGGTACCAATATTAAAGTACTCAATGCTGTGGGCGAGTGTTATCATAAATTGGGGAATGTCGAGGAAGCCCTGGTGGCATGGGAAAGATCACTGGAACTTTTCCCGGACCAGGATAACCTGCGCACCATAATTAACAATTTAAAAAAGAAAAAAACGAAAAAAAACACAGGAACAACCCCAAAATCGAAAGATCAACAATAAACAATAAATAGGAAAAAATAATGACTAATAAAAAAAAATATTATGTCTTTGTTTCACCGCTGTTGGGTTTAGTCCTGTTGGGACTGACGCTGACCCTGGCAGGGTTAAGCTTAAACTTTTGCAGTCAATCCAGGAGTTTGATCAAGGATTTACCCGCAGATGACCAGGAGTTCTTGTCAACAGTCCGGTACATTATTACCAGGGCTGAGAAGAAGAAATTTCTCAGCCTTACCTCAGATACGGAGCGTCGAGAATTTCGCATCAAATTCTGGCAAAAAAGGGACCCGGACCCGTCAACAAAAGAGAATGAATTTAAAACCCAATATTTTAAGCGCATAGAGGAAGCCGACCGTCACTTTACCCAGGGAAAGTTAGCCGGCTCGTTGACGGACCGGGGGCGGGTGTATATTCTCATCGGGCCTCCGGACACCCGGCGCATCTATCCCACCGGCTATTCTTTTTATGATTTTCCTTCCGAAGTCTGGATTTATGGTTTTTTCCCCATTATCTTCATCGACAGGACCTTCAGCGGCGATTACCAATTGACTCCCCTGGGTGCCCGCTATATCGCGGAAATCAACAAGGCCCAGATCAGGGATATTCCTAAAGTAAAAACAGTCAGTACGCCGTTTGCTTTTAAACTTAAACTGATGCGAAATAAAAAAACAAACCAATATTTCTTGCGTATTCTCATGCCATACCGGAACATCGTATTCCTGGAGGGTCCTGACGGTTACAGCGCTGCCATCACTGCAAATATCCAGGTCCTGGAAGTAAAAAAGAAAATCCGGCAATCCCTTGATAAAACGTATACTATCACTGTAAAAGCGGAAGAGCTGGAGCTGTTGAAAAAAGATTATATCATCGATATTCCAGTTAACCTGGAAGCAGGAAAATATGAAGTCACCGCGATCATTGAAAACAAAGAGGAGAAAGTAAAAGTCAGGGACAAAATAACGTTTAAGATTTAAACCGCAGGGCGCAGGGCGCAGGGTGCAGGGCGCAAAGAGAAAAATCTCTGTGAACTCTGTGGCTAAATACTTAAAGGAGAAGAACGATGAAATTTTATAAAGCAATGAAACTGGTGGTAATAGTGGGATTAATCCTGGCATTTATGGTTCCTGAGCTTCAAGCCCAGGCCGGGCGGGGCAAGGGGCGATTAAAAGGCATTGTGATCGACGAACAGGGCACCTATGTCGTCGATGCAAAAGTTGAAATCGTATGGCATTTGGACAAGCGTATTAAACGTCAGGGCAAAACCGATGACAGGGGGAGGTTTGTGTTTATGAACTTAGGAAGTGGGAACTGGCAGGTATTTGTTGAAGCCAAAGGGTATAGGTCGGTTCAGAAGATGGCCAATGTGATGCAATTAACCAACAATCCCGTGGTCAAGATCGTTATGAGGAAAAGTGTACCGGTTGAAGCCAAAAAAAAGGTAGAGGAAGGCGCTTCCCTGGTTGATAAAGCCAACCAGCTATTTGCCGAAGCAAAATTTGCCGAGGCCCAGGAGCTTTATGAACAATTCCTGGAAAAGCAGCCGAAATTTTATCAGACCCATCTCTATATTGGCAATTGTCATAAAGAAAAAGGGGAATACGATCAGGCAATGGCGCAGTATCAGAAAGCCCTGGAAAAAGCCCCAGCCGACGGCGATATCCAGGAAAAGGCAAAGGTCCAGGCGGCAATCGGTGATCTATATATCCGTAAAAACGATCTCAAAGCTGCCCAGGAGTATTTCAAAAAGTCCCTGGATTTGAGTCCCAACGATGAAATCCTGGCCTATAATGTGGGGGAAATTTTCTTTTCCAATAATAAAACCCAGGAAGCCATCCATTATTTTAAGCTGGCCGCTTCCATCAAACCGGATTGGGCTGATCCTCATTTAAAGCTGGGTTACACGTACCTGAACGCCGGTGATTATAAAAGTGCCATTGCCAGTTTTAACAAGTTCCTGAAACTGGACCCTGATTCGGACCAGGCAGACACCATTAAAGAAGTGATCAAAAGTTTGAAAGACTTGTAGATTACAGTAATACTGTAAACTTTTTTTATTTTTTTACCACAGAGGCACGAAGGGTACGAAGGAAAAAATCTTGCCTGCTGTGAAAATAATCTTCGTGTTCCTTTGTGTATCTTTGTGGCTAAATGGTCATTGTGATTTGGAATTTGGAATTTTCTTCTTCCATCGTGGCTAAATGGTCATTGGTCAATGGTCGAGGATTTATAATGATTTACATGCAGATTTATACGGCGTGCATGGAGATTTTTTTGCCGTGCATCTGGATTTACACGCATTACATAGAGATTTATAGGCGTTACATCTAAATTTATACACGTTACATCAAAATTTACACACGTTACATCAGAATTTACAGGCATTACATCAGAAGTTACAGACGTTACATGCAAATTTATACACGTTACATCAGAATTTACAGGCGTTACATCAGAATTTACATGCATTACATCAAAATCTACAGGCGTTACATGCAAATTTATACAACGTACATCGCTTGTGTCAAAAACCGTACAGCCTTTTCAACTCAAGGGGTTTATTTGCCCTGGAGACTTTAAAGAAAAAAGAAATTGAGAGGATGAGAGGTTGAGAGGTTAAGAATGGGCGGAACTGTGG